>PJUK01000070.1_pt1 | contig 113570 bp, 115 predicted proteins | sample 1512211 | NCBI WGS metagenome assembly PJUK01 (sample SAMN08177668, study PRJNA422409) | Feces metagenome, whole genome shotgun sequencing project. | reverse complement strand
GTCACGGACATCATGGGCGAGATCTCGGCGGCGTCCGAAGAGCAGTCCAGCGGGATCGACCAGGTGAACCGGGCGGTGTCGCAGATGGACGAAGTGACGCAGCAGAACGCGGCGCTGGTGGAACAGGCCGCGGCCGCGGCGGGCTCGCTGCAGGAACAGGCGCAGCGCCTGTCCGAGGCGGTCGCCGTGTTCAAGATCAACGCGGGGGAAGTCATCGAAGTGCCGGCTCACCAGTTGAGCGGCTACTCCGCGCCGACCTTGACCCAGGCCTGATACCCGAAGTTCCAGGCAAGACCGCGGCCGCGCCCACGCGTGGCCGCGGTTTTTTTTCGCCCGAAAAGGCACATTTCGTGCGCACGTTAAGTTTTCGAAAATACTGCCGTTAACGAAAATAACGCCTGAACAGGGCGATGAAACAGTGTTCGATGGCCTCGTGGCGCCTGCCGGCGCCGGGGCCAGACGAACCGGGCGGGAAGGTGTAGATGCGGGGCATCGGGTCCAGTTTGCTCGCCGTTATTCATTCGCTGATTTTGATATGACCGGAGACAAGCTGTGCGCGTCAACTTACCCGTCCATAACGTGGAAACCAAGCTGCGTGAAGATCAGTACCTGATCTCGCGCACCGATACCAAAGGCAGGATCGTCTACGCGAATCCCGCCTTCGTCGAAGTCAGCGGATTCTCCCGCGAGGAATTGATCGGCAAGGCCCACAATATCGTGCGCCACCCCGACATGCCGCCGGCCGCCTACGAAGACCTCTGGGATACGCTGCAGGCCGGCGAATCCTGGCTGGGCGTGGTCAAGAACCGCCGCAAGGACGGCGGCTTCTACTGGGTGCTGGCCAACGCCACGCCCATCGTCGAGAACGGCGAGGTCGTGGCGTACTCGTCGGTTCGGGTGCGCCCGTCGGAAGAGCAGGTCGAAATGGCCGAGGAACTCTACGCGCGCATGCGCGAGGGCTCGGCCAAGGGCGTTCGCATCCTGCGAGGGCGCCCGGTGCGGGCCGGTTGGCGGCGCGGGCTGGACGTGCTGGCGTTTCCCTTCGCGCGCAGCGTGCGCAGCCGCATGCTGCGCCACGCGCTGCTGTCCTCGGGCATCGTGGCCGCCGCGGGCGCCTATGGGCTGCGCGCCAACTGGGACCAGCTCGATACGCTGGAGGCCGTGCTGGGCTGCTCGGCGGTCGGGTTGGGCATCGCCGCCATCTTCGGCATGGGCTGGCGCCTGTCGCGCTCCCTGCTGGATCCGATGGTCGACGCGGCCAACATGGCGCGCCAAGTCGCGGCCGGCAACCTCACCACGCAGATCGTGGCCGAGTCGGACGACGAAGTCGGCAGCCTGAAGTTCTCGCTCGAAGTCATGCGCAAGAGCCTGATCGGCATTGCCCAGGACGTCTACCGCGGTATCGAAGGCACCACCCACGCCGCGGCCCACATCGCGCGCGGCAACCAGGAACTGGCCGGCCGCACCGAGGGCCAGGCGTCTTCGCTTCAGCAGACCGCCGCCAGCATGGAGCAGCTGACTTCCACCGTGCGCGAGAACGCCGACAATGCGCGCCAGGCCAATCAGCTGGCCGCCAGCAGCATGGACGTGGCGCGCCGCGGTGGCGTCGCGGTGGGGCAGGTGGTGAAAACCATGCACGGCATTTCCGACAGCTCGCGCAAGATCGCCGACATCGTCAGCATCATCGAAGGCATCGCCTTCCAGACCAACATCCTGGCGCTCAACGCCGCCGTGGAAGCGGCCCGCGCCGGCGAATCCGGCAAGGGCTTCGCGGTGGTGGCGGGCGAGGTCCGCACGCTGGCGCAGAAGAGCGCGCAGGCGGCCAAGGAAATCAAGGGCTTGATCGAGGATTCCGTGGAGCGCGTCTCGGAAGGGTCGCTCCAGGCCGAACAGGCGGGCGCCACCATGCAGGAAATCGTGGCCGCGGTGCACCGGGTGACCGACATCATCGGCGAAATCTCGCGCGCCTCGCAGGAGCAGTCCAGCGGCATCGAGCAGGTGGATACGGCGGTGTCGCAGATGGACGTGATGACGGTGCAGAATACCGCCCTGGTGCAAGACCTGGGCGGCGCCGTGATGCAGCTGGGCAGCCAGTCGGGCGCGCTGCGCGACACGATCCGCGTGTTCCGGCTGACCGGCCAGCAGTAAGCCCTCCCAAGCCTGGCGTCCTGCCTCGCGCGGGGCGCCGGCGATCCGGCCTGCCGCCTGGGCCCGCTACTTGCCGGCCAGCGCGTCGGCGACTCGGCTCATGGCCGTCAGGCCGGATTCGAACAGCGATTCCAGGAACGGGCCCGCATGGGGCAGCACCACGGCCAGCACCGTGACGCCGACGATCAGCGTGACCGGGAAGCCGATGGAGAACACCGAGAGCTGCTGCGCGGCGCGGTTCAGGATGCCCATGGCCAGGTTGATGGTCAGCAGGGCGCAGATCAGGGGCAGCGCGAGCAGCAGGCCCGAGATGAAGACCGTCTTGCCCCATTCCACCACCACGCCCCAGCCGTTCTGATGCAGCTGGATCATGGCGATGGGCAGGGTATCGAAGGACCGCACCAGGGCGGCCAGGACCAGCAGGTGGCCGTCCAGCGCCAGGAAGGTCAGCATCGCGACGATGTTGAAGAGCCGCGAGAGCACGGCGGTGTTGGCGCCCGAGCTGGGATCGAAGAACGAGGCGAACGACAGGCCCATCTGCAGGCCCACGAATTCGCCGGCGGTCTGCACGGCGGCGAACACCAGACGCATGGTGAAGCCCAGCGCGATCCCGATCAGGACCTGCTGCATCACCATCCACAGCCCGGCGAAGGAGCCCGGCGCGATGGGCGGCATGGCGTCCAGGGCGGGGCTGACGGCGACGGCCAGGACGAACGACAGGCCGATCTTGACCTTGATCGGGATCAGCGATTCCGAGAACAGCGGGGCGGTGCCCACGAGCGCCAGGATGCGCACGAACGGCCAGAGGAACTGGCCGATCCAGCCGTTGAGCTGTTCGAGCGTGAAGGCGATCATGGCGGGCGTCGCGGGGGCCGGCGGCGGCGGCCGCTCAGGACACCAGCATGGGAATCTGGCCGATCAATTGCCGGATGTAGTCGACCATGACGCCGATGAGCCAGGGGCCCAGCAGCACCAGCACGCCGCACATGGCCAGCAGCTTCGGAATGAACGACAGCGTCATTTCGTTGATCTGCGTGGCGGCCTGGAAAATGCTGATGACCAGGCCCACCATCAGCGTGACGAGCAGCAGCGGACCGGCCATCGCCAGCACGATCTTCATCGCCTGGTAGGTCATGGTCATGACGGTTTCGGCGGTCATGGCGATTCTCCTTCCGGCGTTATTGGTAGAAGCTCTGCGCCAGCGAACCCATGAGCAGGTTCCAGCCGTCGGCCAGCACGAAGAGCATCAGTTTGAAGGGCAGCGCCACGGTGACCGGCGGCACCATCATCATGCCCAGCGCCATCAGCACGCTGGCGATCACGAGGTCGATGATGAGGAACGGAATGAAGATGGTGAAGCCGATCTGGAACGCCGTCTTCAGTTCGCTGGTGATGAAGGCCGGCACCAGGATGCGCATGGGCACCTGGCTGGGATCTTCCAGGGCCGGCTGCTTGGCCAGGTTGGCGAATAGCGACAGGTCGTTCTCGCGGGTCTGGTGCAGCATGAAGGTGCGCAGCGGCGCGGCGGCGCGTTCCACCGCGGTCTCGAACTGGATCGAGCCTTCCGACAGCGGCTTGTAGGCGTCGGCGTAGATCTTGTCGAAGACCGGCGACATCGTATAGAAGGTCAGGAACAGCGCCAGGCCGATGAGCACGTGGTTGGGCGGCGACATGGCGGTGCCCATGGCGCTGCGCAACAGGCCGAGCACGATGATGATGCGGGTGAACCCCGTCATCATCAGCAGCGCCGCCGGCAGGAACGACAGCGAGGTCATCAGCAGCAGGGTCTGCATGCTGAGCGAGTAGGTCTCCGAGCCGTTGGGGCCCGGCGTGGCCGTCAGGGCGGGCAGGGTGGCCTGAGCGACGACCCCCGCGGGGAAAAAGGCCAGGCCGAGCAGGCCGGCCGCCGCGAGCAGGGGCAGCGCGGGGCGGGCGCGGGCAAGGGTCGAGCGGGTGAGCAAACTCATGGGTGTCGCATGGAGCGCGCCGTGGCGCTAGCGGCGCTTGAGCGCCTGGCCCAGCTTGGCCGCGAAGGCGGCGGCGGGCAAGGGGGAACCTTCCGGCAGCTGGCCGGCGGGCAGGGTATGCAGGGTGTTGAGCTGGTTCGGGCCGACGCCCACCACCAGCCAGGTGTCTTCGATCTCGACCACCACGATGCTCTGGCGCGGACCGACCGGCAGGCTCGCGACCTGCCGCAGCACGTTGCCGCCGCCGCGCTGCGTCAGCCCGGCGCGGCGGGCCAGCCAGGCCGCCACGAGGATGGCGGCCAGGACCAGCACGAGGCCGAGGATGACGCGGGTGAGGGCGGATTCGGTCATGGCGCCAGGATCAGCGGCGGTTGTTCAAGCGGTTGATCCGCTCGGACGGGGTGATGATGTCGGTCAGGCGGATGCCGTACTTGTCTTCGACGACGACCACTTCGCCCTGGGCGATGAGGTAGCCGTTGACGAAGATGTCCATCGGCTCGCCGGCCAGGCCGTCGAGCTCGACCACCGAGCCCTGGCCCAGCTGGAGCAGGTTCTTGATGGTCAGGCGGGTGCGGCCCAGTTCGACGGTCAGCTGGACGGGCACGTCCATGATGAGGTCGATGTCGGTGCCGGTGCCGCCCGTGGCGCCGGCCAGGGGCTTGAATACGGATTGCGCAGCGGACTGCGCGGCCGGGGCGGCGGGGGCTGCCGGAGCGGCCGCAGGCGCCGCAGCCGGCGCGGCGGCCTGTTCGGCCATCGCGGCGGCCCAGTCGTCCTGGGGCTTCAGGCCGTCGGCCTGGGTCGGCGGATTGGCGCGGGATTGTTCGGCGAGCGCGTCGGCCCAGTCGTCGGCCGGGGACGAGCCGGTGCCGGGCTCGTTCTTGTCAGTCATGGTCAGAGGCCTCGTTGGGTTCTGTATCGTGGGTAAACATGTTCTGTACACGCAGGGCGTACTGGCCGTTGAAGACGCCGTAGCCGCATTCCATCAACGGCACGCCGTCGACGCTGGCGATGATGGTTTCGGGCACGGTGACCGGCAGCACGTCGCCTACCTTGAGGTGCATCAGCTCGCGGATCGAGGACGGGATGCGGGCGAATTCCGCGACCACGTCGATATCGGCGCTGCGCACCTGGCGGGAAAGCTGTTGCGACCAGCGCTGGTCCACTTCTTCGAGCGTGGTTTCCTGCAACGGCCGGGTCAGCAAGTCGCGCACCGGCTCGATCATGGAATAGGGCAGGCAGATGTTCAGGTCGCCGCCCGTCGCGCCGAATTCGATGTGGAAGGAGGTGACGACCACCACTTCATTGTTGCCGGTGATGCTGGCGAACTTGGTGTGCATCTCCGAGCGCACGTACTCGAATTCGATCGGATAGACCGGGTCCCAGGACTTGCCGTAGCTCTCCAGCGTCAGGTTGAGCAGGCGACGGATGATGCGCTGCTCGGTCGTGGTGAAGTCCCGGCCTTCGACGCGCGTGTGGTAGCGGCCATCGCCGCCGAACAGGCTGTCGATGACCAGGAACACCAGATTCGGGTCATACGTGAAGAGCGCCGTGCCGCGCAGGGGCTTCATCTGAATCATGTTCAGATTGCTCGGCACCGGCAGGTTGCGCTCGAAGTCCGCGTACTTCTGGATCTTGATGGAGCCGACCGTGATGTCGGCGCTGCGGCGCATGAAGTTCAGGAGCACGTTGCGCATCTGGCGCGCGAACCGCTCGTTGATCAGCTCCAGCGTCTGCATGCGGCGGCGCACGACGCGCTCGGGCGAGCTCAGGTCGTAGGCGCGCGCGCCGGTGTTCTGGCCTGCCGCTTCGGTTTTGCTGTCGCTCTCGCCGGTGACGCCAGCCAGCAGCGCGTCGACCTCGTCCTGCGAAAGGAATGCCTCGTAGGCCATGCTTATTGCACCACGAACGCCGTGAAGAGCACGTCGGTGACGTACTGGCCGTCAGGCAGGGGCGAGAACGGGCGGTTGACGGCCTGCTTGATCGCGTTGGCCATGTCGGTCTTGCCCTGCTGCGTCTGCACGCCGATGGGCGATTGCGACGACAGGACCATCAGGATGCGGCTGCGCACTTCGGGCATGTACTTTTCGAGGCGCGTGCGGGTCTGCTCGTCGCTGACGCGCAGGGTCAGGCCGACGTGCATGATGCGTTCCGTGTCCGGATTCTGCAGCGTGACCGTGAAGGGTTCGAGCGGCACGAAGATCGGCGCCGGCACGGCGATCGGGCCGGCGGGCGGCGTGACGAAAGTGGCGGGCGTGGCTTGCGGGCCCTGACCTGCCTGGCCGGGCTGGCCGGGTTGCCCCTGGCCTACGCCCAGCTGCACGGGCGCCGCGCCTTGCGGCTGCATGCGCTGGGTGATGAACCAGGTGGCGCCAGCGCTGGCCGCGGCGACGATGAGCAGGACCAGGAGCGCCAGCAGCGGGCGCAGGATGCGCCCCAGGCCGCCCGCGCGGGGGGATGATGCGCCGCGCGCAGGCAGGGGTGTGGATTTGGAAGTCGCCATCTCGGTGTCGAAGCGTGTTTTGCCGCTGATGAAAACGGGTTCTTAGTGGATGAAAGCATTCTGCCCCAAATGCCGCCTCGGCTTGGAGGCGAAAAACAGGGCGAAAGCCGCGTATCTCAAGCTATTGCTGCACTGCCCGCAATCCTTGGCGGAAGCGGGCCGCGCATGGGTCAGGCGAAGGTGTCCACCAGCGCGTTGGCGTTGCGCGTCACGGTCACGGCGACCGGCGCTTCGGCCGCGCCATCGGCTGCCGCCAGGCCGCCGCCGGATTGTCGCTGCGAACCGTTGCCGCCTTGCTGCGCGAACTCCTGCTGGGCAGTCTGCTCGCCCACGCTGGTCTGGCCCAGCGAGATGCCGGCCTGGGCCAGCGCCTGCTGCAACTGCGGGATCGCGGTTTCGATGGCTTGGCGCACGGAAGCGTGGGCGGAGACGAAGGACGCGCTGGCAACGCCGTCGGCCAGGTTCAGGCTGACGCGCAGCGGCCCCAGGTCGGGCGGATCCAGGCGGAGTTCCGCGGTCTGCATGCCCTGGCGGGCGCCGTGGCTCATCATGACCACTTGCTGGCCGAGTTCGGTGCCCCAGTGCGTGCCGCCGACCGGCGTGGCGACTTGCAGGACCAGGGGAACGGCAGGGGCAGCGAAGGCGGCGGGGTTGGCGATCGGCGCCGGCTGACGCTGCGCGGCGGCCGCGGCCAGCGCGGGCGCCAGGGCATCGTGGGCCGGGACGTTGTGCTGGGGGGCCTGGAACTGCTGGCCGGCGTCGGCCTGCGCGGGCAGGGTGTCGGGTTCTTCGCGCATCGGCGCGAGCGGCTGCGCGGGGGCTTCGGCGCGCGGGTGGCCCGCGGCGCGGGGCAACGCGGCTTCGGGCGCCAGGCGCGGCGCTTCGGCCTTGGCCGGCGCGGCGGGAGCCGCCGGCGTTTGCGGGGCGGCCTGCGCGTTGCCGGGCTTGACCGCCGCGGTGACGACGGGAAGCGCGGCTTCGGCGTCGCGCACGGCGAGCGCCGCAGCGGCTTCGGCCTGCTGGGCGGTGGCGGCGACCGGCGCGCCCACGGTGACGACGGCATCGGCCGCGCCCAGGGCGGCGGTCAGCACGGCGGCGCCCGTGTTCATCGCGGCGGCCGCGGCGGTGGCGTTGCCGCGCGCCAGCTGCACCTGTTCGGCGGCCTGGGCGGCGATTTCCAACGCCTGTTGCGGCAGCACGACGGCCGGCTGGGCGGCGGCGACGGCGAGCGCGCCGGCTTCCGCCTGCGCGGCGCCCTGCACGGCTTCGTCGATGGCGCCGGCGGCGGCGCCTTCGGCCTTGGCGGCGGGATCGCCCGAGCCTTGCTGGCCCTTGGCGGGCGCCTTCGGGGCGCCGTCCGCCGGGCGGGCATTGGCGGCCTGGTCGGGGCGTTGCCGGTTCGGACGCTGCTGCGCCAGCACATCGGAGAAGCTGGGGCCCTTCTTGTCGGCTGGCGTCGGCTTGGCGCCGAGCGCGTCGGCGATCGAGGTCGGGGCGACGGGCGCGATGGAAGGCAAGGGCAGGGGAGCGGTCATCTGGGGCTTCCTGTTAGGTATCGCTTAGTGCATGCCGGCCTGGCGCTGGACCAGGCGGGCAGAATATTCATCATTGGCGCGCTGTTCGCGGCGGGACTCCACCAGCGCCTGGGCGCGCAGTTCGCGCTGGGCCAGGGCATCGTAGGAATTGAGCTTGCGCTGTTCCTGCTGCCAATACTGGCGGCCCTTGGCCAGGTTCTCGTCGGCCTGGCGCAGCACGGCCTGCTGCTGGCCGATGGCGTCGTCCAGCGTGCCGATGAAGCGCTGGTAGTTGTGGCAGTCGCTGGCCGACATGCCGTTGGTCATGGCCTGCTGCAGGCGCTCCAGGTAGTCCTGGCGGTAGTCGTGCAGCATGCCGAGCTGGCGCTCGGCGTTGCCGCGCTCGGCATTGAGCCGGCCCAGCAGGCGGGCGGCTTCGTCCGTGCTCTCCTTGGCCAGGTTGATCAGCATGTCCAAGGGCAGTTGGCTAGGCATAGGTATCCCTCAACTCAAAACTGGCGCGCAGCTGGCCGACGGCGGCTTCGTAGCCGATGTTCTCGCCGATGTCCTGCTGCAGGAAGGCTTCCAGGCGCGGGTAGCGGGCGATGGCATCGTCGAGCTGCGGATCGTTGCCGGCGGCGTACGCGCCCACCGCGATCAGGTCGCGGTTGCGCTGGTAGCGCGACAGGCTTTGCTTGAAGCGGCGCACCACGGCGAACTGTTCCTGCGGGATCAGCGAGGTCATGGCGCGCGAGATGGACGCTTCGATATCGATGGCGGGGTAGTGGCCGGCTTCGGCCAGATGCCGGGACAGCACGACGTGGCCGTCCAGGATGGCGCGCGCCGAGTCGGCGATCGGATCCTGCTGGTCGTCGCCTTCGGCCAGCACGGTGTAGAAGGCGGTGATCGAGCCGGCCTTGCCCGACGGGCCGGGCGCGCCCATGCCGGCGCGTTCGACCAGCATCGGCAACTTGGCGAAGACCGACGGCGGGTAGCCCTTCGTGGCGGGCGGCTCGCCGATGGCCAGCGCGATTTCGCGCTGCGCCATGGCGTAGCGGGTCAGCGAGTCCATGATGAGCAGCACGTCCTGGCCCTGGTCGCGGAAGTGCTCGGCCAGGCGGGTGGCGTAGGCCGCGCCTTGCAGGCGCAGCAGCGCGGACACGTCGGCCGGCGCGGCCACCACGACCGAACGCGCCAGGCCCTCGGGGCCCAGGTTGTGCTCGATGAATTCCTTGACTTCGCGGCCGCGCTCGCCGATCAGGCCCACGACGATGACGTCGGCCTTGGTATAGCGGGCCATCATGCCCAACAGCACGCTCTTGCCGACGCCGGAGCCGGCGAACAGGCCCATGCGCTGGCCGCGGCCGACGGTGAGCAGGCCATTGATGGCGCGCACGCCGGTGTCGAGCACCGTATCGATGGGCGCGCGCGACAGCGGATTGATGGGCTGGGCGGACAGGGGCGCGAGTTCGGCGCCCGTCAGCGGGCCCAGGCCGTCCAGCGGCCGGCCGGCGCCGTCCAGCACCCTGCCGAGCAGGGCGTTGCCCACCGGCAGGTGGCGTCCCAGCTGCGGCTTGGCGTTGCCGTTGAGCTCGGCCTTGCGCGGCAGCGGGATCTGGCGCTGGACCGGGGGTTCGCCGGGCACGACGCGCGCGCCGGGCGGCAGGCCGGAAATGTCCGCCTGCGGCATCAGGTACAGCGTGTGGCCGTCGAAGCCGACGACTTCGGCATCGGCCCAATGATCATGGCCGCGGGCGATCTCGATGCGGGCGGCGGCGCCCACCGGCAGCCGCAGCCCGGTCGCGTGCAGGACCAGGCCGGTGGCGCGCGTGATCTTGCCGCTGACCAGCCAGGGGTCGGTGGACGCGGCCCGGATCGAGCCGATCTGCAGCTGGGTCTGCCAGCGATCGATGATGGGCGCGGCCGGCTTAGGCGCGGCCGGCTTAGGCGCGGCCGGCGTAGGCGTGGCCACTGCGGGCGCCGGATTTCCGGTCACGCGGGGTCCTCCCAAGCCACGTTGCGGCCCAGCGAGGCCGCCACGCGACGCCAGCGCGTCTGCAGGGTGGCGTCGATGTCGCCGAACGGGGTTTCGGCGCGGCAGCCGCCGCGCGCGATGGATTCATCGGCCAGCACGCGCCAATGGCCTTCCTTGAGCTCGTCGGCCAGGTGCAGGCGGATCAGCTCGATGTCTTCCGGATTGGCCCACAGGCGCATCTGGCCGCCGGCGGTGGGATTGATGTGCAGCACTTCGCGCACCGCGCCGGCAACGGTATCGGGTTGCTCGGCGAGCGTGGTGCGCACCACCTGCTGGGCGATGTCCAGCGCCAGCGTGAGCAGGCCCTGGCCCATTTTTTCTTCGAGCGCGCCTATCGACACGGCGCAGGACTGCACCAGCGCGTGCAGGCGCTGCGCTTCCGCGGCCCCCTGTTCGCGCGCCTGGGCCAGGCCCTCGGCATAGCCTTGTTCGCGTCCCGCGGCCAGGCCCGCCTCGTGGCCGGCCTGCCGGCCGGCTTCGAAGCCGGCCGCGTGGCCTTCGGCGTGGCCGGCCTCGCGGCCTTCCGCCACGGCCTGCGCGCGCAGCTGGGCCATGACGACCTCGGGGTCCGGCCCCGGATCGGGTTCCGGCTCGGGCTCGACCTCGACGGGCGCCGGCTCGTCGAACGACAGCATCTGCCAGCGCCGCCAGGCGGCGCTGCGCGAGATGAGCGTCGTCGCGCCGCTGTCCGCTTCAGACATACGTGTCGTCTCCCTGGTTGCCCAGGACGATCTGGCCGCTCTCGGCCAGGCGGCGCGCGATCTGCAGGATCTTCTTCTGTTCGGTCTCGACCTTGGACATGCGGATGGGGCCCTGGGCTTCCAGGTCCTCGCGCAGCATTTCGGCGGCGCGGCTGGACATGTTGCGCAGGAACTTGGCGCGCAGTTCTTCCTGGGCGCCCTTGAGCGCGACCATGAGGGTGTCGTTGTCGATTTCCTTGAGGATGAGCTGGATGGCGCGGTCTTCGACGTCGAGCAGGTTGTCGAACACGAACATCTCGTCGATGATTTTCTGCGCCAGGTCGTTGTCGCGCTCGCGCAGGCTGGCGACGACGGTTTCCTCTTCGGCCGAATTCATCATGTTCAGGATCTCGGCCGCGGTGCGCACGCCGCCCATCTTGCTGCGCTTGGCGCCCTGGCCGGCGAGCACGGAATTCAGCACTTCGGTCAGCTCGGACAGCGCCGCGGGCTGCACGCCGCCGAAGGTGGCGATGCGCAGCATCACGTCGTTGCGCAGGCGGTCGGTCAAGAGCGCCAGCACGCCGGCGGCGCGGTCGCGCTCCAGGTGCACCAGGATGGTGGCGATGATCTGCGGATGCTCGTCGCCGATCAGTTCGGCCACCGTGTTCGGATCCAGCCAGTTCAGCGCGTCGATGCCGCTGCCGCCTTCGCCGGCTTCCAGGATGTCTTCGATCAGGCCGGCCGCGCGGTCGCTGCCCAGCGCCTTGGTGAGCACGGTGCGGATGTAGTCGTCCGAGCCCAGGGTGACGGCCATGAACTGGTCGGCTTCCTGGCGGAACTCTTCCAGCACCACGGCCACGTCGTTGCGGGTGACCTGCTTGAGGCTGGCCATGGCCGCGCCGACCTGCTGGACTTCACGGGCGCTGAGGTACTTGAACACCTCGGCCGCCGCGTCTTCGCCCAACGACATCATCAGGACGGCGCTGCGCGTCATGCCGTCGATCGGGGGAGAATCATTTTTCATCTTTGCTCATCCAAGTGCGCATAACCATGGCGACGGCGCGCGGATCCTTGCTGGCCATCGTGCGGGCGCGTTCCAGGTTGTCCTGGTAGCGGTCCACTTCCTTGGCGCGGGCCGCTTCCTGGGCTTCACGCGCTGCATCCAGACGGTCGGCCTCGGCCTGCTCGGGATCGACCGGCGGGTAGAGGTAGTCGCCCACCGTGCGGCGCAGGATGCGGTACAGCCACAGCGCCAGCACGCCACCGACCAGCCAGGCCAGGATCGTCTTGAACAGCGAGATCATTTCCGGATCGCGCCAGACCGGCACCGGCGGCGGGCCATCGTTGAACTGGCTGTTGACCAGGTTCAGCGAGTCGCCGCGCGCATCCGAGTAGCCCATGGCTTCGCGGACCAGGTTGGTCAGCTTGTTCAGTTCTTCGGGCGGCAAGGCTTGCGGCTCGCCGTCCTTGTCGCGGATGTAGTTGACGACCACGGCCACCGACAGGCGCTTGAGCGTGCCCACCGGCTGCTTGATGTGGCTGATGGTGCGGTCCACTTCATAGTTCGTGGTGGCGTCGCGGCGTTCGTTCAGGTTGCCCGTGGCGGCTTGCGTGCCGGTCTGCTGCTGTTGTTGTTGCTGCTGCTGGGCATTGGCCGGCTGCTGGGGCTGGCCGGGGCGCGGCGGTTGCGGCTGCGGCGGGTTGGCGATCGGGGCCTGCGCGTTGGTCGGGGCCTGGTTCGACAGCGCGCCGGGCACGCCTTGCGCAGGGTTGATGCCGCGCTGGGTCGAGTCGCTGGTCTGCTGGCTGCGCACCGCGGCCTGGCCGGGTTCCTGGTTCGGGCGATAGACTTCCGAGGTTTCCTCGCGGCGCGAGAAGTCGACGTCGGCGCTGGCCTGGGCGTGGACGTTGCCGGGGCCCACCAGCGGGTTCAGGATGGTGAGGATGCGCTCGACCGTGCGTTGCTCCATTTCGCGCACGAAGCGCATCTGGTCGGCGTCCATGCCACGGCCTTCGCCCAGCGGCGCCGACAGCAGGCGGCCGTTCTGGTCGACGATGGACACGTTTTCCGCGGTCAGCTCGGGCACGCTGGAAGCCACCAGCCAGGAGATGGCGGAGACCTGGGCGTCGCTCAGGCTGCGGCCGGGGTAGACATTGAGCAGGACGGACGCGGTGGGCGCCTGGCGCTCGCGCACGAACAGCGATTGGCGCGGCATGGCCAGGTGCACGCGGGCATGCTGCACGGTGTGCATGGCTTCGATCGAACGGGCCAGCTCACCCTCCAGGCCGCGTTGGTAGTTGATCTGCTCGGCGAACTGGCTCGCGCCGAAACGGGCGTTGTCCATCAGTTCGAAGCCGACCGATCCGCCGCGCGGCAGGCCCTGGGAAGCCAGCTGCAGGCGGGTGTCGTACACGCGCTCGGCCGGAACCAGCAGGGCGGTGCCGGTGTCGTTGTAGCGGTAGGGCACGTTCATCGTTCCCAGCGCCGTCACGATCGCGCCGCCGTCCCGGTCGTCCAGGTTGGAGAACAGGACCTTGTAATTGGGTTCGCTGCTCCACATCGCGACCGCGACGATCGCCGCGACGACGGCCGCCGCCGCGCCGAGCAGGACGGGCTTGGGAAGCGCGCGGACCTTCTCCAGGACGGGGAACTTCGCCAGCAGCGACGAACTCAGGGTGGCCTGCTGATTCATCGACGGCTCCCGCTGGCTACGCGGAGCTGGGAATGGGACTTCATGTCTTGGTAGGGCAGATTACACATGCAACGTGCTTCTGGTCTGGGGAGAGCGTGGATTATTGCCCTTGGGAAGACAATCCCAATCGTTGAAAACAGCCGGTTTTTGGCGTTACTTATCCCCTATGTCGGCCGGAACGCCAGCAGGCCCGGCGCGGGTCCGCTCAAGGGCGGCCGCATTCGCGGAAATGTCGGGGTTTTTGGCGGTTCTTATCGGCTATGGCCGGGCCGGATCGGCGTTACGCTGCATGCAACTTTGGCGTAATCCCCACCAGCAAGGAATCAGTAATGGCTGTATCAGGCTTGTCCGGCATCGAGAGCATGCTCCAGCAGATGCGCGCAGTCGTCAGCAAGGCGGAAACGGGCAATCTCGCCGCGGGCGAGAGGGTTGCCCAGCCGGATGGCTTCGCCGCCGAGCTGCAGCGTTCCATCCGCCGCGTCACGGCCGCCCAGAATGCGGCCACCGCCCAGGCCAAGGCTTTCGAGCTGGGCGCCCCGGACATCTCGCTCAACGACGTGATGATCGATATGCAGAAGGCCAGCATCGGCTTCCAGACTGCGGTGCAGGTGCGCAACAAGCTGGTTGCGGCCTACAAGGAAATCTCTTCGATGGCCGTCTGACGACGGCCGTCCGATCCCGGCGCCGGGCCTGCCCGGCGCCGTGGGATCAATTGCGCTGCGCGCCTCGTTCGAGGCGCCACACGACCTGCTGCAGCCAGTTCTCCTGGCGCGCATCCAGATTCAGGAAGATCGCTCCCAGGTGGCTGACCGGCGGCTCGCCCGTGAGGGAGACGTGGCGCGGCGCTTCTTCGCCCGCGGCGCCGGCCTGCGTCATGGGCTGCCCCGACACCGGATAGACGTTGCGCACTTCGAGATTGGCGGTGATCCGGCCCAGTTCGCCGAAATCCAGCTGGACGTTTTCCAGGATGGCGCCGCGCTCGGGCAGGGCGCCCACCTCCATCACCGCCCGCAGGCCCACGCCGTCCACGGAAATGTCGCGGACGGTGAAGCTGTGCGGCTTTTCCTTGGGCGAGGGCTGCCAGGTGGCCTGGCACTGGCCGGCGCTGCCGATCAGGGAGGCGCGGAACATCTTGCGGCGCTGGATCCGGGCCAGGCGCTCGGGGAAGGGCGACATCAGCGCCGCGCTGCCGTCATCGAAATGGATCACCTCGGGCCGTTGCACCCGGAAGCGGATCTGCACCCCGCCATAGGCGGTGGCGTTGAAATAGAACGTGGTGCCGCTCAGCAGGCCCATGGTGTCGGACTGTTCGAAGTCCGCGCCCGCGTAGTCGCGAGGCCGCCAGAAGAACTGGCGCGTCTGCTTGTCCGCGCCCAGGATGAGCACGGCCATCTCGCGGTCTGCGGCGTCGCGCACCAGGATGTGGCTGTCGGGGTGCGTCAGCTCGAACAGGGCTGCGCGCATGTCTTCCGGCCGGGTCAGCAGGAACTCCGGGTCGCTGGCGTCCAACACGATGGTCGTCCTCAATCAATAGGGTCAGGCGGGGGGCGGGGCTTCGGGAACCTCGCGCGATTCCAGGCGATATAGCCAGGCCAGCAATTCTGCCACCGCTACGTAGAGTTGGGGCGGGATATGCGCGTCCAGGTCCACCTGCATGAGCAATCCGACCAATTCACGCGATTCGTGGACATACAGGCCGTTCTCTTCGGCCGCGCGGACGATGGTGTCCGCCAGTTGGCCGTAGCCCTTGGCGACCACGCGCGGCGCGCCGTCCTTTTCCTCGTAGGAAATGGCGACCGCCGCGTTGCGGTTGGCGTTGGGGCCGGCGTCCAGGGCGTTGGAAGGGGTATTCATCAGATATCGGCCGGCATGACGGGGCGCGGTTCCACCACGCTCACCGACAGATTGCTCAGGGTCAGGCCCGCGGCCAGCAGGCGAGAACGCAGCGTGTCCGAGGCGTCATGGATCTCGGGCGCGCTGTGCGGGGCGATCAGTTGCAGCACGAGCTGGTCGCCGGCCAGGTTGAGCCGGGCGTCGACCAGGCCCAGGCGCGGCAGGTCCAGCTTCACGCGCGTGGCCCAGGTGGGCACCCCGGAATCGGGATCGCCGCCATAAGGATCGCGCTCCACTTCCCATTCCATGGGCGTGCCCGGCCAGGCTTCGCCCTGCCAGGTCAGCGCCTGGTTGGCCAGCACGTCGAGCTGCTGGCGAACGAGCACGGTCAGGTCCTGGTGGATGCCGGCGACGGGCGTGCCCGGCGTGGGCGCGGCCGATGCCGTGCCGCCGGAGCCGGACGGCGCCGAGGCGTCGCCGCCCGAACGGGCGGGGGCGGAGGATTCGGCGCGCGGCCGGGCGGGCGCGTCCTGCGACACGGCGTTCCGGTCGAGCCGCGCCTGCGGCTCCTCGCGCAACTGGGCGGGATTGGTCCGGCCGAAGACCATGTCCGTCAGGTGGGACTCATAGAACAGGCCGCTGGTCTGCAGCGCGTGGCGCAAGGCCTGGCCCAGCGCGCGGGCGCCCGGGCCGCCCGCGGCCAGCGCGGCGTGCGCCGCAGCCTCGGGGCCCTTGGCGCCAGCGGGGAGGTTCGCATGCGCCCCGGGGCTGCCCGGCTTGCCGGCGGCGGCCGAGCCGTCCGCAGCGGGGGCCGCCGTCGCGGCCGGGGGCAGGGGCGCGGCCTGCTGCGCGGGCGTCTGCGGCGTCGCGGGCGCAGGCTGCCCGGGCTGCGCGGCCTGCTGGCCCGAGGGCGCCTGGGCGGGGGCGCCGGGCGCCTGGCCGCCGGCGTCGCCCGCGGCGTTCCAGAGCGGCGCGCGCCCCTGAACGGCGGGGGCGGCCTCGGGGTATTGGGCCAGCAGCGCAAGAATCGCGCGCGCGGTCGTGCCCAGCGTGGTCGGGGCCGAAGCCGTGAGGTCGCTGCTGGTGACCAGCCCGCGCGCCGCCAGCGCCAGGGCGGCGGCGGTCTTGGCGTCGACAACAGTATTCTGGCGGTCGCCTCGGGCGCCGCCAGACGGTATGCCTTGTCGGGGATCGCGGGTCGAACCGTCGGAAGGACCGGGCTTTTCCAGGCTGCCGGGCTGGCTGACCGCGTCGGCGCGGGCGCCGGAGGCAAGATTCGCGTTGGCGGCGGACATCGTCGTGCCAAGCACGGCGTCCAGCCGCTGCACCAGGACGTTGCCGAGTGCGGCGGGACCTACGCTCATTCTTCAGGCGCCTGATTGCCGTATGCGGACAATAGCGTCTGCTGGCGTTTCATGCGTCCCAGCAATTCCCCGAGGCGCGCCAGCTGCGGAAGGGCGAGGTCCCTTGTTTGGGCATCGTTTTCGAGGATGCGCACGAGCAGGTCGTACTTCATGGCGCGGCCGGACTCGTCCAGCGGCGTGGCGCGCTCCACATGGCGCAGGCGCTCGACCCGCTCGCAATAAAGTTGGCCATGGACCATGGCGCCGTCCCAATCGCCCGTCTGGGCGGCCGCTAGCATTTCTCCCGTGATGAGAGCGATCTCCTGGTAGTGTTCCAGGATGGGGGAGGTGTACTGGGTAATGGACGTCATGGAAATCTCGGGCGTTCGATGGCTGGGCTATGCGTATGCCATGCCTTCAAGGCTGCGTGCCGGCGACGGAGCGGTCTATGGATGTCTGCCAGGCTTCAGCCAGGTCCGCCAGCAGGCGGTCGGCGGTTTCGAGTGCTTCCGCGTCCGCGCGCAGGTTCGCCAACAACAGCATGCGGACGATGTAGTCGTACAGACGGGCGAGATTCGCGGCGATTTCACCGCCCGCTTCCATGTTCAATCCGGTCTTCAGGCCTTCATCGACGATCTTGATCGCCTTCGAGATAGCGGCGCCGCGCTCCATTGTCCTATCTTCCTGGAGGTGGAGACGGGCCTGCCCGATGGCCGCCCGGGCTCCCAAATACAGCAGCGAAATCAGCCTTTCCGGGCTGGCGCCCAGAACCTGGGTCTCCAGGCCAATGTCGGCGTAGGAACGCACGGAGTGGGAGCCGGTCGGACGGCGGGCGGCGTAAGTCATTAATGCATCTTCTATAAATTACTTGGACTTGCTCAGAGCCGCGAACTGTTGGGTCAGGTAGTTGGCCGTGACAGTCTGCTGCGATACGAACTTGTCCAATGCGATGAATTGGGCACGCATGGCGTCCATGGATGCGGTGCTCGAAGCCTTGGCACGGGCAAGTTGATCCTTGACGTCCTTGATGGATTCGTTCAGGCCGTCCTGGCTGAGCTTGATGGAACCGTTGCTGCCCAGGGCCGCCTTGGCGGCGGTGTCGAACTTGGCGGCAAGGCCGTCGGGCGACATCATGATGCGCTTGACGTCGGCGGGGTTGGCGGTCAGCGCCTTGTCCAGTTCCTTTTGATCCAGCTTCAATTGGCCGGTCTTGGGGTCCAGCGTGATACCGAGATCGGCCAGCGAACGCAGCGAGCCCTCGGAGGTGACGACCTGCAAGGCGCTGGACATGGACGACTGGATGCCGCGCGTCGTGCTGTCGCCAGTCAGAGCCTGGTTGGTGGCGGCCGCCACGTCGAAAGCCGTCAGCTTCGTGATCGTGCTTTGCAGCGAGTTGTAGGCGTTGACGAAATCCTGGACGGCCTTGCTCGCCACGCTGGTGTCGCTTTGCAGCTTGAGGGTGACGACCTTGTCGTTCCCGGTCGCGGCGTCGGTGCCGGTGAGGGCGGTCAGGTTCAGCGTGATGCCGTCGATGGCGGTCGAAATGTTGTTGCTGCCGCTCTTGACGGTAATGCCGTTGATCTCGATTTCCGAGTCCGCGGCCGCGGTCTGTTGCGTCATCTCCGTGGCGGCGCCGGCGTTGTAGCTGAGAATGTTCTTCAGCTTGTCGTCGCCCGTCACCGTGATGGACTTGACCGATGCTTGCAGGCCCGTGTCCTTGGCGCTGAGCATCAGGTAGCTGCCGCTTTCGTTGGTGATGATCGTGGCACGCACGCCGGCCTTGTCGTCGCTGTTGATGGCTTTGGCAATGCCATTGAGCGAGGTGTCGCCATTCAGCTCGACGGTGTGCTTGTCGCCGCTGGTCAACTCGATTTCAAACGAGCCATCGGCGCCATTGGAGGCCGTGCGGCTTCCGACGTTGCCCGATTGCAGGGTCTGGGCGGCGGCCAGGCTCTTTACCTTGATGGCGTATTCGCCCATCGTGGCGCCGTTCTCGCCTATGGTGGCGGTCAGCCCTTCGCCAACCACGTTCGCCTTCACGGCGTCCAGCGTCGACGACTTGCCCAGCGCCAAAGCGGCCTTTTGCAGGGCTTCCACTGCGCTTTGAATCTGGCCATAGGCGCTCACCCGGGCCTCGTAGCTGGCCTGGCGATTGGAGTACAGGCTCAGCTTCTTGTCCTCCGCCGCCTGAAGCTTCGTGAGAATTTCTTCCAGCGGGAGTCCGGTAGTCGAACCGAGATTAGTAATAGAAGCCATGTGAAATCCTTCCTAGCGATGCGATTCTGTCAAAAATACGGAGCCGGCGATTGGCCGGGTAAGGGCATAAGGCATGCCTAATTCGGTGCTTTTGTGGCGGAAAATGCGTCAAACACCGTTTTAATTCGCCGATCAGGCGGTGGTCTTGATGCCGTTGCCCTGCATGTTCACGATCATTTTGGCGATCTTCAGCACGGTCTCGCTGGGGATGGTGCGCAAGACGTCGCCCGATTCGGCGTCCACGACCGACACCACCACCTGGTGCACGTCGGGGTCGATTTCGAACTGGAGCTGGGTGGACCAGGCCTTCATCTGATCGTTGATTTCCTCCAGCGCCTTGTCCAGCGGGAGCTTCTGCGAATCGGACTGTCCCGACGTGGCGCTGTCGGAGGCGCCGCTGTTCGTCGCGGTGGCGACCGGGGTGACGCTGATGGCGGGATCCGCCACGACGGGGGCGGGCGCGACCGGCGCGGGCGCGAACGATACAGGGGCTAACGGGGTTACGGCCATGATCACTCCAACGGCGATGAGGGCGTCTCGGAGGAACGCGCTGTTTTCAGGGAATTCTCAGCTACCATTACGGCAGGACTGCGGCGAACTTTAGCTTTCGGTGGGTCTGATATTTCACACGCTAATGGTTTGGATGGGGCAATGAGTGTCAAGACGGCGCTGAGAGTTATCGAAATCATCGAAACCTATGCCCGCGAAAAGCGCGCGTTGCCCCTGTCGGAGTTGGCCCGGCTGCTGGACGTCCCGGTTTCCAGCTGCCTGGCGCTGATCCGCACCCTGACCGGGCTGGGCTATCTCTATGAAACCGGCCGCCGCCAGGGCTATTACCCGACGGGGCGGCTGCTGGCCATGGCGCAGCGCATCGCGCGCGCCGATCCGGTGCTGGACCGGGTCTACCCCAGCCTCGTCGAACTGCGGGAAGCCACCCGCGAAACCATTGTTTTCGCCAAGTTGACCCAGGACGGCCGGGTCGTCTACCTGGACGTGCTGGATTCGCCGCATACGATCCGATACGCGCCTGTTGCCGGCGAGTTCAAGGACGTTCACGCGAATTCGCTGGGTAAAGCGTTGTTGTCGCTGCTTGAGGGGCCGGCGCGCGAGGCTCTCCTGGCAGGCATGCCGATGACCCGCTACAACGAGCGCACGCTGATCACCCGCGAGGCGCTGTTCGCCGATCTCGACCGGTCGCGCCAGCGCGGCTGGTTCATGAACAGCGGGGAATCCATTCCGGATGTCGGCGCCATCGCCTGGCCGGTCACGCTCTCCGGCGAGCACTACGCCATTTCGGTGGGCGGCCCGATCTACCGGATCGAGCCGGAGCAGGAGAACTACGCCCGGATCCTGCGGGCGGCCTGCACGGCGCTGGAGCAGCAGGCCTGAGGCCGGCCCGGCTGCCCGCCGCGTTCAATAGGACTTGGGCAGCCCCAGCACTTTTTCCGCGATGAAGCACATGATCAGCTGTGGGCTCACGGGCGCGATGCGGGGAATGAAGCTTTCGCGTAGCAGCCGCTCCACGTGGTATTCCTTGGCATAGCCCATGCCGCCCAGCGTCATGACCGCCGTCTGGCAGGCGTTGTAGCCGGCCTCGGCCGCCAGGTACTTGGCTGAGTTGGCGTAGGGGCCGCAGGGCTTGCCCGCGTCGTACAGGCTGGCGGCCTTGAACACCATCAGGTCCGCCGCCTCCAGCTGCATCCAGGCCTGGGCCAGCGGATGCTGGATGCCCTGGTTCTGGCCTATCGGGCGGCCGAACACGATGCGTTCGCCGGCATATTTCACGGCCCGGTCGAGCGCGGCGCGGCCGATGCCCACCGCCTCGGCGGCGATCAGGATGCGCTCCGGGTTCAGGCCGTGCAGGATGTACTCGAATCCCCGGCCTTCCTCGCCGATGCGGTCGGCCACCGGGATCCGCAGGCCGTCGATGAACAGCATGTTGGAGTCCACGGCCTTGCGGCCCATTTTCTCGATCTCGCGGACTTCGATGTGCTCGCGGTCCAGGTCGGTATAGAACAGCGACAGCCCCTGGGTGGGCTTTTCCACCTCGGACAGCGGGGTGGTGCGCGCCAGCAGCAGCATCTTGTTGGCGACCTGCGCCGTGGAGATCCAGATCTTGCGGCCATGCACGATGTATTCGTCGCCCTGGCGCACGGCGCGGGTGCCGAGCTTGGTGGTGTCCAGGCCGGCGTCGGGCTCGGTCACGGCGAAGCAGGCCTTCTCGCGGCCGGCGATCAGCGGCTCCAGCCAGCGGCCGCGCTGTTCGTCCGTGCCGAATACCACCACGGGGTTCAGCCCGAAGATGTTCATGTGGACGGCCGAGGCGCCGGTGAAGCCGGCGCCGGAGGCGGCGATGGTCTGCATCATGAGCGCGGCCTCGGTCATGCCGAGGCCGGCGCCGCCGTATTCCGGGGGCATGGCGATGCCGAGCCAGCCGTCGCGCGCCAGGTCGGCATGCAGGGGCTCGGGGAAGCCGCCTTCGCGGTCGCGTTCCAGCCAGTATTCGTCGGGATAGCGCTCGCAGATGCGCGACACGGCGTCGCGCAAGGCCAGTTGTTCGGGGGTGAATTCAAAGTCCATCTTCGCTTCCATCCTGGGTGATGCCATGGGCGACCATGGCGTTGATCCGTTCGGGGTCGTAGCCGGCTTCTTCCAGCACTTCGCGGCTGTGCTGGCCCAGCCTGGGGGCGGGTCGGCGCAGGGCGGTGGGCGTGCCCTCGTAGCGTCCCAGCGGCGCGGTGGTGCGTATGGCGCCTTCGCTGGGGTGCTCCAGGCGGCGGATGAAGCCGGTCGCGGCCAGGTGCTCGTCCTGCAGCAGGCCGTCCACCGTATAGAGTTCGGAGGCGGGAATGTCCGCCTTTTCCAGGTCCGCCAGCCATGCCTTGCTGGAGCGCGTGGCGACGACGTCGGCCACGAAGGCGTAGACCTCGCTGATGTGCGCGGCCCGCGCGCCATGCGAGCGGAAGCGCGGATCCTGCGCGAGCTCGGGCCGGCCGATCAGGTCGAAGAAATTGCGCCAGTGCTTGTCGTTGTAGATCAGCAGGCAGATGTAGCCGTCGGCCGTGGCGTAGGGCCGGCGGTGCGGCGCGAGCAGGCGCGCGTAGCCGGTGGGCCCCAGCGGCGGCTCGAAGGTGGCGCCGCCCAGGTGGTCGCCCAGCACGAGGTGGGCCATGCCTTCGAACATGGGAATTTCCACTTGCTGGCCGCGTCCGCTGGCCCGGGCATGCAGCACGGCGGACACCAGCGCGATCCCCACGTGCAGCCCGACGGCGCGGTCGGCCAGGGTCAAGGGGGCATAGCGCGGCAATTCACCGCTTTGCTGGGCGGAGAGAGCGGCGATGCCGGTCTGGCCCTGGATCAGGTCGTCGTAGGCGGGCCGGCCCGCATAGGGGCCGGCCTCGCCGAAACCATAGGCGCCCAGGTAGACGATGCGCGGACTGCGCGCGGCCACCGCTTCATAGGACAGGCCCAGCCGGGCCATGGCCTGGGGGCGGATGTTGTAGAGCAGGGCGTCGCAACTCTCGGCCAGCTTCAGGCAGGCGGCCAGGCCCTCGGGCGTCTTCAGGTCCAGCACCACCGAACGCTTGTTGCGGTTCAGGTGCAGGTACAGATGCCCCATGCCGGGATTGCGCATGGGCCCCACGGCCCGCAGGTTGTCGCCCGAGGGCGGCTCCACCTTGATGACGTCGGCGCCCAGGTCGCCCAGGACCTGGGTGGCGTAGGGGCCCATGACCACCGAGCTGAGGTCCAGGATGCGCACGCCGGCCAGCGGGCCGGAGGAGGCGGAGGAGGGCTGTGCCGTCATTGCTGCTCGATTCCCGCGTCGCGGATCAGCTTGCCCCAGAGGTCGCGTTGTTCTCCCACGAACTGGCCGAAGGCTTCCGGCGTGCTGGAGAACGCGTCGAAGCCCAGGTCGGCCAGGCGTTTCTTCACGTCGGGCTTGGCGACGACCTGGTTGATCGCGGCATTCAGCTTGGCCACCACTTCCGGCGGCAGGCCCGCCGGGCCGAAATAGCCGTTCCAGGAGTTCAGGTCGAAATCCTGCACGCCGGCCTCGGCCATGGAAGGCAAGTCCGGCACGATGGCGCTGCGTTCGGCGGTGGACACGGCCAGGGCGCGCAACTGGCCCGACTGCACGAAGGGCAGGCCCGACGCCAGGTCGGTGAACATGAAATCCACCTGCCCGCCGATCACGTCGGTCAGGCCCTGCGGCGTGCCTTTGTAGGGCACGTGCAGGATGTCGATCTTGGCGCGGTTGGCCAGGGTGGCGCCGGCGACGATGCCGGTGCTGTTGCCGCTGGCGTAGGTGATGCGGCCGGGATGCTGGCGCGCGTCGGCCACCAGGTCGCCGACGGTCTTCCAGGGGCGCTTGGGATTGGTCACGAGGATGAACGGCAGGTTGCCGCCGCGGGCGATGGGCGTGAAGTCCTTGACGGGATCGTAAGGCACATTCTTCATCAGCCAGGGCGCCGCGGAATGCGAGGTATTGGTGGTGACGAACAGCGTGTAGCCGTCCGGCTTGGCGCGCGCCACGTAGCTGGCGGCAATGGTGGCGTTGGCGCCGGGCTTGTTCTCGACCACGATCTGCTGCCCCAGGATGGCCGACAGCTCGGAGCCGAAAATGCGGCCGACGGCGTCGGTGCCGGAACCGGCGGGGAAGGGCACGACCAGGGTGATGGGTTTGGCGGGGTAGTCGGCGGCCTGGGCGTGGGGGGCGGCCACCAAGGCCGCCCCGCCGAGCACGGCGGCGCCCAGCAGGCTGAGGGATTTCATGGGGTTGTCTCCTGTGTTGTCGGCCCGGCGCGCGGCTTCTGCGGCCGCGCTCCCGGACCCTGCCGCGTCAGGCGGCGGGGGGATTCGCCGGAAAGCCCCGGATCACGCGGTCCGGGGATTCTTCATAAGGGGGCGTGTAGATCACCAGCAGGCGCGCGGGCTCGTCGCTGGTCACGGTGAACACGTGGGGCACGTCGGGCGGGAAGTAGCAGCAGTCGCCGGCCACCATGTCGGCCCACTCGTCTTGCACCTGCGCGCGCGCCGTGCCCGAGAGCAGGTAGCAGACCTGCTCGATGCCCGGGTGGGCATGCGGCAGGGCGCCCTTGCCCTTGTCGATCACGCCCAGCAGCACTTCCACGCCGCGGGCGCCCACGGTGTCCGGGCCGATCAGCCGCCGGTTGAGCGTGCCGGTGTGATTGGCGGGGTGGTAGCCGGGGACGTCGGCCTCGCGGACCAGCCAGCTGGGCGTCGTGGGTTGGGTCATGGTGCTTCCATTAAATTTCTCATACGTGAATTCATTTTTACGTATGAGAAAAATTACGGCAAGCGGTTTTTCCGGCCGGATACCGTGCCACGCCCTAGGGGATTAGGGAAAACACCGGGCCCGGACTGCTAAAATCCAAGGCTGATCCCACTTCACGGCCTCGCCATGTCTTCTGTACGTACGCCTGACGCTTCCTCGACCCTGTCCGATTGGCTGCAGTACCTGGAATCCATCCACGCCACCGCGATCGACATGGGCCTGGACCGGGTGCGGGAAGTGGCGGCGCGCATGGAGCTGGAACTGTCCGCCGTGAAGTTCGTCGTCGGCGGCACCAACGGCAAGGGTTCCACCTGTGCCATGCTCGAAGCCATCCTGCTGGCGGCGGGCTACAAGGTCGGGCTCTACACCTCGCCCCACCTGATCGACTTCAACGAGCGCGCCCGCATCAATGGGCAGATCGCCACGGACGAGGCCCTGATCGCCCAGTTCCAGGCCGTCGAGGCGGCGCGCGGCGACGTTTCCCTCACGTATTTCGAATTCACCACGCTGGCCATCCTGCGGCTGTTCTCGCAATCTCGCCTGGACGCCGTGGTGCTGGAAGTCGGGCTGGGCGGCCGGCTGGACGCGGTCAACATCGTCGACGCCGATTGCGCCATCGTCACCAGCGTGGACCTGGACCACACCGACTGGCTGGGCGACACCCGCGAGAAGATCGGCTTCGAGAAGGCCCACATCTACCGGTCCGGCCGTCCCGCCATCTGCAGCGATCCGGTGCCGCCGCAATCCCTGCTCGACTACGTCCAGGAGATCGGCGCGGACCTATGGCTGTTCGGGCGCGACTACAACTACTCCGGCGATCGCCAGCAGTGGGCCTACGGCGGGCGCGAGCAGCGCCGCAATTCGCTGGCCTATCCGGCGCTGCGCGGCGCCAACCAGTTGCTGAACGCCTCGGCCGCGCTGGCCGCGCTGGAATCCCTGCGCGATCGCCTGCCTGTGCCGCAGCAGGCCGTGCGCCTGGGGCTGCTGCAGGCGTCGCTGCCCGGCCGCTTCCAGATCCTGCCCGGCCAGCCCGCCGTCATCCTGGACGTGGCCCACAATCCGCACGCCGCCGCGGTGCTGGCGCAGAACCTCGACAACATGGGCTTCCATCCCTACACCCACGCGGTGTTCGGCATGCTCAACGACAAGGACCTCGCCGGCGTCGTGGCCAAGCTCGGCACGCGCATCGACTACTGGTACTGCGCCGGCTTGCCCGGCCCCCGCGGCACCTCCGGCCAGGCGCTGGCCGACCAGGTCGCGGCCGCCTTGCCGCCGGTGCCGGCGGGAGGCGAAAGCCCGGGCATCGAATCCTACGCGGACCCGGCCCAGGCCTTTGCCGCGGCGCGCGAACGGGCGGGCGAGAATGATAGAATCGTGGTGTTCGGATCGTTTCTCACCGTAGCCTCGGTTTTGCAGGCTCTGGGTCGCAAGGCATAGGCAAGAACGGGTCAGACGCTCCAGGGCGGCCCGCCGCCATATAGCCGCAAGGAATTCTCCTCCATGGGTTTTTTCAAACGCAAAGATCCTGCCGACCAGGCGCAGTCCTCCAAAAGGGCGGCAGTGCCTAGCGAGGTTCAGGCTGCGGAGCTGCGCGGCCGCGCGCGGCGCAGGTTGGCCGGCGCCGTCGCGCTCGTCCTCGCCGCCGTCATCATCCTGCCCATGGTGCTCGACTCCCAGCCCGTGCCGGTAGCCGACGACATCCCCATCCGGGTGCCGGATCGCAACACGCCGTTCCAGCCCCAAGTCAGCGAGCCGCAGGCCGCCGCGCCGGAAACGCCGGCGACGAGCCCCGCGCCCACCGAGCCCGCCGCCGTGCCCACGCCGCCGCCGGTCGTGTCGGTGCCGCCGCCCGTGGCCGCCGCGCCCACGACGCCGCCGGCCGCGCAGCCGACGACGCCGCCCGCCACCGCGCCCAAGCCGGCCACGCCGCCGGCCAAGCCCGACCCCAAGCCCGCGACGCCGCCCAAGCCGGACACGCGCTCCGACGACGGCGCCCGCGCGCTGGCGCTGCTGGAAGGGCGCGCCGCGCCCGCCGCCACGCCGGCGCCCGCGCCCAAGCCGGCCGCCAAGGGCAACTTCGTGCTTCAGATCGCCGCCTACACGACCTCGGAAGACGCGCAGTCGCGTCGCAGCAAGCTGCACCAGGCCGGGGTGACGAATGCATTCGTAGAGCAGGCCACGATCGGTGGCAAGCAGCAGTACCGTCTGCGCGTGGGGCCGTTCCCTTCGCGCGAGGCGGCGCAGGCGGCCCAGGCGCGTTTGCGCACCCTGGGCTATGACAATGGTTTCATTGCCGCCCAATAGTGACCGGCTTCGACTTCGTCGTGCTGGCCATCCTGGCGGTATCGGGTGTGCTGGGCCTGGTGCGCGGCCTGCTCAAAGAGGTGCTGTCGCTGGTCGCCTATCTGCTGGCCTTCGTGGCCGCGATATGGTGGGGCCCCACGGTCTATGCCTGGCTGGAGCCCTATATTGAAACGACGCTGCTGCGCATGGGAGTTTCGTACGCGGCGGTATTCATCATCGTGCTGCTTGGCGTGGGGTTGGTCAACATGACGCTTGCCGCCTTGATCCGCAGTACCGGCCTGAGCCCCGCCGACCACGGACTGGGCGGCATGTTCGGGTTGGCGCGAGGCCTGCTGATCGTGCTGGCGCTGGTCGCCGCCGCGGGCTACACGCCGCTGCCGGAAGAGCCGTGGTGGAAGGACGCCATGTTTTCGCATTCGGCCATCGAGGCCATCAAACATATCAAGACGTGGCTGCCGCCGTCCCTGGCGACGTGGCTGCCGTATTGATTAGCTTCAAATCAACCAGGAAATCTCACCATGTGTGGAATCGTAGGGGTCATCGGGCGCGGGCCGGTCAACCAGCTGCTCTATGACAGCTTGCTGCTGTTGCAGCACCGCGGGCAGGACGCCGCGGGCATCGCGACGTCGCAAGGCAACCAATTCAATATGTACAAGGCTCACGGCCTGGTGCGCGACGTCTTCCGTACGCGCAACATGCGCGCGCTGCCGGGTACGTCCGGCGTCGGCCAGGTCCGCTATCCCACCGCGGGCTCCAGCGCCAGCGAGGAAGAGGCCCAACCGTTCTACGTCAACGCGCCGTTCGGCATCATGTTCGCCCACAACGGCAACCTGACCAACTGGCGCGAGCTGCGTGAATCCCTGTACCGCGTGGACCGTCGCCACATCAACACCAATTCCGACTCGGAAGTGCTGCTGAACGTGCTGGCGCACGAGCTGCAATCGGCGGCCAGCGGCGTCTCGCTGGATGACGACGCGATCTTCCGCGCCGTGTCGGCCCTGCACAAGCGCGTGCGCGGCGCCTACGCCGTGGTGGCCCAGATTTCCGGTTACGGCCTGCTGGCCTTCCGCGATCCCAACGGCATTCGCCCGCTGTGCATCGGCCGCCAGGAAACCGAAGAGGGCGTGGAGTGGATGGTCGCTTCCGAATCGGTGGCGCTGGAAGGCAGCGGCTTCGCCTTCGTGCGCGACGTCGAGCCGGGCGAGGCCGTGTTCATCGACCTGGACGGCCGTTTCGTCAGCCGCCAGTGCGCCGAGAATCCCCAGCTGGTGCCCTGCATTTTCGAGTACGTGTACTTCGCGCGCCCGGATTCGCTGATCGACGGCGTGTCGGTCTACGACGCGCGCCTGCGCATGGGCGAGTACCTGGCCGACAAGGTGGCGCGCAACATGCGCCTGGGCGACATCGACGTGGTCATGCCGATTCCCGATTCCTCGCGTCCGGCCGCCATGCAGCTGGCCGCGCGCCTGAACCTGGATTACCGCGAAGGCCTGATCAAGAACCGCTACGTGGGCCGCACGTTCATCATGCCGGGCCAGGCTGTGCGCCGCAAGTCCGTGCGCCAGAAGCTCAATGCCATCGGCATGGAGTTCAAGGGCAAGAACGTGCTGCTGGTCGACGACTCCATCGTGCGCGGCACCACCAGCCGCGAGATCGTGGACATGGCCCGCGCCGCCGGCGCCAACAAGGTGTACTTCGCCTCCGCCGCGCCTCCGGTCCGTTTCCCCAACGTGTACGGCATCGACATGCCCACGCAGAGCGAGTTGATCGCCACCGGCCGCAGCGACGAGGAAATCGCCCGCGCGATCGGCGCCGACAACCTGGTCTACCAGGATCTGCACGACATGCAGCAGTCGGTCCGCGACATCAACCCGAAGCTCTCGCGCTTCGAGGCGTCCTGCTTCGACGGCGAGTACGTCACGGGCGACATCACCGCCGAGTACCTGGCGCGCCTGGGCCAGTCGCGCAGCGAACCCGGCCAGGAAGGCGGCGCCAGCGGCCTGCAGTTCAACATGGGCTACGCCGCCAACGACGCCTGAGCTCGTCTCCGCGGGGAGAGTGAAAATGCCGTCCGCGAGGACGGCATTTTTTTCGGCCGGCGTTTCCGGGCGCGCCCGCTCCAGGAAGGAGCGGGCGCCGGCCCCGGCGGTCAGGGCTGCTGCGTGGCGGCCGCCATCTTGGGTTGCCTGAGCGTCCGGACGAACACGACCAGTTTCCAGACGATCACCAGTCCGATCACGCCCAGCAGGGTGGCGCTAATCGGCCGCGTGATGAAGACATCGAAGGAGCCTCGGCTGAGCAGCATCGCCCGGCGGAAATTCTCTTCGAGCATGGGGCCCAGGATGAAACCCAGCATCAAGGGCGCGGCGCCCATGCCCAATCGCAGGAATGCATAACCGATCAGTCCGAATACCGCGGTAATGTAAATATCGTCCAGGCTGTTATTGATGCTGAACGTGCCGATAATGCAGAAAAACAGAATCGACGGAAATAATACCGTGTAGGGAATCTTGAATACGGACAGCCAATAGCGCACCAGCGGCACGTTCAGCAGCAGGAGAAAGCAGTTGCCTACCCACATACTGGCCACCAGGCCCCAGAACAGGTCCGGGTGGGTGCCGATCATATTGGGGCCGGGCTGGATGCCCTTGATAATGAAGGCCGCCAGCATCAGGGCCATCACCGCGTTCTCGGGGATGCCGATGGCCATCAACGGAATGAAGCTGGTGCGGGCCGCGGCCTCGTCGGCGGCGGCTTGCCCGGCCACGCCTTCGATCGCGCCATGGCCCATCTCATGCTTGTATTTGCTGAAGCGCTTGTCGGCCGCATAGGCGGCGAACTGCGCAATGGTGGGGCCGCCGCCGGGCAGGATGCCCAGTGCCGCGCCGATCGCGCTGCCGCGCAGGGCGCTGGGAATAATGCGCTTGAACTCGGCCCAGGTCGGCATCAGTTTGATTTTGCCGTTGAAGGGAGTGAGTTCGTTGCGATTATCCAGGTTCTTCACGATTTCCGCGATGCCGAAGCAGCCCAGCGCGATGCTGATCAGGCCGATCCCGTCCTGCAGGAAGGCGAAATCCATGGTGAAACGCGCGGCGCCGCTATTGACGTCGGTGCCGATCGACGCGAGAAGCACGCCCACGATCGCCATTGCCAGGCCGGTCAGCACATTGCCGCTGCTGACGAAACTGACGCAGAAAAAGCCCATCAGCATTAACGCGGTATAGTCCGCCGGCCCGAACAGGAAGGCCGCTTCGCCCAGGATGGGCGTCATGGTCGACAGCACCACGATGGCCACCGTGCCCCCGATGAAGCTGGAGACGCCCGCCGTGAACAGCGCGAGACCGGTCTTGCCGTTCAGGTTCATCTGGTAGCCGTCTATGCAAGCGACGATACTGCTTGCATGCGGAATCTTCATGGTGATGGCGCTCACGCTATCGCCATACTGCGCGCCGTAATAAATGCCGGCAAGCATGATCAGCGCGCCGCCGGTGGGAATGGAATAGGTCAGCGGCAGCAGCAGGCTGATTGTGGACAGGGGGCCCAGTCCGGGCAGCAGCCCGACCAGGGTGCCGATAACGCAGCCCATCGCGCAATACAGCAGGTTTTGCCAGGTCAGGGCATGCTCGAAGCCGAGCATCAGATTATTCAGGATATCCATCGCGTATGCTCGTCAGAGTAAAGGCAGGTTAAGGCCGAGAAAGCTCTTGAACGCAAAGGCGACGGCAATCAGCCCTCCTGATATCTTCAGGTTTCTCAGGGTCGAATACGAAGTGGCCGCCAACGAGGCGCAGAAAACCAGGAATATGATCCCGACGACCATATTCACCGCGCCCGATATCGCGGCGCAGCCCACCAGGCTCAGCATGATGATGGAAATGTTCTTGATGCTGTGGCTCATCGGCACCGGCTCGGTGAAGAGCGAGGCGATTACCGTGATCAGGCCGATGGCGAACAGCGCCGAGCTTGCCATCAGCGGAAACAGGCCCGGCCCGCCGCGGGAGAAGGTCCCGACTTGATATTTGAGTGATGTGACTCCGAATATAAGGGCGAACGCCATCATGAATGCGCCGCGGACGAAATTCTGGTTATTCATATGCCTATGAAAACCCCTTCCCGTATTTATATTGCTGCTGCTTTCTTGAAGCACCATGCTCTCCTCGTTATTAGAATGCGTTTGCAAGAAAGGGCGATTCCAGCCCCTTACAAAAGCCTGAGAGAGTCTAATAACGGGCACTTTCAGTCCGCTTTCGGCGCGCGGCGATAAATCCGGATTTTCATGCTCGCTAACCCTAGGGCCGCAACATGTTTGCACCGCTGAAATGGATTATTCAGCTGGCGTTAAGAATATCGTCAGATGTATTTAAGAAATCATTCAGAATGAAGTCAGATTATGTTCAGAATTCATTCAGGATTTCTATTTTGAATGCGCCCGACAATTAATCGGTTTTTCCGGCCGGTGCCATATCCGTCGCGTCGGCATTCGCCTTCGGATCCCACAGGGGTTGCCGCGTCGCTTCCAGGTGCGTGAGGTAGAGGCGCAGGTCGAACTCATACTGGTGATAGTTCGGTTCCATGCGCAGGCACATGCTGTAGAAGGCCTTGTTGTGGTCCTTTTCCTTCAGGTGGGCCAGTTCATGCACTGTGATCATCTTCAGGAACTCGGCCGGCACGGTCTTGAACAGCGTGGCCACCCGGATCTCGTGCTTGGCCTTGAGCTTGCCGCCCTGCACGCGCGAGATATAGGTGTGCTGGCCCAGCGCGTGCTGGATCACGTGGATCTTGCTGTCGAAGGCGACCTTGTTGATCTGGTCGCCGTTGCGCATATAGGTGTTCTTCAGGTCCGTCACGTACTGGTAGAGCGCGCGGTCGGTACGCACGCCGTGCGCGCCCGCGGAGTAGCGGGACAGCAGGGCGGCGCCCAGTTTGCCCTGGTCGAGCAGCTTGCGGGCCTGGAGGATCAGCGATTCCGGATATCCGGTGAGGTATTTCAGGGGCGGCACGGCGGTCGGGAAAGGGCGGGAGGGATGACGGTGAGGCGGGGCCAGGTGTCGGCATGGCGCTTGTCGGCCAGCCGCTGGGCATAGGCGCGGGGATCGGCGCCGGGGCTGGGCCGCAGCACGAGCGCGAACAGGTCGGCCAGACCGTGCGGCGCGACGATGCGCAGCTCGTCGTCGCCTTCCAGGGCCACGCCCACGCAGGTGGCGGTTTCGGGCCAGGCGGCGATGCCCGCCGCGAGCGACGCGGCCGGGGGCGGGGGCGCTCCCCGGCTGTCACGGCGCCACAGGTGCACGCGCGCCTGGTTCACCACTTCCCAGGGCGCGTCGGGCGCCGCGGCCCGCAGGCGGCGGGCGACGCCGTCCTCATGGCCGGCCGACAGGTCCGTGGGGTCGTGATAGACGAAATCGAGGTCCGCCGGCGGGTGGCTGCCGGCGGGGTAGCCGTGCAGGTGGTTCCACACCAGCGACCGGACCGCGCCGGCCGCGATGCAGCCACCGGCCGGGCCGTGGTCGCGCGCCGCGCGCAGCCAGCGCATCAGCGGCGCATGCGCCAGAACCAGCGCGCGCAAGCGCTCGGCGTGCGACGCCTCGGCCGTGGCCGGCACCGCGCTCAGCGCGCCTGGCCGCGCCTGAAGACGACTGGCAGCGCCATGAAGAACAGGATGACGAAAAGCGCCAGGCTCCAGAGGGCATACTCGATGCCCAGCACCGACACCATGGCATCCATGCAGGTGGCGTAGATGCCGAAGAGCCACGGCACGCCGCCGTCCAGCCCGATGCCGGTCATGAAGCGGTCGGCGAAGGTCTGGTCGCAGGACAGCATCTTGGCCGCCACGCTGTATTGATACCAGGCGGCGACCACGCCGGCTACCGACAGCAGGGCGGCCAGGACGCCGCAGAAGCGGGTCAGGCCGCGGCCGCCGCCGTATCCGCCCACCAGGGCCACGACGCCGATCACCAGGTAGATCAGGCGTTGCATGACGCACCAGGCGCAGGGCGGCATATCGAAGACGTGCTGGGAGATCAGGGCGATGCCGACGGCGCCGAAGCAGAAAAGGGCGATCAGGCGGAGCAGGCGTTCGGAGCGTGAAGTCATTGTTCTGCGAGTAGGGTTGCGGAAAGCCGGTCCGGGCGCCGGGCCCGGCGGCAGGCCAGGAAACTCCTAGACCGAGGGAACCGGAATTGGTTGCATGACCTGCTGCAGGACGCCCAGCAGCAGTTCGCGCGAGCCTTCCCAGAAGATCTGCACGCCCAGGCACAGCATGATGAAGGCCGACAGGCGCATGAATACGGCGGTGCCATTATCGCCCAGCCGGTGCAGCATCTGGGCGGCGAAGCGCAGGCAGATGTAGAGGGTCGCGGAGACGACGATGATGCCCGGGATCGAGCCGCCCAGCCGCACCAGGCTCAGCACGTGGTTCTGGTCGCGCAGCGAGACGCCGACCGTGATGGCCGCGGCGATGGAGCCGGGGCCGCAGCTGATGGGGAAGGTCAGGGGATAAAAGGCGCGGGCCTTCGCCATCTCGGGCGTGAAGGATTCCGCCATGCGCGCGACGCGCTCGGTGTCGGCGTCGGGCGAATTCACCAGCCGCCAGGCGCTGGCGATCACCAGCATGCCGCCGCCGACCCGCACGATGGACAGCGAAATGCCGAAGAAGCTGAGCAGCACGTTGCCGGCGACCATGGCCACGATCAGCATCAGGCAGACGTTGATGGCGACGCGCTTGGCCAGCACCATCCGCGTCGAGGACGACGCGCCTTCGGTCAGCGACAGGAAGATCGGCGCGATCGCGGGCGGGTTCAGGAAGGGCAGCAGGGTGGCCAGCGCGAAGAAAAAGCTGCCCCCGAAAACGCGCAGATAGTCATTGAGCTGCATAGAACGGACGCCGCGTGGCCGAAAACCGGGATTGTATGCCGTCCGGGCGGCGCTGGCGATGGCGGAAAGCCGCCCGCGCTCAGGCGGCGCGGCGGCCGGCTTCCTCGCCCGCCAGGGCGTCCAGGACGTCGCGTTCGAACTGCATCTGGCTGCGCGGCCGGGCCAGCGCCGAGCCGTCCACGATGAACACGTCTTCCACCCGGTCGCCCAGCGTCATGATCTTGGCCATCACCAGGTTCACCTCGTGCCGGGCGAACACGCGCGCCAGGGCGTGCAGCAGGCCGGGTCGGTCGGTGGCGGTGACGGACAGGCGCCAGGACGTGCTGCGCTCGTCGGGCTGCAGTTCCGCCTGCGGCATGATGGGGAACACCCGCGACACGCGGGACTGGCGGCCGCGGCCGTAATAGCCGCGGGCGGGCTGGGGTTGCGCCGCGGCCTGCGGATCCTTCAGCCGCTCGGCCAGTTCGTGCTCGACCAGCGTGGCCTGGGCGCGGAGGTCGCTGGCGCCTTCCGGCAGCAGCACGATGAAGCTGTCCAGCGCCCAGCCGTGGCGGGTAGTGTGGATGCGGGCGTCCTGGATGGACAGGCACTTGGCGTCGAAGTAGCCGCAGATGGCCACGAACAGGTCGGGCGCGTCGCGGGTGTACACCATGATCTGCAGGCCTTCGCCGTGCTCGGTGGGGCGGGCCTTGACCACCGCCTGCGCCGGCGCGACCTGGTGGTACAGGTGGCGCGTGTGCCAGGCGATGTCCGAGGCGTCGTGGCGCAGGAAATAGGCCACGTCCAGCTGGTTCCAGAACGCCTCGCGGGCGTCGTCGCGCAACCCCGCCAGGCGGGTCAGGCGCGCGGCTTCCTCCTTGCGTTCGGTCAGCACGGTGTGCGCGTCGGCATGCGCGCCGCCCAGCGCGGCCAGGGTGAGCTTGTACAGGTCTTCGAGCAGCTTGCCCTTCCAGGCGTTCCAGACCTTGGGGCTGGTGCCGCGGATGTCGGCCACCGTCAGCAGGTACAGGGCGGTGAGGTGGCGCTCGTCTTTCACGGTGGCCGCGAAGTCCTGCACCACGGCCGGGTCGGAGAGGTCGCGCTTCTGCGCCACGGCGGACATCAGCAGATGCTGGCGAACCAGGAACTCGACCAGGGCCGTATCCTCGGGTTCCATGCCGTGGTCCTGGGCGAACTTGCGGACTTCGCGGGCGCCCAGCTCGGAGTGGTCGCCGCCGCGGCCCTTGGCGATGTCATGGAACAGCGCCGCCACGTACAGCAGCCAGTGCCGGTCCAGGCCGGCGATCAGCTGGCTGGCCAGCGGATACTCCTGGGCGTGCTCGGGCATGGTGAAGCGGCGCAGGTTGCGCACCACCGCCAGCGTGTGCTGGTCCACGGTATAGGCATGGAACAGGTCGTGCTGCATCTGGCCCACGATGCGGCGGAACACCGGCAGGTAGCGCGGCAGGATGTTCAGCATGGTCATGCGCCGCAGTTCGTGGACGATGCCGCGCGGCTGCTGCAGGATCTGCAGGAACAGCTTGCGGTTGACCGGATTGCGGCGGAACTGCGCATCGATGCGATGCCGCGAATGCCAGATGGCGCGCAGCGTGCGGGCCGACATGCCGGTCAGTTCCGGGTGCTGCTGCATGACCAGGAAGGCGCGCAGCAGCAGGGTGGGGTTGCGCTCGAAGCCGTCGTCGCGAATGATGTCCAGGCGGTCGCGCAGGTTGCGGAAATCGTCGTCGATGTCGTGGGCGTCGCTGTCGGGGCGCGGAAACAGCCGTTCCTCGATGTTCTGCACCAGGATGCCGTTCAACTGCGTGACCAGCCGCGCGGCCCAGTAGTAGCGCTGCATCAGCAGTTCGCTGCCGCGCCGCGTGGCGGTGGCATGGATGCCGTAGACCTCGGCCAGCGCGGGCTGGAGATCGAACAGGACGCGGTCCTCGCGGCGGTTCGCCAGCAGGTGCAGCTCGATGCGCAGCCGCTTGAAGGCCTGTTCGGCGCGGCGCAGGTCGCGCGCTTCCGAGGAGGTCAGCAGCCCGGCCTGCGCCACCGAACGCCAACTGTCGCCGAAGCCCGCCGCGCGGGCCATCCACAGGATGACCTGCAGGTCGCGCAGCCCGCCGGGCGATTCCTTGCAGTTGGGCTCCAGGGCATAGGGCGTGTCGTGGTAGCGCGCATGGCGCTGCTGCATTTCGACGCGTTTGGCGCGGAAGAAGGCGCGCGGATCCAGCCGCGAGCGGGTGGCGGCCTCGAATTTCTTCATCAGCGTGCGGCTGCCCGCCAGCCAGCGGGACTCCAGCAAGGCCGTTTCCACGGTGATGTCGGCGTCGGCCTCGCGCTCGCAGTCTTCGATGGTGCGCACGCTGTGCCCGGGTTCCAGCCCCAGGTCCCAGAGCGATGCCACCAGTTTCTCGATGGCCGCCTCGTCTTCGCGCGTAGGGGCGTTCGGAAGCAGGATCAGCAGGTCGACGTCGGAATGGGGGTAGAGTTCGCCGCGGCCGTAGCCTCCCACGGCCGCCAGCGTGGCGCCGGCGGGCAGGGGGCAGAGCTTGACCAGGTCGCGCAGCGCGGCGTCCACGATGCGGCGCAGTTCGGACAACAGCGTGTCCGGCCGTTCGTGTCCGCGGAACTGGGCAACCGCCGCTCGCCGGGATTCCTGGATGCGTTCGCGCAGGGCGCTGAGGTGTTCGGCGGTCATGGCGGCGGTCGGCGGAGGGTCAGACGGCGGGGATGACGATGGGTTCGGTGATGAACGCGGGCGGCTGGGGCATGCCCGGCGACAGGGTCAGGACTTCGTAACCGGTGTCGGTCACGCAGACAGCATGCTCCCATTGGGCGGACAGGCTGTGGTCGCGGGTGACCACCGTCCAGCCGTCGGACAACTGCCGGATTTCGCGGCGGCCGGCGTTGATCATCGGCTCGATGGTGAACAGCATGCCCGTGGTCAGCTTCACGCCCGTGCCCGGCTTGCCGTAGTGCAGCACCTGGGGATCTTCATGGAAGCGCTGGCCGATGCCGTGGCCGCAGAATTCGCGCACCACCGAAAAGCCGTTGGCCTCGGCGTGTTTCTGGATCGCGTTGCCGACGTCGCCCAGCGTGGCGCCGTTCTTCACCTGCTGGATGCCTTTCCACATGCACTCGAAGGTGATGTCGGTCAGGCGGCGCGACAGGATCGACTGCTCGCCCACGGCGTACATGCGGCTGGTGTCGCCGAACCAACCGTCCTTGATGATGGTGACGTCGATATTCAATGAGTCCCCATTTTTCAGCACCTTGTCGCCGGGAATGCCGTGGCAGACCTGGTGATTCACCGAGGTGCAGATGGCGCCAGGGAAGGGCGGGTAGCCGGGAGGGGCGTAGCCCACCGTGGCGGACTCCACGCGCAGCTCGTCGGTCAGGTATTCCAGACAGAGGCGGTCGAGTTCCCCCGTCGTGACGCCCGGCTTGACGTGAGGCGTGATGAAATCGAGGACTTTGGCGGCGTCCTGGCAGGCCGCGCGCATCTTGGCCAGGTCGGCCTGATTGGTAATGGTGCCCATGGATTGGCTTTAGCTATCTGTCGCTTGAATGTCTGCTTGAAAGAATAGTAGAATTATAGGCTTCCCTAAATTTTTGGGGATGCAGTAGTAGGTAGTGAGCAGTACAACTACTGGGTAACGGCAAGAGCCGATCCCGGCGGGTGTTGGCAGGTGGCGTTGGCGCCAGTCTGTTGCAAGCCCGGCAGGTATTCCAGTTGTGCGGATCCAGTCATTGGGATCGGCGGCAGGCCCCGAAGTTTCACCGCAAGCGAAGGTTGTGGAGCGAAATCGGGCAGGCCGCGGGTGCCGGGGGCGGGAAGCGCGCAGCGGGTGCAGGCCGGTAGGGCACGGGCGGCGGCGGTTCCATGGCTGGCACGAACCGGGGCGCGGTGTGCTTGCAAGCCTGGTCATGTTTTTGAGCGGCGATGCAGGTTCAGGATCTGCGCTCGGTATGGATGTCGGATTAAGTTCTTGAAAACACTCGTGTTTTCTTAAGAAATGCCCCGATGGTCTGATGCGCGGTCGAGTGGGGGCGGATTTCGGTCCCGTGCCCGAACGCGAAGAGCTGGATTTTCCAGAGCTGGATTTCGCCGCCAACAAAACAGGTCCGGGTGCGTCTCGAAGAAACTTCCAGGAAACTCCTGGCGGGTCGGGAGACGCGTAGCAAGCGTGCGGCGTTGGGCTTTTCGTCGTGGCGGCCGTCTGGGTTTATCGCGGCAGCGTAGTAAAGAGAGGCGTCCAGGACGAATCCGTCCGAAGGCGTCGGAGTTATTGCGGCAGTGATCGGCCGGCCCGGTTAGAATTTTGTCATCCCGCAGTTGCGGGAAATCGCGCGCAACACCACCCAGGGTGTCAGCCAGAGGCTGATGCAGGTGCGGCGCAAGAAATCAACCCTTGGAGAAAGTTATGTCTTTGATGCGCGAAATGCTGGAAGCGGGTGTCCACTTCGGTCACCAGACCCGTTACTGGAACCCCAAGATGGCCCCCTATATCTTCGGCCATCGCAACAAGATTCACATCATCAACCTCGAAAAGACGGTTGATAAGTACCAGGAAGCCACCAAGTTCGTGAAGCAGCTGGCTGCTCGCGGCGGCAACATCCTGTTCGTCGGCACCAAGCGCGCTGCGCGCGAGCTGGTCGCCGCCGAAGCCGCCCGTTGCGGCATGCCCTTCGTCGACGCCCGCTGGCTCGGCGGCATGCTGACCAACTTCAAGACGGTCAAGACCTCGGTCAAGCGCCTGAAGGACATGGAAGCCGTGGTCGCCGAAGGCGGCGCCGAGCGCATGATCAAGAAGGAAGGCCTGCTGTTCCAACGCGAACTGGACAAGCTGAACAAGTCGATCGGCGGCATCAAGGACATGAACGGCCTGCCCGATGCCATGTTCGTGATCGACGTCGGCTACCACAAGATCGCCATCGCCGAAGCCAAGACGCTGGGCATCCCGGTCGTGGCCGTGGTTGACACCAACCACTCGCCCGACGGCATCGACTACGTCATCCCCGGCAACGACGACTCGGCCAAGGCCATCGCGCTGTACGCCAAGGGCATCGCCGACGCCGTGCTGGAAGGCCGCGAGCAGAACCTGAACGGTCTGGTCGAAGAGCTGGGCGAAGGTCAGGAAGAGTTCGTCGAAGTGCAGGACAACCAGGCCTAAGCCTGTTGTCATGTCCGGCGGTTAGCGTCTGGGAGCGGCTCGGAATTCCGGTCCGCTCCCGCCTCGCCGGCACAGCGAAGGTGGGCTCCCATCTTCCCGATCCGCGATAGGCGGATGTCCCATCGAATCACACCACTGTCCCGGCCCGCCGGGGCATGTCTCTAGCAAAATTGGAGCAAACATGGCTGAAATTACCGCTGCCCTGGTCAAGGAACTGCGCGAAAAGACCGACGCGCCCATGATGGAGTGCAAGAAGGCCTTGACGGAAGCCGAAGGCGATCTGGTCCGCGCCGAGGAAATCCTGCGCGTCAAGCTGGGCAACAAGGCCAGCAAGGCTGCCGCCCGCGTCACCGCCGAAGGCCTGATCGGTCTGTTCATCTCCGCCGACGCCAAGCAAGGCGCCGTCATTGAAATCAATTGCGAAACCGACTTCGTCGCCAAGAACGACGACTTCGTGGCTTTCGTGAACAAGCTGGCCGAACTGGTTGCCACGCAGAACCCGGCCGACGTGGCCGCTCTGTCGGCGCTGCCCTACGGCGACGGCACGGTTGAATCCACCCGTACCGCCCTGATCGGCAAGATCGGCGAAAACATGGCGATCCGCCGCTTCGAGCGCATCGAGACCCCCAACGCGCTGGCCAGCTACGTGCACGGCGGCCGCATCGGCGTGCTGGTCGAGTACTCGGGCGCCGAGGAAGTGGGCAAGGACCTGGCGATGCACATCGCCGCGACCAAGCCGAAGGCCCTGAACGCCGACGGCGTGAACCCCGCCGACATCGCCGCCGAGCGCTCGGTCGCCGAGCAGAAGGCCGCCGAATCGGGCAAGCCGGCTGAAATCGTCGCCAAGATGGTCGAAGGTTCGGTCGCGAAGTTCCTGAAGGAAGTCACCCTGCTGTCGCAGCCGTTCGTCAAGGACGACAAGTCCACGGTCGAGCAGATGCTGAAGGCCAAGGGCGCTTCGATCACCAAGTTCGTGCTGTTCGTCGTCGGCGAAGGTATCGAGAAGAAGACCAGCGATTTCGCCGCTGAGGTTGCCGCCGCCGCCGCTGGCCGCGCCTAAACGGTAGTTTGCTTACAGGCCGGCACTGACTAAAATCAGGCCGGCCTATTTCTTGTCTTACACTTTCGTCGGATTGTTCCTCGGGATATCACCTATGAGCAGCAGATCATACAAACGGGTTCTTCTCAAGCTTTCCGGCGAGGCGCTGATGGGCGAAGATGCTTTCGGCATCAATCGTTCCACCATCGTCCGCATGACCGATGAGATCGCCGAAGTTGCCGCCACCGGCGTGGAACTGGCTATCGTCATCGGCGGTGGCAACATCTTCCGTGGCGTCGCCCCGGGCGCGCAGGGCATGGACCGCGCGACGGCCGACTACATGGGCATGATGGCCACCATCATGAACGCGCTTGCGCTGCAGGACGCGCTCAAGCACAAGGGAATCGACACCCGCGTACAATCGGCCCTGAATATCGATCAGGTCGTCGAGCCCTACATCCGTCCGAAGGCCCTGCGCTACCTCGAAGAGGGCAAGGTCGTCATCTTCGCGGCGGGCACCGGCAACCCCTTCTTCACCACCGACACCGCCGCCGCCCTGCGTGGCGCCGAGATCGGCGCGGAGATCGTGTTGAAGGCCACCAAGGTGGACGGCATCTATAGCGCGGACCCCAACAAGGATCCCACCGCTACGCGTTATGCGCGCATCAGCTTCGACGAAGCGATCGTCCGCCGTCTGGAAGTCATGGACGCCACCGCGTTCGCGCTGTGCCGTGACCAGAAACTGCCGATCAAAGTGTTTTCGATCAATAAGTCCGGCGCCCTGAAACGGGTGGTCAGCGGCGAAGACGAAGGCACCTTGGTACACGTTTAAAGAAAAGGAAATTCCATGAGCGCCGCAGAAATCCGCAAATCCGCCGAAGCCAGGATGGCCAAGTCGCTTGACACGCTCAAGACCAACCTGGCCAAGATCCGTACGGGCCGCGCCCATACCGGCATCCTGGACCACGTTCAGGTCGAGTACTACGGTTCGCCCGTGCCGATCAGCCAGGTCGGCAACGTGAACCTCGTGGACGCCCGTACCATCAGCGTGCAGCCTTACGAGAAGCAAATGGCCGGCCCGATCGAAAAGGCCATCCGCGAATCGGACCTGGGCCTGAACCCCATCTCGATGGGCGACACCATCCGCGTGCCCATGCCCGCCCTGACCGAAGAGCGTCGCCGCGACCTGACCAAGGTGGTCCGCAGCGAAGGCGAAGACGCCAAGGTGGCCGTGCGCAACCTGCGCCGCGAAGCCAACGAAGCGCTCAAGCGCCTGGTCAAGGATAAGGAAATCTCCGAAGACGACGAACGCCGTTCGCAGGACGAAGTCCAGAAGTTGACCGATCGCAGCGTGGCCGACATCGACAAGATGGTTTCCCAGAAAGAAGCGGAAATCATGACCGTATAATTCCTGCACGCCCCGGGCGCGGCCTAGTCGGCCGGGTCCAGGGCCAGGAATTTCTTGCCTGCGCGCCGTCCTTTCCATTGTTTCGCAGTATCTCGTAGCGATGGAACGACGGCGCCGGCTTTTCCCCGTATTCCCGTTTTTCGCCGCTTTTCCGCGCGCAGCACCAGACCCATGGCAACCAGTTCGACCCAGGCGGTTCCCGCTACTCGCGATGTTCCCGAGCATGTGGCCATCATCATGGATGGCAATGGCCGGTGGGCGACGCGGAGGCTGTTGCCCCGCACGGCGGGGCATGCCAAGGGCGTGCAGGCGGTGCGGCGCGTGGTCGAGGCCTGCGGCCGCGCCGGCGTGCGCTACCTGACGCTCTTCGCCTTCAGTTCCGAGAACTGGCGCCGTCCCGCCGAGGAAGTGTCATTGCTCATGCGCCTGTTCGTGCAGGCCCTGGAGCGCGAAGTCGGCAAGCTCGACGAGCAGGGCGTGCGCCTGCACGTCATCGGCGACCTGAGCGCGTTCGAGCCCCAGCTGCAGGAACTCATCTTCGCCGCCCAGCAACGCACCGCCCACAACGACCGCCTGCACCTGACCGTGGCCGCCAATTACGGCGGGCGCTGGGACATCCTGCAGGCCACCCGCGCCATGCTGGCCGCCGAGCCCGCGCTGGCGACGCAGCCGCAGCTGGTGGACGAAGAGCGCCTGTCCCGGCACCTGTCCATGGCCTGGGCGCCGGAACCCGACCTGTTCATCCGGACGGGCGGCGAGCAGCGCATTTCCAATTTCCTGATCTGGCAGATGGCCTACGCGGAGTTCTACTTCACGGACCGCTACTGGCCGGATTTCGGCGCGGCCGAACTCCAGGCCGCTTTCGACTGGTACCGCACCCGCGAGCGCCGTTTCGGCCGCACCAGCGCGCAACTCACCGAAGACGGCGCGCGCTGAGCAAGCGGACGGCGACAAGCGCGTCTTTCCAGAGCCGTACACGAGGAGACCGTCACATGTTGGGCCAGCGTATCGTTACCGCCGTCATTCTGTTGGCCGTCCTGGCCGCCGCGATGATGAGCGCCAATCCCTGGTGGTTCGTCGCCTTGCTGGCCCTGGCGGCCGCCTGCGCCAATTGGGAGTGGCTGCGCCTGACGCTGCCGCAACCGCCTTCCCCCCTGATTTCCGTCGGTGTCGCCGCGCTGCTGTTCGCCGGCATGCTGGCCCTGGCCTCCGCCTGGCTGGCCGGCGACCGCGGCGGCGTGGCCGATCCGGCCTGGGTGCTGCGCTACCTGGTGCCCGCCGTGGCCGCCGTCTGGCTGTTCTTCGGCGTGGCGGCGGTCGTGCGCGGCCGTTCCGACGCACCCCCGGCCAGCCTGGGCTGGTCCCTGTTTTCCATTCCCGCGGCCTTCGCCGCGTGGGCCGTGCTGGCGCAGATGTTCGTGGCGCATGGGGCCGGCTTCGTCGTGTCGCTGCTGGCGCTCGTCTGGGTGGCCGATATCGCCGCGTATTTTGCCGGCCGCGCGTTCGGCAGGCGTAAACTGGCCCCGCGGGTCAGCCCGGGAAAGACGATAGAAGGCGCCATCGCCGGCGTGTTGGGCGCGGTGGTCTGGATCGGCCTGTCCAGTTTGTGGGCCGGCACGTTCGGCCACGCCCTGGTCGAGCGCTGGACGTTCTGGCTGGCGTTGCCCATCGCGGCGCTGCTGGGCGTGCTGTCCATCGTGGGCGACCTGTTCGAATCGCTGCTCAAGCGTCGCGCCGGCCGCAAGGATTCCAGCACGTTGCTGCCCGGCCATGGCGGCGTCTATGACCGCATCGACGCGATCCTCCCCGTCGCGCCGTTCGCGCTACTTTTGTCTGGAGTGTTGTTTTGACGGCTTTTCAACGCGTCGTGGTGCTGGGATCGACCGGTTCGATCGGTGAAAGCACGCTGGATGTGATTGCCCGCCACCCTGATCGGTTGGCGGTTTTTGCCCTGTCCGCCTACAGCCGCATGGAGCGCCTGGCGGAGCAGGCCCTGGCCAGCCGCGCCGCCGTCGTGGTGGTGCCCGACGACGCCGCGCGCCGGAAATTCGCCGCGGCCTGGGCGGGCCCCCAGCCCATGCCGGAGATCCGGGTGGGCGCGCAGGCGCTGGCCGATACGGCGGCCGATTCCCGGTGCGATTCGGTCATGGCCGCCATTGTGGGCGCGGCGGGCTTGCCGGCCGCCCTGGCGGCGGCCCGCAGCGGCAAGCGCGTGCTGCTGGCCAACAAGGAAGCGCTGGTCGCGGCCGGCTCGTTCTTCATGCGGGCTATACGCGACAACGGCGCCGAACTCCTGCCTATCGACAGCGAACATAACGCGATCTTCCAATGCATGCCGCAGAGCGGCAAGGCGGTGGCGCCGGATGCGCCCGCGCCTGGCGTGCGGCGCCTGCTGCTGACCGCTTCCGGCGGCCCGTTCCGCGGCCGCGACCTGGAAGACCTGCACGACGTGACCCCGGCTCAGGCCTGCGCCCATCCCAACTGGAGCATGGGCCGCAAGATCTCGGTGGATTCCGCCACCATGCTCAACAAGGGCCTGGAGGTGATCGAGGCGCATTGGCTCTTCGCCATGCCCGCCGACCGCATCGAGGTCGTGGTGCACCCGCAGAGCGTGGTGCATTCCATGGTGGAGTACAACGACGGCTCGGTGCTCGCCCAGCTGGGCCAGCCCGACATGCGCACGCCGATCGCCTACGGCCTGGGTTTCCCCGAGCGGTTGGAAAGCGGCGTGAATTCGCTGGACCTGACGCGCCTGGGGCGGCTGGACTTCGAGAAGCCCGACCTGGCCCGTTTCCCTTGCCTGGCCCTGTCGTTCGCGGCCCTGCGAGCCGGGCAGGGCGCCTGCGTGGCCCTGAACGCCGCCAACGAGGTGGCCGTCGAGGCTTTCCTGAGCGGCCGCCTGCCATATACCTGGATTCCGAGGGTGATCGAGGCCTCCCTGGAGTGGCAGGCGCGGCAAGCTTCTGTTACGCTCAACAGTCTTGACGACGTACTTGCGCTTGACGCCGCCGCGCGCGCCTACGCGGGCAACCTGGGCCTCGCCTGACGGCGCCCGTCGCCGCGGCTGTCCGCCACCGATTCCCTAGATTCCGACACTGATGCTTTTCACCCTGCTGGCCTTTGCGGTTGCGCTTGGCACCCTGATCATCTTCCATGAGCTGGGGCACTATTGGGTGGCTCGGCTGTGCGGCGTCAGGGTCCTGCGCTTCTCGGTGGGGTTCGGCAAGGTCATCCTGCGCCGCACCGACAAGCACGGCACCGAATGGGCCGTCTCCGCCTTGCCGCTGGGCGGCTACGTAAAAATGCAGGACGACGCGCCTGCCGGCGCCAGCCCCGCGGAAGCGGCGGGCGCGTTCAACGGCAAGCCGGTGGGCCAGCGCATCGCCATCGTCGCGGCCGGCCCCATCTTCAACCTGATCCTCGCGGTCTTCCTTTATGCCGGGCTGAATATGGCCGGCACCGAAGAGCCGGTGGCCGTGCTCGCCCAGCCCGCCGCCGAGACGCCCGCCGCGCGCGCCGGCCTGCTGTCGGGCGACCGCATCCTGGCCATCGACGGCGAGGAAGTCGCTTCCTGGTCCGACGCGCGCTGGCGTCTGATGGACGTGATGGCCACGGGCGGCAACGCCCAGGTCGAGGTCCGCACCTCCGGCGGCGCCGTGCATCGGCGCGAACTGGTGCTTCCCTCCAATACCATGGACCCGGCCGGCGGAGACCCGCTGGTCGCGGCCGGCATCCGCCTGGCCCAGCCCCGGCCCGCCGTGCGGGTCGTGAACGACGGCGGGGAAGGGCAGGCCGCCGGCCTGCGCCCCGGCGACCTGATCGTGGCCGTGAACGGCCAGCCCACCCCGGATACCGGCGCGCTGGTCAAGCAGATCCAGGAAAGCGCCGGCAAGACCCTGGCGCTGACCTTGTCCCGCGACGGGGCGCCGGTTTCCCTGAACGTCACCCCGCGCGCCGAACTGGTCAATGGCCAGCAGATCGGCCGCCTGGGCGTCCAGCTGGGCGGCGACGTCCCCATGGTGACGGTTCGCTACGGGGTGTTCGAAAGCCTGTGGCGCGGCGCCGTCCGCACCTGGGACACCGCCTGGTTCTCGCTGCGCATGATGGGCCGCATGGTGACGGGCGACGTGTCCTGGCGCAATGTCAGCGGCCCCGTGACCATCGCCGACTACGCCGGACAGACCGCCAGAATCGGAATTGTTGCGTACATCGCGTATATCGCCTTGATCAGCATCAGTCTGGGTGTTCTAAATTTGCTGCCCATTCCTATGCTGGATGGCGGCCATCTGCTGTACTATCTCGTCGAAATTGTGCGGGGTAGCCCGCCGCCAGCGAGGTGGATCGATATCGGACAGCGCGCCGGCATAGGTTTATTGGCAGGCCTGATGGGGCTTGCGCTGTTCAACGATTTCACGCGTTTGTTTACTTAAGCGCGATTTAGCATAAAATCCCCCGCCATTTGCACGACCGAGGATACTCAAGGATGTCTTTTCGCCGGATGTTTCATCACAAAAAGGGTGTACTGCCGGGTCTGATCGCCGCCGCATTACTGCTACCGGCCATCGCCCACGCCTTCGACCCTTTTGTCGTGCGGGATATCCGCGTAGAAGGGATCCAGCGAACCGACGCCGGCACCGTCTTCGGGTATCTGCCCGTCAAGGTCGGCGAGAAGTTCACTGAAGAAGAGGCGACGGAAGCCATCCGCCGCCTGTACGGCACGGGTTTCTTCTCCGACGTGCAGATCCAGACCGACAACAACGTCGTGGTCGTGGTCGTGCAGGAGCGCCCGACGATCGCCTCCGTGAACTTCAACGGCATGCGCGAGTTCGACTCCAAGGCCATCACCACGTCGCTGGCGCAGGTGGGCTTCGCCGAAGGCCGCATCTTCGACCGCTCGATGCTCGAACGCGCCGAATACGAACTGAAGCAGCAGTACCTGTCCAAGGGCAAGTACGGCGTCGAAGTGACCTCCACCGTGACCCCGCTGCCGCGCAACCGCGTGGGCGTGAGCTTCGACGTGTTCGAAGGCTCGGTCGCGCGGATCCAGGAAATCCGCTTCGTCGGCAACAAGGCCTTCTCCGAAAGCGATCTGCTGGACGTGTTCCAGCTGACCACGCCGGGTTGGCTGACCTGGTACACCGACACCGACAAGTACTCGCGCGAAAAGCTTGAGGGCGACCTGGAGCGCCTGCGCTCGTACTACCTGGACCAGGGCTATCTCGAATTCTCGGTCGAGCCGCCGCAGGTCACGATTTCGCCGGACCGCAAGGACATCCGCATCACCATCACCGTGCACGAGGGCGAGCCCTACAAGGTGCGCAGCGTGAAGCTGGCGGGCAACCTGCTGGGCCTGGACAAGGAAATCAACGCGCTGCTGCAGGTCAAGCCCGACGAGACCTTCTCGGCCGCCAAGGCCAACGATTCGGCCAAGGCCATCACCGACTACCTGGGCGAGCTGGGCTACGCGTTCGCCAACGTGAACCCCAACCCGCAACTCGACCGCGCCAAGCACGAAGCGGACCTGACGTTCTACGTCGATCCGAGCCGCCGCGTCTACGTGCGCCGCATCCAGATCGGCGGCAACACCCGCACCCGCGATGAAGTGGTGCGCCGCGAAATGCGCCAGCAGGAAGCCGCCTGGTACGACGCCAAGGACATCAAGACCTCGCGCGACCGCGTCGACCGCCTGGGCTACTTCAGCGACGTCAACGTCAAGACCGATCCGGTCCCGGGCTCGCCCGACCAGGTCGACGTGAACGTGGACGTGAAGGAAAAGCCCACCGGCATGATCAACCTGGGCGTGGGCTACGGCTCGTCCGAAAAGGCCATCCTTTCGGCGGGTATCAGCGAAGACAACGTGTTCGGCAGCGGCACCAACCTGACCCTGCAACTGAACACCAGCAAGACCAACCGCGCGATCGTGCTGTCGCACACCGATCCGTACTGGACCAAGGACGGCATCAGCCGCACCTCGTCGGCCTACTACCGCGTGACCGAGCCCTGGAACAACAACGACGGCGACTACCGCGTCAAGGCCATGGGCCTGGGCATGAACTTCGGCGTGCCGATCTCGGAATACGACCGGATCATGCTGGGCGCGAACTATGAACGTAACCAGATCGATCTGTTCAGCAACTCGCCGGCCGCATACGAGAAGTTCGTCAATGACTACGGCGATTCGACCAACTCGGTCATCTTCTCCACCGGCTGGACCAAGGACACGCGCGACAGCGCCCTGGCTCCGACCAAGGGCGGGTACACGCGCCTGAAGGCCGATCTGTCGACCATCGATCTGCAATACACGATGCTGACGGCCCAGCAGCAGTATTACGTGCCGCTGGGCGGCTCCTATACCCTGGCCTTGAACGGCATGGTCGATTGGGGCCAGAGCTACGGCAGCAAGGATTACCCCGTCATCAAGAACGTGTACGCCGGCGGTATCGGCACCGTGCGCGGCTACGAGGGCTCGTCGCTGGGCCCGCGCGACTCCAAGACGGGCGACTACCTGGGCGGCACGCGCCGCATCGTGGCGAACGCCCAGCTGTACCTGCCGTTCCCGGGCGCGTCCAAGGATCGCACGCTGCGCTGGTTCATTTTCTCGGATGCCGGCCAGGTTTCGGCGGGCAGCGGCTTGAGCTGCACCAACGGCAAGCCCGGCAGCGAGGTCGAGGATCCTTGCGGCTGGCGTTTCTCGGCGGGTATCGGCCTGTCGTGGCAGTCCCCGATGGGGCCGCTGCAGCTGTCCTACGCCCGTCCGCTCAATTCGAAGCCGGGCGACGACAAGCAAAGCTTCCAGTTCCAGATCGGGACCGGTTTCTAAGCGCCGTTACGCTTGAAAACAAGGGAGGAGACCGGCTGGCCGGCTCCCTTGCTGTTTAGTGGCACAATACACACTTTGGCTTTGCCTTACTGGAAGGTGAGATTTTCATGATGTCTGATTCCGCACTTAAAACATCGAATTCGCTGGGTGCCAAGCGCCGCGGCAAGCTGGGCGGCTCCATTGCCCTGGTGGGTGCGCTCATTCTCGGTTCGGCTGCCGCGATTCCCGCGCAAGCACAAGGCACCAAGATCGGTTTCGTGAATACCGAGAGGATCCTGCGCGAGTCGGGTCCGGCCAAGGCTGCCCAAAGCAAGATCGAAGCCGAATTCAAGAAGCGCGACGACGAGCTCCAGCGCCTGAACAACAACCTGCGTTCGCAGGCCGAGAAGTTCGACAAGGACGCGCCCGTCCTGTCGGAATCCGACCGCGTCAAGCGCCAGCGTGAACTGTCCAACCTGGATACCGACCTGCAGCGCAAGCGCCGCGAGTTCCAGGAGGACTTCAACCGCCGCCGCAACGAAGAGTTCTCGGGCATCGTGACGAAGGCCAACGACGCCATCAAGCGCATCGCCGAACAGGAAAGCTACGACCTGATCATTCAGGACGCCGTGACGGTCAACCCGCGCATCGACATCACCGACAAGGTGATCCAGAGCCTGGGCAAGTAAGTAACACCTGTCACGTCATGCCGGTTTTACTGGATCTTGTCCGCGCGCCGACGCTTGAAGCACTGTTGAGCGCCGCCAATACCCAGGGATTGGACTGGCGCATCAGCGCGGCGCCGGGCGCAGACCCGCTGCGGGTCTGCGGCATCGGAACCCTGTCATCGGCGGGGCCCCAGGAAATCGCGTTCCTGGCCAATCCCCGCTATCAGAGCCAGCTTGGCGCCACCCGGGCCGCGGCGGTCATCGTCTCGAACGACGTGGCCGAGGCCCTGGAGGCCGAAGGCAACCTGCCGCCGTTCGCCCTGGTCGTCTGTAAGCATCCCTACCTGCTTTACGCCCGCGTGGCGCAGTGGTTCGACGCCGCCCGGCGGCCCGAGCTGCCCGCCAGCACGCACCCGTCCGCGGTGGTGGCCGACGACGCCACGATCGAAGAGGGCGTGCGCATCGGCCCGCAGTGCGTGGTGGAGTCCGGCGCCCGGATCGGCCGCGGCACCGTGCTCGGGCCGGGTTGCGTGATCGGCGCCGGCTCCTCGGTGGGGCCGGGCAGCCGCCTGCACGCGCACGTCACGCTGTACGAAGGCGTCACCGTGGGCGCCCGCGCCATCATCCATAGCGGCGCCGTGCTGGGCGCGGACGGCTTCGGCTTCGCGCCGGATCCCTCGCTGGGCAAGGGCGCCTGGGGCAAGATTCCCCAGCTGGGCGGCGTGACCATCGGCGACGACGTCGAGATCGGCGCGAACACCACGATCGACCGCGGCGCGCTCGAAGACACCATCGTGTCCGACGGCGTGAAGCTGGATAACCAGATCATGGTGGGCCACAACTGCCGCATCGGCGCGCACACCGCGATGGCGGCCTGCGTCGGCGTGGCCGGTTCGACCACCATCGGCGAACGCTGCACCATCGGCGGCGCCGCCATGCTGTCGGGCCACCTGACGCTCGGCGACGACGTGCACATCTCCGGCGGCACCGCGGTGACGTCCAATATTTCGAAGCCAGGCCGCTATACGGGCGTGTTCCCGTATGCCGAGCATGGCGAATGGCAGCGCAACGCCGCCGTGATACAGCAGTTGGCGCAATTGCGCCGCCGCGTGCGGACGCTGGAAAAAGAGTAGGGCGCGGTTGCCGCCCCGGCGCGTCCGCGCCGCGAAATTATTTCACTTTGCAGGAAAGCATAGAAAAATGGAACTCGACATCAAGGGGATCATGGAGAGGCTGCCGCATCGTTATCCGATGCTGCTGATCGACCGCGTCGTCGAAATGGTGCCCGGCAAGTCCATCGTGGCCATCAAGAACGTCTCGATCAATGAACCGTTTTTCAACGGCCACTTTCCGCATCACCCGGTGATGCCTGGCGTGCTCATCGTGGAAGCCATGGCGCAGGCCTCGGCCCTGTTCTCGTTCACCGACGAGAACGGCGGGCTGAAGTGCGAGGGTTCCAAGACGGCCTACTATCTGGTCGGCATCGACGGCGCGCGCTTCCGCCGCCCCGTGGTCCCGGGCGACCAGCTGCGCATCGAAGTCGAAGCCGAGCGTCTGAGCCGCAGCATCTGTAAGTACCAAGCGCGCGCGACGGTGGACGGCCAGGAAGTCGCCTCGGCCAAGCTGATGTGCGCGATCCGCAGCCTGGAAGAGTAAATGGCAGGAAACATTCACCCCACCGCTGTCGTCGATCCGGCGGCAAGACTCGACCCGTCCGTGGTCGTCGGCGCCTTCGCGACCATCGGTCCCAATGTGACCATCGGCGCGGGCACCGAGATCGGCCCGTACTGCATGGTGGACGGGGTGACGACCATCGGGCGCGACAACCGCTTCTACCGCTACTGCTCGATCGGCGGCATGCCGCAGGACAAGAAGTACAAGGGTGAAGCCACGCGCCTCGAAATCGGCGACCGCAACACCGTGCGCGAGTTCGTCACGCTGAACACGGGCACCGTGCAGGACGGCGGCGTCACCACGCTGGGCGACGACAACTGGATCATGGCGTACGTGCACGTCGCCCATGACTGCCACATCGGCAGCAACACGATCCTGGCCAATTCCGTGCAGCTGGGCGGCCACGTCCACGTTGGCGATTGGGCCATCGTCGGCGGCCTGACCGGCGTGCACCAGTTCGCGCGCATCGGCGCGCACTCCATGACGGGCGGCAACAGCTCGCTAATGCAGGACTCGCCGCCGTACGTGCTGGCCGCGGGCAACCCCTGCCGTCCGGTCGGCGTCAACGTCGAAGGCCTGAAGCGGCGCGGATTCACGCCGGCCGAGATTTCGGCGCTGCGCGACGCCTACAAGATCATCTATCGCCGCGGATTGTCGCTGGACGAGGCGCGGGCCGAACTGCGCGCCCGTCAGCAGGAGGAGCCGGCCGTGGCCGACCGCCTGCAGACCTTGCTCGATTTCCTCGACGTCGCCAGCCGCGGCATCATCCGTCCATGAGCACGCGGATCGGCATGGTGGCCGGCGAGCCCTCGGGCGACCTGCTGGCCGGGCGCATCATTGCCGGTCTGCAAGCGCGCGACGCCGGCGTCCGCTGCGAAGGCATAGGCGGGCCGCAAATGCAGGCCCGCGAGTTCGACGCCTGGCATCCCATGCATGCCCTGACCGTGTTCGGCTACGTCGACGCGCTCAAGCGGCTGCCCAGCTTGCTGGGCACCTACCGCGACGTCAAGCGCCGCTGGCTGGCCGAGCCGCCCGCGGTCTTCGTCGGCATCGACGCGCCGGATTTCAACCTGCGGCTGGAGCACCAGCTGCGGCAGGCCGGCACGCCCACCGTGCATTTCGTCGGCCCCTCGATCTGGGCCTGGCGCTACGAGCGCATCCACAAGATCCGCGAATCGGTGTCGCACATGCTGGTGCTGTTCCCGTTCGAGGAAGAGATCTACCGCAAGGAAGGCATCCCCGTCACCTACGTGGGCCATCCGCTGGCCGGGGCGGTGCCGATGCAGCCGGACCGCGCGGCCGCGCGCGCCCGCCTGGGCATCGACCAGGACGCGCGCGTGCTGGCGATCCTGCCGGGTAGCCGTTCGTCCGAGATCCGCCTGCTGGCGCCGCGCTTCCTGCAGGCCGCGCAATTGCTCCAGAAGAAGGATCCGGCGCTCCAATGCGTGGTGCCCATGGTCAACGACCAGCGGCGCGCCGAGTTCCAGGCCATCCTGGCGCAGCACCCCGTGCCCGGGCTGCGCTGCGTGACCGCGCAGGACCTGCACGGCGAGGGCGGCGAGCGCCAGGCGCCGGTGGCCTGGTCCGTCATGGAGGCGGCCACGGCCGTCCTGGTGGCCAGCGGCACGGCCACGCTGGAAACGGCGCTGTACAAGCGGCCCATGGTGATTTCCTACGTGCTCTCGCCCTGGATGCGCCGCATCATGGCCTGGAAGTCGGGCCAGCAGCGGCCCTACCTGCCGTGGGTCGGCCTGCCGAACGTGCTGCTGCGCGATTTCGCCGTGCCGGAACTGCTGCAGGACGACGCCACCCCCGAGAAACTGGCCGAGGCCACCTGGGCCGCGCTGACCGACGAAGCGCTGACCGCGCGCGTCGAGGCCCGCTTCACCGCCTTGCACCAGGAATTGCTGCGCGATACGCCGGCGCTGGCGGCCCAGGCGATCCTGGAGGTGGCGGGTGGAGCAGCCTGAACTTTTCGCCGCGCCCGAGCAGCCCCCCCTGATTACCGCCGGCGTCGACGAGGCCGGCCGCGGCCCGCTCGCGGGCGCGGTCTACGCGGCCGCCGTGATCCTGGATCCGGCCCGGCCCATCGGTGGGCTGGCGGACTCCAAGGTGCTCAAGGCCGCCACGCGCGAGGCCCTGGCGCTGGAGATCCAGGAGCGCGCGCTCGCCTGGTTCATCGCCAGCGCCAGCGTGGCCGAAATCGACAGCCTGAACATCCTGCGGGCCACCATGCTGGCCATGCGCCGCGCGGTGCAGGGCCTTTCCGTCCTGCCGCAGTTGGCGCTGGTGGACGGCAACCAGGCGCCCAAGCTCGGCTGCGCCGTCCAGACCGTCATCAAGGGCGATGCGCTGGTGCCCGCGATCTCCGCGGCCTCCATCCTGGCCAAGACCGCCCGCGACGCGGACCTGCTGCGGTTGCATGCCGTGTACCCGCAATACGCTTTCGACCAGCACAAGGGCTATGGCACGGCGCTGCACCTGCAGATGCTGCGCGAGCACGGCCCTTGCGTCGAGCATCGCCGCAGCTTCGCGCCCATCAAGACCCTGCTGCCATGAAACACATCAGCTCCCGCGACAATCCCGCCGTCAAGGCGCTGGCCAAGCTGGCCGGCACGGCGGGCAAGCGCGGCGCGCCCGTGCTGCTGGACGGCGTGCACCTGTGCCAGGCATGGCTGCAGCATCATGGCCCTCCGGACCAGGCGGTGTTCGACGTGGAACGCCTGTCGCAACCCGACATCGCCGCCCTGGCCGCGGCCGTGCCCGACGCGCGCAGCCTGGCCCTGGACGCGCGCCTGATGCAGTCGCTGGCCAGCGTGGAAAGCGGGCAGGGCGTGGCCTTCCTGGTCACGCCGCCGGCGATCGACCTGCCCCGCGAGGTGGACGAGAACTGCGTGCTGTTCGACCGCATCCAGGATCCGGGCAACGTTGGCACGCTGCTGCGCACCTGCGCGGCGGCCGGCGTGAAGCGCGTCTTCCTGGCCACCGGCACCGCGGCGGCCTGGTCGCCCAAGGTGTTGCGCAGCGGCCAGGGCGCCCATTTCGCGCTGGCCATCCATGAACACGTCGATCTGGAAGCCTTGCTGCCCCGCCTCCGGGTGCCGCTGGTGGCGACCGCCCTTGAAGGGGCAAGGGACCTCTACGAAGCGCGCCTGCCCGCGCGCTGCGCCTGGGTTTTCGGGCACGAAGGCCAGGGGGTGGCGCCAGCCTTGCTGGCGGCCGGCATGAAGGTGCGGATCCCGCACGAGGCCGGCGCCGTGGAATCCCTGAACGTGGGCGCGGCCGCCGCGATCTGCCTGTTTGAGCAACGGCGCCAGGCGAGGGCGGACGCGCCGTGAAGGCGATGCGCTCGCTGGCGGCCTTGGCCTGCGTCGTCGCGGGCCTGGGCGGCTGCGCTTCCGAATCGCCGCAGCGGGCCACCTACGTGCCCGTGGTCGCGGGCGACGCCGAAGGCCTCTCGCAGTTGTCCCGCGACGTGACGGTGGCATTCTCGGACGGAGAGAGCCATACCCTGCCGGCAGGCTCGCGGTGGCGCCGCGTGGGCGCCCTGGTGCAGGGAGACGTATACCGTCCGCTGGGCGAGCCGCTGCGAACGGGCAGGGGCGGCGGCTCCGAGGCCTACCTGGTGGTGTCCTCGGGCCGGCTGCAGGGGTTCTACCTGCCCGCGGGCAGCCTGTTCAAACCCCTCTCCAAGCCGGTGCCGCTGCCGTTCTCGCAGCGGCAGTGAGCGGCGATCAGCCCCGGTCCAGGCCCACTTCCTGCAGCACCGTGGTCGCGATCTCCTCGATCGATTTCGTGGTGCTGGAGAGCCAGGAAATGCCTTCCCGGCGCATCATGCGCTCGGCCTCGGCCACTTCGTAGCGGCATTGTTCCAGCTTGGCGTAGCGGCTGTTGGGCCGGCGTTCGTTGCGGACCTCGGCCAGGCGCTCGGGCTGGATCGACAGGCCGAAGAGCTTGCCGCGGTGCGGGGCGATGGTCGAGGGCAGGGTGCCGCGCTCGAAATCGTCGGGCGTGAGGGGGAAATTGGCCGCCTTGATGGCGTATTGCATGGCCAGGTACAGGCTGGTCGGGGTCTTGCCGCAGCGGGAAACGCCCACCAGGATCACGTCCGCCTGGTCCAGCTGGTTCACGAACTGGCCGTCGTCGTGCGCCAGGCTGAAGTTGATCGCATCGATCCGGTTGCGGTACTTTTCCGAATTGGCCTGCATGTGCGAGCGGCCGATGGAATGGCTGGACTTCAGCCCCAGCGCCTGCTCGATGTGGCTCACGAAAGTGCCGAAGAGGTCGAGGAACACGCCGTTCGCCTGGCGAACACGCGCCAGCATGTCGGGATTGACCAGGGTGCTGAACACGATGGGGGGCACGCCCGCTTCCAGGGCGCTCCGGTCGATCCGCATGGCCACTTCCGCGGCTTTTTCCAGGGTGTCGACGAAAGGCAGCCGCACCGGCTTGAATTCGACGCCTTCGAACTGGGAAAGCACCGACTGGCTGAAGGTTTCTGCGGTGATGCCGGTGCTGTCGGAAACGATGTATACCGTGCGTACGATCGGGGTAGATGTCATGTGTAAAAAATTCCAACCAGGCGGATGGCCGGACGTACTCCACCGAGTACAATCAGGCCCCTATAAGTCACCCCAAGGGCGGTCCAAGGCCAGTTTGGTCAGCGCGTAGAGTTGGGGCTGTGATCCAGCCACCTGACGCATTGACCAAACTCGCTTTCATTCCATTGTAAAAGGTGACTTCAATGTCGTATGTTGTTTTGTTCGAGCAGCTCCGCATGACGGACGTGGACTCGGTAGGAGGCAAGAACGCATCACTAGGCGAAATGATCAGCCAGCTGTCTGGCGCGGGTGTCCGCGTGCCGGGCGGCTTCGCCACGACCGCGGAAGCCTTCCGCGACTTCCTCAAGGCCTCCGGCCTGGACAAGCGCATCGCTGATCGCTTGAGCACGCTGAACCCCGAAGACGTCCGCGAGCTGGCCAACGCCGGCGCGCAGATCCGCCAATGGATCGTGGACGAGCCGTTCTCGGCCGACTTCGAAAAGCAGATCCGCGACGCCTTCGCCAAGCTCGACGCCGACGGCAAAGGCTCGTTCGCCGTGCGCTCGTCCGCCACGGCCGAAGACTTGCCCGACGCGTCCTTCGCCGGCCAGCAGGAAACCTTCCTGAACGTGGTCGGCATCGACGACGTGCTGGACAAGATCCGCCACGTGTTCGCCTCCCTGTACAACGACCGCGCGATCTCCTACCGCGTGCACAAGGGCTATGCCCACGCCGACGTCGCCTTGTCGGCCGGCATCCAGCGCATGGTGCGTTCCGACAAGGGCAGCGCCGGCGTCATGTTCACCATCGATACCGAATCCGGCTTCCAGGACGTGGTGTTCATCACCTCGTCCTACGGCCTGGGCGAAACCGTGGTGCAGGGCGCGGTCAACCCCGACGAGTTCTACGTCTTCAAGCCCACGCTGGCCCAGGGCCACTACCCGATCGTCGGCCGCCGCATCGGCTCCAAGCTGATCAAGATGGAATTCGATCCGGAACGTCCGGAAGGCCGCGCCGTGCGCACGGTGGACGTGCCCGTGTCCGAGCGCAACCGCTACTCGCTGACCGACGACGAGGTCAATGAACTGGCCCGCTACGCCGTCATCATCGAAAAGCACTACGGCCGCCCGATGGACATCGAGTGGGGCCGCGACGGTGTCGACGGCAAGATCTACATCCTGCAGGCGCGTCCCGAAACGGTGAAGTCGCAGCAGGGCGCCAACGACGTCCAGCAGCGCTACCGCCTGAAGGCCACCGGCCAGGTCCTGATCACCGGCCGCGCGATCGGCCAGAAGATCGGCTCGGGCCCGGTGCGCGTGGTCGGCGACATCTCCGACATGGACAAGGTCCAGCCGGGCGACGTGCTGGTCACCGACATGACGGACCCCAACTGGGAGCCCGTGATGAAGCGCGCTTCCGCGATCGTGACGAACCGCGGCGGCCGTACCTGCCACGCGGCCATCATCGCGCGCGAGCTGGGCATTCCGGCGGTCGTGGGTTGCGGCAACGCCACCGACGTGCTGAAGGAAGGCCAGGCCGTGACCGTGTCCTGCGCCGAAGGCGACGAAGGCCGCATCTATGACGGCCTGATCGAAACCGAGGTCGAGGAAGTGCGCCGCGGCGAGATGCCCGCCATCGATCTGAAGATCATGATGAACGTGGGCAACCCCCAGCTGGCGTTCGACTTCGCCCAGATCCCCAACGGCGGCGTCGGCCTCGCGCGCCTGGAATTCATCATCAACAACAACATCGGCATCCACCCGAAGGCGGTGCTGGATTATCCGAACGTGGACGGCGAGTTGAAGAAGGCCGTGGAATCGGCGGCCCGCGGGCACGCCAGCCCGCGCGCATTCTTCGTCGAGAAGATGGCCGAAGGCGTGGCCACCATCGCCGCCGCCTTCTATCCCAAGCCCGTCATCGTGCGCATGTCGGACTTCAAGTCCAACGAGTACCGCAAGCTGGTCGGCGGTTCGCGCTACGAGCCCGAGGAAGAGAACCCCATGCTGGGCTTCCGCGGCGCGTCGCGCTACATCGCCGACGACTTCGCCGAGTGCTTCCGCATGGAGTGCGAGGCGCTGAAGAAGGTGCGCGACGACATGGGCCTGACCAACGTCGAGATCATGGTGCCCTTCGTGCGCACCCTCGGCCAGGCCGAGAAGGTGGTGAACCTGCTGGCCAAGCACGGCCTCGCCCGCGGCGAGAACGGCCTGAAGCTCATCATGATGTGCGAAGTGCCGTCCAACGCCATCCTGGCCGACGAGTTCCTGCAGTACTTCGACGGCTTCTCCATCGGCTCGAACGACATGACCCAGCTGACGCTGGGCCTGGACCGCGATTCCGGCATGGAGTTGCTGGCCGCCGACTTCGACGAGCGCGACGAGGCCGTGAAGTTCATGCTGCGCCGCGCGATCAAGGCTTGCCTGGCCGCCAACAAGTACGTGGGCATCTGCGGCCAAGGCCCCAGCGACCACCCGGACTTCGCGCAATGGCTGAAGGACGAGGGCATCCTGTCGATGTCGCTCAACCCGGACACCGTTGTCGATACCTGGCAGCGCCTGGCCAAGAACTGATCGGTCCGCCGGTCTGAAAAAATGCCGCGCCCGGATGGGCGCGGCATTTTTTTTGTCCTATCGCTGCGTTGCGGCCGCCGGGCGCGGCAGGGCTGGGGGCGGGCCCGATGTTCAGGCCGCCAGGGCTTCCCGGGCGATCAACTGGCGCTTGCGGTCTATGCCCCAGCGGTAGCCGGCGAGCGAGCCGTCGGTGCGCACCACGCGGTGGCAGGGGATGGCCAGCGCGATGTGGTTGGTGGCGCAGGCGCGGGCGACGGCGCGCACCGCCCGCGGCGAGCCGATGCGTTCGGCGATGTCGGTGTAGGTCGCGGTTGCGCCCACGGGGATCTCGCGCAGCGCCTCCCAGACCCGGCGCTGGAAGGCGGTGCCGCGCACGTCCAGCGGCAGGTCCAGGCCTCGGGAAGGGTCTTCCACGAAGCCCACGACGGCCGCCACCCAGCTCTCGAACTGCGCGTCGGCGCCGATCAGGCGCGCCGCCTTGAAGCGGTCCTGCAGGTCGCGCACGAGTTGCTCCGGGTCTTCGTGCAGGGCGATCTCGCAGATGCCGGTGTCGCTGGCGGCCACCAGCAGGGCGCCCAGCGAGCATTGGGCGACGGCGAAGCGGATGTCCACGCCGGCGCCGTTCCTGCGAAAGGCGGTGGGCGTCATGCCCAGGATGGCGGGCGCGGCCTCGTAGAAGCGCCCGCTGGAATTGAAGCCGGCGTCGTACATGGCGTCGGTGACGCTGGCGCTCTGTTCGAGGCGGGCGCGGGCGCGGTTGGCGCGCAGGGCGGTGGCGTAGGCCTTCGGCGTGATGCCGGTGGCCGCCTTGAACACGCGATGGAAATGGAAGCGGCTCATGCCGGCCTGCTCGGCCAGCGTGGCCAGGTCGGGCGGCTGCTCGGATTCCAATGCGCGGCAGGCGCGCTCGACGGCGGCGGCGTGCTGTTTGCTCAACGAGGCGGCGGCGTGGCTCATAAGGGACTCCTGAGGGTTGCGCAGAGGGCTGCGCTTGACCATATCGTCTCAACCCACGCCGTCCGCCGCACTCCGGTTGTTGCGCGGACGCAGCGCCCGGGCACTAGGCGGGGGCGTAGGCGTCCAGGAAGCGGCGCAGCAGGCCGCCCGCCACGGGCGTGGCGCGCACATTGGCCGACAGGCCGGGCACGTCCAGGTTTTCGGCGGCGTAGCGGCGGCCGAAACGCTCCAGGTGGGCGCGGATGAAGTCGGGGCCGAATTCGGGGTGGAACTGGGTGGAGAACACGTTGCGGCCGATCCGGATCATCTGGTGCTCGTCCAGGTCGGAACGCGCCAGCACGGCGGCGCCGGGCGGCGGCTGCAGCACGGTCTGGGCGTGCAGCATCTGGGCCGGGAACGTGGGCGGCAGCCCGGCCAGCAGCTTGTCGCCGGCGGCGGGGGGCAGCAATTCCACCGTCTGGGTGCCGACTTCGCGGCCTGCCGGGTTGTAACCCACCTTGCCGCCCAGGGCATGGGCCAGCAGTTGGTGGCCGTAGCAGACGCCGAACATGGGCAGGCCGGCGGCGGCGGCTTCGCGCAGCCAGGCGGCGGTGTCTTCGCTCCAGGGTTCCTTGTCGGTCACCATGGCGGGCGAGCCGGTAATCAGGGCGGCGCGATAGCTGGCGGGCGGGCGCGGCTTGCGGCCCTCGTGCACGGCCACGATCTCCATGGCGTCGGGGGTCAGGCCCGCGGCCTGCGCGAGTTGGTCGGCATAGCCGCCGAACTGGCTTTTGAGCGTGTCGTCCGGATCGCCGGTATGCAGGATCAGGACGGGAAGGGCGGAAGGAATTGCTGCGGTCATTGGGGACTTTGCGTAATGGGTGCGGGCGCCGGATCCTGATGGACCGCCACCGCCAGCGCACATCATAATCCAGGGCCATTGTCCTTGAGGCGCGGCGCCTTCACCGCTCCGTCCCGGAAATACGTACAATCCGGCACAAGCACTCATCCTTTCGGGCGAACGAAGACTATGTGGATATGGCTGGGACTGGCTGCGCTGGCCCTGATCGGCGAACTGGCGACGGGTACCTTCTATTTGCTGCTGGTGGCGCTGGGACTGGCTTCGGGCGGCGTGGCCGCCTGGTTCGGCGCCGGGCTCGAATGGCAGCTCGTGGCTTGCGGCGTGGTGCTGCTGCTGGGCCTCCTGGTCCTGCGCAAGACCCGCGTGTTGAAGAAGCGCGAGGTCGATTCCGCCAGCAATGCCGACGTCAACCTGGACATCGGCCAGACGGTTTCGGTCGAGGCTTGGTCTGATAATGGCACGGCGCGCGTCTGGTATCGCGGCGCGCATTGGCAGGCCGAGCTGGCTCCGGGGCAAGCGCCGCAGGCGGGTGAACAGACCATTACCGAAATGCGCGGCTCGATCCTGGTGCTGACCCCCAAGGGCACGCCCGGCCCGGCCTGAGCAGAGCGCCGGCCCGCCGAGAGCGGGGCCGGCAGCAGGCCCGAGCCGATCCGGCGGGCCCTGTGAACAGATTTATCAGAAGAAGAGGTTCCGCATGATCGATCCTTCCACTATCGTCCTGCTCGTCGTCGTCGCGTTGGCGATCCTGATCGTCGTCAAGGCGATCGCCATCGTTCCCCAGCAGCATGCCTGGGTGGTCGAGCGCCTGGGCAAGTTCGACCGCGTCCTGTCGCCGGGCGCGGGCTTCGTCATCCCGTTCATCGAGCGCGTGTCGTACAAGCACTCGCTCAAGGAAATCCCGCTGGACGTGCCCAGCCAGGTCTGCATCACGCGCGACAACACGCAGCTGCAGGTGGACGGCGTGCTGTACTTTCAGGTCACGGACCCGATGCGCGCATCCTACGGTTCGTCGAACTACATCTCGGCCATCACGCAGCTCGCGCAGACGACGCTGCGTTCCGTCATCGGCAAGATGGAACTCGACCGCACCTTCGAAGAGCGCGACTCCATCAACAGCAACATCGTTTCGTCCCTGGACGAGGCTGCGTTGAATTGGGGCGTGAAGGTCCTGCGCTACGAGATCAAGGATTTGACGCCGCCCAACGAGATCCTGCGTTCGATGCAGGCGCAGATCACGGCCGAGCGCGAGAAGCGCGCCCTGATCGCCGCCTCCGAAGGTCGCCGCCAGGAGCAGATCAATATCGCCACCGGCGAGCGCGAAGCCGCGATCGCCCGCTCCGAAGGCGAAAAGCAGGCGCAGATCAACCAGGCGCAGGGCGAGGCCGCCGCCGTGCTGGCCATCGCCGAAGCCACGGCCAAGGCCATCACGCAGGTGGCCGACGCGGTGCGCCAGCCGGGCGGCATGGAAGCCGTGAACCTCAAGGTGGCCGAGCGCTACGTCGAGGCGTTCGGCAACGTGGCCAAGGAAGGCAATACGCTGATTCTGCCGGCGAACCTGTCGGACGTGGGCGGGATGATCGCCTCCGCCATGACCATCGTGAAGTCCACCCGGAACACCTGACAACCGCGCCCGCGGGCGCACGGACGATGATCGCTCCCGTTAACTTGCTTTTGGTAGCAGCGCTGGCGGGGGTGCTTGCGCTGTGCGTGCTCGGGTCCCTGGCCCGCAGCGGCATGGCGGGCATCAAGGAAGCGATACGCGCCAATCTGTTGACACTGGCGGCCTTCGGCGCGTTCGCGTTCCAGGCCACCGACGCGCCGTTGTTCCTGTCGGTGATCCTGGCCAATACCGCCGTCGCCCTGGCGCTCTGCGCCTACTACGCGGGTCTGTGCCGGCTGGTCGGCCGCCCGGTGCCCAGGCATCTCATGGGGCTGGCCTCCGGCATCACGCTGCTGGTGCTGGCCGCCTACACCTATATCGAGCCGCAGGTCGGGGCCCGCATGGTGGCGATGTCGGCGCTGATGACGGGCTTCATGGTGGCCGTGGCCGTCACCGTGGGCCACGGCATGCCCATGAACCGGTCGCGCTACAGCTACCATTTCGTCCGCGTGGTGGCGATCATCTCGGCCGTGGTGTGCGCGGCGCGCGCGGTGGTCTACCTGCTCCAGATCGCGGAGCCGCAGGCGCTCTTGCTCCCGACCGCCTGGAACATCGCGTTCATGACGCTGGGCGTGCTGACCATGCCCTGTCTGACGCTGGGCACCATCATGATCATCCACGACCGCATGCTGGCGGACCGCGAGCAGGAAGCCAATACCGATTTCCTGACCGGCCTGATGTCGCGCAAGGCGTGGTGGCTGCAGGCCGAGCGCTTTTGCGCGCAGGCCTTGCGCACGCGCCGGCCGCTGGCGATGCTGCTGCTGGACATCGATCACTTCAAGCGCATCAACGATACCCACGGCCATGCCGCCGGCGATGCCGTGCTGCGTCATTTCGGGCTGCTGGCCACCGCCACGCTGCGCACCGGCGACCACGTGGGGCGCGTCGGGGGAGAGGAGTTCGCCGTGCTGTTTCCCGACCTGCGCGGCGACGCGGTGATGGAGGTGGCGGGGCGGCTGCTGGATTCGGTGCGGCGCACGCCTTGCGCGCACGGCGGCAGCACTATCTCGTATACGTTCAGCGCCGGGGTGGCGAATTGGGTGCCGGGAGAGAGCCTGCAATCGTTCTTCGAGCGGGCGGACCGCAAGCTCTATGCCGCCAAGGCGGCGGGGCGCAACCGCATCGTGGGGCCGTCGGCCGACGCCGAGCGCCAGCCCATGCCCGCGGTCGCCGCCGTGTGACTCAGTCGTCCTTGCCGCGGCGCGGAGCGCGGGTGTCGTGCTTCATGATGCGCTCTTTCTCGCGCTGCCAGTCCTTTTCGCGCGCGGTGTCGCGCTTGTCGAACAGCTTCTTGCCGCGGCCCAGCGCGAAGTCCAGCTTAATGCGCCCGTTCTTGTAGTGCAGGTTCAGCGGCACCAGCGTGTAGCCGCGCTGCTCGACCTTGCCGATGAGCTTGCTGATTTCCTCGGCCTTGAGCAGCAGCTTGCGCGTGCGCATGGCGTCGGGGTGGATGTGCGTGGAGGCCGTGGGCAGGGGGCTGACGTGCATGCCCAGTAGATAGAGTTCGCCATCGCGCACGATGACGTAGCTTTCCTTGAGCTGCACGCGGCCGTCGCGGATCGCCTTGACTTCCCAGCCTTGCAGCACCAGGCCGGCTTCGTAGCGGTCTTCGATGAAGTAGTCGTGCGTGGCCTTGCGGTTGTCGATAATGCTCATAAAGCCTGTTCTGTACGTGTCGTCGGAGCCTGCCGCCGATAGGTTATCGGAAGGGCTCCAGTTCATGGCTCGCGGTCGCTTGCAGAGGGTTCCCCCACATTGAGCCCCCGCGCGGGCCCCGGCGTGAACTCCCCGCGCGGATCCGGCTTGGCCGGTCAGCCAGCGGCGCCCTTTGAGGGGAAAGCGCGCAGCGCTTCGGGGGGTACCTTCGGCCGTGGGCCATGCCTACATCATGCCCGCCGATGCCTATTGGTAAAATCCTGCCATTCTAGCCATTTGCGATAGTCGATGCACAAAGTACAACGATCCGTCTTGGTGCCCTACAGCGCCGCCCAGATGTTCGACCTGGTCGCCGATGTGGAGAAGTACCCCGAGTTCATGCCGTGGTGCGGCGGCGCCGAGGTGCAGAGCCGCGACGAGCACGGCATGCAGGCGTCCATCCTGATCAGTTTCGCGGGCATGAAGCAGCGCTTCACCACGCGCAACAAGCACGCCTATCCCGACCGGATCGACCTGGAGCTGGTGGACGGCCCGTTCTCCAGCCTGGTCGGACACTGGGAGTTTCAGCCCCTGGCCGAAGACGCCTGCAAGGTGCTGTTCACCATGGAATACGCGTTCTCCAACCGGGCGCTGGAAATGGTGGTGGGGCCGGTGTTCAACCGCATTGCCACCAGCTTCATCGATTCCTTCACCAAGCGCGCGCAGGCCAAGTATGGCGAATGAGCCGTCCGGGGCGCGGCCTCTGAGCGTCAGCGTCTGCTACGCCTTGCCGGGCCACGTCTGGATGAAGGAGCTGCGCCTGCCCGAGGGCGCCACGGTGGCGGACGCGCTGGCGGCCAGCGGCTTCGGCGACGCGTTCCCGGTGGTAAGGCCCTGGGAGCGGGGCGTGGGCATTTTCGGCCGAGCCACCGAACCGCAAGCCCCGCTGGCCGACGGCGACCGCGTGGAGATCTACCGCGGCCTGAGCTTCGATCCCATGGAATCGCGCCGGCGTCGCGCGGAGCACCGCCGCGCCAAGACCGCCCGGAACGGGCGCGTGCGCCCGGCCGGCCTGCTGTAGTCCCGGACCCGGCGAAGGGGCCGGGCAACACATTGTCGCGGGTGAGACAAATCACGCCGCCGCTTCAGGCGTAACATAAACGTCGGTACGCCCTTACGTTTACGTCAACGTCATGTCAAAATTGACGTGCTGGCGTTCACGAGACGGCAGCAACGCCAACAGACAATACCGACTACAACAGGAGACAGGCTGTGGACTTGGAACTGACCGACGAGCAGCGGGCTTTCGCGCAAGCCGCGCGCGACTACGCGGAGGGCGAGCTGGCCCCCAACGCCGCGCGCTGGGACGCCGAAGGCATATTCCCGCGCGAGGCCTTCGCCCGGGCGGGCGAGATGGGCTTCTGCGCCATCTACGCCAGCGAGGACATCGGCGGCCTGGGGCTGCCGCGCCTGGACGCCACCCTGGTATTCGAGGAAATGGCGGCGGTCGACCCGTCCACCACGGCGTTCCTCACGATCCACAACATGGCCACCTGGATGGTGGGCAAGTGGGGGCAGCCGGAGCTGCGCGAAGCCTGGGGTCCCTTGCTGGCCAGCGGCCAGAAGCTGGCGTCGTACTGCCTGACCGAGCCCGGAGCGGGCTCCGACGCCGCCTCCCTGTCCACCCGCGCCCAGCGCGACGGCGATCACTACATCGTCAACGGCGCCAAGGCCTTCATCTCTGGCGGCGGCGACACGGACCTGCTGGTGGTCATGGCCCGCACCGGGGGCGAGGGCGCCGCCGGCATCAGCGCCTTCGCCATCCCCGCCGATAGCGAGGGCATCGGCTACGGGCGCAAGGAAGAGAAAATGGGCTGGAACAGCCAGTCCACCCGCCCCATCACGTTCGAGAACGTCCGCGTGCCGGCCGCCAATATGCTCGGCCAGGAGGGCGAAGGCTTCAAGATCGCCATGAAGGGCCTGGACGGCGGGCGCATCAATATCGGCACCTGCTCGGTGGGCGCCGCGCAAGGAGCGCTGGACGCGGCCCGGCGCTACATGGACGAGCGCAGGCAGTTCAACCGGCGCCTGGCCGAGTTCCAGGCGCTGCAATTCAAGCTGGCCGACATGGCCACGCACCTGGTGGCGGCCCGCCAGATGGTGCGCCTGGCGGCGTGCAAGCTCGATGCCGGCGCGCCCGACGCCGCGACCTACTGCGCGATGGCCAAGCGCTTCGCCACCGACATGGGGTTCCAGATCTGCCTGGACGCGCAGCAGATCCACGGCGGCTATGGATACTTGCGGGACTATCCCTTGGAGCGTCTGGTGCGCGATACTCGCGTTCATCAGATTCTGGAGGGAACCAACGAGATCATGCGTGTGATCATTTCCCGCCAATTGTTGGAAAAAGGAGCCGACATAAGATGAACGCACCGGTGCTGTTCGAAGAAAAAGCCGCTGCCAATGGAATGCGCTTCGGGATCGCGACGCTGAATTCGCCGCAGACCCTGAACGGCCTGTCGCTGGAGATGGTGGACCTGCTTGCCGCGCAGCTCGACGTCTGGGCAAGCGATCCGGGGGTGGCCCTGGTGGTGCTGCAGGGCGCGGGCGAGAAGGCGTTCTGCGCCGGGGGAGACCTGCACGGGCTCTACCGCAGCATGCGCGAGAACGAGGGCAAGTCCGGCTGGAGCAATGCGTACGCGCGGCGCTTCTTCGAGCACGAGTACCGGCTGGACTACCGCATCCACAGCTATCCCAAGCCAGTGCTGTGCTGGGGCCACGGCATCGTCATGGGCGGCGGCATCGGCCTGATGATGGGCGCCAGCCACCGGGTGGTGAGCGAAACCTCGCGGCTGGCGATGCCGGAAGTCACGATCGGCCTGTTCCCGGACGTGGGCGGCAGCTGGCTGCTCAACCGCATGCCGGGCCGCATCGGCCTGTTCCTGGCGCTGACCGGCGCGCACATGAATACGGCCGACGCATTTTTCGCCGGCCTGGCGGATTTCCGCCTGAACCACGCGGACTGGCCCAAGCTGCTGGCCTCGCTGCAGGAGCAACCGTGGGCCGGCCAGGCCGCGGGGGCGGCGGACGACGCCATTCCCCCGCGTTCGATCAACGACGGCCTGCTGCGCCGCGCCCTTACGGCGCTGGAGCCGAAGACGCCGCTGGAAGGCGGCAATCTGCGCCAGCACTCGTTCCTGATCAACAGCCTGTGCAGCGGCAACCGTCTGGACGACATCTACGAAGAACTGGCGGCCCTGAAGGACCACGAAGACCCCTGGCTGGCGCGCGCCGCGTCGACCATGCTGGCGGGCTCGCCGGGTTCGGTGCGCCTGTCGTTCGCGTTGCAGCAGCGCATGCGCCTGCGCTCGCTGGACGACGTGTTCCGCGCCGAGTACATCGCGGCGCTGGCCTGCACCGCGCATGGCGATTTCGCCGAAGGCATCCGCGCGCTGCTGATCGACAAGGACAAGACGCCGCGCTGGAATCCGGCGGTCATGGACATGGCGACCGACGCCTGGGTGCAGAAGTTCTTCGACGAACCCTGGCCCGAAGGCGAGCCCCATCCGCTCGCGGACCTGGGCAAGGAAGGACGCTAGCCCATCCGGCGGCCGGGCCGGTTCCCCTTACGCAGTACACGATGATTCCATACCTACAGCAATGGCAACAGGAGACAAGACATCATGAGCAGTATCGCGTTTATCGGATTGGGCAACATGGGCGCGCCCATGGCATTGAACCTGGTCAAGGCCGGCCATAGCCTCACGGTCTTCGACCTGGTGCCGGCGGCCGTGAAAGGGCTGACCGACGCAGGCGCCAAGGCGGCCGCCTCGGCCGCCGAGGCCGTCAAGGGCGCCGAGGTGGTGATCTCGATGCTCCCGGCCAGCAAGCACGTGGAGGGGCTGTACCTGGACGAGGACCTGCTGGGCAAGATCCCGTCCTCCGCGCTGGTCATCGAATGCAGCACCATCGCGCCGGACTCGGCCCGCAAGGTGGCCCAGGCCGCCGACGTGCGCGGCATCGCCATGATCGACGCCCCGGTCTCGGGCGGCACGGGGGGAGCGGTGGCGGGCACGCTGACGTTCATCGTCGGCGGGCAGGCCGCGGCCCTGGATCGCGCGCGCCCGGTGCTGGAGAAAATGGGCAAGAACATCTTCCATGCCGGCCCCGCGGGCGCCGGCCAGGTGGCCAAGATCTGCAACAACATGCTGCTCGGCATCCTGATGGCGGGCACCTCCGAGGCGCTGGCGCTGGGGGTGGCCAACGGGCTGGACCCCAAGGTGCTGTCCGACATCATCGCCAAGAGCTCCGGCCGCAACTGGGCGACCGAACTCTACAACCCATGGCCCGGCGTGATGGAGCATGCGCCGGCCTCCAAGGGCTACGCGGGCGGTTTCGGCGTGGATTTGATGCTCAAGGACCTGGGCCTGGCGGCAGAGGCGGCCCTGTCGGCGCGGGCCTCCATCCCCCTGGGCGAACTGGCGCGCAATCTGTATTCCCTGCACAGCGCGGGCGGGTCGGGCAGGCTCGACTTCTCCAGCATCGTCAATCTGGTCAAGCGCGAGCAGGACTGAAATGGCGCAGCTCCAGGCATCCTCGGACCCGGCCTCCCGGGTCCGGTCCAGCTTCGACCGGCAGAGCATCATGGCGTTGCTGGGCGCGGGGCTGGACGTGGTGGAACCCGGGCGGGTGGACATCGTCCTGCCCTACCGGGCCGACCTCTGCCAGCAGAACGGCTTCCTGCATGCCGGAATCTCCACCACGATCGCGGACAGCGCTGGCGGCTATGCCGCCTACACGCTGTTCGAGCCGGGCGAGGACGTGCTGACCTCGGAGTTCAAGATGAACTTCCTGGCCCCAGCCAAGGGCGACCGCTACGTCGCCAGCGGCCGGGTGGTCAAGCCCGGCAAGCGGCTCTCGATCTGCCAGGTCGAAGTCCATGCGTACGAGGGCGAGCAAGCCACGCTTTGCGTGATAGGCTTGCTAACCGCGGTGCGCGTGACGCCGCGCTGAACTCCCGCGCGGGGCGGTCCCGGCCACGAAGGCGGGGCCGCCCTGCGGCTTGTCGCGCGTAGCATGGGTAGCTGGCAATGCCTCCTAGAGAACATCATCGGATTTTTCGCAGCAACTGGCTGCGCGCCGCCGTGCTGGGCGCGAACGACGGCATCGTGTCCACGGCCAGCCTGATTACCGGCGTCGCGGCCGCGCAGGCCACGCATGGCGCCATCCTCACGTCGGGCCTGGCCGGGCTGGTCGCCGGGGCCCTGTCGATGGCCGCGGGCGAATACGTCTCGGTGCGGTCGCAGGCGGATACCGAGGCCGCGGACCTGCGCCTGGAACAGCGTTCGCTCAAGCGCAACTCCAGCGAGGAGCTGGCCGAACTCATCGATATCTACGTCGGACGAGGGCTTACCCGGGACCTGGCCACGCAGGTGGCGCGCCAGCTGACCAGCCACGACGCGCTCGATGCGCACGCGCGCGACGAACTGGGCATTTCGGTGCATAACCGCGCCCGGCCGGTGCAGGCCGCGGTGGCGTCGGCGGCGTCGTTCGCCGGTGGCGCGGCCTTGCCGTTGCTGGTGGCGACGCTGGCGCCGATGCCGCAGCTGATCGGCTGGGTCATTGGCGCGTCGGTGGCCTGTCTGGCGGGGCTGGGCGCCCTGGCCGCTCGGGCCGGGGGCGCGCCCAAGGGGCCGGCCGCGCTGCGGGTGACGATCCTGGGCGCCCTGGCGATGGCCGCGACCGCCGCCGTGGGCGCGCTGTTCGGCGTGGCGGTCTAGCGGGCCTCAGGGCGCGATGGAGTAGGGCAGCGGAGCGGCCGCGATGCGCGGGCCGTCGGCCGCGCCCAGGCGCAGGTCGCCGTCGGGCAGCGCGGCCAGCGCGGTCTCGAACAGCACCGACACCACGCCGTCCTCGCTGGCGGCATCCACGATGCGGCCGGTGGGCTCGCCGGGCTGGGCGGCGTCGTAGACGTCCACGCCGGCCAGCGCCGCGCCTTGCGCCTCGGCGCCGGCGATGGTGCCGTAGGCCATGCGGCGCTTGACCGTGCCGCGATAGTGGCTGCGCGCCACCACTTCCTGGCCCGGATAACAGCCCTTGGTGAAGCTGACGCCCTGGATCAGGTCCAGGTTGACGGTTTGCGGGATGAAGACGTCCTGGGTGGCGGCCGTGATCCAGGGGATGCCGGCGGCGAGGTCGGCGGCATGCCACTGCGCGGCGGGAATCCGTTGGAGCGCGCCGGCCAGGGCGGACGCCTGGGCGAGCTGCTCGTCCGAGGCGATCCACCACCAGCGCAGGCGCGCGTCGGAGGACGGCGCAGCGATCCAGGTGCCCGAGGGCAGGTCGGCGCGCTGCCAGGGCGCGCGCGGCAGGGCGCCCGCGGCGGCTTCCAGCCTGGCGGCCTGTTCTTCCGTGGCCAGCACGCCCGCCACGCGCAGCGGCGTGGCCGCCAGCCTGGCCTTGGCGCGCAGCACGAACATCGACAGGCGCTTGATCAGGGCCTGGGCGAGATCCTGGCGCACCAGGCCGTAGAGCCGGGGCGCGTCATCCGCGTCCGAGGCGGGCGCGCGCCACATCACCAGCGTGGCCAGCAGGCGGCCCTTGGCGGTGCAGTAGCCGGCCAGGCGGGCGGCGTCGGCGGGCAGGCCGGTGACGTCCTGCGTCAGCTGGCCGTGCAGGAAGGTCAGGGCGTCGGCGCCGGCGGCGGAGAAGACCTGGAAATCATCGAGCGGCGCGCATTGCGCGCAACCTTCGGCGCTGGCGGGAATCGAAGAATGGAAAGCATGCATGGCGGCGGGGGTATCGCGACATCAAAACGCAGATGATAGCCGCGTTCCCCGCTCGGCAGGGCCATGTCCCCGCCGGGCAAAGGGGCGGACGGCGCGCTCCGGCCCCTCTTTTGGCCCGACAGGCCCGCGCGATCAATTAAACTTCCGGGACTTATGAAGAAGCGACTCCGTTTTTACGTCTTGTGGTCTTTCCTGCTCCTCGTGCTGGCCGCCGCCGCCGCCGCGGTGGGCGCCGCCTGGCATTGGATGCACAGGCCCATGCAGCTGTCGGCCGACAAGATCGATTTCGTGGTGGACCCGGGCAGCAGCCCGCGCACGGTTGCGCGCGTGCTGAACGAGGCCGGCGTCCCGATGTGGGAGCCCGGTTTCGTCTGGATGGCGCGCCTGTCCGAGCTCGACAAGCAGATGAAGGCCGGCGGCTACCAGGCGATCAACGGCGATACGCCGTGGCTGCTGCTCGAACGGCTGGCCCGCGGCGACATGACGCAGCGGCAGATCACCTTCCTGGAGGGCTGGACTTTCCGGCAGATCCGCCAGGCGCTGCGTTCGCATCCGGACGTCAAGCAGACGCTGGGCGACGTGTCGGACGAAGCCCTGATGGAACGCCTGGGGTCCGACATCAAGCATCCCGAAGGGATGTTCTTTCCGGACACCTATATCTTCACGCCGGGCAGCACCGATTTCGACCTGCTGCGCCGCGCCTACCAGGAAGGCCAGCGCATCCTGCAAAGCACCTGGGACCAGCGCCAGTCCGACCTGCCCGTCAGCACGCCGTACGAAGCCCTGGTGCTGGCCTCCATCATCGAAAAGGAAACGGGCCACGGCCCCGACCGCCGGCGCGTGTCCGGCGTGTTCACCAACCGCCTGAAGATCGGCATGCTGCTGCAGACCGACCCCACCGTGATCTACGGCATGGGCGAGGCCTACCAGGGGCGGATCCGCAAGCGCGACCTGCAGACGGACACGCCCTGGAACACCTACACGCGGCCGGGCCTGCCGCCCACGCCGATCGCGGCGGCAGGCCGGGCGTCGCTGCTCGCGGCGGTGCAGCCCGAGCAGCACAAATTTCTCTTCTTCGTTTCGCGCGGCAACGGCACCAGCGAATTCTCGGTCAACCTGTCCGAGCACAATCGCAACGTGTCCCGCTACATCCTGGGACAGGGGCAGAACACGGCTCCGAGCCGCAACGCCGCGCCGAGTCCGGCGCCCGCCGCAGCCCCGGTCTCGCCGGCCAGCCCGGAGCCGGCCGACGAACCCGACTCGCCGCAAGTACAACAAGGACAAGACCAATGACCTCGCGTGGACGCTTCATTACGCTGGAGGGCGTCGACGGCGCGGGCAAGAGCACGCACACCGACTGGATCGCCGATTTCCTGCGCGCACAGGGGCTGGACGTGGTGTCCACCCGAGAGCCCGGCGGCACGCCGCTGGGCGAAAAGCTGCGCGCCTTGCTGCTGGCCGACCCGATGGGCCTGGATACCGAAACCCTGCTGATGTTCGCCGCCCGCTGCGAGCACGTCCGGCAAGTGATCGAACCGGCGCTGGCGCGCGGCGCCTGGGTCGTGTGCGACCGCTACACGGACGCCACCTACGCCTACCAGGGCGGGGGGCGCGGCCTGGGCGCCGAGCGCGTGGCGGTCCTGGAGGACTGGATGCGGGCGGGCCAGCCCGACCGCACCTGGCTCTTCGACGTGCCGCTGGAAGTGGCCAGGGCGCGGCTGGCCGACGCCCGCGAGCCCGACCGCTTCGAGCGCGAAGGCGCGGCCTTCTTCGAGCGCACCCGCGCGGCCTACCATGCGCGCGCCGCCGCCGACCCGGGCCGCATCCGCATCGTCGATTCCACGCGCACCATCGCCGAGGTCCGCGCCGGGCTGGAGGCGGGGCTGCGCGAACTCCTGGGGCAGGCCGCATGAGCGCGGCCCGTTCCTCCACCGCAGCGCCTGCCGACGGCGGTTCCCCCGGCGCGCCGCAATTCCTGCCATGGCAGATGGAAACCGCGCGCGCCTGGCTGGGCAACCGCGACCGCTTCGCGCACGCCTGGCTGGTGCATGGCCTGGCCGGCATCGGCAAGCTGGACTTCGCGGTCGCCGCGGCGGCCAGCCTGCTGTGCGAAACGCCGGAGAACGGCCTGGCCTGCGGGCGCTGCGCCGCCTGCGGCTGGTTCGCCAGCGGCAACCATCCCGACCTGCGCCGCATCCGGCCCGAGGCCGTGGCGCTGGAAGAGGGGGCCGACGCCGCCGAGCCCGCGGAGGATGCCGAACCGGCCACCGGCGCGAGCAAACGCGCTCCGTCCAAGGAAATCCGCATCGACCAGATCCGCTCGCTGGAGTCCTGGTTCAACACCGCCACGCACCGCGGCGGCTGGCGGGTGGCGCTGCTGTATCCCGCCCACGCGCTGAACGTGGTGTCGTCCAACGCCCTGCTCAAGGTGCTGGAGGAGCCGCCGCCGCACACCGTTTTCCTGCTGGTGGCGGACGCGCCGGACCGCCTGTTGCCGACCTTGGTGTCGCGGTGCCGGCGCCTGCCGCTGCCGGCGCCCGACCCGGAGACCGCGCTGCGGTGGCTGCGGGAGCAGAACGTCGAGCCCGCGCGCGAATGGCTGGCCGCCGCCGGCGGCGCTCCGCTGGCCGCGCTGCGCCTGGCGCAGTCGGGCGAGGCCGCGTGCCCGCCCTGGCTGACGCAACTGGTGGGGCCGCTGGCCAATGGGCAGGCGCCCGACGTCGGCACCCTGGCCGAGGCCCTGGAGAAGGTGGCCGCCAGCGAATGGATCGACGCCTTGCAACGGCTCTATACCGACCTGATGCTGGCCGGCGCGGGCGCGCCCGCGCGCTATTTCCCCGCCCTGGCGGGCAGCGTGGCGCAGGTCGCGGCGCGCATGAATCCGGCCCGGGTGGCCGAATCCGCCCGCTGGCTCACGCGGCAGCGCGCGCTGGCCACGCACCCCCTCAACGCCAAGCTGTTCGCCCACGCCACCCTTCAGCGCGTGGTGCTATCCTGCCAGGCGTAAGCCCTTGATCCGACGGCGCTTTGCCCGGCCTGGGGCGGGGCGCCGGCACTTTCATCCCGATTCACCATGTACGTCGATTCCCACTGCCATTTGAATTTCCCGGAGCTTGCCGCCGACCTGCCCGCCATCCTCGAACGGATGGCCGCCAACCAGGTGACGCACGCGCTGGTCGTCAGCGTCAATATGCCGGAATGGCCCGGCCTGATGTCGCTGGTCGAGCCGCAGGGCAACCTGTGGGCCTCGGTGGGCGTGCATCCCGACTACGAAGACACCCCCGATCCCTCGGTGGAAGAACTGGCGCGCCTGTCCGCGCATCCGAAGGTCGTGGCCATCGGCGAGACCGGCCTGGACTACTACCGGCTGTCGGAGCCGCTGGATTGGCAGCGCGAGCGCTTCCGCCGCCATATCCGCGTGGCCCGCGATACCGGCCTGCCGCTGATCGTGCATACGCGCGCCTCCGCCGAAGACACGGTGCGCATGCTGCGCGAAGAGAAGGCGGCCGAGGTGGGCGGCGTGATGCACTGCTTCACCGAGAGCTGGGAGGTCGCGCAGGCGGCGCTGGACCAGAATTTCTACATTTCGCTGTCCGGCATCGTCACGTTCAAGAACGCGCAGCTGGTGCATGAAGTGGCCGCGAAGGTGCCGCTGGACCGGCTGCTGATCGAAACCGATTCGCCTTACCTGGCGCCGGTGCCGTACCGCGGCAAGCTGAACGACCCGTCCAAGGTGATACACGTGGCCGAGAAGATCGCCGACTTGCGCGGGATCCCGGTGGCGGAGGTGGCGCGTGCCTCCACGGACAATTTCTTCCGTCTTTTCAATAAGATAAAGAAATAATCCAATCCATTTTAGTTAAAGTAAATTCTAGGATGCCCATGCCTATCAATGTCGCTTCCGCCCATCGGGCCCTGCTGTCAGGCTGCCGGGGGGCGCTGCTGGCGCTGGCGCTCGGGATGGCCGTGCCGGCGGCCCAGGCCGCCAATCCCGCCGATTGGTGGGTGTACGTCGCCAACGACTACCCGGACGACATCCGGGACCTGCTCAAGCAGGGCGCGGATCCCAACGTGCGCTACAAGAACGGCCAGCCAGCGCTGATGCGGGCGGTGGTCGACGGCGCCTGGAACGTGTTCGACGTGATCGCGGCCGACAAGCGCACCGACGTGAACGCGGAGAATCCCGCTGGCGAGACGCCGCTGATGTACCTGGCGATCGCGGGGCAGACCGAAAGGGCGAAAAAGCTGATCGCGCGCGGCGCGCAGGTCAACCGGCTGGGCTGGACGCCGCTGCACTACGCGGCCTCGAAAGGGCAGATGGAGATGGCGCGCCTGCTGCTGGCGCAGCACGCCATGCCCAACGCGCCCGCGCCCAACGGCGAAACGCCCCTGATGATGGCGGCGCTGTCGGGCCGCAAGCCCATGGTGGACCTGCTGCTGAAATCCGGCGCGGACGTGGGCACGCGCGATACGAAGGGCCAGACCGCCGCCGATTGGGCGCGCACCGGCAAGTCGACCGCGCTGGCAACGCAACTGGACACGCTGATCGCGCAGCAGGACGAGGCGCGCCGCAAGCGCCGCGCTGGCGGCCCCGCCGATGCGGCGGCCGGCACGGCGGCCGCGCCCGTCGCGGCGCCCGCCGAAGCCCAGGCTCCGGCGCCCGCTCCCGCGCCGTCGGCGTCTCCCGCCGTCAAGGGGGTGTCCGGGGTGAAACTCAATAATTACGACGAACCCGCCGCGCCCTGAGCGCGGGTTCGCGGCGGCCGGCCCGCAAGGGGCCGGGCCGCCGCGTCGTCAGATGACGTAGTTCTTGTAGCGCTCGATGTAGTCGCGGGCGCTGCCATTCAATTCGCGCACGCAGCGCTCGGCTTCGTCGGCATCGCCGCGAACCATCGCGTCCAGCAGGGCGCGGTATTGCTTGATCCCCATCTCCGAACGGCCCGGCAGCAAGGCCACGCGGCGCATCGACACGCGGGTGCGGTCGTAGATGCGTTCGATCATGTCGCTCAGCACCGGATTGTGCGCCAAGGTCTTGATGTGGTTGCGGAATTGCTCGATCGTGGCCACGTGGGCCTCGATGTCGCCATCCTTCAGGCTTTGCTCGAACGGTTCGCCGAGCAGCGCCTGCATGGCCTCCCAGTCCGCGGGAGTGGCATTGGCGATGGCCAGCCGGACCGCGAGGCCGTCCAGCGCCTCGCGCACCTGATAGAGCCGGTAGGTGGTTTCCATGTCGACGAAGGCCACTACCGCGCCCTTGTTCGGGACCCGTTCCACCAGCGCCCGGTCTTCCAGCGTCGCAAGCACTTCGCGCGCCTTGGCGCGTGGAATGTCATAGGCCTGCGCGAGATCTTCTTCCGGCACGCGGGTGCCGGGCAGCAGCGCCTGGGAGGCTATGCGTTCCCGCAGATCCTGAATGACTTCGTGGGTGGAGGCCGCCTTCCGTTTTTCCTTGGTGGCGGCGTCGGCAGGGGATGTCGCGCGTTTATCGGGCATGTAGGCACCTGGTTGGAGTGCGCCAAGCATAGCACTATTTTGAACTCAAAATTGTGCACAATTTAGAATGCTAGTTTGTAAATTATCGTTGACACAATAAAACACACAAGAATATAGTGGCTTCACTTCGTCGCAGCACCCACTCATCCAAGGAGCTTCGGGCAATGAAAGACGCCGTGCAGTCCCCACAACTTCCCGGGCCGCAGTGCCGGGATTACCAGGCGCGGCGCAATGCCGCCGTAGCGTTGGGCGTGGCCAATGGCCCGCCGGTGTTCGCGGCGCGCGCGGCCGGCGCCACGCTGACCGACCTGGACGGCAATACCTTCATCGATTTCGCCGGCGGCATCGGCACGCTGAACGTGGGCCACGCCCATCCCGAGGTGGTGGCGGCCGTCCAGGCGCAGGCCGAGCGCTACCTGCACACCTGCTTCAACATCGTCATGTACCCGGAGTACATCGAACTGGCCGAGGCGTTGGTCGCGCTGGTGCCGGGCGCCTGGCCCAAGAAGGCCATGCTGCAGACTACCGGCGCCGAGGCGGTGGAAAACGCCGTCAAGGTCGCGCGCCGCGCAACCGGCAGGCAGGCGGTGGTGGCGTTCGAGAACGCCTTTCACGGGCGCACCTATATGGCCCTGTCGCTTACGGCCAAGGCGCCGGCCTACAAGAGCGGTTTCGGCCCCTTCGCGCCGGAGGTGTACCGGGCGCCGTTTCCCGTCGGCTACCGTTCCGGCCTGAGCGAGGCCGAATGCGCGGAGGCTGCGTTCAAGGCGTTCCGCCGCCTGGTCGAAACCGAGATCACGCCGGAGCAGGTGGCCGCGGTCATCATCGAGCCGATCCAGGGCGAGGGCGGTTTCCATGCCGCGCCGCCCGCCTTCCTGCAGGCGCTGCGGGCCTATTGCACGCAGCACGGCATCGTGCTGATCGCCGACGAGATCCAGTCGGGCTTCTGCCGCAGCGGCGAATGGTTCGCCACCCAGCACGCGGGCATCGAGGCGGACCTCTACACGCTGGCGAAGTCCATGGGCGGCGGCTTGCCGATAGCCGCGCTGGTGGGGCGCGCCGACCTGATGGACGCGCCCGGCGTGGGCGGCCTGGGCGGCACCTATGGCGGCAATCCCCTGGCATGCGCCGCGGCGCTCGCCACGATCGGGGTCATGCGCCGCGAGGATTACGCGGCTCGCGCCCGCGATGTCGGCGCACGGGTGCGCGAGCGCTTCGCCGCGTGGGCCGATCGATTCGGCATCGTGGGCGACGTGCGCGGCCTGGGCGCCATGGTGGCGTTCGAGGTGGTGCGGGGGGGCGGCAGCGACGAGCCCGCCGGCGACCTGGCCGCCCGGATCGTGCAGTCTGCCTATCAGGGCGGGCTGGTGCTGGTGAAGGCCGGCTTCCACGGCAATGTGATCCGCTTCCTGGCTCCCCTGAGCATCACCGACGAGGAACTGGCCCGCGGCCTGGAGATCCTCGAAGGCGCGGTGGCCGATGCCCAGCGGCAGGCCGATGGAAAAGTCGCCGCCGGCGCAAGGAGCGCCTGATGCATACGCTGCTGAAACTGAAGAATGCGCGCAAGGTGGTCAGCCAGCTGGGCGCGGCGCGCCCGGGAATGGAAGTGCTGGTGCTGTACGACCTGCACACCCACCACAACGTCGAGCCGCTGGCCATCGCGGTGGACGAATCGGGCGCGGGCCTGCATCTGCTGCAGATCGCCGGATCTGCGCGCCACGGCAGGCAGCTGTCGCCGGTGGTGGCCCAGGCCATGCAGGCGGCCGATCTGGTCATCGCCCTGACGCGGGCCAACGCCGCGCACACCGATGCCCGCCAGCAGGCGACCCGGGCGGGCGTGGGCGTGATCGTGCTGCCCGAATCGCATCAGCCGGATTTCTTCCTGGCGGAAGGCTGGGAGGCGGATTTCGACGCCCTGCGTCCGCAGATCGAGGGCCTGGCCGACGCCTTGACCCGGGCCGACACGGCGCGAGTCACCAGCGCGCTGGGCACCGACGTAACGATGAGCATCGCCGGGCGACGGGGCCGGGCGCTGCACGGCTTCGCCAACACCACGGACATTTCCGCGGGCTACTGCCTGGAATCCAGCCTGGCGCCGGTGGAAGGCACGGCCGAGGGCGTGATCGTGGTCAACGCCAGCATCCCGGGCGTGTCGCTGATCCGCGACGAGCCGGTGCGCATCCATATGGAGAAGGGCATGGCGGTGGCGATCGAGGGCGGCGCGGTGGCGCGCCAGTTCCGGGACCTGCTGGCCAGCTTCAACGATCCGCTGGTCTACAACCTGGGCGAGCTGGGCGTGGGCATGAACCCGCGCTGCGAACTGGACGGCACCATGCTGTCGGACGAATCGGTCTACGGATCGATCCAGCTGGCGCTGGGCACCAGCCTCTACATTGGCGGCACCGTGAAGGCGGCCGCCCACTACGACACCATCGTGACCGACGCCACGCTTGCGCTTGACGGCCGGGTGGTGCTGCAGGGCACCGAGCTGCGGCTGGGGGAGGCGGCATGAGCATCGACCTGAGCCGCGACCCCGACGGCGTGGCCACCGTCCTGATGAACCGCCCGGAAAAGCGCAATGCGTTCACGCTGGACATGTACCGGGAGTTCGGCCGGGTCATGCGCGAACTGGACGCCGACGACGCGGTGCGCTGCGTGGTGCTGCGCGGCGCCGGCGGCGCCTTCTGCGCGGGCAGCGATATCGGCGGCTTCGAGGAAGACCGCGACGGCGCGGCGCAGGCGGCCGAATATGCCCTGTTCACACTGTCCATGACGGACACGCTCAAGCACCTGCGCCATCCCACGGTGGCCTGCATCGAAGGCGTGTGCGTGGGCGGCGGGCTGGAGCTGGCCGCGCTGTGCGATATCCGCATCGGCGGGCGCAACAGCCGCTACGGCATTCCGGTGAACCGGATCGGGCTGACCGTGGATCACCAGGAACTGGGCGACCTGGTCCGCGTGATCGGGGCCGCGCGTGTCCTGGAAATCCTGCTGGAGGGCAATATCTTCGGGGCCGACGAGGCCATGAGCAAGGGCCTGCTGAGCCGCATCGTGGACGACGAGCGGGTGGCCGAGCAAGCCTACGCCACCGCCCGGCGCATCGCCGCGGCCGCGCCGCTGGTCAACCGCTGGCACAAGCGCTTCGTGGGCCAGTTGCGGGAAGGCCGGCCGCTGACCGACGCCGAGCGCGGCGAAGCCTATGCCTGCTTCGGCACCGAGGACTACCGGCGCGGCCGCGAGGCCTTCGCCGCCAAGCGCATTCCAGAATTCATCGGCCGCTGAGCCGGCCACCGACCCGAGACGGATTGCTTATGACTCAAGCTGCATCCCCCCTTGCCGGCATCAAGATCCTGGACCTCTCGCAGATCATGGCCGGCCCGTATTGCACCATGGTGCTGGCCGACCTGGGCGCCGAGGTCATCAAGGTCGAAAAGACCGGCACCGGCGACGATTCCCGCGAGATGGGCCCCTACGTGAATGGCGAATCGACCTGTTTCGCGCAGATCAACCGCAACAAGCAGGGCGTGGCGCTGAACCTGAAGGATCCCGAGGCGCGGGAAGTTCTGTACGACCTGGCGCGCTGGGCCGACGTGGTGGTGGAGAACTACCGGGTGGGCGTGACCAAGTCGCTGGGCGTGGACTACGACACGCTGTCGCGCATCAATCCGCGCCTGGTGTATTGCTCGATCTCCGGCTATGGCCATACCGGGCCCTACGCGGGCAAGGGCGGCTTCGACCTGGTGGCCCAGGGCATGAGCGGCATCATGAGCATGACGGGCGAGCCCGGCGGGCGGCCGTTGAAATCCGGCATCGCCATCTATGACGTGGGCGCGGGCCTGACCGCCGTGTACGCCATCCTGGCCGCCTGCATCCACCAGATGAAGACCGGCGAAGGCCAGCACATCGACATCGCGCTGGCGGAATGCGGCCTGCCCTGGTTCGTGTGGGAGGCGGCCGCCTATTTCGCCGACGGCACGGTGCCCGAGGGCACGGGCAGCCGGCACCGGGTGTCGGCGCCGTACCAGGCGTTCGGCACGCGCCAGGGCTACATCATGATAGGCGCGGCCAACCAGCGCACCTGGGAACGCCTGTGCGCGGACGTGCTGGAGCGCCCCGAGCTGATCACCGATCCGCGCTTCGTCACCAACTCCGACCGCCTGACCCACATCGCCGAACTGGAGCCCATCCTGGAAGCGGAGTTCGCGCGCGCCGGCGCGGCCGAGTGGATCGAGCGTTGCGAGCGCGCTTCCGTGCCTTGCGGCCCGATCAACGATTTCGGCCAGGCGATGCAGGACCCGCACTACCTGGCGCGCGGCATGGTGCAGGAACTGGAGCACCCCGCGTTGGGCACGATGAAGACCATCGGCATCCCGACCAAGTTCTCGCGCACGCCCGGCGCCTTGCGCACGGCGGCGCCGCTGATGGGGCAGCACACCGACGAGGTGCTGCGGCGCTTTGGCGTGCCGGAAGAGAGGATTGCCGGCATGCGTGCCAGAGGAGTCATCGCGTAGCCGGAAAACCGCAGCAGGCAGTATCGAAGTCGCATCCAAGCTCCAAGGGGACGCCGGCGTCGCGCACGCTGGCGGCTATTCGAAGTTGAACAATGATGTTCACGCCGCAAGGAACCTTCATGACACAGCCCACCCATCTCTCCCGCCGCGGATTCATCGCGGCCAGCGCCGCGCTGGCCGCCTGCGGCGCCATTCCCTCCCTGGCCCGGGCGCAGTCGGCCCAGCCGTTCCGGCTGGGGGCGCTCAACTCCATCACCGGCGTCGGCGGTCCCTATGGCCCGGCCATGCTGGAAGCCATCAAGATCGCCATCGATGAGGTCAACGCCGCGGGAGGCGCGGCCGGCCGCAAGATCCAGCTCTACGCCGAAGACGATCAGACCAAGCCCGACGCGGCGGTGCTGGCGGTCAAGAAGCTGATCGAGATCAACAAGGTCGAGGCGGTGGTGGGGATCTGGCCTTCCTCGGTGGGACTGGCCGCCATGCCGATCACCAACGCCGCCGGGCTCATCACCATGAATACCTGCGGCGCGCCCGAAATGCTGACCGAAAACAAGAACGGCCTGGCCTGGATGTTCCAGGCCTCCAACGCCGTGTTCGGCCGCGCCTTCGCGGAAGTGGCGCGCCAGCGCGGCTTCAAGCGTCCGGCGGTCATGGCCTTCAACAATTCCACCTTCGTCGGCCAGGCCAATTATTTCCGCGACGCCTGGCAGGAGAAGGGCGGGAAGGTCAGCGCGTTCACCGTCTACGAACCCAACCAGACCACCTACCGCACCGAACTCACCAAAGTGCTGGCTTCCAAGCCCGACGTGATTTCGCTGAGCGCCTACCGGCCCGACGCCACCATCATCCTCAAGGAATGGTTCCAGACCGGCCAGGACTGCAAGTTCATCATGCCCGGCTGGACCGCCAATGAGGATCTGGTGAAGGCCCTGGGCAAGGAAGCCACCGAGGGCATCATTTCGATCTCGAACGTCGCCGCGCACGAGCACGAGGCATACAAGCACTTCGCCGCGGAATTCCGCAAACGCACCAAGCGCGAGCCGGACATCTTCGCTTCCCAGTCCTACGACATGGTGATCACGCTGGCGCTGGCCATCGAGGCGGCCGGCGCCACGGCCGACGTGGCCGCCGTCAACGGCAAGATCCGCGCGGTGACCGCGCAGGGCGGCGGCGAGAAGGTCAGCGGTTTCGCCCAGGGCCAGGCGCTGCTGCGCGCCGGCAAGGCAGTGGACTACGACGGGGCTTCCTCGCGGCTGGATTTCGGCAAGCAGGGCGAGACCGTGCCCGATTTCGGCGTCTTCGACATCCGCGACGGCAAGCTGGTGCTCAAAGAAGTCATCGCCGGCCAGGTCTGACCAAAGAACCAAGGGGAACACAAGAATGGATGCAATCACCGTCATCAACGCCGCGATCAACGGCGTTGTGATCGGGATGCTGCTGGCCTTGCCGGCACTGGCGATCACGCTGGTGTTCGGCATCGCCCGCTTTCCCAATGCCGCCAGCGGCGACTACATGACGCTGGGCGCCTACGTCGCCGTCTTCACCCAGGCGCTCGCGGGCGGCTCCATGCTGGCCGCGGGCCTGGCGGCCGTCGCGGCCACCACCGCGGTCGGCCTTTTCTTCTACGCCTGGGTGTTCCGGCCGCTGGAGTCCCGCTCCAACGTCTCGCGCCTGATCGCGTCCATCGGCGTCGCCTTCGCGCTGCGCAGCACGATCACTTTCTTCGCGGGGCAGGACCAGTACACCTTCGATATGCCGTTGATGCGCGCCTGGAACTTCGGCGGCGTGCGCATCCTGCCAACGGACCTCTACATCCTGGGCACCGCGCTCGCGGCGCTGGCGCTGGTGTTCGCGCTGATGCACCTGACGCCGACGGGGCGGCGCATGCGGGCGGTGGCGGACAACCCGGAACTCGCGGCGGCCAGCGGCATCCGGGGACGGCGCGTGATGATCACGCTGTGGAGCATCGCCGGCGCGTACTGCGGCCTGGGCGGGGTGCTGCTGGGCATCAAGGCGGTGGTGATACCGGAGCTGGGCTGGGAACTGCTCATGCCCATGTTCGCGGCGGTGATCCTGGGCGGCATCGGCAATCCGGTGGGCGCCATCGTCGGGATCATGGTGTTCAGCATCGCCCAGGAGGTCGCCAGCCTGGTGGTCGGGCCTGCCTACAAGATCGTGTTCGCGTTCGCGGTGCTGCTGTGCGTGCTGCTGCTGCGTCCCCAGGGAATCTTCGGCCGTCCGATGGCGGCGAGGTGAAACCATGGAAGCCTATCTGATTGCAATCGCCATCGGGATCCTGATCTACATGCTGCTGGCCTTCGGCCTGTCGCTGCACTACGGGTTCACCGGACTGATCAACTTCGGGCACGTCGGCTTTTTCGCCATCGGCGCCTACACCTCGGCCCTGCTGTCGCTCAAGGGCGTGCCGGTGCCCGTGTCCATGGCAGCGGCGGCGGCCTTCGCGGCGCTGGCGGCCTATCCGCTGGGCATGATCGCCCTGCGGCTGGGCAGCGACTACCTGGCCATCGTGACCCTGGGTTTCTCGGAGTCGGTGCGCATGATGTTGCAGACCGAGGAATGGTTGACGCGCGGCATGCACGGGCTGCCGGGAATCCCGCGCCTGTTCGCGGGCTGGGCCTCGCCGCAGACCGTGGACCTCTGGATCATGTTGCTGCTGCTGGTCGTCAACGCGGGCGCCTTGTTCCTGATCCACCTGGTGATCCGCAGCCCGTTCGGGCGCGTGATCGAGGCGGTGCGGGACAACGAGGTGGCGGTGCGCGCGCTGGGCAAGGACCCCGCCCGGTTCAAGACCCGCTCCCTGATGCTGGGCGCCGGGCTGGCCGGGCTGGCGGGCGCCTTCCAGGCGCACTACCTGACCTTCATCAGTCCCGAGCAGTTCGTGCCCCTGATCACGTTCTACATCTGGATCGCCATCATCCTGGGCGGCGTCGGGCGCTTGAGCGGGGTGGTCGCGGGTACGGTGCTGCTGGTCGGTTTCCTGGAGGGATCGCGGTTCGTGCGCGATTTCGTCGGCGGCATTTCCGAGGTGCAGATGGCCAGCGTGCGCATCGGCATCATCGGCATCGCGCTCATCTGCGTGGTGCTGTACCGGCCCCAGGGCATTTTCGGCAACACCTCGACGCGCAGGAGATAGGGCATGACGCTGCTTTCCATCAATGGGCTGAGCGCCGGCTTCGGTGGCTTCAAGGCGCTCGACGACGTGTCGCTGGAGGTGCGCAAGGGCGAGCTGGTGGGCCTCATCGGCACCAACGGCGCGGGCAAGAGCACGCTGTTTTCGGTTGTCACGGGCTACATCCCGCCCAGCGCGGGCACGGTGCGGTTCGCGGGCGAGGACATCACGGGCGTCGCCGTGCACCAGCGCGTGCGCCGCGGCCTGGCGCGCACGTTCCAGGTGCCCCGCGAGTTCAGCCAGCTGACCGTTTTCGACAACATGATGGCCGCCGCGCCCGACCAGCGCGGCGAGAAGCTCGCGTCGCTGGTCTTCGCGCGGCGCGAGGTCGCCCGCGAGGAGGCGCGCAACGCGGAGCGCGTGCATGAGCTGCTGGCCTTCCTCAATCTGTCGCGAGTGGCCGACGAGCCGGCGGGCAAGTTGTCGGGCGGCCAGAAAAAACTGCTCGAACTGGGGCGGCTGCTGATGCTGGAGCCGCGCTGCATCCTGCTGGACGAACCCTTCGCGGGCGTCAATCCGGTGCTGATCGAGGAGCTGTCCGCGCGCATCGTGGAACTGAACCAGCGCGGCCTGACGGTCGCCATCATCGAGCACAACCTGGACGAATTGTCGCGGATCGTGCCGCGTATGTACGTCATGGACCGGGGGCGCGTCATCGCGGAGGGGGCGCCGGACGGCGTCCTGGCCAACGAACAGGTGCGCGAAGCGTACATGGGGGGAGTGATATGAGTCTGCTCGTCATGCAGGGCCTGTCCGGCGGCTATGCCGAAGTCGATATCGTCTCCGGCATCGACATGACGGTAGCGCCCAGGGAAATCGTCACCATCGCCGGGACCAACGGCGCGGGCAAGTCCACGCTGGTCAAGGCGGTGATGGGCCTGCTGCCGCGCATTGCCGGCACCATGGCGTTCGACGGCCGGGACTTGTTGACGCTGCCGGTGGAAGAGCGGGTGCGGGTCGGCATTTCGTACGTGCCGCAGGTGCGCAATGTCTTCGGCGCGCTGACCGTGCTGGAGAACCTGCAGGTGGTCGAGCACGTGCAGGGGCGCGAGCAGCGCATCCGCGACATGTTCGATCTGTTCCCCGCGCTGGCGGGGCGGCGCAGGACGCACGCTGAAAACCTCTCCGGCGGCGAACGCCAGCAGCTGGCCTTTGCCCGGGCGCTGATGTCCTCGCCGCGCCTGATGGTGCTGGACGAACCCTCGGCCGCGCTGTCCCCGGCGCTGACCGAGCAGGTGTTCGCCGAGGTGCGGCGCCTGCCCGAGATCGGCGTGGGCGTGCTGATGGTGGAGCAGCGCGCCCGCCAGGCGCTCGCCTTCAGCGACCGCGGCTACATCCTGGATTCCGGCCGCATCGTGCTGACCGATACGGGGCAGGCGCTGCTGGCCAACCAGCACATGAGCGATCTCTACATCGGCCGGGGCGGCCATCCGCAAGGCGGCGCCGCGCCGGCCTGAGGCGGCGCGCGCAGCGGTCCTTCATCGACTTCAAGGAGTTCCATCTTGTCTTTCCCCGATACGACAGCTTCCCCGGCGCGCGTCGCGCGCCGTTCCGCGCCCAGCGCCACCGCCGCCTTGACCGCCCTGCAGGGGCTGGCCGCGCTGGAGCAGGGCACGCTGACCTGCGAGGCCTGGGCGCGCGCCTGCCTGGATCGCATCCAGGAGCGCAACGACGGCGTGCGCGCCTGGGTGAGGGTGGACGCCGACAATGCGCTGGCCCGTGCCCGCGAATGGGACCGCCACGGCCGCCGCCGCCTGCTCGACGGCGTGCCGCTGGGCATCAAGGACACCATCGATACGGCCGACATGCCGACGGAGCTGGGCGATCCGGAGATCTTTCCCGGGCGCCAGCCCGCCGCCGACGCGCCCGTCGTGGCGCAGGCGCATGAACTGGGCTTCAATGTGCTGGGCAAGAACACGGTGTCGCGCCATGCCATCATGCTGCCGGGGCCGGCGCGCAATCCGCACGACCTGAGCCGTACGCCGGCGGCTTCGTCCGCGGGTTCCGCGGCGGCGGTCGCGGATTTCATGACGCCGCTGTCCATCGGCACGCAGACGGCGGGGTCCATCTTGCGCCCGTCCGCCTTCTGCGGCGCGGTGGGGTTCAAGCCCACGCTGGACGCCATCCCCTATGTTTCCATCCGCCGCTATTCGCGCGTGCTGGACGTCATCGGCCCGATCGCGCGGTCGGTGGACGACGCGGCGCTCTTCATGCGCGCCTTTACCGGCGATCCCCGGTTCGATCCGGCCGCGCCCCTGCGCAACGATTTCCGCGTGGGCGTCTGGCGTCCCAAGGATTGGGCGCAGGCCGACGCCTGCATGCGGGAGAGCTTCGAGGCCAACCTGCGGGCTTTGTCCGCGGCCGGCGTGAAAGTGACCGAGCTGGTCATGCCGCCGGCCTTCGACACCATGGGAGAGGCCCAGGATGTGATCATGGCCTACGACCTGGCGCGCGAGTACGCCGCGATCAAGCGGGACCATGCCGCGCTGTGCGATCCGGGCCTCATCGACTACCTGACCATGAGCGAGGGCCTGTCGGCGGCGGAGTACGCGGCCGCGCTGGACGCCGCCGACGGCTGCCGCCGCGCGTTCTACGATGCCGCCCGCGACGTGGACGCCGTGGCGCTGCCGTCGACCCTGGGCGAGGCTCCGCCGGCCAGCACCACCGGCAGCTCGGCCTTCATACGCATCTGGTCCCTTTTGCACAACCCCTCGATCACCTTGCCGGTGGCGCGCGGCCCCAATGGGCTGCCGCTGGGGTTCCAGATGGTGGGCTTCGTCAAGGAGGATGCCCGCCTGCTGTACTGGGCGCGCTGCGCCGAGCGCATCCTGGGGTCCACCGCCCACCAGCCCTGAGCGCCGACCGACGCCGCGGCGCGGCGTGTCGGACGCGCCGCCTGCTTAGCGCCCCCTGGGGGCGCTTTTTTTCACCCTGTTTTTGGGGTTTTCCCGAATTATTCTCAATATTCGGGAATAAAAACCTGTAGTAACACCATAAATTGATAATCTGCGCTCCGTTAGTTTGGAGCCAAATAGTGAAAGCGGATCAATCAGTCGGGGCGGGCGCGGACCGCGTGCTCTACGTGCTGGCCACGCTGGCCCGGCACGATGGGCCGCTCAGCATTGCCGCGCTGGCCGAGGAAACCGGCCTGGCGCAGAGCACCCTGTACCGGCAGGTGGCGTTGCTCAAGCGCTGGGGATTCGTCGCCGAGCATGACGGCGAGTACGGGCCCGGTCCGTTGTGCGTGCAACTGGCCTGGGGTTTCGACCAGTCCTCGTTCCTGATCCACGAAGCGCAGCCCGACATGGCGGCGCTGGCCGCCGCGTCCGGCGAAACGATCGGCCTGCTGGTCGCCGTCAAGGACCAGGCCGTGTGCCTGGACATGGTCGAAAGCCAGCATCCGCTGCGCTGTTCCTTTACCAAGGGGCGCGGCCTGCCGCTGGCGCGCGGCGCCTCCGCCAAGTCGCTGCTGGCTTTCATGCCGCTGGCGCGCCTGCAGGCCGCGCTGGCCTACCTCGCGGCCGAGGCCGGGGTGGACGCGGGCAGGCTGGGCAAGGAGCTCGACGCGATCCGCGAGCAGGGCTACGCCGTGACCGACAGCGAGGTCGACGCCGGCGTCTGGGGGGTGAGCGTGCCGATCTTCCAGCGCGCCAACCAGGCCGTGGCCTCGATCACCCTGATGGCGCCTTCCACGCGGGCCGCGCAGCGGCCCGAGGCCTTCATCGAGATGACCGTGGCGGCCGCCCGGCGCATCTCGGCGAAATTGCAGGTCCATTGAGGCCGCCCGCCGCGGCCTTCCACGCTTTCCCTGAATTCCACGCTGTACCCGAACCCATCGACCGCAGTAACCACCGCCGTATCCACTTTCCATAGGATCCACCATGACCACTCGCCGCACACTGCTGACCGCCGCCCTCACGCTGGGCCTGGCCTGGACCGCCGGTTCCGCGCAAGCCCAGGAAACCATCCGCGCCGTCACCGACGCCACCTTCCCGCCGATGGAATTCGTCAAGGACGGCAAGCGCACCGGCTTCGACATCGAGCTGGTCGAGGCCCTGGCGGGCGCGATGGGCAAGAAGGTCGAATGGATCGACATCGACTTCAAGGGCCTGATTCCCGCCCTGCAGGCCGGCCGCGCCGACATCGCGGTGTCCGCCATCTACATCACGCCCGAGCGCGCCAAGGTCGTGGACTTCACCGATCCCTACTATGCGGGCGGCCTGGTCGTGATGACGAAGAAGGATGGTCCGGTCAAGACGCTGAAGGACCTGGACGGCCGCAAGGTGTCGGTGCAGGTCGGCACGAAGTCGGTGAACTACCTGAAGGAACACTATCCCTCGGTGCAGCGCGTGGAAGTCGAGAAGAACCAGGAGATGTTCAACCTGGTGCAGATCGGCCGCGCCGAAGCCGCCGTGACGGGCAAGCCCGCCGCCAAGCTGTTCGCGCAGAGCACGACCGACCTGACCGTGCTGAACGAGCAGATCACCACCGAGGACTACGGCATTGCCGTGCCCAAGAACAAGCCCGAACTGACGCGCGACCTGAACGCCGCGCTGCAGAAGCTGAAGGCTGACGGCAGCTACCAGGCCATCGTGAACAAGTGGTTCGAGGCGCCGGCGAAATGAACCTGGATTTTTCCCCTGTCTTCGCCGACTTCGGCGCGCTGATGAATGGCGCGGCGGTCACCGTCGAGGTGACCGCCGGGGCCTTGCTGCTGGCTTGCGTCATCGGCCTGCTGGTCGGCGTGGGCCGGCTCAACCCGCGCCGCTACGTCATCTACAACCTGTGCAGCCTCTACCTGCTGCTGTTTCGCGGCACGCCGCTGCTGGTGCAGCTGTTCATCTGGTTCTTCGGCCTGCCGCATTTCGGGATCACGCTGCCCGCGTTCGCCTGCGGCGTGCTGGGCCTGGGCATGTACTCCGGCGCCTACGTGTCGGAAATCGTGCGCGGCGCGATCCAGTCGGTGGACCGCGGCCAGACCGAGGCGGCCCGTTCGCTGGGCATGTCCTCGGGCCAGGCCATGCGCATCATCGTGCTGCCGCAGGCGGTCGTGCGCATGATCCCGCCGCTGGGCAACGAGTTCATCGCGCTGATCAAGAATTCGGCCCTGGTGTCGCTCTTGACCATCCATGACCTGATGCACGAAGGGCAGAAAATCATCAGCGTGTCTTACCGCTCGCTGGAAACGTATCTGGTGGTGGCGCTGATCTATCTGGTCCTGACCACGGTCACCATGTTGGTGTTGCGCAAGGTGGAACATCGCCTGCGCGCGGGAGGGATGGTGCAATGAACGCCGCGACGAACCGGGCCGCGGGCCCGCAAGAAATGATCCGCATCCGCGGCCTGCAGAAGTCCTACGGCGACCATGCCGTGCTGCGGGGGATCGATTTCGACGTGCTGCCGTCGCAGGTGGTGGTCGTGATCGGCCCCAGCGGTTCGGGCAAGAGCACCTTGCTGCGCTGCTGCAACGGCCTGGAAGTGGCGCAGGCCGGCACCGTGGACATCTGCGGCCAGACTTTGCTGGACCACGGCAAGCTGCTGCCCGAGGCGGAGCTGAACCAGCTGCGCATGCAGGTGGGCATGGTGTTCCAGGGCTTCAACCTGTTTCCGCACCTGTCGGTGCTGGACAACGTGACCATCGGCCCGCGCAAACTGCGCGGCATGGGCCGCGAGGAGGCCAATGCGCTGGCGGCCGACCTGCTGGCCAAGGTCGGCCTGGGCCAGAAGATGTCGGCCATGCCGGCCAGCCTGTCGGGCGGCCAGAAGCAACGCGTGGCGATCGCCCGCGCGCTGGCCATGCAGCCCAAGGTCATGCTGTTCGACGAGCCGACCTCGGCGCTCGACCCGGAACTGGTGGGCGAAGTGCTGCAGGTGATGAAGCTGCTGGCCCGCGAAGGCATGACCATGATGGTGGTGACGCACGAAATGGGCTTCGCCCGCGACGTGGCCGACATGGTCGCGGTGATGGATGGCGGCGTGATCCTGGAATCCGGCCCGCCGGAAGTGATCTTCAGCCAGCCGCGCGAAGCGCGCACCCGCGAATTCCTCCAGGCGGTGCTGAGCGCGTCGCCGGGAGCGGCGGCATGAGCGTATTGGACAAAAGCCTCTGGAAGGCGCGGGACGACAGCGCCGAGCAGGGCGACACGCGCCGCCTGGCGCACGTCGTCGAGGCGGCCGCCGGCCAGCTGCGAGCGGGCGAGGCGGTGCTGCTGGGCTTTGCCTGCGACGCCGGCGTGGCCCGCAACCAGGGCCGGGTCGGCGCGGCGGGCGGCCCCGCCGGCATCCGCAAGTTCCTGGCGGGCTTGCCCGCGCACGGCCTGACCCGCCTGCTGGACGCGGGCGACGTGGCCTGCGAGGGCGACCTCCTGGAAGACGCCCAGGAACGCCTGGGCCTGCGCCTGGCCGAACTGATGGAGCAAGGCGCCCGGCCCGTCGTGCTGGGCGGGGGGCATGAGATCGCCTGGGGCAGCTTCCAGGGCCTGGCCCGCTGGCTGCGGGCGCGCGGCGACGCGGGGCCCGTGCTGGTGCTGAACCTGGACGCGCATTTCGACCTGCGCACCGGACGGCCTGGCAGCTCGGGCACGCCGTTCGACCAGATCGCCCGCGACTGCGAAGCGCGCGGCCAGTCCCTGCAGTACGCCTGCCTGGGCGTGTCGCGCCTGGCCAATACGCCCGCGCTGTACGCCCGGGCCGCCGAGATCGGCGCGTTCTGGGTGGAGGACCGCGACATGCAGGAACGCCACCTGGAGGCCCGCCTGGCGGACGTGGACGCGCTGCTGGAAGGCGCGGCCCACGTCTACCTGACGATAGACCTGGACGTGCTGCCCGCGGCGGTCATGCCGGGCGTTTCGGCGCCCGCGCCCTACGGCGTGCCGCTGGCGGTGGTCGAGGAGATCGTGCTGCGAGTCAAGGCCAGCGGCAAGCTGCGCCTGGCCGACATGGCGGAATACAACCCCGGCTACGACGTCGACGGCCATGGCGCCCGCGCGGCCGCCCGGCTGGCCTGGCAGCTGATCGCCGGCTGAGCCGCGGGTCGGCGCGGCGCAAAAGAGGGCGGTTCCCTGCCGGGGAGCCGTCCTTTTGCATTGATGGGGACGGGTCCTGCATACGGCCGATGGGCTGGACGCACGCTTGCTGGCGGCTTAGGATAGGACCAGCTGTAGGGCCGGTCTTGCGACCCGTCAGGTGTCCGCAACATTGATACGTCACCAATTAAATATTTTTCTTTTTAATTGGGGACGTTATATTTTTCGCGGATAAAATTGGCGCAACCTAGTCAGGAGAGCGTGCTCATGTCTCAAACTCCCACCCATGCCTTGCCGTCGTATTTGAATGCCGATGACCTCGGCCCCTGGGGTAATTACCTGCAACAAGTCGATCGGGTCACCCCGTATCTCGGTTCCCTGGCGCGGTGGGTTGAAACCCTGAAGCGTCCGAAGCGTTCGCTGATCGTCGACGTGCCGATCGAACTCGACAACGGCAGCATCGCGCACTTCGAGGGCTACCGCGTGCAGCACAACACCTCGCGCGGCCCCGGCAAGGGGGGCGTGCGTTTCCACCAGGACGTCACGCTGTCCGAAGTGATGGCGCTCGCGGCCTGGATGTCCATCAAGAATGCCGCGGTGAACCTGCCTTACGGCGGCGCCAAGGGCGGCGTCCGCGTCGATCCGCGCAAGCTGTCGCAGTCCGAACTTGAGCGCATGACGCGCCGCTACACCTCCGAAATCGGCGTCATCATCGGCCCCGCCAAGGACATTCCCGCTCCCGACGTGAACACCAACGCCCAGACCATGGCCTGGATGATGGACACGTACTCCATGAACGAAGGCGCCACCGCCACCGGCGTGGTCACCGGCAAGCCGATTGCGCTGGGCGGCAGCCTGGGCCGCGTCGAAGCCACGGGCCGCGGCGTGTTCGTCGTGGGCTGCGAGGCCGCCCGCGACCTGAACATCGACGTGTCGAAGGCGCGCGTGGTCGTGCAGGGCTTCGGCAACGTGGGCGGCACCGCCGCTCGCCTGTTCCATGAAGCCGGCGCCAAGGTCATCGCCGCGCAGGACCACACCGGCACCGTGCACAACGCCGAGGGCCTGGACGTGCACAAGCTGCTGTCGTACGTGTCGCAACACGGCGGCGTGGGCGGCTTCTCCGGCGGCCAGGCCATGGACAAGAACGAGTTCTGGACGCTGGAAACCGAATTCCTGATCCCCGCCGCCCTGGAAAGCCAGATCACCGTGGAAAACGCGGCCAAGGTGCGCGCCAAGATCGTGGTGGAAGGCGCCAACGGCCCGACGACCCCCGAAGCGGACGACATCCTGGCCGAGCACGGCGTGTACGTGGTGCCGGACGTGCTGGCCAATGCCGGCGGCGTCACGGTCAGCTACTTCGAATGGGTGCAGGACTTCTCCAGCTTCTTCTGGAGCGAGGACGAGATCAACCAGCGCCTGGAGCGCCTCATGCGCGAAGCCTACGCGGCGGTGTCGCAAGTGGCCCGCGAGCACAAGGTCACCCTGCGCACGGCGGCGTTCATCGTCGCTTGCACGCGGATCTTGCAGGCGCGCCAGGTGCGCGGCCTCTATCCGTGATTCCGATACGGCGGCGCGTTTCCGACGCGTCGCCGAGGAGGCAAGGAGACAAAACGAAAGTCGCCCCGCAAGGGGCGATTTTCATTGGCGCGGCGGCCGCGATCCCTGCTGTCGGGGAGGGCGGGCATACCCATGTTGCAGCCGTAGGCGCCAGCGGGCTTTTCCTTGCCGTGTCGGCCCCGCGCCACAGAATCCCGTGGTTTTCGCGATTCAGGGAATCTCCCAGCTTGCCTTTCACGAACTGACACATTGCGTCCCTAGAATTCGTTCCTGCCATGTGCCGGGAGCGCCGCCCGCGATGCGAGCCCGCCCGCGCATGTCTGTTCAATCAACGGGAATTTGCAATGAAAAAGACTTTGTTCGCCACCGCCATTCTCGCCGCGTTCGGCGCCACGGCGCAGGCGGAAACCTCGGTGACGCTGTACGGCCTGATCGACACCGGCGTGGGCTACCAGCGCATCAAGGGCGACAACTACCATGAATCGAAGGTCGGCATGGCCAACGGCGTATCCAGCGGTTCGCGCTGGGGCCTGCGCGGCGCCGAAGACCTGGGCGACGGCCTGAGCGCCGTGTTCACGCTGGAAAGTGGCTTCAACTCGGCCAACGGCCAGTCGGGCCAGAGCAACCGCCTGTTCGGCCGCCAAGCCACCGTCGGCCTGAAGAGCGATTCGTGGGGCCTGCTGGAACTGGGCCGCCAGACCAACATCGCGTCGAAGTACTTCGCCGCGATCGACCCGTTCGGCGGCAGCTACGGCCAGGCCAACGTGGGCGTGGCCTTCAGCGCCGCCAACACGGTCCGCTACGACAACATGGTGCAGTACTCGACGCCGTCGTTCAGCGGCGTGCAGTTCGGCATCGGCTACTCGTTCAACGCCGCCGACACGACCGCCGCGCAGACCGGCTTCCGGACCGCCGACAATACGCGCGCCATCACCACCGGCCTGCGCTACGTGAGCGGCCCGCTGAACCTGGCCGTCACCTACGACCAGCTCAACCCGGCGAGCCAGCTGAACACCGACGCCACGCCGAAGGCCTGGATGGTGGGCGGTTCGTACGACTTCGAAGTGGTGAAGCTGGCGCTGGCCTACGGCCAGACCCGCGACGGCTGGTTCACGGGCCAGGGCGCCAACGCCTTCGGCAGCGGCAGCCCCGAAGCCCGCGGCTTCGGCACCAACGTGGCCGTTTCCGGCTTCAAGGCGAATTCCTACCTGGTCGGCCTGAGCGTGCCGCTGGGCGGCGCCAGCAACCTGTTGGCCTCGTGGCAGCGCGCCGATCCGGACAGCGACGCCTTGACGGGCGACGACGCCACCATGAACGTCTATAGCCTGGGCTACACCTACAACCTGTCCAAGCGTACCAACCTGTACGCGATGGGCTCGTACGCCACCAACTTCGCCTTCACCGACGGCGTGAAGAGCACCGTGGCGATCGTGGGCGTCCGCCACCGCTTCTAAGGCGCGGGCACGAGCGGGCGGCGCGCAAGCGCCGCCCCTTGCGCCGAGCCGCGGTTGCACTGAGCGGATTGGGCGTCTTACCCGGCCACAGACGCGAAAAAGGCGGCCACCTCCCTAGCTCCACTCCCAGTCCGCTCACCCGAACCCCGTTCCCTGACAGGCCTGGCGCCTGCCGGGATGGCTCAAGACTGGGGCAGCAATTCCGGTTTCAGTATCCCGCGCAGGTCCGCGTAGGGGATATGCAGCTCGGGCTCGCCGTGCGAGTACGGCGCGATGGAATACGCGTCGTACTTGACCACGATGCCGTCGCGCGTCAGCGCGAAGTTGTCGCTTTCCTGGAACGGCCACATCTTGCCGTAGGCCGCCGGATCGCGGCGGGCATCGGGATTCTGCTCCAGCCATTTGGCGTGCGCGCGCTGCAAGGCGGCGACGTATTGCGCATGCCGGCCCGGAATCAGGGCATCTTCCAGGCTCATCACGCGGCCGCGGCCGCGCTCCCAGTTCAGGTATTGCGTGGCCGGGATGCCGTGCGCGGCGCCGGTCAGGAACTGCTCGGTATGCAGTTCGATGGAGACGACGTCGCCCACCGTGTCCTTCACGCTCGCCTTGAAGTAGGTGGCGTCGCGCGGGCGGGCGGTGGCCCAGAAGTACTGTGTGTATTCGGACAGCGTGTCGTAGGGCCCGCGGCGGTTGGCGTCGGTGCCGGTCATGTAGGCCAGCACGTGGTCCACCAGGGCCGTCAGCTTGGGGATGCCGGGGAAGGCCACGCTGTCGATTTCAATGCGGGGGCAATCGCCCTCGCAGCCGGGCTTGTTCGAGGCCCATTTGATGCGTTCGGTGGCCAGGTCGCCGACCTTCTCCGGCGTGGAGGCGGCCGGCGACGATTGCGGGGCGAGGGTGATGTCGGCGGGCGGCGTGCTGCCGCAGCCGGCCAGCGCCAGGACGGCTGCACCCAGGATCAGACCGCTAATCGCGCCTCGCGGCGTGAACGTGCGACGCATTGAACTACCTCCAGAGAATCGGGACGTGGCCGGTCAGGGGACGACGCCCGTCCACTCCGGCGTGGAAAACTTTTCGTCGGCCTGCGCCTGCGCGAGCGCCAGCGTGGCCTCGCCCACCTGTCCCGGGGTGAGACGATGCAGTCCGGCAAAAGTTTCCACCATGCGCTCGATGATGACGTCCCGCGCCAGCCCCGTCTGGGTACGCAGCGGGTCGACGCGCTTCTTCGCGCTGGTGGTGCCCTTGTCCGACAGCTTCTCGCGTCCGATGCGCAGCACCTCCACCATTTTATCGGCGTCGATGTCGTAGGACATCGTCACGTGGTGCAGCACGGCGCCGGAACGGCGGGCCTGCGCCGCGCCGCCGATCTTGCCGATGTCCGAGGCGATGTCGTTGAGCGGCTGGTACCAGGCCTTGATCCCCAGGCCCTGCAGCGCGGCCAGCACCCAGGCATCGAGGAAGGCGTAGGACTCCTGGAAGCTCATGCCATGCACCAGCGCCTGCGGCACGCTCAGCGAATAGGTGATGGAGTTGCCGGGCTCGATGAACATGGCGCCGCCGCCGCTGACGCGGCGCACGACCTCGATGCCGTGGCGGCGGGCGCCTTCGGGATCGACTTCGTTCTTCAGCGATTGGAAGCGGCCGATCACCACGGCGGGCGCGGACCATTCCCAGATGCGGAGCGTGGGCGGGCGTCGGCCGGCGCCCACTTCGTCGGTGATGACGGCATCCAGCGCCATGTGCAGCGCGGGGGGCTGCGGGCCTTCGTGGATCAGTTCCCAGCCGTAGTCGTTCCAGTCGGTGCGCGTCATGCCAGCGCCCTCCGCAGCACCACGGCGACGGCCTCCGCCGAGAAGCCGAACATCTCGGCCTCGGGCGGCAGGGCCGATTGCACGGCCAGCGCCAATTCCAGCTCGCCGGCGTCGGCCGGCATGCCGGTCAGGCCGCGGTTGATGGCTTCGAGGGCTTCCGGAGGCTCCAGGAAGAAGTCGCCGCTGATGCGCACATCGGCCAGGCGGCCGTCGCGCACTTCTACATCCGCGACGACCAGTTTGCCGCCGGGAACCTTGTATTCGCCATGCATGGGCGCTCCTTGCAAATCCAAATCGGTGTAGAGATTACAGGCTGAGCTTCATGCCGTCGTGGCTGGCGACGAAACCCAGGCTTTCATAGAACCGGCGCGCGTCGGGGCGGGCGCGGTCCGTGGTCAGCTGCACGAGCCCGCAGCCCTGGATGCGGCATTGCTCGATCGCCCACTCGAACATGGCGCGTCCCAGGCCGGCGCCGCGCGACGACGAGGCGATGCGCACGCTCTCGATCTGCCCGCGCCACTGGCCCAGCCGCGACAGGCCGGGTATGAACGATAACTGCAAACAGCCGACCAGGCGCGAATCCTGTTCGACCACGGCCAGGAATTGGTTCGAATCCTGCGCGATGGCGGCGAAGGCCGCGGCATAGCGCGGGTCCAGGGGCAGGGCGGGGTTTTCGCGCTTCGCGCCCAGTTCATCGTCGGCAAGCAGCGCGACGATGCCGGGCAGGTCTCCCACGCGCGCGCGGCGGAACACCAGTTGCGGGTCGGGCATGGCGGCTCCTTTTCAGCGGGCGACGTTCTGGGCGGTCTGGCCGAACAGGATGCGGCGCGAGGCCTCGTCGCTGACCGACGGGGCGGTGTTGACGGTATCGGCCAGGGCGTAGGCGCGCTGCGTGGCGGGCCGGGCGGCGATGGCGTCGAACCAGCGCTTCAGGTGCGGAAAATCGTTCAGGTCCTGGCCCTGCTTGGCGTGCGGCACGATCCAGGGATAGGCCGCCATGTCCGCGATCGAGTAGTCGCCGGCGACGAACTCGCGGTCGGCCAGGCGCTTGTCGAGCACGCCGTAAAGGCGGTTGGTTTCCTTGACGTAGCGTTCGATGGCGTAGGGGATGCGTTCGGGCGCGTAGCCGGAGAAATGGTGGTTCTGGCCGGCCATGGGGCCCAGGCCGCCCATCTGCCAGAAGAGCCACTGGGAGACTTCCGCGCGGCCGCGCAGGTCGGCGGGCAGGAAGCGCCCGGTCTTCTCGGCGAGATAGAGCAGGATGGCGCCGGATTCGAACAAGGATATCGGCGCGCCGCCGTCGGCCGGCTTCTGGTCGACGATGGCGGGAATGCGGTTGTTCGGCGCGATGGCGAGGAATTCGGGCTTGAACTGGTCGCCGCGGCTGATGTTCACCGGGTGGATCTTGTAGGGCAGGCCGCTTTCTTCGAGGAACAGGGTGATCTTGTGGCCGTTGGGGGTGGTCCAGTAATAGAGGTCGATCATGGGGTGTCCTGGTCATGGCGCCGGCGGTGGCCGCCGGGCGGAACGGCCATGATAGCGGGGCACCCCCGGCGGCGGCCTGAATAACCGGGGGGCGGGTACGGGTTTGCCCCCCGGGTCCGGCAGGCCGCTCAGGCGGCGCCCGGACGGGCGCGGCCTGGCAGTTTCCAGGTCCAGTTCAGGCTGACGCCGGCCGCCGCCAGGAAGATCATGGCCACGCCGATGATCTGCGTGGCGTCCATGCGGTGCCCGTAGACCGCGAAATCGAGCATGATGGCAACGGCGGGATAGATGAAGCTGAGCGCGGCGGTGGAAGTGGTGGGCAGCTTCTGGATGGCCGAATACATCAGGATGTACATGAGGCAGGTATGGATCAATCCCAGCGCGACCAGATACCCCCATTGCAGCGGCGCCGAGGGCAGGGCGCCGAAGTCCGCCATGGGCAGCAGCATGACCGCGCCGAGCGTCACCTGGACCAGCGCCAGCACCTGCGGCGGGATGCCCTTGAGCCGCTTCACGATGATGGCGGTGACGCCGTAGAGCGCCGCCGCGCCCAGGCCCAGCAGCAGCCCCGTCAGGTAGGCGGCGCCGTCCGCGCCGCCCGCGGTGGACAGGCGCAGCACCAGCAGCAGGCCGGCGAAGGCAATGACGGACCACGCCAGCTTGCCGCGCGTGGGCCGCTCGCCCAGGAACAGCACGCCCAGGCCGATGAGGAAGAAAGGCTGTACGTTGTAGACGGCGGTGGCCAGCGAGATCGAGGCCAGCCGATAGGCGGAAAACAGCAACACCCAGTTCAGCACCAGGGCGGCGCCGGCGACCAGCGCCAGCGCCAGCGTCCTGGCCGTGAACAGGCCAGGCTTGAGCAGCCCGCGCATCCAGCAATAGAGGAACAGGGACAAGGCGCCGAAGACGCAACGGAAGAAAACGACGTTCCAGGCGCTTTGCCCGGACTCCAGCACGAACACGCCCAGCGTGCCGGACAGGGTCATCGCGGCGGCCATCTGCGCCAGGCCGATGCGTTCTGATGAGGGATTCATGAGGATTCTCCAGGAGGCGCCGTGGCCTCGATGCTTGATGGAGAAATTATCCCAGGCAGATTAAGGCGGTTATATGATGTTGATGCGGTCAATGGCTCATAGAACCTTTGTTTAGGTGGAATTTATGCAAAACGACCTAAAAAATGAAAACCAGGTGCTGGACGGCATCGACCGCCGCCTGGTAGAGATGCTTTCCGCCAATGCGCGCACCACCACGGCCGACCTCGCGCGCCAGGTGGGCATGTCCGCGCCCAGCGTCGCGGACCGCCTGAGGCGCCTGGAAGAATCGGGAGTGATCCGGGCCTATACCCTGAACGTGGATCCGGTGGCGCTGGGATACACGCTGGAGGCCATCGTGCGCATCCGCCCGCTGCCGGGGCAGTTGCGTCACGTGGAGGGGTTGATCCAGGAGATACCGGAGTTCGTGGAGTGCGACAAGGTGACGGGCGACGATTGCTTCATCGCCCGGGTGGTGCTGCGCTCGATCTCGCACCTGGACGGCATCCTGGAGCGCGTCACGGAATTCGCCGAGACGAACACCGCGATCGTCAAGGCGCACACCGTGCGCCGCCGGCTGCCGCCGCTGCGCTAGGGCGGGGGATCAGACGGGCGCGGACAGGGCTTTTTCGATGTCGTCCTTGAGGCTCGCCGGGGTGTCGGTGGGCGCGTAGCGCTTGATGACCCGGCCGTCGCGGCCGACCAGGAACTTGGTGAAGTTCCACTTGATGCCCTCGGTGCCGAACACGCCGGGCTTTTCGCCCTTGAGCCAGCGGTACAGCGGGTGGGCGCCGTTGCCGTTGACCTCGATCTTGGCGTACAGGGGGAAGGTGATGTCGTACTGCGTGCTGCAAAAATCGCGGATCGCGGCTTCGTCGCCGGGTTCCTGGTGGCCGAACTGGTCGCAGGGAAAACCCAGCACCGCCAGGCCGTCGTCGCGGTAGGAACGGTACAGCGTTTCCAGGCCGGTGTACTGCGGCGTGAAGCCGCATTTGGAGGCGACGTTCACCACCAGCAGCACACGGCCGCGGTAGGTGTCCAGGGATTGTTCCGCGCCGTCGATGCCGCGGGCGGAGAAATCGTAGATCGTGCTCATGCGGGGCTCCTGCCGGTCAGGCGTCGGAACGCGAGGGCGTCAGCGCGCCGGCTTGTCCCGCGAGTGTAGTCCCGGCGTGGCGGCCGTAGTAGCGCGTTCCCCACAGCGTCAGGAGCAGTACGGCCAGCGTGATGCCGGCCGACATCCACGGCAGGTCCGTCAGCGGCAGGCCCTGGCCCAGCGCCAGGCTGCCCAGCCAGGCGCCGCTGGCATTGCCCAGGTTGAACGCGCCCTGGTTCAGCGTGGAGGCGAGGTTGGGGGCTTCCGCCGCCTGGTCCACGATCAGCGTCTGAAGCAGCGGCACCACGGCGAACCCCAGCACGCCCCAGACGAAGGTGGTCAGCAGCATGGGCACCAGGGAATGGATGGCCTGGCTCAGCACCAGGAAGACCAGCAGCAGCCCGATGAAGATGCGGCGCAGCGAGGCTTCGAGATTGCGGTCGCCCAGCTTGCCGCCCAAGGTGCTGCCGATGGTCAGCGCCACGCCGAACAGCAGCAGCACGCCGGTGACGCCGCGCTCGGACACGCCGGTCACTTCGCGCAGCAGCGGCGCGATGTAGGTCAGCACGCAGAACAGCGCGGCCGACGCCAGCACGCTGGCGGCCAGCGGCCACACCACGCGCGCGTCGCGCAGCACCTTGAATTCGCGCAGGATATTGCCGGGCTGCATCGGGATGCGGGAAGGCAGCCACGCCGCCAGGGCGGCGACGGCCACCAGCCCGATGCCGCTGACCACCCAGAACGTGGAGCGCCAGCCCGCCACCTGGCCCAGCGCGGTGCCCAGCGGCACGCCCAGCACGTTGGCGAGCGTCAGCCCGGTGAACATCAGCGCGATGGCGCTGGCGCGCTGGTTGCGCGGCACCAGGTCGGCGGCGACCACGGCGCCCAGCCCGAAAAACGCGCCATGGCAGAACGCGGTAAATACGCGCGCCGCCATGAGCAGCCCGTAGCTGGGCGCCAGGGCACAGAGCAGGTTGCCCAGGACGAAGGTGCTGGCCAGGCCGATCAGCGCGGCCTTGCGCGGCAGCTTCGCGGTGACGATGGCCATGATGGGGGCGCCGATGACCACGCCCATGGCGTAGCCGGTGATCAGCAGGCCGGCGATGTCGATCCCGACGCGGAGGTCTTCGGCGACGTTGGGCAGCAGGCCCATGATGACGAACTCGCTGGTGCCGATGCCGAAAGCGGCGGCGGCCAGCGCGATGAGGTGCAGGGGCATGGGAGGCGGCGGAGGGCCGGGCGGCGGGGAGCGCCGCCCGGCGCGTAGAAGGCAAGGGCGGAATTCTAGGGCAGCGCGGTGGCGGCGCGCCGGAAAAGCCCTGTTGATATTAAGGGTATACCCTGATTTTCCTGCGACCTTGCGGGGCCGCGCATCAATTGCGCTTCAATGCCACTTTCCCGTCGCTCGGAGCGCCGGCGGCGTCGGCGGACACATCTATCTCCGGCACGACCGACATTCCCACCCGCAGGCGCGCGGCGTCGGGCTGGCCGGCGTCCAGGCGTATCCGGGCCGTCAGGCGCTGGACGATCTTGGTGAAGTTGCCGGTGGCGTTTTGCGGGCCCAGCGGCGCATAGCTGGCGTTGCTGGCCGGCGCCAGGCTGTCCACGGTGCCGCGCAGCGTGACGCCGGGCAGCGCGTCGACGCTGATCTTGACCGGCTGCCCCGGACGGACGCGGGCCAGTTGGGTTTCGCGGTAATTGGCTTCGACATAGACCTCGTCCAGGGGCACGACCGCGGCGACGGGCCTGCCGGTGGCGATGAACGCGCCCACGCGCAAGGAACGCTGGCCGACCGTGCCCGCGATCGGGGCGGTAATGCGGGTATAGGAAAGGTTCAGTTCCGCGGCGGCCTCTTCGGCCTTCATTTGCGCCAGCGTGGCGCGAGCCTTGCGCAGTTCGGCGCGGAGGATATCCAGCTGGCGCAGCGCGGCCTGATGAGCAGCGCGATCCTTTTCCAGCGTGGCGCCGTGGATGACCGCCTGGGCCTGGGCTTGCTGCAAAGCCTGGACCGTGCCGGAGCCGTCCGCCGCCAGGTTGCGGTACCGCGCCAGGTCCGCCTGCGCGAGGCGCAAGGCCGCCTGGTCCGCCGTGACGGTCGCCTGGGCCCGCGCGATCTCGTGCTCTTGGCGGGCCGACTGGGCCGACAGGCTGTCGATGACGGCTTGCGCGCTCAACACCCGGGCGCGGGCGTGTTCCAGCGCAATGGCGAAGTCGCGGTCGTCGATGACTGCGAGAACCTGCCCTGGCGTCACGCGCTGATTGTCCTCGACCAGAACCTGCGCGATGCGGCCCGAAACCTGGGGGGACACCTGGGTGTAGTCGGCGCGGACATAGGCGTTGTCGGTCGATTGCAGGTTCGATGCGCTTTCCGGGCGGTTGATGTAGAAGAGTCCGGCTACGGCGGTAACGGCAAGCAAGGCGCCGATAGCGGCCTTGCCGGTCTTGGGCATTGACATTGGTTTATCCATGAGAAGAAGAGGCGGGTTGTGGCGCCGGGATGTACTGAAGGCGCAACACCAGGGGAATCATCAGAAGGGCCAGCAGGCCCAGCAGCAGATAGGCGTCGGACGTCGCCAGGACAAAGGCCTGTTCATGCAGGGCCGAGGCCACCTCGGCAGCCCCGGTCAGATGCGTCCAGCTTCCGTTGAGCAGGCCCGGATAATCCAGCAGCGCGTCCGCGTGGAAGCGTTCACGCAAGACCGTGAACTGGCTCACGCCCGCGCCGCCGATCAAGGTGCCGAAGACGCGCAGCGCGTTGATGGTGCCCGACACGTAGGGACCTTCCGGAGGCTGTACCACGCTGGTCGCCAGAAACAGCAGGGAGATCACCGCCATGGGCTGGCCGAAGGCCTGCAGGGTCTGGACAAGAACGAACTGCTCCCAGATCCAATCGGAGGTCAGGCGCGATCCGAACAGGCACGCCAGGGCAATCAGCCCCAGGCCCATGGCGAACACGATGCGCGCATCGACCCACTTCCGGTACAGCAGCGCGGCGACGCAAGGGCCGAGCAGCAATTGAGGCAACCCGACGATCAGCCCGATGGGCGCGCTTTGCAGGGCGCGGTATCCCCAGATCCGGCCGAGAAAGGCCGCGGGCACCGACGAACCCGACAGCATCACGATCAGGAGGCATACGAACACGGTGAACCCAAGCCCCAGATTGCGGCGTCCCAACAAGCGCAGTTTTATGAAGGGCTCGGGATGGAACCACTCGCTGACGAGGTAGGCCGCGGTGAACGCCAGGCCAATCGCGAAGGCGCTGGCGATCAGGGGCGATTCGAACCAGTCCAGCCGGACCCCCTGGTCCAGCGCGACCGTGATCGAGGTCAGGCCGATGGCTCCCAAGGCCATGCCGGGCCAGTTGGCGTGCTTGAAGCGTTCGGCCTGGGATGGCGCGTCCGGCAGGCTCCAGCCGACCAGCGTTCCGGCAAGCAGCAGCAGGGGGATCGCTTGCCAGTAGACCAGGCGCAGGTCCGTCAGGGTGTCGGTCCACAGGCCCGTCAGCCAGATCGATACGTTGGGCGCGAAGGTGGCGGTCATGGCGTAGAGCGCGAGGCCATGCAGCCGGATCGGGGGCGGCAGGAATTTCAGCGCGGCCATCATCAGCACCGGGATCAGCGCGCCGCCGGCCAGGCCCTGCAGGCCGCGCAGCGCCAGGAGCAGAGGCAGGCTGTGAACGAAGGGCAGGACCAGGGCGATCAGCGCGCACAGCCCGACCATGCCCAGGTGGAACCGGCGCAGCGAGAGCGTGATGGCGAACCAAGATGCGAAAGGCATGGCGACGAGTTCGCCCGCCGTATAGACCGTGCCCAGCCAGGAGGCGTCGTCCAGGCCCTGGCCCAGCGCGCCGCGGATGTCCGCCAGGGCCAGCGCGCCGACCCGATTGTTCAGCCCGGCCGTCATGGCCGCAAGAAAGATGCCCGTCAGCGCGACCAGGGGGCGCGCGCGGCGTTCGTGGCCGGCTGCCGGCGCGGCGTGCGCGCTCATTGCCGGGCCTCGCCGTCGGCCGCGGGGCCGGAAACCGCGGCGGCGTCCCAGCCGCCTCCCAGCGCCTTGTACAGCGCCACGACCGTCAGCGTCGACCGGGTCGAACTATGGGTCAGCGCCAGTTGGCTGTCGAGCAGATGGCGCTGCGCGATCAACACGGGCAGGTAGTCGGCGGCGCCCTGCTGGTACGCGCGTTCGGAAGCCTGCAAGGCGAGCCGATTATGGTCGAAGGCGCGTTGCAGTTCGACGTGGCGGCGCTGTTCCGCCGCCCAGGCGTCGAGCGCGTCGTCGACCTCGTGCCAGGCGCGCAGCACCGTCTGCTGGAAGGCGATGGCGGCTTCCTGCTGGCGGGCCTCAGTCAGCGCCAGGGTGCCGCGCAGCCTGCCGCCTTCGAAGATGGGCAGATAAAGCGCCGGTCCCACCGAGAACTGCCGCGAGGCCCAGTTGCCCAGGTCGCCGCCGTGGAAGGCCTCGACACCCAGACGGCCGCCGAGCGTCAGGCGCGGATAGAAGTCCGCGGTGGCAACGCCGACGGCTGCGGTGGCGGCCTGGAGGCGGGCCTGGGCGCGTTGGATGTCCGGACGGCGGCGCGCCAGTTCGGACGGCATGCCCACCGGCACGGTTTGTGGAGGGCGGGGGAGGGGGCGGGCCGGCCCGAGCTCCGTATCCAGTTCGCGTGGCGCCAAGCCCAATAGCAGCGCCAGCGCGTTCATGTGCGCGTCGCGTTCCCTCGCCAACTCGGGTTGCAGCGCGCGCACGGTGGCCAATTGCGCATTGGCGGCGGCGGTGTCGAAGTGCGTCGCGACGCCGTTGCGCGCGCGGCTCTCGGCCAGGCGCAGCGCATGCGCGGCAATTCTCTCGTTCTGTTCAGCGATGTCGAGCTGCGCCTGGGTACCGCGCAGTTGCAGGTAGTTGCGCGCGATCTCGGCGGCCATGGCGACACGCACGGCCTCCCGGTCATACCAGGCGGCGGCCATCTCGGCCCCGGCCTGTTCCCGCAGGCTGCGCGCATGTCCCCAGAGGTCGATCTCCCAGGAGGCATCGAAGCCGGCCTGCCAGTACTCGTAGGCGTCGGTTGGCGCGCCGAGGGCGGCCATCTTGCCGTTCGCGCTATCGGCTTCTCGGGCATAGGAGGCGCTGGCGCCGAGCCGCGGCATCAGCCGCGCGCCGGCGATGTCGAGTGCCGCCCGGCTTTGGGCCACGCGCGCGGCGGCTGCCTGCAAATCCAGGCTGGTCCGCGCGGCCCGGCGCTGCAGGCCGGTCAGGATAGGATCATTCAGCAAGTTCCACCAGGCTATGGGCACCGGGCCGCGTTTCAGCCTGGAGGATAGGGAACCTGCGTCGCGCGGCTGCATCTCCGCCGCGAGCGGCTGGTCGGATGGCGGATGGAATGCCGGACCCACGGCGCAGCCGGTCAGCACCAGGCTCAAGAGGACGGCGGACGTCCGGGTCATTGGAAAACGGATCATGTGGCTGGCGTAATGCGGCGGCGCAATGCCCAGGGAGGGCGGCCCGCCGCGCAGATGTTGATGAAGGCGCCGCCGCGCCCGGCGATTCGAACTGGCGGTTTCCCGCGGCATCCGTGTCGGCCCGGCCGGCGAATGCAAGTATTCTCATTCTCTTTATGGATGGCGTCATTCCATAAAATAGCCAATTCATTTATCAATCCGGCCAACCGCATATGGCTGGATCGGTAAATCAACTGGCCAATCGCGCTGATGACGCCATCGGGGATGTGCCGTATCGTGGCCGGCACTGCCTTTCGCGCCCGCCTTGCATTCCATGGAATACCTTCCCGCTTACGCCGATCCTGAACCGCACCAGGTTGACCGACCCGTGGTGGCGGCCAGCATTTCGCTGGTGACCGAGGGCGGCGAATATCCCCCCCACCGCCACCGCAAGGCGCAATTGCTCTACACGGTGTCCGGCGTCATCACCTGCGAGACCGAGCGGGGGGTCTGGATGGTTCCGCCTGGCTGCGCGGTCTGGATCCCCGGCGGCATGAGCCATCGCGCCAGGCCATCGGGAAAGGTTCGCGGGTATGCGCTGTTCGTCGAGCCGGACGCCGTCGCCGGCCTGCCGGAGAGGTGCTGCAGCGTCGCGGTTTCGGTGCTGCTGCAAGCGCTGATAGACCGGGCCTGCCAGTTGCCCAGGCTATACGAGCCGCAAGGCGCCGATGGCCGGATCATGTCGGTGCTGTTGGACGAATTGGTGGCCGCGCCGCTGGAGCAACTGCACCTGCCGCGGCCGTCGGACCCGCGGCTGCTGAAGCTGACCGATGCCATGCTTGCCGATCCCGCCGATTCCGCCTCGCTGCCGCAGTGGGCGGCGCGCATCGGCATGAGCGAACGCAGCATGAGCCGCTTGTTCCGGCAGCAGACGGGAATGAGCGTGGGACGCTGGCGCCGCCAATGGCATGTCATCGCCGGCCTGCAGCGGCTGACGTCTGGGCTATCGGTGCAGACCGTGGCTTATGAATTGGGCTACGACAGCGCCAGCGCTTTCGTGACGATGTTCAAGAAGGCGGTGGGCAAGCCCCCCGGCCGCTTTTTGGCCGAGCGCACCGGCGCGGCGAGCGAGCCCGAGCCTTCCGGTTTTCCGTGATGCGGCGTGCCGAGGCAAGTGGCGAGCCGGCGAGGGCCTACACCAACTTCAAATCCAGCGGCGCCACGCCGGGGAACACCTGGGCCAGCCGCGCCCGGTCCAGCCCGTACAGGCGCGAGAACAGGCCGGCGAACACGGAACGGTATTCATTGAGCACGGGATAGTCGCGGTCCTGGAACAGCATATCGCGCTTGACCTCCACCTGGCGGCCGGCGATGCGTCCGCCTTGCACGTTGCCGCCCATGACCCAGTACACCGTGCCGTGGCCGTGGTCCGTGCCTTTGTTGCCGTTCTCGCGGAAGGTGCGGCCGAATTCGCTGATGACCACCACGGTGGTCTGGCGCCAGGCCGGCCCCATGGCGTCGGCATAGGCCGCCAGCGCCCGGCCCAGCTGGCCCAGGCGGTTCGCCAGCAGGCCGCTGGCCGCACCCTGGCCGACGTGCGTGTCCCAGCCGCCGACGTCCACGAAGCCCAGGTTGTAGCGGTCCACCATGAAGCGCGCGATGCGCCGCACTTCCTGTTCGAGCTTGTCGGCGGAGACGGCACTGCCGCTGGCCGCCTGCATCTCGGCTTCGATTTCCTCGCGGGCCGCGCCCATGATGCGCTGCCCTTCGGCGACCGACGCATGCAGGTCGGTGTGCTGGTACATGGACTCGATCGCGCGGTTGTCGTCGCTGTTCAGGCGCGATTTGCGGCCGGCGCCGATCAGGTCGATATTCGGCACGCGCGCGTCGCCGCGGAATATCTGCGGCACCTCCGAGGTGAAGGCGGCGGACTGCGCGGCCTTGCCGCCCAGGGCCGTCGTGAGGCGGTTGAGAAAGCCCGAGCGGTAGTCGCCGCCGGCGGCCCCGCCTTGTCCCAGTTCGATGCCGTTCTGGGTCTTGAAATGGCTGCGGCTGGTGTCCTCGGTACCGGCGAAGGGCACGAAGGCCAGCTGGCGCCGCTCGTAGAAAGGCAGCAGGCTTTCGGCCAGCGCCGGGTGCAGGGCCCACCCGTCTGCCAGGGGCAGGGCCGCGCCCGGTCCGCCGCCGGGGCGGGGGATGGCGATGGTGGGCCGGGATTCGTAATAGAACTCGCTGGCGGTGGGCACGAGCAGGCTGGCCGCGTCATAGGCGCCGCGCATGAAGACGACCAGCAGGCGGTTGTCCGAGGCGGCGGGGGCGGCGTAGAGGCGGCTGCCTCCGAGCGCCAGCGGGGCGGCAGCCATCAGTTGTAGCAGGCGGCGGCGATCCATGATGTTCTCCCTGGGCCGGTTGGTGGTGAGACTGGCGCCGCCCTCAGCGGCGCATGAATTCGGGCGAGGCCAGCAGGTAGGTGTTGGCGCTCCGTGGCGATTTGGCTTGGGCGACCGCTGCCCGCGTGGCCGGCGACAGGTCCGCGTACAGGCCGTTGCCCTCATTGGCCTTCAGCAGGTCGGGCAGGGGCGGCAGTTCGACCGGGCCGCCATCGCCGTCCTCCTTGTAGAAGCGCTGTGGCGCGCCGGCGATGACGCTGGCGACCTCGAAGCGCGCGCTCATCTGTCCGGAGCCGGCCCAGTCGGACTGGCTCATGGGATAGCCGTCCGGCGTGAGCCGCTGGTTCAAGGGCTGGCCCAATTGCTTGAGCATGGCGGCGCCCGGCCGCGGATTCACGATGGGCGGCATCCCGTCATAGGCCAGCCGCAAGGAGGAATACACGTAATGCACGGGATCCTTGAACACGCCTTTGCGCAGCGAGGCCGCGAACTCGGGCGAATCGAACAGCGTCTTGAGCGTGGCGGCAATGTCGCCGTCGGTGGCCAGGAACGTCTGGCTCATCTTGTCCACGAGCGAGGCCGGGGGCGCGTCGCCGGTGAAGTACACGGCCAGCTTCCCGCTCAGGTGCCTGGCCGTCGCCGGGCTGCGCGAGAGCAGGGCGGCGGCCTCGTCGGCTTCCTGGATCCCGCTTCCGGCGATGCGATGGCCGAGGAATTTCTTGTCGCCGAAATCATGGCGCGCCGGATTGAAGAGGAACAGCCCTTCCTGCACGACCTTGTCGCGCCATTCGCGCCTGACCTTGGGCGGTTCGGCCGTCTGGCCTATGCCCATGCCGGTGAGGATGCGGGCCAGCTCCTGGACGTCGGCCTGGGTATAGCCGCCGCCCACGCCCAGCGTATGCAGCTCCATCAGCTCGCGCGCGTAGTTTTCGTTGATCCGGCCGGCCGCGTTGCGGGTGTTGTCCAGGTAGATCAGCATCGCCGGCGCGCGCATGGTGGCCGACAGCAGGTCGCGGAACTTGCCCAGCGCATGCGGGCGGATGGCGCGGTCTTCGTATTGCGACAGGAAGATGCCGGCGTCGCCCTTGCCCTGGTCCACGTTGAAGTGATTCATCCAGAACCAGGTCATCTGGTCCCGCAGCTGGTTGGGCGAGTAGACCGCGCGCCACAGCGCCCGGTCACCCACTTCCGCGGCGCGTCGCAGCGAGAACTGGCGCGCCTCGCGCATGCCTTTCAGCTTCTGGTCGGGAGGCAGCTTTTCGGCCTTCTCGCGCATGTCGAGCTGCGCGGCGCGCGCCGCTTCATCGGAGACGCGCGAGATCGAGAGGGCGTCGATGCGCTGCTGCACCTCGGCCGGCAGCGCGTCGCGCGCCGGCGGTTGCAGTTGCGCCCGCAGATAGCGGTCGGCGCCCATTTCCCGGATGCGGGCAAGCTCGGCGGGCGTCGCGCCCCAGGTGACGCGATTCACCAGCGCGGCGTCGCGCGCCTTGGCGTCGACGGCCGGCTGCGCCAGGACGCCGGTGGACAGGGAGAGCAACAGCAGGGGCGCGGCGAGGCGCAGGCGGAGACACGACAACGGCATGTGGCGGAGACCTTCCCTGGAACGACTGGAGGTGTGACAGGATAGTCGCTGGGAGATTCCGGATCGGGCGCGTCTTGAAACGCAAGGAAACGGATCGCATCCGGTTTTCGCCCATGCCCGGACGCGGCGCGGGGCCATTGCCGCGGGCGCGGGGCGGGCGGCCTATCATGCAGGGTGACGGGGATACGCAAGCGCCTGAAGGAGGGCGGCAATGGAAGCGATGATCGAGCGCCTGGAGGCGATGCTGGCCAAGGGAACGGACAACATGCTGTTGCGATTTTCCCTGGGCAAGGCCTATGCCGAACAAGCGTGTTTTGAAGACGCGGAAACGCACCTGCGCGCGTCGCTGGCGTTCGACCCGACCTATTCCGTCGCCTGGAAGTGGCTGGGCAAGGCCTGCCTGGGGCGTGGCGACAAGGCCGGCGCGCGCGCGGCCTGGGAGTCCGGCCTGCAAGCCGCGCAGGCCCGCGGCGACCAGCAGGTGGTGAAGGAATTGCAGGTGTTCATCAAGCGGCTGGACAAAGAGGCCGCGGCGGGCTGAGGCGCGACTTCCGCGCGGCTTCCTCGTCGCTTCATGAGCGGGGAAGCCCGCCGAATGCCTCCAGCGCGCGCAGCCGGCTTTGCGCGAGGTCCACGATCGGCATCGGATAGCCGGCCGCCGCGCGTTCCATCGGGCTGGGATCGTGGATCGCGTCGCCCGGCAGGTGCGCCAGTTCCGGCAGCCATTCGCGCAGGAACACCCCGTCCGGATCGAACTTGCGCGATTGCGACAGCGGATTGAAGACGCGGAAGTAGGGCACCGCGTCGGCGCCGGTCGAGGCGCTCCATTGCCAGCCGCCGTTGTTGGCGGCCAGGTCGCCGTCCACCAGATGCGCCATGAACCAGGCTTCGCCCTCGCGCCAGTCGATGAGCAGGTTCTTGGACAGGAACATGGCGGTCACCATGCGCAGGCGATTGTGCATCCAGCCCAGCGCCAGCAACTGGCGCATGGCGGCGTCCACGATGGGAATGCCGGTGCGCCCGTGCCGCCAGGCTTCCAGGTCCTGCGGCGCGTCGCGCCAGGGCACGGCGGCGGTCTCCGGCTTCATGGGCTGGTGCATGGACAAGGACGGATGCGCGGCCAGCAGGTGCTGGTAGAACTCGCGCCACAGCAATTCGTTGATCCACGTGGCGGCGCCGGCCTTGCCGCTGTCGATCTCGCCGTGATTGGCCGCGAGCGCGGCGCGCAGGGCCTGGCCGGGCGACAGCACGCCGGCCGCCAGGTAGGGCGACAGGCAACTGGTGGCGGGGCGCGACGGGAAATCGCGCTCGTCGCGGTACGCGTCGATGACGCCGTCGGCGAACGCCTCCAGGCGATCTTGCGCGGCGCTTTCTCCCGCGGGCCAGAGCGCGCGCACGGCCTCGTCCGGCGCGTCGAAACCATCGAAGGCCGCGGGCAACGGGTCGGCCGCCCAGGGGGGCGGCGCCTGGCGGCGCGGCGCGGGCAGGGCGCGCGGGGGCGCGGTGCGCAGGCGTTCGCGGCAGGCGCGCGCGTAGGGCGTGTAGACGCGATAGCAGTCGCCCTTGCCAGTGAGCACGGTGCCGGGGCGCAGCAGCGAGGCGCCGTGATGCAGGGTCCAGTCCACGCCCATGGCCTGCAGGCCCGCGGCGACCGAGGCGTCGCGGCGGCGTTCGTTGACGGCCCATTCGGCGTTGGCATGGACATGGCCGATGGCGTGGTCCCGGCAGAAGCCGGCCAGCGCGGCGGGCGCCTCGCTCCAGTCCCGCACGGTGAGCAGCTTGAGCGGTATGCCCAGCTCCGCGAGGTCGCGCGACAATTCGCGCAGATTGCGCAGCCAGAAGTCCACCTTGGCCGGCGCGTCGCCATGCAGGCGCCATTGGGCCGGCGCGGCCAGGAACAGCGCCGTCACGGAGCCGTCCTCGGCGGCGGCGGCCAGGGCGGGGTTGTCGTGCGCGCGCAGATCGGTGCGCAGCCAGAGCAGCGTGTTCATGGGAATCCAGGGGGGCGGATCGGCCCGCGGCGGGCACGCGCGGGCGAGGGTGGCATTCTATATTGCGCGGACGGCGGCGGGCGCGCCTTGGAATACGATGTAAAAACTACGAGTATATGTGTCCGCCCGGGCGTGGCGGGGCCGCGTGGCCGTCAAACCATGAAACACGCTGGCGCGCCGTACATATTGACGCGGCGGCGGCCCTGGTCATGTAATCCAAGTAAACGATTAGGGCCTGCCCCTGGAGCAAGTGAACGCTATGGGAAATCTGATGGACCTCCGCCCGTCCTTTCTGAGGGGCCGCCCACCTGCCGGCAAGACGTCGCTGGACGTGTTGCAGAAGATCTGGCGCTCGGTCGACCTGCCGGACGAATCCCTGAGCCACGTCTTGCTGACGGGCGCGGATCCGGTGCTTCCCTCGTCTTTTGCCGTCGGCACGGCGGCGCAGGCCAGCATGGCCGCGGCCGCCCTGGCCGCCGCCGAGATCTGGCACTTGCGGGGCGGCGCGAGGCAGCAGGTCAGCGTGGACATGCTGCACGCGGCGCAGGAATGCCGCAGCTACTTCAAGATCAACGGCGTCACGCCCAATCCCTGGGATCCGATCTCCGGCCTGTATCGCTGCGGCGATGGCGGCTGGGTCCGCATCCATGCCAACTTCGCGCATCATCGCGATGGCGCGCTGGCGCTGTTGGGCTGTCCGCCGGGCGATAGCGCGACCCGCGAGGCGGTGGAGCGCGCCCTGAGCCGCTGGAACGCGCTGGATTTCGAGCAGGTGGCCGCCGACGCGGGCCTGGCCGTGGCCGCCATGCGCAGTTTCGACGAATGGGACCGCCATCCCCAAGCCCAGGCGCTGGCCGCGCAGCCCCTGCTGACGATCGAGCGCATCGGCGAGGCCGATCCCCGGCCCTTGCCCAAGTACGGGCACGACGCCCGGCCGCTGCGCGACATCCGGGTGCTCGACCTGACCCGCATCATCGCGGGGCCGGTTTGCGGCCGGGCGCTGGCCGCCTACGGCGCGGACGTGATGCTGGTCAATTCGCCGCAACTGCCCAACATCGACAACATCATCGACACCAGCCGCGGCAAGCTCTCGGTCCTGGCCGACCTGGACACCGCCGACGGCCGCATCGCCCTGGGCAACCTGCTGCGCAGCGCGCACGTGTTCGTGCAGGGCTACCGGCCCGGCGGCTTGGCCGCGCTGGGGTTCGGGCCGCAGGACGCGGCGCGCATCCGCCCGGGCATCGTCTACGTATCGCTGTCCGCCTACGGCAGCGCGGGGCCCTGGGCCAACCGCCGCGGCTTCGATTCGCTGGTCCAGACCGCCACGGGCTTCAATCACGCCGAAGCGCAGGCCGCGGGCCAGGAAGCGCCCAAGCCGCTGCCCATGCAGATCCTGGACCACGCCTCCGGCTACCTGATGGCGTTCGGCGCCCAGGCGGCGCTGGCGCGCCAGGCCACGGAAGGCGGCAGCTGGCATGTGCGGGTATCGCTGGCGCAGACGGCGCAATGGTTGCGCGGCCTGGGCCGGGTGGAGGGCGGGCTGGCCTGTCCGATGCCGGGCTTCGACGGCCTGCTGGAAACCGAGCCTTCGGGATTCGGTGAGCTGATCGCCTTGCGCCACGCCGCGAATTTCTCGGCGACGCCCGCCCGCTGGACCCGTCCTTCGAGCCCGCCGGGCACCCATCCCACCGTGTGGCCGTTCCACTGAGGCCCTGGCGTCGCCGCAGCCGGCCCGCTCCGGCCGTCGGCGGCTGGCGCCCCGGCTTGTGCCTTATTGGCGAGCCTTCCATTCGCGCAGGGCGCGCATGGTGTTGGCGACGTGGGATTCGGGGCTCATGTCGGTAAATTCATAGACGATCTTGCCTTGCGGCGAGATGACGTACGAGATGCGCTGCGCGTACTCGGGGCGCTTGTCGTGCACGGCGTCGTAGGCCTTCATGACCTTGCCGTCGCCGTCGGCGGCCACCGCGAACTTGTTGCGGCATTCGCTGACCGAGAATTTGTTGAGGGTGTCGATGTCGTCCGTCGACACGCCGATGACGGTAGCGCCCAGCGATTTGTATTCATCGGTGGCTTCGGCGAAGTTGTGCGCTTCGATCGTGCATCCCTGCGTGAAGGCGGCCGGAAAGAAATACAGCACGACCGGACCCTGCTTGAGCGCCTCGTTCAGCTTGAACGTGAAGACATTGCCGCCCAGCGAGGCCTGGACGCTGAAGTCCGGCGCCGGGGCGCCCACGTCCAGCGCGGCGTGGACGGGCGCGGCGGCCAGCAGGCCGCTCAGCAATAACCAGGTGGCGGTGCGCTTCATCGGAATCTCCTTCAGAGTCTGGGGCAGGGGGCGCGTGCTTCCTAATGTAGCCCCGCGCGGGGCGAGGGTCCAGGGCGCTTCCACGCCCCGGACACCGGCTAGTCGCGCGCTGACTGGCCTCGGCCGTTGCCGTTGCCATCCCCGCGCGCCTGCTCGCGCTGTTGCTGCTGCTGGCGCGCCTGCTGCTGCTCGCGCTGTTGTTGCTGGCGAGCCTGCTGCTGGGCCTGCTGGTCGCGTTGCTGTTGCTGGCGGGCCTGCTGCTGGGCCTGCTGGTCGCGCTGCTGTTGCTGGCGGGCCTGCTGCTGGGCCTGCTGGTCGCGCTGCTGTTGCTGGCGGGCCTGCTGCTGGGCCTGCTGGTCGCGCTGCTGTTGCTGGCGGGCCTGCTGCTGGGCTTGCTGGTCACGCTGTTGCTGTTGGCGCGCCTGCTGCTGGGCTTGTTGGTCACGCTGATGTTGCTGGCGGGCCTGCTGCTGGGCTTGCTGGTCGCGCTGCTGTTGCTGGCGAACCTGCTGCTGGGCCTGCTGGTCGCGCTGCTGTTGCTGGCGAACCTGCTGCTGGGCCTGCTGGTCGCGCTGCTGTTGCTGGCGAGCCTGCTGCTGGGCTTGCTGGTCACGCTGTTGCTGCTGGCGGTCCTGCTGCTGGGCTTGCTGGTCACGCTGCTGTTGCTGGCGGGCTTGCTGCCGGGCAGCGTCCTGGCCGCCGCGCCCCTGGTCCGGCCCGTTGCCTGGCCGAGCGGCGTCGCGCGGAGGGCGATCATCGGGACGTCTGCCGTTGTCGGAGGCGTGGTCCACGAACGCCTGGGGCGGGCGCCCCTTGTTGTGGTCGTAGAACTGCCCGCGGTCCTTGCCGGCGTCACGCACGTAACCGCGCTGGGCCTGGGTGGGCGGCGCATGGCGGTCGTTGCGGGCGGCGAGTTCGCGCGGGTCGGCCCGACGCTGGATGCCCGAGGGGCCGCCATGGTAGCTGACGCGCCGGTTGTCCACGTTATTGACCACCACGGTGTGGTTGTAGACGTTGGTGACGCGGGTGACGTTCACGTTCGTGACGGAGCGGTTGTAATAGAAGCGGTCGCGCTTCCAGTAGCCGCCCGCGTAGCCGCGGCCCGTGTAGCCGAAGCCGTAATTGATGCCGCCGTAGAAGCCCACGTGGGGGCCCCAGTAGCCGGCGTTCCAGATGTACAGGCCGTTCACGAAGCCCCAGTAGCCCGGGGTCCAGAGCGCGCCGGTGTAGGGCGCGAGCACCCAGGCGCCCGGCACCCAGAAAAAGCCGTAGGGGTTGCGGCTCCAATAGCCGGGCACCCAGATGTAGCCGTCGGCGGGGGCGGGCGGCTGGACGTAGACGGGCAGGGGCGGAGGCGGCTCGGGGCTGCGGTCCACCAGCGCAAGATTCGCGTCCGCCGGGTCGCCGCCGTCATAGACGGGGGCGGCGGGCGCCGGCGGCGGTTCGTACGTCTGCGCCGCGGCGCCGGCGCAGGCGGCCAGCAGGATCGCGGCGGCGAAAGGCCGAGGGCGGAGGATCCGGGAGGTGGGAGTCATGGTTTTTTCCTTGGCGCAACGGGCGCGCGGATCAGTAGCCACGATAGTAGTAATGGGGCGCGGGATAGGCGGGGTAGTAGTAATAATGCGGCGTGTAATAGACCGGGGCCGGGCGGTAGTACGCCGGCCTGGCCGGCACCACCACGCACCCGGTCAATGCGCTGGCGATCGCCAGCATCAGCAACAGACGCTTCTTCATCGTGCAACTCCTGCCGAACGCCAGGCGCGGCTTGCGCCCTGGTTGCGCTCGTAAGGATTAGGCCATAGGCGCCCGTCCGGAGTTCTGGACTGTAATCGTTCCGAAACAGCTTTCGGGTGACGGATGTTTGCGCCCGCGTGACCGTCGATGACGTTCGTATCAGGATGGTGGGCCCCCACGCTGCGCACGCTTGCGCGTGCTTGCTGCCCCCCGAGGGGGCTGCGCCGCCTTGGGGCGGCCCGGCGGCGGCGCGGCTGGGGTGTGGGCCCCCACGCTGCGCACGCTTGCGC
>PJUK01000066.1_pt1 | contig 126092 bp, 107 predicted proteins | sample 1512211 | NCBI WGS metagenome assembly PJUK01 (sample SAMN08177668, study PRJNA422409) | Feces metagenome, whole genome shotgun sequencing project. | reverse complement strand
GTTCTTGCCCAGGAACTGCCGCGCTCCACCCATCCTACGGTCCGTCCCATGGGCCATGGCGCTGCCTCAGGTCACGTACCGCATGGGTTGCGCGCGTTCAGCATCGAGGTTCTTGCCCAGGAATTGCCGCGCTCCACCCATCCTACGGTCCGTAGGCCTCAGATCACGTACAGGTCCACGTATTCGTGCACCGGCATGGCTTCCAGCGCCTGCTGGTCGAGCGAGGCGTCTAGGATGCGGGTTTGCTGCCGGGCGGGGAACACGCGCGCCAGGTTGACGCGGAACTTGGCTTCCAGCAAGGGGATGCCTTCGGCGCGGCGGCGCTGGTGGCCGATGGGGTACTCGCAGACGACTTCGTCCAGGCGCGTGCCGTCGTTGAATTCCACGGTCAGGGCGTTGGCGATCGAGCGCTTGTCGGGGTCGTGGTAGTCCCGGGTGTAGGCCGGATCCTCGACGCAGACGATCTTGGCGCGCAGCGCGTCGATGCGCGGATCCCGCGCGACCGCGTCTTCGTAGTCGGCCGCGGTGAGGCGCCCGAACAGCACCGGCACCGCCACCATGTACTGGATGCAGTGGTCGCGGTCGGCCGGGTTGGCCAGCGGCCCCTGTTTGTCGATGATGCGGATGCAAGCCTCGTGCGTGCGGATCGTGATCTTCGCGATGTCTTCGGGGCGCTTGCCCGCCGCCTGCAGCTGCCGGTGGATGTCCATGGCGCATTCGACGGCGGTCTGGGCATGGAATTCAGCCGGGAACGAGATCTTGAACAGCACGTTTTCCATCACGTAGCTGCCGTAGGGGCGCTGGAACCGGAAAGGCTGGCCCTTGAACAGCACGTCGTAGAAGCCCCAGGTCCTGGCGGTCAGCACCGAGGGGTAGCCCATTTCGCCGGTGCGGGCGATCAGGGCCAGGCGCACCGCGCGGCTGGTGGCATCGCCCGCGGCCCAGCTCTTCCTGCTGCCGGTATTGGGGGCGTGGCGGTACGTGCGTAGGCTTTGGCCGTCGACCCAGGCCAGGGACACGGCGTTGATCACCTCGTCGCGGTCCAGCCCCAGCATCTGCGCCACGACGGCGGTGGAGGCCACCTTGACCAGGACCACGTGGTCCAGCCCGACCTTGTTGAAGGAGTTCTCCAGCGCGATGCAGCCCTGGATCTCGTGCGCCTTGATCATGCCGGTCAGCACGTCGCGCATGGTCAGGGGCGGCCTGCCGGCGGCGACTGCGGTGCGCGACAGCCAGTCGGCCGTGGCCAGGATGCCGCCCAGGTTGTCGGACGGGTGACCCCATTCGGCGGCCAGCCAGGTGTCGTTGAAATCCAGCCAGCGGATCATCGCGCCGATGTTGAACGCGGCCTGGACGGGGTCCAGCTGGAACTGGGTGCCCGGCACCTTGGCGCCGTGGGGCACGACCGTGCCCGGCACGACCGGGCCGAGCAGTTTCCTGCACGCGGGGTATTCAAGCGCTTCCAGGCCGCAGCCCAGGGTGTCGATCAGGCAGTTGCGGGCCGTCTCGTAGGCCGTTCCGCTCTGGATCTCATAGTTCAGTACGTAGTCGGCGATGTCGACCAGGACCTGGTCGGGATCGGGACGGACGTTGGATATCGGGGCAGACATGTCGGAACCTCTCCTGAGTGAGTACAGGAGGCCCGGGGCCCGCGCTGCGCTGCTCGTTGGATGCGCGGGCCCATGGGTCGCCTTACTTACGCTTTTCGATCGGCACGAACTTCTGATCTTCCGGGCCCACGTAGTTGGCGGTGGGGCGGATGATCTTGTTGTCGATGCGCTGCTCGATGATGTGGGCCGACCAGCCCGCCGTGCGCGCGATGACGAACAGCGGGGTGAACATGGCGGTGGGCACGCCCATCATGTGGTAGCTGACGGCCGAGAACCAGTCCAGGTTGGGGAACATCTTCTTGATGTCCCACATGACGGTTTCCAGGCGTTCGGCGATATCGAACATCTTGGTGCTGCCGGCCTTCTTGGACAGCTTTTTCGCCACGTCCTTGATGACCTTGTTGCGGGGGTCGGACACTGTGTAGACCGGGTGGCCGAAGCCGATGACGACTTCCTTGGCTTCCACGCGGCGGCGGATGTCGGCCTCGGCTTCGTCGGGGGTCTCGTAGCGCTTCTGCACTTCGAAGGCGACCTCGTTGGCGCCGCCGTGCTTGGGGCCGCGCAGCGCGCCGATCGCGCCGGTGATGGAGGAGTACATGTCCGAGCCGGTGCCGGCGATGACGCGCGCGGTGAACGTGGACGCGTTGAATTCATGCTCGGCGTACAGGTTCAGCGAGATGTGCATGGCCTTGACCCAGTCTTCGTTGGGCTTCTCGCCGTGCAGCAGGTGCAGGAAGTGGCCGCCGATGCTGTCGTCGTCGGTCTGGACGTCGATGATGCGGCCGTTGTGGCTGTAGTGGTACCAGTACAGCAGCGCCGAGCCCAGGTTGGCCATCAGGCGGTCGGCGATGTCGCGCGCGCCCGGGGTGTTGTGGTCGTCCTTTTCGGGCAGCACGCAGCCCAGCACCGACACGGCGGTGCGCATCACGTCCATGGGGTGGCTGGCGGCGGGGAGCGCTTCCAGCGCGGCTTGCAGCTGGGCGGGCAGGCCGCGCAGGCTGCGCAGCTTTTCCTTGTAGGCCTTCAGTTCGGCCTTGTTGGGCAGCTTGCCGTGGACGAGCAGGTGGGCGATTTCCTCGAATTCGCTGGTGTGGGCGATGTCCAGGATGTCGTAGCCGCGGTAGTGCAGGTCGTTGCCGCTGCGGCCAACCGTACACAGGGCGGTGTTGCCGGCGACGACGCCGGACAGGGCAACCGACTTCTTGGGTTTGAAACCGGCTTTTTCTTCCGGCTTGGCGTCCGTTTTCGCTTCCTGCTTCTTGGGAGCCGTGCTCATGTCTCTACTCCTTTCCTTTCGCGGTGGTCGATGCAATGGGGTGGGCATGCATGGCGCCGGGCAGCCGCCGCGGCGCCGGAAGTTGCGGGCTTACGCCTTGCCTTTCTGGAAAAGCGCGTCCAGTTTCGATTCGAATTCGTGGTAGCCGATGCGGTCGTAGAGCTCTTCGCGCGTCTGCATCAGGTCCACCACGTTCTTCTGGTGGCCGTCGCGGCGGATGGCGGTGTAGACCGCCTCGGCGGCCTTGTTCATGGCGCGGAAGGCGGACAGGGGATACAGCACCATGCCCACGCCCACGCTCTTGAGTTCCTCGACCGAGAACAGCGGGGTCTTGCCGAACTCGGTGATATTGGCCAGCACCGGCACCTTGACGGCCTTGACGAACCGGTCGTAGGTGGGGAGGTCGTAGGCGGCCTCGGCGAAGATGGCGTCGGCGCCGGCTTCCACGCAGGCCAGCGCGCGTTCGATGGCGGCGTCCACGCCGTGCGAGGCGATCGCGTCGGTGCGGGCGATCAGGTAGAAGTCGCTGTCGGTGCGGGCATCGGCGGCGGCCTTGACGCGGTCGGCCATTTCCTCGGTCGAGACGATTTCCTTGCCGGGGCGGTGGCCGCAACGCTTGGCGCCGACCTGGTCCTCGATGTGGCAGGCGGCGGCGCCGAATTTGATCAGGCTCTTGACGGTGCGGGCGATGTTGAACGCCGAGGGGCCGAAGCCGGTGTCGATGTCCACCAGCAGGGGCACGTCGCAGACGTCGGTGATGCGGCGCACGTCGGTCAGGACGTCGTCCATCGTGTTGATGCCGAGGTCGGGCAGGCCCAGCGAGCCGGCCGCGACGCCGCCGCCGGACAGGTAGATGGCCCGGTAGCCGGCGCGCTTGGCCAGCAGGGCGTGGTTGGCGTTGATGGCGCCGATGATCTGCAGCGGGCTTTCTTCGGCGAGGGCGCGGCGGAAGAGGGCGCCGGCGGATTCGGGTCTGGACATGGGTGGTCTCCGTATATGGACCGGGTGTTCTCGAAAGCCCCGGATGGAACGACTGGACTGCGGACTGGCGGCGGGCCGGCCGGGAAGGGACGCGCCCCGCCCAGGATCCCCGACCTTACCGCGGGCCCGGAAAATAAATCTGTCCCCTTCGCGACAATCCCTTGAGCGGGAACAAAGAGACAGGTTTATGTTGCGGACGCAAATGGAAGCGCCTAGGAATTGGGCCCGCGAACGGGCCCAATCCTTGACTCATGCGCTGCTTACTTCAGCAGGTCCTTGACGCCGTCGCGCTCTTCCAGGAGCTCTTTCAGCGTGAAGTCCAGGCGCTCGCGCGAGAAGGCGTCGATTTCCAGGCCTTCGATGCGCTTGTATTCGCCGTTTTCGGTCGTGACCGGCACGCCGTAGATGATGCCTTCGGGGATGCCGTAGGAGCCGTCGGACGGGATGCCCATCGTGACCCACTTGCCGTTGCTGCCCAGGACCCAGTCACGGACGTGGTCGATGGCGGCGTTGGCGGCCGAGGCGGCCGAGGACAGGCCGCGGGCTTCGATGATGGCGGCGCCGCGCTTGCCCACGGTCGGGATGAAGGTGTCGCGGTTCCAGGCGTCGTCGTTGATCAGCTTGGACAGCGATTCGCCGCCGACGGTGGCGAAGCGGTAGTCGGGGTACATGGTGGGCGAGTGGTTGCCCCACACGACCAGCTTCTCGATGTCGGCCACGGCCTTGCCCGACTTGGCGGCCAGTTGCGACAGGGCGCGGTTGTGGTCCAGGCGCAGCATGGCGGTGAAGTTCTTGGCCGGCAGGTCCGGGGCCGACTTCATGGCGATGTAGGCGTTGGTGTTGGCCGGGTTGCCCACGACCAGGACCTTGACGTTGCGGCTGGCTACGTCGTTCAGGGCCTTGCCTTGCGCCGTGAAGATCTGGGCGTTGACGGACAGCAGGTCCTTGCGTTCCATGCCGGGGCCGCGCGGACGGGCGCCGACCAGCAGGGCCACGTCGGCGTCCTTGAAGGCGGTGCGCGGATCGCTGTGAGCGGTGACTTCCTGCAGCAGCGGGAAAGCGCAGTCATCCAGTTCCATGATGACGCCCTTCAGGGCCTTTTGCGCCTTCTCGTCGGGGATTTCCAGCAGTTGCAGGATGACGGGTTGATCTTTACCCAGCATTTCGCCCGAGGCGATGCGGAATAGCAGTGCGTAACCGATTTGGCCGGCGGCGCCGGTGACGGCGACACGCAAGGCAGGCTTGGACATGGACGTTCTCCGTAATGGTTTGGCGAGAAAAAAATCTCACCAATCAGTGTAATCGTTGGGGCGCGAAAATCGACGCGCGCACGGCTGGGGCGCGGCGCCCGGGCAGCGGTGAATCCTAGATCGATTTTACGTGTGCGTCAATTGCTCTTCTATCTTATATAAGACATAAGACGTTGGACAGCGTCCCTCGCGGTATGCCACAATAGAGCGTTTATTCGAATGCGCCGCAGCCCTGATCGGCCGCGCGCCTGTATCAAGCCAGAAGACCGGCGGCAGCGGCGTATTGCGGATGGGTTTCGCCTCCTTTGCGCCGCCTTCCCATTCTCCGGATAAACATGACACAACCAAGAAGATCCATGGCAGAGCCTCGGCCCGAAACCTCCTTACGCACTCGCGCCGCCCGTCCCTCGGGCGAGGGGGCCGCTTTCAGTCCGCTCTACCGGCAGATCAAGGACCTGCTGGTCCAAAGCCTGGAGCGCGGCGAATGGAAGCCGGGCGAGCTCATCCCCAGCGAAATCGACCTCGCCGCCCGTTTCCAGGTGAGCCAGGGCACGGTGCGCAAGGCGGTCGACGAGCTGGCCGCCGAGCACATGCTGCTGCGCCGCCAGGGCAAGGGCACTTTCGTCGCCACCCACCACGAAGCGCGCGTCCGCTACCGTTTCCTGCGCCTGGCCCCCGATGACGAGGGCGAGGCCGGCCGGGCGGAAAGCCGCATCCTGGAATGCCGCCGCATGCGCGCGCCCGCCGAGATCGCGCGCGCCCTGGACTTGCGCGCCGGCGAAACCGTCGTGATGATCCGCCGCCTGCTGTCCCTGGGGCACGCGCCCACCGTGGTGGACGACATCTGGCTGCCCGGTTCCATTTTCCGCGGACTGACCCTGGAGTTGCTGACCGCCAACAAGGCGCCCCTCTATGGCCTGTTTGAATCCGAATTCGGCGTGAGCATGGTGCGCGCGGACGAGAAGCTGCGCGCGGTCGTCGCGCCGGCCGAGGTCTGTCCGCTGCTTAATGTTGCCGCCGGAACGCCGTTGTTGCAGGTGGATCGCGTGTCCTACACCTATGGTGACCGCCCCATGGAAATCCGCCGGGGGTTGTACTTGACCGATCGATACCATTACCGCAATAGTTTGAATTGATGAGCTTTTTGACTACGATTTGATACCGACCCTATCTCTGGGCGAAAATACCGTGTTTGCCCGCAAGGGCCACGGCATTCTTGCCGTCACGATTCCCTAGTTCCGAAACACCGAGGCCGTCATGTCCGACACCGCTGCCAAGCCACGTCCGCAGTTTCGCAATATTGGCATTGCGCAACTTGCCAACTACCGCCTGCCCCTGGCCGGCAAGCTGTCCATCCTGCACCGCGTCAGCGGCGCGCTGCTGTTCCTCTGTCTTCCCTTGGTCATCCTGCCGCTGTTCGCGGCCAGCGTGGCCGCTCCGCAGACGTTCGCCGCCGTGGCCGCGTACGCCGGCAACCCGATAGTCAAGCTTGTCTTCCTGGTCCTGGTCTGGGGCTACCTGCACCATTTCTGTGCCGGCATCCGCTACCTGCTGCTGGATCTGCACATCGGCATCGACAAGCTGTCGGCGAAGAAGAGCGCCGGCGTGGTTTTCGGGGTGAGCCTGGCGCTGACCCTGGTGTTCGCCCTCAAATTGTTCGGAGTGCTGTAATGGCCGACGTGAAAAACTACGGACCCAAGCGTCTTGTCGTGGGCGCCCACTACGGCGTCATGGATTTCATCATCCAGCGCGTCACCGCCGTCATCATGGCCGTGTACACGCTGGTGCTGCTGATCGGCATCCTGATGATGCCGGCCTTCACGTACGAGCACTGGACCGCGCTGTTCAACTTCTACGTGGGCGTTCTTCCGGTCGGCCAGATCCTGGCCACCCTTGCATTCGTTGCGCTGGCCTGGCACGCCTGGATTGGCGTGCGCGACATCTGGATGGACTACGTCAAGTCGGTGGGCGTGCGCCTGCTGCTGCAAGTGCTGACGATCCTCTGGCTGGTCGGTTCGGTCGTTTACTTCGCGCAAATCCTCTGGAGCATTTAAGCCGTGGTCTCTGTCATGAAATCCCTGCCGCGCCGCCAGTTTGATGTGGTGGTCGTTGGCGCCGGCGGAGCCGGCATGCGTTGTTCGCTGCAACTGTCCCAAGCGGGCCTGTCCGTTGCAGTGCTGTCCAAGGTGTTCCCCACGCGTTCGCACACGGTTGCCGCCCAAGGCGGCGTGAGCGCCTCGCTGGGCAACATGAGCGAAGACAACTGGTACTGGCACATGTACGACACCGTCAAGGGGTCGGACTGGCTGGGCGACCAGGACGCCATCGAATTCATGTGCCGCGAAGCCCCGAACGCCGTGTACGAGCTCGAACACTTCGGCATGCCGTTCGACCGCAACCCCGACGGCACCATTTACCAGCGTCCGTTCGGCGGCCACACCGCCAACTTCGGCGAGAAGCCGGTCCAGCGCGCCTGTGCCGCTGCCGACCGCACCGGCCACGCGCTGCTGCACACGCTCTACCAGCGCAACGTCGCCGCGCGCACCCAGTTCTTCGTCGAATGGATGGCGCTGGACCTGCTGCGCAACGAAGCCGGCGACGTCGTGGGCGTGACCGCCCTCGAAATGGAAACGGGCGAGATCTACATCCTGGAAGCCAAGACCACGGTGCTGGCCACCGGCGGCGCCGGTCGCATCTGGGCCGCTTCCACCAACGCCTTCATCAACACCGGTGACGGCCTGGGCATGGCCGCCCGCGCGGGCATTCCGCTGCAGGACATGGAATTCTGGCAATTCCACCCGACCGGCGTGGCCGGCGCCGGCGTGCTGATCACCGAAGGCGTGCGCGGCGAAGGCGGCATCCTGCTGAACAAGGATGGCGAACGCTTCATGGAGCGCTACGCGCCCACGCTGAAGGACCTGGCTCCGCGCGACTTCGTGTCCCGCTCGATGGACCAGGAAATCAAGGAAGGCCGCGGCTGCGGTCCCGACGGCAGCTACGTGGTCCTGAAGCTCGACCACCTGGGCGCCGACGTGATCAACAAGCGCCTGCCGTCGATCCGCGAAATCGCCATCAAGTTCGGCAACGTGGACCCGATCAAGGAACCGATCCCCGTCGTCCCGACCATCCACTACCAGATGGGCGGCATCCCGGCCAACTACCACGGCCAGGTGCTGACGCGCGAAAACGGCGAGAACAAGATCGTCAACGGCCTGTACGCCATCGGCGAATGCGCCGCGGTGTCGGTGCACGGCGCCAACCGCCTGGGCACGAACTCGCTGCTGGACCTGATCGTCTTCGGCCGCGCCACCGGCAACCACATCGTCAATTCGCATCCGGAACGCCAGCACGCGCACCAGCCCGTGCCGCAGCAAGCCGTCGAATTCTCGATGGACCGCATCAACAAGCTGGAATCGCGCACCTCGGGCGAAAAGACCCAGGACATCGGCAACGCCATCCGCTTCTCGATGCAGCGCCACTGCGGCGTGTTCCGCACGCTGGAGCTGCTGAACGAAGGCGTGACCCAGATCGAAGACCTGGCCAAGCAAGCCGACAACATCTACTTCAAGGACAAGTCCAAGGTGTTCAACACCGCGCGCGTCGAGGCGCTGGAACTGGCCAACATGACCGAAGTGGCCCGCGCCACCATCAAGTCGGCCGCCAACCGCACCGAAAGCCGCGGCGCGCACGCGCTGGACGATCACCCGACCCGCGACGACGAGAACTGGCTGAAGCACACGCTGTGGTACTCCGAAGGCAGCCGCCTGGATTACAAGCCCGTGCAGATGAAGCCTCTGACGGTCGAGTCCTTCCCGCCCAAGGCGCGTACCTTCTAAGTCCGGATAGAGTCCTACTATGAGCACCAAGAGAATCGTCAAGTTCGAAATCTACCGCTACGATCCGGACAAGGACGAGCGCCCGTACATGCAGAAGCTGGAAGTCGAACTCCAGCCGACCGACAAGATGCTGCTCGATGCGCTGGTGCGCATCAAGAACGACGTCGATGACAGCCTGGCCCTGCGCCGCTCGTGCCGCGAAGGCGTGTGCGGTTCCGACGCCATGAACATCAACGGCAAGAACGGCCTGGCCTGCACGACGAACCTGCGCGAGCTGAAGGAACCGATCGTGCTGCGTCCGCTGCCGGGCCTGCCGGTCATCCGCGACCTGATCGTGGACATGACGCACTTCTTCAACCAGTACCACTCGATCCGTCCGTACCTCATCAACGACACGCCGCCGCCCGAAAAGGAACGCCTGCAGTCGCCCGAGGCGCGCGAAGAGCTGGACGGCCTGTACGAGTGCATCCTGTGCGCGTGCTGTTCCACTTCCTGCCCGTCGTTCTGGTGGAACCCGGACAAGTTCGTCGGCCCGGCCGGCCTGCTGCAAGCCTACCGCTTCATCGCCGACAGCCGCGACGAAGCCACGGGTTCGCGCCTGGACAACCTGGACGATCCGTACCGCCTGTTCCGTTGCCACACCATCATGAACTGCGTCGACGTCTGTCCGAAGGGCCTGAACCCGACCAAGGCGATCGGCAAGATCAAGGAACTGCTGGTCCGTCGCACGGTCTAGTCTGAAGCAGGATTTTTTTATCGCCGAGCCTTCCGGGATATGGCCCTCCCGGAGGGCGGCAAGCCCGGGTGGCGCCGAGGTCCGTAGGCTTTCCGCCGCCGGGCCGGCACGGGGCGGAAACGCCTCCCCGGGCGCAGCTGGTCCGCGTAGCGGACGCGGCGCGAGGGCTTCATTTAGGTGTAACGATGAGCAGGCTAACTGAACTAGAGCGGGCACGTCTGCGTTGGCGGGCGCGTCGCGGTCTGCTCGAAAACGACTTGATCATCACCCGGTACCTGGATGCCCACGAGGCCGAACTTACCGATGATGACGTAGCCGCATTGACGCAGCTGTTCGAAATGGGAGACAACGACCTGCTCGACCTGCTGCTGGCACGCAAGGAACTCCAGGGCGAGCTCGACACGCCCAGGCTTCGGAGCATTATTGGCCAGATGCGCGCGCTCTGATTAATTGAGAGGAAAAAACATGAACCTGTCTGACAAAAAAGCCACGCTATCCTTCTCGGACGGCAGCGCTCCCATTGAGTTCCCTGTCTACAAGGGCACGGTCGGTCCGGATGTGATCGACATCCGCAAGCTTTACGGCCAGACGGGCATGTTTACGTTTGACCCGGGCTTCATGTCCACCGCCGCCTGCGAATCGGGCATCACGTACATCGACGGCGACAAGGGCGAGCTGCTGTATCGCGGCTTCCCCATCGAGCAGCTGGCCGTGAACTGCGACTTCATGGACATCTGCTACCTGATCCTGAACGGCGAACTGCCCAACAAGGACCAGAAGGCCGACTTCGACTCGCAAGTCACCCATCACACGATGGTGAACGAGCAGCTGCATTTCTTCCTGCGCGGCTTCCGTCGCGACGCGCACCCGATGGCCGTCCTGACGGGCCTGGTCGGCGCGCTGTCCGCGTTCTACCACGACTCCACCGACATCACGAACCCGCAGCATCGCCACATCTCGGCCATCCGCCTGATCGCCAAGATGCCGACGCTGGTCGCGATGGCCTACAAGTACTCGCAAGGCCAGCCCTTCATCTACCCGCAGAACGACCTGTCCTACACGGGCAACTTCCTGCGCATGATGTTCGCCACGCCGTGCGAAGACTACAAGGTCAATGAAGTCGTCGAGCGCGCGCTGGACCGCATCTTCATCCTGCACGCCGACCACGAGCAGAACGCCTCGACCTCGACCGTCCGCCTGTGCGGTTCGTCGGGCACCAACCCGTTCGCCGCCATCTCGGCCGGCGTGGCTTGCCTGTGGGGCCCGGCTCACGGCGGCGCCAACGAAGCTTGCCTGCAGATGCTGGAAGAGCTGCAAGCCAACGGCGGCATCGACAAGGTCGGCGAGTTCATGGAGAAGGTCAAGGACAAGAACTCGGGCGTGCGCCTGATGGGCTTTGGCCACCGCGTCTACAAGAACTACGACCCGCGCGCCAAGCTGATGCAGGAAACCTGCAAGGAAGTGCTCTCGGCCCTGGGCCTGGAAAACGACCCGCTGTTCAAGCTGGCCATGGAACTGGAACGCATCGCCCTGTCGGATCCGTACTTCGTGCAGCGCAAGCTGTACCCGAACGTGGACTTCTACTCGGGTATCGTCCAGCGCGCCATCGGCATCCCGACCTCGCTGTTCACGGCCATCTTCGCGCTGGCCCGCACGGTGGGCTGGATCGCCCAGTGGAACGAAATGCTGTCGGATCCCGATTACAAGATCGGCCGTCCGCGTCAGCTGTTCACCGGTTCGGTCACGCGCGACGTGCCCCCGATGGACAAGCGTTGATCCGCTAGCGGTCCGCTCCGAGAAACCCGCCTTCAACGAGGCGGGTTTTTTCATGGGCGCAGCCCGTCTGCGGCGGCCTGTCCGCCTGCCTCCGGAAGCGGGGACGCGCCGGTCCCAGGGCCCGATGGGGCAACGGGTAAATACCAATTCAAAGGCAGTTGCCTTTTGGCAGAATCTTCGGGACAAAGCGGGGGGGCGACTCCCCGCCCGGCAGCACGCAGGAAGCAGCAGGCAGCAAGAGGACCGATAAGCCGTATTTCCGCAAAATCCGTGTCAATCTCTGGCACTGGCCCCGCCGGAGGGGAAATGAAGCTGAACTATTCGACCGAGAAGGTGAGTGAGCGCCAGCGGCCCGAGTACTGGAACGAAGTCGTCTGCAAACATTGTGTACAGGCCGACAGCACCATCGACAGCTCAGGCAGTTTCATCGGCAAGTACGCCGCCAAGTCGATCGACGAGATCGAGATATCGCGGATGTCTTCTCCCCGCCATGTGTGGCAGCGCGCGGCCAGGCACGTGCGCCGGGATGAGAACGAGGCATTCCTGTTGACGCTGATGGAGTCGGGAACGGGCCATCTGTCGCAATCGGGCCGTTCCACGCACATCAACAATGGCGATATCGCCCTGTACGACGCCGAGCGCCTGTTCACCTACGATATGACGCCCGAGTCCGTCTTGCTGTTGCGCATTCCACGCAAGCAATTGCTGTATCGCGCCCCGCTGGCGGAACGCTATACGGCCATGCGCTTCATGCCGGACAAACCCATCACCGGCTTGCTGTTCCACACGATACGCTCCGCCGCCGACATCAACTTCTCCGAGGATCTGCCTCCCGGCGTGCAAACCCAGTTTGCCGCGTCCTTGCTCGACCTGCTGGCGGCGACGATCCAGATGCAGATGGCCGGCAGCGACTCGGCCGCCAGCGAACGCGAGAGGCTGCTCGGGAGCGCCAAACAGTACGTGGAGTCCCACCTGGACGATCCCCAGCTCACGGTGGACCGGATCGCCATCGCCTTGCGCGTGTCCGAGCGCACGCTCACCCGCATGTTTGCCGAGAGCGGCACCACGCCCATGCGCTGGGTCTGGCAGCGGCGGCTTGAATCCGCCTATTGTTCGCTGAAGGAGGGCAGGGCGCGTCAGGTGACCGAGGCCGCGTTCCGCCATGGATTCAACGACGTTTCGCATTTCAGCCGGATCTTCAAACTCTGCTACGGCCATTCGCCGAAAGACCTGCTGAGTCGAACAAGGCGCTGAGCGGCGCCGGTCCGGCAGCCCGCTGGGGCCCGTCCTTGGGGTCCAGCGGGCTGTTTCTTTTCCCGCTTCCGATTCCGCGCCGCGCGCGCGTGGCTGTCACAGTCAAGTCGGCTGGCGGTCACGAACAAGAAACCGTTCGGCACGCGCCGTAATCTGCTTCCAGGCACGCATCAGGCTATTTCAAGCCGCGCAAGACGATAGCGTCTGGCGGTTTCTGTCGGTTGACGTCAAGGAGGACGGAATGAATCACGATGATCTGCACTACATGGGACTGCGCGAAATCGGCAAGGCCATTCAATCCGGCGAGGTCTCTTCTGAAACCGTCACCGAGCGGCAGTTCGAACGCATCGACAAACTGGACGGCCGCCTCAAGAGCTACGTCCTGCTCATGAAGGACGGCGCGATGGCGGCTGCCCGCCAGGCGGACCGGGAGATCGCGCAAGGCCAGGTGCGCGGCCCCCTGCATGGGGTGCCCGTCGCGGTGAAAGACCTGTGCTGGACCTTCGACGCGCCCACCGCGTTCGGAACGACGGTCTACCGGGAGTTTCAATCCCGCGAAGACGGCACGGTGGTGAAGCGCCTGCGGGAGTCCGGCGCCGTCCTGCTGGGCAAGGTCCAGCTGACCGAGGGCGCGCTCACCGACCATCATCCGGACGTCGATCCACCCATCAATCCCTGGAATCCCGAGCACTGGACCGGCGTGTCTTCCAGCGGGTCGGGCGTGGCGCCGGCGGCCGGGCTTTGCTATGGCGCGATCGGCACCGATACCGGCGGCTCGATCCGCTTCCCGTCCGCGGCTTGCGGACTGTCGGGCATCAAGCCGACTTGGGGGCGCGTCAGCCGCTACGGCGCGTTCGAGCTGGCGGCATCGCTCGATCACCTGGGGCCGATGACGCGCAGCGCGGAGGATTCGGCCGCGATGCTGCAGGTCATCGCGGGCGCCGACGAGAACGATCCGACGGCCAGTCAGTTGCCGGTTCCCGATTATCTGAGCGAGATGGAGCGGGGCGTCAAGGGGCTGCGCATCGGCGTCGATTCCCGCTGGAACCATGACGATGTCGATGCGCCGACGCGCAAGATGATGGACGAAGCCGTTGCCGTAATGGCGAAGCTGGGCGCGGAGATCGTCGAGGTCAAGGCGCCCGACGCGGTCGATGTGCAGCGCAACTGGTTCAACCTGTGCAGCATCGAAGCGGCCGTGGCCCATGAAGAAACCTATGCGCGGCACAAGGGCTCCTACGGCCCGGCATTGGCCAACCTGATCGAGATGGGCATGGCCCAGAGCGGCATCGACTACCAGAAGATCCTGCTGCAGCGCGCCGCGTACACGGGCAAGATGCGGGCCCTGATGCAAACGGTGGACGTGCTGTTGATTCCCACCACGCCGATCGCCTCGCCGACGGTGGCGCAAATGCACGTCACCGGCCAGGCCTATGTGGACATCTGGTTCGCCATGATGCGCTACACGGCGCCGCTGGACATGGCGGGCGTGCCCACCATTACCTTGCCCGGCGGCTTTCTCGAAGGGGCCGGCACGCCGATCGGCTTCCAGTTCGTGGGCGCCGATTTTCGCGAAGACCTGATCGTGCGCGCCGCGCATGCGTATCAGCAAATGACGGATTGGCATCGCAGGCATCCCGATCTGGCCGGTGCCTGAGCGCGCGGGCGCGCGTCGGCGTTGGGCCGGATCGCAGCCGCAGGATCGCCGCCGGCGGGAGACGCCGGCGGGGGCAATTCAACGAAGGAGTGTCCATGTCCCTCAATCGACGGGGTTTCATCAAAACCGCGGCCGGCGTGCTGGCGTACGCCAGCAGCTTCGATCTGCTCGCGCAGGCGCAAATCGATTCGTCCAAGCCGATCAAGGTGGCCAACCTGCTGGACAAGACCGGCGTCCTGAACAACTACTGCCTGAAGCAGATCAAGGCGGTCGCCATGGCGGCCGACGAGATCAATGCATCGGGCGGCTTGCTGGGCCGTAAGGTAGAGGTCGCCTTCTACGACACCCAGTCCAGCAACCGGCTCTATTCGCAATACGCGACCCAGGCGTTCGTCCGCGACAAGGCCGACGTCATCCACGGCGCCGTCGCCAGTTCCGCGCGCGAAGTGGTCAGGCCGATCGTGCAGCGCTTCAAGGGGCTGTACTTCTACAACGCCCTGTACGAAGGCGGCGTGTGCGATCGCCGCCACGTGTGTCCCGGCATGGTGCCGGGCCAGGAGCTGGACCCGCTGGTCGACTACGTGATCAAAGAGCGCAACGCCAAGACGCACTACATCCTGGCGGCCGACTACAACTACGGCCAGATCACCAGCAAATGGTTGCAGAAGTTCATCCGGGAAAAGGGCGGCAAGGACGTGGCCGTCGAGTTCTTTCCCCTGGACGTGACCAACTTCGCGCCCGCGCTCAGCCGCATCCAGGCCGCCAAGCCCGATGCGGTGTGGTCCGCGCTGGTCGGCGATGCCCACATGAGCTTCTACCGCCAGTTCGAATCGACCATAGGCAAGAAGAACATGACGCTTATCGGCACCGTGTACGGCGCCGCCAGGGAGAACTCCATGCTCAGCGCGCAGGAGAACGACGGCACCATCATCGCCGCGTCCTTCATCGACACGCTGCCCACCGACGCGGCCAGGAAATTCGTGAAGCGCTTCGCGGACTTCACGGGGGAGTCGGACTACATCGGCGAGTATGGAGAGTACGGCTACCGCGGCATGATGCTATGGGCCGAAGCGGTCCGGCGCGCCGGCAGCGTGGAGCCGGACAAGGTCATCGCCGCCTTGCCGGGGACCCGGTACGACGGCCCCGGCGGACTGTACTCCATCGATGAGCAGTCCAATCACGTCGTCATGGACATCCATATCGCCATCGGCAACAAGGACAAGGGCTTCGACGTGGTCAAGTCATTCCCCCAGCGCCAGCCCACCGATACCCAGGCGGTATGCGACCTGAGGCGCAATCCCGACGACACCCGGCAGTACGAGCCCAAGCTCTAGATGCCGGAAGTACCAGGGCCGCCGCTACGCCGACGGCCCTGGCGGACATCAACCATCCGCTTCGGAGAGCCGCGTGACATCGCTATACACCGGTCTTTACCTAGTCGTATTTTCGATCTCCCTGATGTTGCTGATCAGCCTGGGGCTGGCGGTGATATTCGGCATGATGAAGGTCATCAACCTGGCCCACGGCGAATTCATGATGGTGGGCGGATACGCGTGCGTGCTGTCCGCCAACGCCGGCGCGCCGCTGTGGCTGGGCGTACTGGCCGGCGGGGCGATCGCCGGCATTGCCGGCATCGTGGTCGAGCGGCTCGTCATCCGCTTCCTCTACGGACGGATGGTCGACACGCTGTTGGCCACCTGGGGGTTGTCGCTGCTGTTCGTCGGGGCGGCCACCACCGTGTTCGGCGCATCCAGCATGGGAATGTCGACGGACTTCGCCAACGTCAGCCTGGGCGGCATGAGCGTCTCTTCCTACAACCTGGCGATCTGCGCGTTTTCCTTCTCGCTGGTCGCGCTGTGCTGGTGGCTGGCGGTTCGGACCAAGGCGGGCCTGATCGTGCGCGGAACCATGCAGGCCCCGGAGATGGCGGCTTGCCTGGGCGTGGATCGAGACCGCGTCTACATGTCCACGTTCGGGCTGGGTTCCTGCCTGGCCGGGCTGGCGGGCGCGGCGCTGGCGCCATTGACCGGGGTGAGTCCGGCCATGGGCGGCTTTTTCGTGGCCAAGGCGTTCATCACGGTCATCGTCGGCGGCCACCTGCCTCTCGTGGGCGCGAGCGCGGCCTCATCCCTGTTCGGCGCGATCGACGGCGTGGTGTCCTATGCCTACAGCTCGGTGCTGGGCGAGGTCAGCATGCTGATCGCGGCGGTTCTCCTACTGCGCATGCTCCCCTTGGGCATCACAGGCAGAATGAAGCGAGGTATGTAGCATGAGCAGCCATACGTTTTCCATGAGTTTCGACGCGCATGCCGGACGCCGGCCCCGATGGCCCTGGTGGGCATCGGTGGGCGTTTGCGTGGCGCTGATGCTGGCCGTGCCCTTGTACGCCGACACGGCGCTCCAGCTGGACCTGTCGCTGGTGATGATCCTGTCGCTGCTGGCGCTGAGCATGGGGCTGCTGTGGGGCTACGTCGGGATTCTGAGCTTCGGCCAGACGATTTTCTTCGGCCTCGGCGGCTATGCCTATGCCTTGTTCAGCCTGAATACGGATCTGCCCGTGGTGGCGTTCGCCCTGGCGGCCATCGTGCCCATGTTCTTCGCTGTGCTGCTGGGCTACTTCATGATGTTCGGCCGGATCAGCGATATCTACCTGAGCGTCATCACGCTGGTCGTCACGCTGATCTTCGAGAAGGGCGTGCGCGCCACCTCGGGGCCCGAATACGTCATCGGCACCGTGCGGCTCAACGGACAGAACGGCATACCCGGCGTGCCGGGGCTGCCGCTGCGGATCGGGCCGCTCGACCTGCAATCCATCGAAGGCATTTTCTACCTGGCCTTGTTCTTCCTGGCCCTGGCGTACGTGGGCATCCGCCTGTTCCTGGCCAGCCCGACGGGACGCGTGCTGGTGGGGCTGCGGGAAAACGACAAGCGCATGGAATTGCTGGGCTACGACAGCCGGCTGTACAAGCTGATGGCCTTCGTCATCGCCGGCGGGCTGGCCGGTCTGGCCGGAGGCCTGTACGCGCTGTGGGGGAACTTCGTCGGTCCGGAGATGTTCAGCCTCAACCAGGCCGCGATGGTGGTCATCTGGGTCATCGTCGGCGGACGTTCCATCCTGGCGGGGCCGATCATCGGCACGCTGCTCATCCAGTACCTCACCACCTGGCTGGGCACGGTGGGCGTCGGCCAGGTCACGCTGGCGCTGGGATTCATATTGATCGTCTGCGTGCTGTTGTTTCCGCAGGGATTGGCGCCGGCGTGCCAAGGCCTGATCGCCCGTCTAGCGCCGCGGCGGCGCGCGGGAGGCGAGCGATGACGGACCGCGACATCATCCTGGAGGCTCGGGGCGTGGGCAAGCGCTTCGGCGGCGTCAAGGCGCTGGGCAATATCGATTTCGTCTTGCGCCGAGGCGAGCTGAGGTGCCTGATCGGGCCCAACGGCGCCGGCAAGAGCACGTTCTTCAAGTTGCTCAGCGGCCAACTCGCGCCCTCGGAAGGAGACATCCTGTTCGACGGACGCAGCATCCGGCATGCGCAGCAGCACGCCATCGCCAAGCGGGGCATGGGTATCAAGAACCAGGTGCCGACCGTGCTGGACGGGCTGACGGTGGACGAGAACCTGTGGCTGGCCGCCTGGAGCGCCTGCGGCTCCGGGAAGGCGCTCGACCGGGCCGAGCAGATCAAGGCCCGCCTGGGGCTGGAGGGCGTTTCCCGAAAGCTGGTGGGCGAGCTGGCCCACGGCCAGCGGCAGTGGGTGGAAATCGGCATGGTCGTGGCGCGAGATCCGAAGGTGATCCTGCTAGACGAACCCGCGGCCGGAATGAGCGACGAGGAAACCCAGCGCATGGCGGACCTGATACACGAGCTGAATTCGCGGGCGGCCGTGGTGGTGGTCGAGCACGACATGGCCTTCATCGGCAAGATCGCGCACACGGTCACCGTGTTTCATCAGGGCAGCATCCTGACGGAAGGCTCGTTTGAGCAGATCATCGCGGATCCGCAGGTGCGCGATGTCTATTTGGGAAGGGGGCGCGACGCATGAACTTGCTGACGGTCAACAATCTGGCTTCCGGCTACGGCCGCATTCCCGTTCTGGAGGGCGTGCAATTCCACGTCGCCGAGGCGGAATTCCTGGGCGTGCTCGGCCACAACGGCATGGGCAAGTCCACGCTGCTGAAGACGCTGATGGGCGTGCTGCCGGCGACGGCGGGCGCCGTGCGCTTGCAGGACGCGGACATCACGCGCTTGCCTTCCCACCGGCGCGCCCGGATGGGCATGGGTTACGTGCCGCAGGGGCGGGGCATTTTTCCGGGCCTGTCGGTGCTGGACAACCTCAGGTTTTCAGCCAAGGCGAACCCCGGGCGCAGCATGGACGTGCAAGAAATCCTGGATGAGTACCCGCGCCTGAAACCGTTGGCGGGGCGTCCCGGCGGCGCGCTCAGCGGCGGAGAGCAGCAACTGTTGGCGCTGGCGCGGGCCCTGGTCGCGCGGCCGAGGCTGCTGCTGCTCGACGAACCCACCGAGGGCATCCAGCCTTCCATCATCGATGAAATCGTGGACAAGCTGAAGGACATCCGCGAGCGCCTGGGGCTGGCGATCGTGCTGGTGGAGCAGAACATCGATTTCATTCGCCAGTTGTCGGACCGCGTGCTGCTGATCCACAAGGGCGCCATCAATCGGGCCCTGCAACCCGGCGAACTGACCGACGAATCCGTCCTGGATCATTTCACCTGAGGCGTGGGACAGGGGGCTGTCGGCGTCCGGACCGCCGCGCCGCCGCGGCATCCCGGCCGAGGCGGCGGTTCGCGTATCATCGCCGCCATGATCCCGATTTCGCTGCCGTCGACGGAATTCTTCGTCTTCCTTTTCGTTTCCCAGCTCGCGGGCCTGGCATTGCTGGGATGGTTGGCGGTGCTGGCTGCCAGCCGCCGCGCAAGGCAGCGGTTCGGGCGCCGCCCCTGGCTGCACGGCGGCGCGCTGCTGGCGCTGGCCGCCTTGTCCGCCTTCTATGTCTTCATCCGGTATGTGTTCTGGACCGTGGACCGCGAATACGACCGCCTGGAGGCGGCGCGGCGCGTGACGCTGGAGCAGCCGCAGACGCTGGGCGGCGTGGCCATGCCCGCGGGCGCGCGCCTCGTGCTGGCGAGGGAAGGCCAGCCCGAACGCTACACCGAGGCGACGTTCGAGGCGCCGGTTCCGGCATTCGGCATGCAGGCCACGCGTATCGTGCGCTACCTGCGCACCGAGTACGACCGGGAAACCTACGAGGAACTCGGCGCGCATCCGCACACGCTGTACCTCTGGGGCGCGGGCGTGCAGGATGTGGCGGGCTGGCGCTGCGACACCACGGAAAAGGTCGAATTCAGGGTCGAGAAAAAAGACGCCCGTCCCGAGTTCGAATCCTGCACGCTGGGCGCGGGCAATCGCGCGGGAGAGATCGCATTGCCGGCCGGCGCCGAGGTCCGGGCGAGAAAGGGCGAGACCTACACGAACGGGCACGTGGAGCCGCTGAACTGGTACGTGAGCGTCGATTCGCCCGAGCCCCTGGCGGTGTCCGGGATGTTGCTCGGGCGTCCCGGGCTGCGCCTGGACGACGCGCATCGTTTGCTGGGCGTGGCGAGCGCGGCGCTGGCCTGCCCGCTGCGGCTGGGGCCCTATCGCTATCCCGCGGGCACGCGGGTCCAGTCCACCGCCTATCCGCTGAACCGGCGCCTGCCGGACGCCTGGGTGCTCACCCCGGACCATGGCATGACGGTGCTGCGCGACGACGGCGAGGCGCTGTCCGAGGGCATGTCGGTGGTGCAGCGGGGGGACGGCGAGGTGCTGGCCACGCTGCCGAACGCCGAGGCGGGCGTGATGCTGTTCGCCACCATCGAGGTGGAAGGGGCGCCGCCGCAGGCGTCGGTGCGCTGCCCCTCCTGAACGCGCCGGCCCGGAGCGGGGCCGGGCGCTACATGCCGATGCCGCGCGCCATCAGCACCGCGAACAGCGGCAGGAAGATGAACAGATGGGATTCGATCATCACCCAGCGGCGCGCGCGGCGGATGTCGGCTTCCGGCGGCACGAAGCCGGGCTGCGTGGCGGCCTGCTTGCGCCAGCGGATGAAGGCGAGGGTGGGCGGGATCGAACAGAGCGCGATCACGACGAAGAGCGCGATCTTGGCGTGGAACCAGGGATTGGCCATGTAGAACGCCGCGCCCTTGGCGCCGAGCATGAGGCGCAGCACGCCGGTGACCAGCACGGCCACCGCCGACACGCCGAAGAAGCGATCGTACAAGGCCAGGCGGCGAACCGTGTCGGGCGCCAGGCCGGGGCGCAGCAGGACGGCTTCAGCCGTCATGATGACTACGAGCACGAAAATGGCCAGGTAGTGAAACCAGGCGAGCAGGGCGTCTTGCAGCATGTCGGCTCCAGAAAGGCGGGACAAGCATGGTTGTACCATCCCCCGCCGAACCGCCAAGAAAAAAGCGCCCCGAGGGGCGCTTTGCATGCCGGGCGCCGCGGGCGCCCGAACAGGTCGATCAACGGCGCTTCTTGGCGGCCTCGGCGGCTTCCTGCTGCGCGTCCACCACGGCCAGCGCCGTCATGTTGACGATGCGGCGCACGGTGGCGCTGGTGGTCAGGATGTGCACGGGACGCGCCGCGCCCAGCAGGATCGGGCCCATCGCGATGCCATTGCTGCCGGTCATCTTCAGCATGTTGTACGTGATGTTGCCGGTGTCCAGGTTCGGCATGACCAGCAGGTTGGCGCGACCCTTCAGCGTGCTGTCCGGATAGGCCAGCATGCGGATCTTCTCCGACAGGGCGGCGTCGGCGTGCATTTCGCCGTCGACTTCCAGGTCGGGGGCGCGATCGCGCACCAGCTTGTTGGCGCTGGCCATCTTGCGCGAGGATTCCGTCGTGCGGCTGCCGAAGTTGGAGTGCGACAGCAGCGCGATCTTCGGCACTACGCCGAAGCGCAGCATCTCGTCGGCGGCCTGGATCGTGATGTTGGCCACTTCCTCGGCCGTTGGGTTCTCGTTGACGTGCGTGTCGGTGACGAACAGCGTCTGGTCGGGCAGCATCAGCACGTTCAGGGCGGCGTAGGTCTGGCCTTCCTTCTTGCCGATGATTTCGTCGACGTACTTGAGCTGGTTGTCGTACTTGCTCGCCACGCCGCAGAGCAGCGCGTCCGCGTCGCCGCGGCGAAGCAGCATCGCGCCGATCAGCGTGTTGTGCTTGCGGATCATCGCCTTGGCGATGGCCGGCGTCACGCCTTCGCGGCCCTTGAGCTGGTAGTACGCATTCCAGGTTTCGTTGAAGCGGCTGTCGTCCTCGGGATCCACGATCTCGAAGTCCTTGCCGGCCGCCAGGCGCAGGCCGAACTTCTTGATGCGCATTTCGATGACGGACGGACGGCCGATCAGGATCGGGAACGCCAGCTTTTCATCGGCCACGGTCTGCACCGCGCGCAGGACGCGCTCGTCTTCGCCGTCGGCGTAGATGACGCGCTTGGGCGCCTTCTTGGCCTGGGCGAACAGCGGGCGCATCAATTGGCCCGAGTGGTACACGAAGCCCATCAGCTTCTGGCGGTAGGCTTCGATGTCCTCGATGGGACGCGCGGCGACGCCGGAGTCGGCGGCGGCCTGGGCCACGGCCGGGGCGATCTGGACGATCAGGCGCGGGTCGAAGGGCTTGGGAATGATGTAGTCGGGACCGAAGGACAGTTCCTGGCCGGCGTAGGCGCGAGCCACTTCATCGTTCTGCTCGGCTTGCGCCAGTTCGGCGATGGCCTTCACGCAGGCGAGCTTCATCTCTTCCGTGATGCGCGAGGCGCCGGCGTCCATGGCGCCGCGGAAGATGAACGGGAAGCACAGCACGTTGTTGACCTGGTTCGGGTAGTCCGAACGGCCGGTGGCGATGATGCAGTCCGGACGCGCGGCCTTGGCCACTTCCGGACGGATTTCGGGTTCCGGATTGGCCAGCGCCAGGATCAGCGGGCTGGCGGCCATGGTCTTGACCATGTCGGCGGTCAGCACGCCGGCGGTGGAGCAGCCCAGGAACACGTCGGCGCCGTTGACCACGTCGGCCAGCGTGCGCGCGTCGGTCTTCTGCGCGTAGCGCTTCTTGTTGACCTCCATGTTCTCGTCACGGCCATCCCAGATCACGCCGCGGGAGTCGACCACGTAGATGTTCTCGCGCTTGACGCCCAGGTGGACCAGCAGGTCCAGGCAGGCGATGGCGGCGGCGCCGGCGCCCGAGCAGGCCAGCTTGACCGAGCCGATGTCCTTGTTCACGACCTTCAGGCCGTTCAGGATGGCGGCCGACGAGATGATGGCGGTGCCGTGCTGGTCGTCGTGGAAGACGGGGATCTTCATGCGCTCGCGCAGCTTCTTCTCGATGTAGAAGCACTCGGGCGCCTTGATGTCTTCGAGGTTGACGCCGCCCAGCGTGGGCTCCAGCGCCGCGATGATGTCGACCAGCTTGTCCGGGTCGTTTTCGGCGAGTTCGATGTCGAACACGTCGATGCCCGCGAACTTCTTGAACAGGCAGCCCTTGCCTTCCATCACCGGCTTGGCGGCCAGCGGGCCGATGTTGCCCAGTCCCAGCACGGCGGTGCCGTTGGTGATCACGCCCACCAGGTTGCCGCGCGAGGTGTACTTCGAGGCGGCGTCGTCGCCCTGGTCGAAGATGGCCATGCAGGCGGCCGCCACGCCGGGGGAGTAGGCCAGGGACAGGTCGTCCTGGTTGGCCAGGGTCTTGGTCGGGGTGACCGAGATCTTGCCGGGAGTCGGATAGGCGTGGTAGTCCAACGCCAGTTTGGTGAGAGTTTCGTCCATGGGATACAGGCCTTCTGGGGCGTAAAACAGAAAAAGAAAACGGACTGCAAAAGGCGGGCTCGCGGCCCGCCGTTTTCATCTGGCAATGCTTGGGAACACCCGTATTTCAACAGAAAGCGCGCAGCCTTGGTTGTTGCAGTGCAGCGAAGGCCCGCGCGCCCTCCATCCTAGAGTTCCCAGGGAGGGGTTTGGCGGGTGCCGGCGTTCAGCCGCGCGCGCAATGCCCGGGCGTCGTCCTGCCGGCCCAGGCTGTCCAGCGCGTAGAGCGCGATCCAGTCGGCGCTGACCTCGAAGAAGTCGCGCAGCCGGGCGCGGGTGTCGCTGCGGCCGAAGCCGTCGGTGCCCAGCGTGCGGTACGGCGCCGGCACCCAGGCGCGGATCTGGTCCGGGACGGCGCGCACGTAGTCGGTGGCGGCGATCACCGGCGCGTCGCTGCCGCCCAGGCAGGCGCGCACCCAGTCCGTGGCGGCGTCGGCTTCCAGCCCCAGCACGCGGGCGCGCTCGGCTTCGCGGCCGTCGCGGGCCAGCTCCGAGAAGCTGGTCACGCTCCAGACCTCGGCCTCCACGCCGTAGTCCGCCCGCAGGCGCTCGGCCGCCATCTCGGCCTCGCGCAGCATCGGGCCGGCGCCCAGCAGGCGCACCTGGGCCTCTCCATGGGCGGGCCGCAGGCGGTACATGCCGCGCAGGATGCCCTCGCGCGTGCGCTCGTCCGCGGGCATGTCGGGTTGCGCCAGGTTTTCGTTGGTGACGGTCAGGTAGAAGAATTCGTCGCGTTGTTCGTCCAGCATGCGGCGCATGCCGTATTCGACGATGACCGCGACCTCGTAGGCATAGGCCGGGTCGTAGGCGCGGCAGTTGGGGACGGCGGCGGCCATGATGTGGCTGGAGCCGTCCTGGTGCTGAAGGCCTTCGCCGCCGAGCGTGGTCCGGCCGGACGTGGCGCCGACCAGGAAGCCGCGCGTGCGCTGGTCGGCGGCCGCCCAGATCAGGTCGCCGATGCGCTGGAAGCCGAACATCGAGTAATAGATATAGAACGGCAGCATCGGCAGGCCGTTGACCGAGTAGCTGGTGCCGGCGGCCGTCCAGGACGAGATCGCGCCCGCCTCGGTGATGCCTTCTTCCAGGATCTGGCCGTCGCGGGCCTCGCGGTAGTACAGCACCGAGCCGATGTCCTCGGGTTCGTAGAGCTGGCCCTGGGCGGAATAGATGCCGATCTGGCGGAACAGGTTGGCCATGCCGAAGGTGCGGGCCTCGTCGGCCACGATGGGCACGATGCGCGGACCCACCGCGGGGTCCTTGAGCAGCGCGGTCAGCATGCGCACGATGGCCATGGTGGACGACATTTCCTTGCCGTCCGCGGCCAGCGCGAAGCGCGCCCACTGTTCGGCGTCCGGCGGCGCCAGGCGGGGCGCCTCGGTGGCGCGGCGGGGAATGTGGCCGCCCAGCGCGGCGCGGCGCGCCTGCAGGTGGCGCAGTTCGGCGCTATCTTCGGCGGGGCGGTAGAACTTCAGGGCCAGGCAGTCGGCGTCCGAGATCGGCAGCGCGAAGCGGTCGCGGAAGGCCAGCAGGGCCTCGTCGTCCAGCTTCTTCTGCTGGTGGGTGGTCATCTTGCCCTGGCCGGCCGCGCCCATGCCGAAGCCCTTCTTGGTCTGGGCCAGGATGACGGTGGGCTGGCCGCGATGGCGCGCGGCGCGGTGATAGGCCGCATGGATCTTCACCATGTCGTGGCCGCCGCGGTGCAGCCGGTCGATGGCTTCGTCGGTCCAGTCGGCCACCAGGGCGGCGAGTTCGGGATTCTGGTTGAAGAAGTGGGCGCGGTTGAAGGCGCCGTCGTTGGCGGCGAAGGTCTGGAACTGGCCGTCCACGGTATTGGCGAACGCCCGGGCCAGCGCGCCGCCCGTGTCGCGCCGCAGGAGCGCGTCCCAGTCGCTGCCCCAGACCAGCTTGATGACGTTCCAGCCCGCGCCGGCGTACAGGGTTTCGAGTTCGTCGATGATGCGGCCGTTGCCGCGCACCGGGCCGTCCAGGCGCTGCAGGTTGCAGTTGACCACGAACACCAGGTTGTCGAGCTTTTCGCGCGCGGCCAGCGTCAGCGCCGCGATGGACTCGGGCTCGTCCATTTCGCCGTCGCCGAAGATGCCCCAGACCTTGCGGTCGCCGCCCGGCACCAGCGAGCGGTGTTCGAGGTAGCGCATGAAGCGCGCCTGGTAGATGGCGTTGATCGGGCCGATGCCCATCGAGCCCGTGGGGAATTGCCAGAAGTCCGGCATCAGCCACGGGTGCGGATACGAAGACAGCCCGCGCAGGCCGCGCGCGGTGGCGGTGATTTCCTGGCGGAAATGCGCCAGGTCGTCTTCGCCGAGGAAGCCCTCCAGGTAGGCGCGGGCGTACACGCCCGGCGCCGAGTGCGGCTGCATGTAGACCAGGTCGCCGGGGCCGTCGGCGGTGCTCGCCCGGAAGAAATGGTTGAAGCCCACCTCGAACAGGTCGGCGGCCGAGGCATAGCTGGCGATGTGCCCGCCCAGTTCGCCGTGCGCCTGGTTGGCGCGCACCACCATGGCCAGCGCGTTCCAGCGGTTGATGCGCGCGATGCGCTCTTCGACGGCCAGGTTGCCGGGAAACGGCGGCTCCTGGTCGGCGGGGATGGTGTTCAGGTAGGCGGTGCGCGTCTGCGCCCGGGCGCGCAGGCCCAGCGAGGCGGCATGGCCCAGGAGATTGTCCAGCACGTAGCCCGCCCGTCCGGCGCCTTCGGCCTGGACCAGCGATTGCAGGGCGTCGCGCCATTCGGCGGTTTCGGCGGGGTCGAGGTCGGGTTCCGTGCCCTGCCCGGGGCGGAGGGTGCTGGCGTCGCGCATAGTGGTGTTGTCTCCTGGTTTAGCACCCATGCTAGACCCTTGCCCCTGGCATGGGTGATCGAAATCTTGGCGGAATCGCGCCGCTTTCAGCATAATCTTTTGCAGGACGGATTGCCCGCGGCAGCTTATGCCGCCGAATCGGCCGATGGCCGCCTCCCGGGCCGCAACCGGGGGGCGCTAGAATTCGCGCCTTGCAGACAGGGAGATTTCCATGACCGAACCCATCCGCGTCCCCGCAGAGGTCACGCTGCCGGAACTGACGTTCCGCGGCGTCCTGCTGGGCGCCCTGATCACCGTCATTTTCACGGCCTCCAACGTCTTCCTGGGGTTGAAGGTGGGCCTGACGTTCTCGTCCGCCATCCCGGCCGCGGTGATCTCGATGTCCGTCCTGCGCCTGTTCAAGGACGCGAACATCCTCGAAAACAATATGGTGCAGACCCAGGCCTCGGCGGCCGGCACGCTGTCCTCCATCATCTTCATCCTGCCGGCCCTGGTCATGATGGGGCACTGGCAGGGCTTTCCGTTCTGGCAGACGCTGGGCATCTGCGCGGCCGGCGGGATGCTGGGCGTGATGTTCACCATTCCGCTGCGCCACGTGATGGTGGTGCAGAGCGACCTGCCGTATCCGGAAGGCGTGGCGGCCGCCGAGATCCTGCGGGTGGGCAGCGCCGAGCGCGCTCCGGACGCCGCCGAGGACGCAGGGCGGCCGCCGGCCAGGACGGCCACGGGCATGGGCGACATCGTCGCCGGCGGCCTGGCCTCGGCCGTGGTCAGCTTCTCCGCCAGCGGCCTGCGGGTGCTGGGCGACAGCGTCAGCGGCTGGTTCCCGCTGGGCGGGGCGGTGTTCCGCCTGCCCATGGGATTCTCGCTGGCGCTGCTGGGCGCCGGCTACCTCATCGGCATCGTCGCGGGCCTGGCCATGCTGACCGGCCTGGTCATTTCCTGGGGGATCGCCGTGCCGATCCTGACCGCCCTGGGCGACATGCCCGCCGGCATGTCGCCGGAGAAGTACGCGACCGGGCTGTGGTCGTCGCAGGTGCGCTTCATCGGCGCGGGCGTGATCGGCGTGGGAGCCATCTGGACGCTGGCGACTCTGTTCATGCCCATGGTGCGCGGCCTGAAGGCTTCGTTCGCCGCGCTGGGCAAGTCGGACGCGGCCCAGGCCGGGCGCATCCCGCGCACCGAGCGCGACCTGTCGGCCGGCTGGATCTCGGCGGTGACGCTGGTGCTGGTGGCGGTGCTGGTCGTGACGTTCCAGGTGTTCCTGTCGGGCGCGCCGCTGTCGGCCGGCGCCATCTGGAAACTGGTGGCCTACGCCGTGCTGTTCGCCTTCGTGTTCGGCTTCCTGGTGGCGGCGGCTTGCGGCTACATGGCCGGGCTGGTCGGTTCGTCGACGAGCCCGATCTCGGGAGTGGGCATCGTGGCCATCGTGCTGGTGTCGCTGCTGATGCTGGCGCTGGGCGGCGAGTTGCTGGGCGCCGAGAATGGCGTGCAGATGGCCATCGCGCTGTCCATCTTCAGTACCTCCGCGGTGGTGGCCGTGGCCTCGATTTCCAACGACAACCTGCAGGACCTGAAGACCGGCTGGCTGGTGGGCGCGACGCCGTGGCGCCAGCAGGTGGCGCTGCTGATCGGCTGCGTGGCGGGCGCGGCGGTGATTTCGCCGGTGCTGGAGCTGCTGTACAACGCCTACGGTTTCGCCGACGCGATGCCGCGCGCCGACATGGATCCGGCGCAGGCCCTGTCGGCGCCGCAGGCGACCCTGATGCTGGCGATCGCGCGCGGCATTTTCACGCACCAGCTCAACTGGACGATGATCCTGATCGGCATGGCGGTCGGCGTGGGCCTGATCCTGGTGGACCAGGTCCTGATGCGCACCTGCCGCGTGGCCCGGATCCCGGTGCTGGCGGTCGGCATCGGCATCTACCTGCCGCCCACCGTGGCGGCGCCCATCGTGGCCGGCGCGGTCCTCGCCTGGCTGCTCGAACGCGTTCTGCGCCGCCGCGCCGCAGAAGCCGGCAAGCCGTACGAGCAGTTCGCCGACGCGGCCAACCGCCGCGGCGTGCTGATCGCCTCCGGCCTGATCGTCGGCGAAAGCCTGGTCGGGGTGCTGATGGCGGGCATCATCGGCGCCGCCGGCACCGATGCCCCGCTGGCCATCGCCGGCGAGGATTTCGCGAAACCGGCCTCCTACCTGGGGCTGGCCGTCTTCGTGCTGGTGGCGGTGCTGTTCTGGCGGCGCGTGCTGCGGCTGGCGTAGCGCATCCGCCCCGGCCCGGCCGCGGGACCGTCAGGCCGGCCCGAGCAGGTCGGACAGCGTGCGGGCGATGACCTTGGTGGCGCGGCGCAGGTCTTCCAGCACCACGCGCTCGTCGTTGCGCTTGGCGTGGGATTCCAGCACGCTGCGCGGCCCGGCGCCATAGATCACGCCGGGGATGCCGGCTTCGGCGTACAGGCGCACGTCGGTATAGAGCGGCGTGCCCATGGCGGGTATCGGCTCGCCGAACAGTTCTTCTCCATGCTTCTGGATGGCCTGCACCAGCGGCTGGCTGCCGGGCAGCGGCCGCATGGCGTTCGCCAGCAGCAGGCGCTTGACGTCCACCGTGATGCCGGGCAGGGCGGCGGCGGTCTCGGCGATGATGCGGCGGATGTCCGCTTCGACGTCGGCGGCGTTCTCTTCGGGGATCATGCGCCGGTCCAGCTTGAACACCACCTTGCCCGGCACCACGTTGGTGTTGGTGCCGCCCTCGATGCGGCCGATGTTCAGATAGGGGTGGCTGATGCCCGGCACCTGCGAGCGGATCTCCCGGTAACGCGCGTTCTGCCCGTACAGCGCGTCGAGGATCTTGACGGCGGCCTGCAGCGCGTCGACGCCGGTGGCCGGGATGGCGGCATGCGCCATCTTGCCGTGGACGGTCACTTCCATTTGCAGGCAGCCGTTGTGCGCGGTGACGACTTCGTAGCTGAAGCCCGCCGCGATCAGCAGGTCGGGCCGGGTCAGCCCCTGCGAGAGCAGCCAGCCCGGGCCCAGCAGGCCGCCGAATTCCTCGTCGTAGGTGAAGTGCAGCTCGATCGAGCCGCGGGTGGGGCGGGCGACGGCTTCGAGCGCGCGCAGCGCGAAGGTATAGCTGGCGAAGTCGCTCTTGCTGACGGCGGCGGCGCGGCCGTAAAGGCTGCCGTTGTCGATTTCGCCGCCGTACGGATCGTGCTGCCAGCCGTCGCCGGGCGGGACCACGTCGCCGTGGGCGTTGAGCGCAATGCGCGGGCCGTCCGCGCCGTACTCGCGCCGCACGATGAGGTTGGTGATGGATTGCAGCCCGTAGTCGCGGACCGCGTCGGCGGGCACGGGGTGGGACTCGGCCGAAAGGCCGTAGCCTTGCAGCAGTTCCGCGGTGCGTTCGGCGTGGGGGGCGTTGTTGCCGGGCGGCGTGTCGGTGGGCACGCGCACCAGTTCCTGCAGGAAGCGGACTTCCTCGTCGAAGTGGGCGTCGATCCAGGCGTCGAGCCGGGCGTAATCGGTCGGAGTCGTCATGTCGTTTCCTTGGCGAGCGCGTCCAGCAGCTGCAGCATCGCGAGCGCGGCGAGCTGGATGTCGTCGCTGGTGGTGGATTCGCGGGGGTTGTGGCTGATGCCGGCGTTCTGGCCGCGCACGAACAGCATGGCCTGCGGCATGACTTCATGCAGCTTCATGGCGTCGTGGCCCGCGCCGCTGGGCATGCGGTGGACCGGCAGCCCCAGCGCGTCGACGGCCTGTTCCCAGCGCCGCTGCCAGGCGGGATCGCTGGGCGCCGCGGCGGCGCGCATGGTTTCTTCCAGGGCGTAGCGCAGGCCCCGGCGCTGGCAGACGGCTTCGAGCTCGGCCAGCACGTCCCGGGCGAGCGCGTCGCGCCGTTCGTCGCTGGGCGCGCGCAGGTCCAGGCTGAAGCGGCACTCGCCGGGCACCACGTTGATCGAGCCGCTGGGCACTTCCAGCATGCCGACGGTGCCTACCGAATCGCCATCGCGGGCGGCGCGCCGCTCGACGTACAGGACCATCTCGGCCGCCGCGGCGGCGGCGTCGCGGCGCCGGTCCATCGGGGTGGTGCCGGCATGGCAGGCCATGCCGAAAACCTGGACCTGGTAGCGCAGGCAGCCGTTGATGGAGGTGACGACGGCCAGCGGCAAGCCCAATTCGTAGAGCACCGGCCCTTGCTCGATATGGACTTCGACGAAGCCCAGGTAGCGGGCCGGATCCCGGCGCAGCGCGGGGATGTCCTCGGCGCGCAGGCCGGCGCGCGCCATCGCGTCGCGCATGCTGATGCCGTCCGCGTCGCGTTGGTCCAGCCATTCGGGGCGGAAGTCGCCAATGAGGGCGCCCGAGCCGAGGAAGGTGGCGCGGTAGCGCTGGCCTTCCTCTTCGGCGAAACCGATCACCTCCAGGTGATAGGGCAGGCGGCGGCCGCGCCGGTGCAGTTCGCGCACGCAGGCCATGGGCACGAAGATCCCCAGCCGCCCGTCGTGCTTGCCGGCATTGCGCACCGTGTCGTAGTGGCTGCCGGTCAGGAGCGTCGGAGCCTCGGGGCGGTCGGCGAGGTATCGGCCCACCACGTTGCCCACGGCATCGATCCCGACCTCGTCGAAACCGCAGTCGCGCATCCATTGCGACAACTGCGCGGCGCAGGCGCGGTGCGCGTCGGTCAGGTAGGTGACCGTCAACTGGCCTTTTTCGGCGTAGCCCGGGTCGCTGTGGGCGGCGAGGGCTTCGCCCCAGTCCCAGATGTCGTCGCCCATGGCGGGGGTGTCGCCGAACCGTTCCCGCAGGCGGATCTCGGCGATGCGGTGCAGGTGCTGCAGCGCTTCCTGGAGTTCGACGTCGGCCGGGTTGTCCAGGCGGCGGGCGAATTCGTCGAGGATCTGCCGGCGCGCGAGGCCGGTTCCGCGCGGGCCGCGCACGGCCAGCACGAAGGGGAAGCCGAACTTGGCGGCGTAGGCGGCATTCAGTTCGCGCAGTCGGTCGAGCTCGTCGGCCGAGCCTTGCCCGATGCCGGCCAGCGTCTGTTCGCGCGTCGATTCCGCGCTGAGCGCCGGGCCTTGCGGCGCCGGGACGGCCAGTTCGGGATGGGCGCGCACGAGCGCCAGGCGAGCGTCGGCGTCGGCATCGGCGACGGCCCGGCGCAGGCATTGCCGCAGTTCGGTCAGGGAACGGAACGGGCGCGCCTGCGCCGCGCGTTCGGCGATCCAGGGCGCGTGTTCGTACAGGCCATCGAGCATCGCGGCGGCGTCGGCCGGCGGGGCCGAGTTGAGTCGGGCTAGGGTGTCGTCCATGAGCGTCCTGTTCAGGCGTTGGGAGTGTAGGGATGCGCCGCTTTCCAGTGGCGCGCGATGTCGATGCGGCGGCAGACCCAGACGCGGTCGTGGCGCGCGATGTGGTCCAGGAAACGCTGCAGCGCGGCGATGCGGCCGGGCCGCCCCAGCAGGCGGCAATGCATGCCGATGCTCATCATCTTGGGCGCCTCGTCGCCTTCGGCGTACAGCGCGTCGAAGCTGTCCTTCAGGTACTGGAAGAACGGATCGGCGTGCGAATAACCCTGCGGCAGCGCGAAGCGCATGTCGTTGCAGTCCAGCGTGTAGGGCACGATCAGCTGCGGGACGGTGCTGCCGTCGGTTTTCCGCACTTCCATCCAGAAGGGCAGGTCGTCGCCGTAATAGTCGCTGTCGTACTCGAAGCCGCCGTAGTCGGCGACGAGCCGGCGGGTGCGCGGGCTGTCGCGGCCGGTGTACCAGCCCAGCGGGCGGCTGCCGGTCAGGCGGGTGATGGCGTCCATGCCCAGGCGCATGTGCTCGCGCTCCGTGGCTTCGTCGACGTGCTGGTAGTGGATCCAGCGCCAGCCGTGGCAGGCGATCTCGTGGCCCAGTTCGACGAAGGCCGAGGCCACCTCGGGGTGCCGCTCCAGGGCCATGCCGACGCCGAACACGGTCAAGGGCAGCCCGCGCTTTTCGAATTCCCGCAGGATGCGCCACACCCCCGCCCGGGAGCCGTACTCGTAGATGCTCTCCATGCTGAGGTGGCGCTCGGGATAGCTGGCGGGATTGAACATCTCGGACAGGAATTGTTCGGATCCCGCATCGCCATGCAGCACGCTGTTCTCACCGCCTTCCTCGTAGTTCAGCACGAACTGCACGGCGATGCGGGCCTGTCCGGGCCAGCGGGCGGGCGGCGGGTTGCGGCCGTAGCCGACCAGGTCGCGCGGATAAGGGCGGGTGGAATCGTAGTGGCTCATGGACGGTCGGGCAGTGGGTCCCGGCGCGCGGCGGCGGGAGCGGGGTTGGCGGACGATCTCGCGATGAGCTGCACCATAGCCGGAAACCGCAGTTTTGTATACAACTTATGTACATAATTGTACGGGATCCGGGCCCGACGCCTGGGCGGACGCGGCCCGGACGCGCTGCGCCCCGCCGGGGAATTCCGGGCGGGGCGGGGGCGCCGCGCCGTCCGCGGACTCCGGGTACTACCTTGCTTGCATCATGGGCGCGGACCGGCCGCGGTGGCAAGCCCCGGGGGCTTCCCGCGGGCGCCGCCTTCAGCGCAGGTCGCCGCTGGGCCAGCCCAGGGGGCCATAGGCGCCCTTATCCGTTGCGGTACAGAAAGCTGTAGGCGTTGATCGCCGGCACCCCTCCCAGGTGCGCATACAGGACGCGGGAGCCGGCGGGGATCTCGCCGCGGCGCACGATATCCATCATCCCCTGCATGGATTTGCCCTCGTAGACCGGGTCGGTCATCATCCCTTCCAGGCGCGCGCAGAGGCGGATCGCCTCGTTGGTCTCGGCCGAGGGCAGGCCGTAGGCCGGATAGGCATAACGGGTGTCCAGCACCACGTCGCCGTCCTCGATCGGTTTGTCCAGCCCCACCAGGTCGGCGGTGCGCCGCGCGATGCGCAGGATCTGCTCGCGGGTCTGGTCCGGCGTGGCGGAGGCATCGATGCCGATGACGCGGTTCGCGCGCCCGTCGGCGGCAAAGCCCACCACCATGCCCGCCTGCGTGCTGCCAGTGACGGCGCACACCACGATGTAGTCGAAGCGGAAACCCAGCTCGGCCTCCTGACGCCGCACTTCCTCGGCGAAGCCCACGTAGCCCAGGCCGCCCAGTTCGTGGTCGGACGCGCCGGCCGGAATGGCATAGGGCTTGCCGCCGCGCCGTTTCACTTCTTCCAGCGCGTCTTCCCAGCTGCGCCGGAACCCGATGTCGAACCCCTGGTCGACCAGCCGCACGTCGGCGCCCATCAACCGGCTCATCATGATGTTGCCGACCCGGTCGTACACCGCATCGGAATAGTCCACCCAGTTTTCCTGCACCAGCACGCAGGCCAGGCCCAGCTTGGCGGCCACCGCCGCCACCATGCGCGTGTGGTTGGACTGGATGCCGCCTATCGTGACCAGCGTGTCGCAACCCTGTTCCAGGGCCTGCGGAATCAGGTATTCCAGCTTGCGCAGCTTGTTGCCGCCGAACGCCAGGCCGCTGTTGCAGTCTTCGCGCTTTGCGTAGATCTCGACCTTGCCGCCCAGGTGCGCAGAGAGGCGGTCGAGCTTTTCGATGGGGGTATCGCCGAAGGTCAGGCGGTAGCGGGGAAATCGTTGCAGATCCATGCTGGCTCCTGTTGGTCTAGCCGTGCCGGCCGGAATGGCGCGCACGGAAAAATCATAGGAATCGCGGGGATGCGAGGTCAATTGCGTATTTTTTCAAATAAGCAGGGTTATTTTTTTATGAATCAGGATTTATAGATTTAATATTCATCGATAAAAACAACAAACGAAATTTAATTTTCAGGGACATATCAAATGGCAGCCATTTCCGAGCTGGACCGCATCGACCGGCAGATCCTGCGCGAGCTGCAGCAGGATGCCCAGATCACCAACCTGGAGCTGAGCGCGCGCGTCCACCTGAGCCCGGCCGCCTGCCTGCGCCGGGTGGAAAAACTCAAGGGCGAGGGCATCATCCGGAAGACCGTCGCGTTGCTGGAGCCGGCGGAGGTGGACATGGCCACGCTGGTGATCGTGGGCGTGGTGCTGGACCGCTCCACGCCCGAGTCCTTCACCGACTTCGAGGAGGCCGCGCGCGGCATCAGCGGCTGCCTGGAGTGCCATCTGGTGGCGGGTGAATTCGATTACTTCCTGATGCTGCGCATACGCGACCTGGAACGCTTCAACAAGCTGCACGCGGGCGAGATCATCAAGCTTCCCGGCGTACGCCAGATACGCACCTTTTTCGTCCTGAAAGAGATCCTGTCGACCACGGCCTTGCCGGTCTGACGAGGCGAATGTGCAACACACATTGCGCGTCAATTAAAAAAATGACGCGCCGCCGCATTTTGGATTAACGGAATTTGATGGCGAGTAGACGGCGCAATGGAAGGCGTTCGCAGGACATTCCAACGCCGCATGAAGGCATTCCCAATGCGCTTTTGCGTCACGCAAACGCAAGAAGACGCCCATAAACTCAAAGGGTTATACTCTCGTCCATACGGCTTTCAAGGCTTGTACGCGCCTTCTGCCCCTGCTATCCGCTAACCGGGAAGCCCGTGTCGCGGAAGGTTTTCCTGCATCGTGTCGAGTGAAGCACTCGTAAAGGTGAAGCGATATGTCTTCGGAAATAGAATCCCTATCCACGTCTTACTTGTTTGGGGGAAATGCCCCCTACGTTGAGGAGCTTTACGAAGCCTACCTCGACAACCCCGGTTCGGTACCCGACAACTGGCGCGAATATTTCGACCAGCTGCAACACGCTCCCGCGACCGACGGCCAGGAATCCACTCGCGACCAGGCCCACGCTCCCATCGTCGAATCGTTCGCCCAGCGCGCCAAGGCCAATGCCTTCGTGCAACGCGCTGGCGAACCCGACCTGAGCGTCGCCAGCAAGCAGGTCTCGGTGCAATCGCTGATCGCAGCCTACCGCTCGCTGGGCTCGCGCTGGGCCGACCTGGATCCGCTCAAGCGCCAGGAACGTCCGCCGATCCCGGAACTCGATCCCGCCTTCTACGGCCTGACCGAAGCGGACCTGGACCAGACCTACTCGGCCACCAACACCTACTTCACGACCGCCAGCACCATGACGCTGCGCGACATCCTGAAGGCGCTGCGCGACACCTACTGCCGCAGCATCGGTGCCGAATTCACGCACATCTCCGATCCCGCCGCCAAGCGCTGGATCCAGGAACGCCTGGAAACCACGCTGGGCGCGCCCGTCTATTCGGTCGAAGAAAAGCGCCACATCCTGCAGCAGCTGACCGAGTCCGAAGGCCTCGAACGCTTCCTGCACACCAAGTACGTCGGCCAGAAGCGCTTCTCGCTGGAAGGCGGCGAAAGCTTCATCGCCTCGATGGACGAAGTGGTGAACCACGCCGGTGAAAACGGCGTCCAGGAAATCGTGGTCGGCATGGCCCACCGCGGCCGCCTGAACCTGCTCGTGAACATCATGGGCAAGATGCCCGGCGACCTGTTCGCCGAGTTCGAAGGCAAGCACGCCGAAGGCCTGACCGACGGCGACGTGAAGTACCACAACGGCTTCTCCAGCGACCTGTCCACCCGTGGCGGCCCGGTCCACCTGTCGCTTGCGTTCAACCCCTCGCACCTGGAAATCGTCAACCCCGTGGTCGAGGGCAGCGCCCGCGCCCGCCAGGAACGCCGCGGCGACGCCGAAGGCAAGCAAGTGCTGCCGGTGCTGGTGCACGGCGACGCGGCCTTCGCCGGCCAGGGCGTGGTCATGGAAACCCTGAACCTGGCGCAGACCCGCGGCTACGGCACGGGCGGCACGCTGCACATCGTCATCAACAACCAGATCGGCTTCACCACGTCCGACCCGCGCGACTCGCGTTCGACGCTGTATTGCACCGACGTGGTCAAGATGATCGAAGCCCCGGTCTTCCACGTCAACGGCGACGATCCCGAAGCCGTGGTGTTCGTGACCAAGCTGGCCCTGGACTACCGCCTGCAGTTCCGCCACGACGTCGTCGTGGACATCGTCTGCTTCCGCAAGCTGGGCCACAACGAGCAGGACACCCCGTCGCTGACGCAGCCCCTGATGTACAAGCGCATCGGCCACCACCCCGGCACGCGCAAGCTGTACGCCGACAAGCTGACCACGCAGGGCGTGCTGGCCGAAGGCGAAGCCGATCAGCTCGTCAAGGACTACCGCCAGCTGATGGAAGACGGCCAGCGCACCATCGAACCGGTGCTGACCGACTACAAGAGCAAGTACGCCATCGACTGGTCGCCGTTCCTCGGCGCCAAGTGGACCGACCAGGCCGACACCGCCGTGCCGCTGGCTGAACTGAAGCGCATCGGCGAACGCATCACCACCGTGCCGGAAGGCTTCACGGTGCACCCGCTGGTCGCCAAGCTGCTGAACGACCGCCGCACCATGGCCAAGGGCGAAATGAACCTGGACTGGGGCATGGGCGAGCATCTGGCTTTCGCCACCCTGGTGTCCTCGGGCTACGCCATCCGCATCACCGGCCAGGACTCGGGCCGCGGCACGTTCACGCACCGCCATGCCGTGCTGCACGACCAGAACCGCGAACGCTGGAACGACGGCACCTACATTCCGCTGCAGAACGTCTCGGAAGGCCAGGCGCCGTTCACCGTGATCGACTCCGTGCTGTCCGAAGAGGCGGTGCTGGGCTTTGAATACGGCTACTCCAGCGCCGAGCCCAATACGCTGACCATCTGGGAAGGCCAGTTCGGCGACTTCGTCAACGGCGCCCAGGTCGTGATCGACCAGTTCATCAGCTCCGGCGAAGCCAAGTGGGGCCGCCAGTCGGGCCTGACCCTGATGCTGCCGCACGGCTACGAAGGCCAGGGCCCCGAGCACTCGTCGGGCCGCATCGAGCGCTTCCTGCAACTGTGCGCCGACAACAACATGCAGGTGATCCAGCCGACCTCCGCGTCGCAGATCTTCCACGTGTTGCGCCGCCAGATGATCCGTCCGTTCCGCAAGCCGCTGGTGCTGTTCACGCCCAAGTCGCTGCTGCGCAACAAGGACGCCGGCTCCCCGCTGACCGATCTGGCCGGCGGCAGCTTCCGCCCCGTCATCGGTGAAGTGGACGATGCCATCGACGCCGCCAAGGTCAAGCGCGTGCTGGCTTGCTCGGGCAAGGTCTACTACGATCTGGTCAATGCCCGCCGCGAGCGTGGGGCCGAGAACGTGGCGATCGTTCGCGTCGAGCAGCTGTATCCGTTCGCGCACAAGTCCTTCGAGGCCGAACTGCGCAAGTACCCGAAGGCTACCGAAGTGATCTGGGTCCAGGACGAGCCGCAAAACCAAGGCGCGTGGTTCTACGTTCAGCATCATGTGTACGAGAACATGGTCGAAGGCCAGAAGCTGGGCTACGCCGGTCGTGCCGCGTCGGCTTCGCCGGCCGTGGGCTACCTGGCCAAGCACCAGGAACAGCAAAAGGCGCTCATCGAAGCGGCTTTCGCTCCCAAGTTCAAGGCCATGCTGACCAAGTAACCCAACCCGATGCGCGCGCGGCGCGCGGCAAGTTCCAGAAACCCCGTTTCGAACTTTGCCCGCGCCGCGTGGTCCAGAACAAATACTTTACGGAATAAACAAAATGGCTATCACCGACGTCGTCGTTCCCCAACTCTCCGAATCCGTCTCCGAAGCGACGCTGCTGACCTGGAAGAAGCAGCCGGGCGCTGCCGTCGAAGCGGACGAAATCCTGATCGAAGTCGAAACCGACAAGGTCGTCCTGGAAGTGCCGGCTCCCGCCTCGGGCGTGCTGGCTGAAATCGTCAAGGGCGACGGCAGCACCGTCACCTCCGGCGAAGTCCTGGCCCGCATCGACACCGCCGGCAAGGCCGCCGCTGCCGCCACCGCGCCCGCCGCCGAAGCCCCCGCCGCCGCCCAGGCTGCCCCGGCTGCCGCCCCGGCCGCCGCGCCCGCCTCGAAGGCTGCCGCCGGCGTGGCTTCGCCCGCCGCCGCCAAGATCCTGGCCGAGAAGGGCGTGGACGCCGCTACCGTGTCGGGCTCCGGCCGCGACGGCCGCGTGACCAAGGGCGACGCCCTGGCCGCCAACGCCGCGCCCGCCAAGGCCGCCGCCGCTCCGGTCGCGCCCCCGACGCTGTCGCTGGACGGCCGTCCGGAACAGCGCGTGCCGATGAGCCGCCTGCGTGCCCGCATCGCCGAGCGCCTGCTGCAATCGCAGCAGGAAAACGCCATCCTGACGACCTTCAACGAAGTGAACATGCAGGCCGTGATCGACCTGCGCGCCAAGTACAAGGACAAGTTCGAGAAGGAACACGGCATCAAGCTGGGCTTCATGTCGTTCTTCGTCAAGGCCGCCGTCGCCGCCCTGAAGAAGTACCCGCTGATCAACGCCTCGATCGACGGCAAGGACATCATCTACCACGGCTACTTCGACATCGGTATCGCTGTCGGCAGCCCGCGCGGCCTGGTGGTGCCGATCCTGCGCAACGCCGATCAGCTGTCGATCGCCGACATCGAAAAGGCCATCGCCGACTTCGGCCGCCGCGCCGCCGACGGCAAGCTGGGCATCGAAGAGATGACCGGCGGCACGTTCTCGATCTCCAACGGCGGCGTGTTCGGCTCGATGCTGTCGACCCCGATCATCAACCCGCCGCAATCGGCCATCCTGGGCGTGCACGCCACCAAGGATCGTCCGGTGGTGGAAAACGGCCAGATCGTCATCCGTCCGATGAACTACCTGGCGCTGTCCTACGACCACCGCATCATCGACGGCCGCGAAGCCGTCCTGGGCCTGGTCGCCATGAAGGACGCCCTGGAAGATCCGCAGCGCCTGTTGCTGGACCTGTAATCTCGACGCCCCGGCCCGGCGCCCGCTTGCGGCGCCCCGGCCGGCTCCCGGCCGGCCCGCAGGGCGGGGCGTGCTTCACTCAATACCTCACCGCGAGAACACTATGTCCCAACAATTTGACGTCGTCGTGATCGGCGCCGGCCCCGGCGGCTACATCGCAGCCATCCGCGCGGCCCAACTCGGCATGTCGGTGGCCTGCATCGACGCCTGGCAGAACGGCCAAGGCGGCCCGGCTCCCGGCGGCACCTGCACCAACGTCGGCTGCATCCCCTCCAAGGCGCTGCTGCAATCGTCGGAGCATTTCGAACAAGCCAACCACCACTTCGCCGAGCACGGCATCGAAGTCAAGGGCGTGAGCCTGAAGCTCGACACGCTGATCGGCCGCAAGAACACGGTGGTCAAGCAGAACAACGACGGCATCCTGTACCTGTTCAAGAAGAACAAGGTCACCTTCTTCCATGGCAAGGGCGAGTTCGCCGGCCAGGTGGAAGGCGGCTGGGCCATCAAGGTCACCGGCACCGCCGAAGCCGACCTGGTTGCCAAGCACGTCGTCGTCGCCACCGGTTCGTCGGCGCGTGAACTGCCCGGCCTGCCGTTCGACGAAAAGGTCGTGCTGTCCAACGACGGCGCGCTGAACATCGGCGCCGTGCCGAAGACGCTGGGCGTGATCGGCGCCGGCGTGATCGGCCTGGAAATGGGCAGCGTGTGGCGCCGCCTGGGTTCGGAAGTCACCATCCTGGAAGCGATGCCGGAATTCCTGGCCGCCGCCGACCAGCAAGTGGCCAAGGAAGCCCTCAAGGCCTTCACCAAGCAAGGCCTGAACATCCAGATGGGCGTGAAGATCGGCGAGATCAAGGCCACCGCCAAGTCGGTGACCGTGCCCTACGTCGACGCCAAGGGCGCCGAGCAGAAGCTGGTGGTCGACAAGCTGATCGTCTCGATCGGCCGCGTTCCCTACACCGGCGGCCTGAACGCCGAGGCCGTGGGCCTGAAGCTGGACGAGCGCGGCTTCGTCGCCGTGGACGGCGACTGCAAGACCAACCTGCCGAACGTCTGGGCGGTGGGCGACGTGGTCCGCGGTCCGATGCTGGCGCACAAGGCCGAGGAAGAAGGCGTGGCGGTTGCCGAGCGCATCGCCGGCCAGCACGGCCACGTCAACTTCGACACCGTGCCGTGGGTGATCTACACCTCGCCGGAAATCGCCTGGGTGGGCAAGACCGAACAGCAACTCAAGGCCGAAGGCCGCGAGTACAAGGCCGGCAGCTTCCCCTTTCTGGCCAACGGCCGCGCCCGCGCGCTGGGCGACACCACCGGCTTCGCCAAGGTGATCGCCGATGCCAAGACCGACGAAGTTCTGGGCGTGCACATCGTGGGCCCGATGGCCTCGGAACTGATCTCGGAAGCCGTGACCATCATGGAATTCCGCGGCGCCGCCGAAGACATCGCCCGCATCTGCCACGCGCACCCGACGCTGTCGGAAGCCGTGAAGGAAGCCGCATTGGCCGTGGACAAGCGCGCGTTGAACTTCTGATCGACGCGGCGTAGCCGATGCAAGACGGGGGCGGGTTCAAGGATCCGCCCTTTTTTCATTTTGCTTCTTACCTGCTTTCCCACATGAACGTCAGCGAATACTACGAACACGCCCTGGCCGAACGCGGCTACAAGCCCGACAGCGCCCAGAAGAAGGCGATCGACCGGCTGCAGCGCTACTACGACGATTGGGTCAAGTTCAAGTCGATGCGCTCGAACGCGCTGAAGAAACTGCTGAACCGCCCCGACGTGCCGCGGGGCGTGTATCTGTGGGGCGGGGTGGGGCGGGGCAAGAGCTTCCTGATGGATGCCTTCTACGCCACCGTGCCCGTGGTGCGCAAGACGCGCCTGCACTTCCACGAGTTCATGCGCGGCGTGCATCGCGAACTGGAAGAAGTGAAAGGCATGCAGGACCCGCTGGACGAAGTGGCCCGGCGGGTGGCCAAGCGCTACCGCCTGATCTGCTTCGACGAATTCCACGTGTCCGACGTCGCGGACGCGATGATCCTGCACCGCCTGCTGCTCAAGCTGTTCGAGTACGGCACGTCCTTCGTGATGACCTCCAACTACGAGCCCTCGACGCTGTACCCCGACGGCTTGCACCGCGACCGCGTGCTGCCCGCCATCAAGCTGATCCAGTCGCGCATGGACGTCATGAACGTGGATGCCGGCGTCGACTACCGCCGCCGTTCGCTGGAACAGGTCCAGTGCTATCACACGCCGCTGGACGAGCATGCCCGCCAGGCGTTGCAGAAAGCCTTCGATGCGCTGGCCGACACGCCGCCCCAGGAGCCGCTGCTGCACATCGAGCATCGCGAGATCCGGGCGCTGGCGCTCGCGGGTTCGGTCGTGTGGTTCGACTTCGCCACGCTTTGCGGCGGCCCTCGTTCGCAGAACGACTACCTGGAACTGGCCAATCGCTTCCACGCGGTGATCCTGTCGGGCGTGCCCCGGATGGGGCCGCGCCAGGCTTCCGAGGCGCGCCGCTTCACGTGGCTGATCGACGTGTTCTACGACCACCGCGTCAAGCTCATCATGTCCGCCGAGTGCGAGCCCGAAGAGATCTATACCGAGGGCGCGCTGGCCAACGAATTCCACCGCACGGTCTCGCGCATTCTTGAAATGCAGTCGCGCGAGTACCTGGAATCCGAGCGCCGCCTGACCGTGTCGTTGTAGTTATGCCGCATCCGCCCGGGTTTTCCGGGCCGGGGCGCATATAGAATTAGTAATGCAAGTCATTATCAATTAAGATTTTGAGACTTCTGGTCCAGCACCGCAGTCTCAACCGTGTCTTCCACCTTCCTGCCCACACCGGCTTCGCGCGCGGACGTTCCCGCCGCGCCCGTCGACGGCCTGTACCGCGATCACCGCCCCTGGCTGTTCGGATGGCTGCGCCGCAGGCTGGGGTGCGAGCACCGCGCCGAGGACCTGGCGCAGGACGTCTTCGTCAGGGTGATCCAGGGCCGCAAGGCGGTGCGCGAGTGCGATGCCCGGGCGCTGCTGACCACGATCGCCAAGGGCCTGGTGGTGGACCACCAGCGCCACGCCGCCCTGGAACACGCCTACCTGGCCTATCTGGCCGCCATTCCCGAAGCCTATGCGCCGTCGCCCGAAGCCCAGGCCGAGCAGTTGCAATCGCTGGCGCAGCTGGATCGCCTGCTCGACGGCCTGCCGCCCAAGGCGCGCTCGGCTTTCCTGCTGTCGCAGCTGGATGGGTTGACCTATCCCGAGATCGCCGAACGCCTGGGCGTGTCGCTCAGCTCGGTGCAGCAGTACATGCTGCGGGCGATGTCCGCCTGCTACGCGGCCTTCTATGGATAGCGCCGGCGGCCGGAAGCCGGATCCGGTCGTGAGCCAGGCGATTGCCTGGTGGGTCAGGCTGCAATCGGGCGTGGCCGGCGCCGACGAGCTGCGCTCGTGCGAGGCCTGGCTGGCCCAGGACCCCGCGCATCGACAGGCCTGGGAGCGGCTGCAGCGCATCGGCCGGGATGCGCGCCGGGTGCCCTCGGCGCTGGCGCACGCCGCGCTGGCGGCGCCGCGCTCGCCCGGCCGCCGCGCGGCCCTGCGCGGGCTGCTGGCGATTTCGGGCGTGGCCCTGACCGGCTGGGCAGGCTATCGCCACGCCCCCTGGCAGCGCCTGGCGGCGGACCTGAGCACCGGCATCGGCGAACGCCGGGCGGTGGCGGTGGCCGACGGGCTGCACATTACCCTGAATAGCGATAGCGCGGTGCGCCTGCGCCTGGGCGGCGAGGTGCGCGGCATCGACCTGCTGCGCGGCGAAATGCTGGTGCGCACGGAAGCGCGCCCCGGCATCGCGGCGCTGCGGGTGGACACCGGCTACGGAGAGCTGCGCGCCGAGACCGCGCGCTTCGACCTGCGGCGCACGAACCAGGGCGCGCGCGTGGGCGTCTATGAAGGCAGCGTGCGCCTGCTGCGGGGCGGCGCCATCACGCAGGCGGAAGCGGGCGAGCGCCTGACGTTCTCCGACGACGGCGACGTCGGCCGCCTGGCTTCCGATCCAGACCGGCTGGCCTGGGTCGACGGCATGGTGGTGGCGAAGGATTGGCGCCTGGACGAGTTCGCGCGCTACCTGGCGCGTCAGCGCGTGGGCATGATCCGGGTGGACCCCGCCGTGGCCGGACTGCGGTTGTCGGGGGTGTTCCCGCTGGACGACGCGGAGCGCGCGCTCAAGGCGCTGGAACCCGCCTTGCCCATCAGCGTGACGCGGCACACCCAGTATCTGCTGTGGGTCGGCCCCCGCGAGACCTGAACGTTACAAATTTTCCGGTCCGCGCCTTGCAGGTTTCCGGATCCCGTACGGAAAGCAGGATAGACATCACCGTACAGGGAGAGTTTCGTGTCCGCTTCACCCCACTCGCGCTTGCGCGCATCCATGACCGCCGGCCGCCTGGCCGTGCTGGCCGCCACCTGCGCCGGCGCGCTTGCCGCCGGCATGCCGCAGGCCTGGGCGCAGGCCGCTCCCGCCGCGGCCAGCGCGCCGCGCAGCTATCAGATCGCCGCCGGCCCGCTGGCCGACGCGCTGACGCAGTTCGCGCGCAGCGCCGGCGTGGTCCTGTCGTTCGATCCCGCGCTGGTGCGCGGCCGCCGTTCGGGCGGGCTGGAGGGCGCCTACTCGGTCAACGCCGGATTCGCCCATCTGCTGTCGGGCAGCGGCCTGCAGGCGCGCGCCCAGTCCGGCAACACCTGGACGCTGGTGCGGGTCCCCGTCACGGACGGCGGCACGACGACGCTGGCGCCCGTGACGGTATCGGGCATGTCCGACAGCGCGCTGGCGCCGACGGTGGGCTACGTGGCCACGGCCAGCGTCAGCGCCACCAAGACCGACACGCCGCTGATCGAAACGCCGCAGTCGGTGTCCGTGGTTACTCGCGAGCAGATAACGGAGCAGGGCGCGCAGACGCTCAACCAGGTGCTGCGATACACGGCGGGCGTGGCCACGGAGACGCGCGGCGCCACGGCCACGCGCCTGGACCAGTTCAGCGTGCGCGGCTTCTCGGCCTCGACCTACCTGGACGGCCTGCGGGTGTTCGGCGGCCGCGATGCCTTGCCGCAGGTGGACGCCTATCGCCTGGAGCGCGTGGACGTGCTGAAGGGGCCGGCGTCGGTCATGTACGGGCAGGGCGGCCCGGGCGGCGTGGTGAACCAGGTCAGCAAGCGCCCGCTGGAAGAGACGCTGCGCGAAGTCGAAGTGCAGGTCGGCAACTACGACTACGGCCGCGCCAACTTCGACTTCGGCGGCCCGCTCGACGGTGACGGCAAGTACCTGTACCGCCTGGTGGGCTCGGGCTACATGTCCGACGGCCAGGTCAAGGACACCAAGGAACGCCGCTATTTCGTGGCGCCGGCCTTCACGTGGCGGCCCAACGGCGACACGTCGCTGACCATCCTGACGAATTTCCAGCGGGACCCCGACATGGGCTCCTACGGCAGCGTCTCGTCCATGCGCACGCTGCGGTCGGCGCCGGACGGCATCCGCCTGCCGGCCGACTACTACGACGGCGACGCCAACTTCGAAGAGAGCGACCGCAAGAGCTATTCGCTGGGCTACGTGCTGGACCACCGCTTCAACGACACCTTCAAGGCGTCGCAAAGCCTGCGCTGGACGCGCGCCGAAGCCCGCTACCGCAGCATCTACGGCGCGATGACCAACAACTACGGCTACACGGACAAGACCTACCTGTACCAGCAGCGCGCGTCGATCGCGACCGACGTGGACGTGGGCGCGCTGACGCTGGACAACAACCTGCAGGCGCGCTTCAACACGGGCGCCTTCGACCATACGGTGCTCGTGGGCCTGGACTACCAGCACGTCAAGACCGACACGCTGTCGGGATTCGGCACCGCGCCGGCGTTGAACGTGCTCAACCCGGACAACCACCAGAACATCCCGGTGCCGCCGTTCTCCACGGACGCCACCTCCAAGCAATACCAGACCGGCCTCTACTTCCAGGACCAGATCAGGATCGACCGGCTCTCGGTGCTGCTGGGCGGACGCTACGACTGGTCGCGCACCGTCGGCGAGACGACCACCCTCGCGACCGGCCGCGTCGCGCCTTCGTCGCTGAACGCCGAGGCCTTCACGGGCCGCATGGGCGTCATCTACAACTTCGACAACGGAGTGGCGCCGTATTTCAGCTATTCCGAGTCGTTCGAGCCGCAATCGGGCACGGGCTGGAACAACACGCCGTTCAAGCCCATCGAGGGCACGCAGTACGAAGTGGGCATCAAGTACCAGCCGCCGGGCAGCGCGACCATGCTGACGGCGGCCGCCTACGACATCCGCCGCGAGAACATGACGACCACGGATCCGGATCCCACGCACATCTGCGGAACGGCCGGCGGGCGCTGCTCCATCCAGGCGGGAGAGCTGCGCACGCAGGGGATCGAGCTGGAAGCCAAGACCGAGCCCCTGCGCGGGCTGACGCTGGTGGCGGCGTATTCGCTGATGGACAACGAATACTCCAAGGCCTATCCCAGCGTGGCGGGCCTGAACCTGAAGGGCAAGACGCCGGTGGGCGTGCCGTCCCAGCAGGCGTCCGCGTGGGCGCGCTACCAGTTGCAGGAAGGTCCGCTGGCGGGCCTGGGCGTGGGCGGCGGCGTGCGCTACATCGGTTCGTCGTACGCGGACGAGGCCAACACCCTGAAGGTTCCGTCGGCCACGCTGTTCGACCTGATGCTGGATTACGACCTGGGCCGCGCGTCGCCCGCGCTCAAGGGCATGCAGGTGGCGTTGAACGTGCAGAACCTGTTCGACAAGGAATACATCGCCTCGTGCGCGGGGGATTCCTGGTGCTGGTACGGCTACCAACGCTCGATCAAGGCCAGCCTGCGGTACCGCTGGTAGGAATTCCGCGTCACATCGTAGTGAGAATGGTTATAATTTAGAGCCCGCCGAATCCGGACCCGGCCGCGGGGCGGGTCCGGCCGGCGCCTGGACTAAGGAAAATCAATAATGGCATTCGCAAGGACTTTGGCCGCCATCGCCCTCCTGGGCTCGGCGGGCGCCGCGCAGGCGCATTTCGTTTGGCTGGAACGCAGCGCCGAAGGTCCGGCCAAGGCGTACTTCGGCGAGTGGGCCGACGACCTGCGTGAAAAGCGCGACGGCCTGCTGGGCAAGATCATGATCGCGCCGGTCGTGACCGGCGCGGACGGCAAGGCGCTGAAGGCGTCGGCCGAAGGCGCCGACTTCATCGAGTTCGCCGCGACGGGCAAGGGCGACGTGCGCCTGCGCCAGCCCTATCAGTTCAAGGACACCCTGGTGCAGTACGGCGCCAAGGCCGGCCGCGAAGACACCGCGGCCAAGCTGGACCTGGAACTGGTGCCGGCCGCGGCGGGCGGCAACGCCTTCGTGCTGCAGTTCAAGGGCAAGCCCCTGGCCAAGACCGAGGTCACCGTGTTCGGCCCGCCCAAGTGGGAAAAGCGCTTCCATAGCGACGAGAACGGCCGCATCGAGATCACCACGCCGTGGCCCGGCCAGTACGTGCTGGAAGCCGCCCACGTCGAAGACAAGGCGGGCGAGGCCGACGGCAAGTCCTACGCCAAGATCCGCTACGTATCCACCCTGACCTTCAACGTATCCCAGTGAAAGCTCCCGCTGCCGGCGCAGGCATGATGCGCTATCGTCTGGCCGTCTTTTCCCGGGCGGCGGCCGCCATCCTGGGGGGCTATGCCCTGGCCTCGGCGGCCGCGGCCTGCCTGGCCGTCTGGCTGCCCATGGGGCGGGCGGACGCCGTGACCACGGCGCAGATGTTGTCCTTCGTGGTCTACGCCTGCGGCGTGATCTGGGTGTTCGCCACCCGCAATGCGTGGCGCGCCTGGGCCGGCATCTTGTTGCCGGCCGCGGTGCTCGGCGGCCTGTTCCTGGCCGGCCGCGCGGTGGGGGTGGCATGAAGGCTGGGAAAGCCAAGGCGCAGGGCGAAGAAGGCTTGCGCCAGTCCATGTCCTGGCTGCATACCTGGGCCGGCCTGATCTTCGGCTGGGTGCTATTCGCGATGTTCCTGACCGGCACGCTGGCGTTCTTCCGGCCCGAGATCACCAGCTGGATGCAGCCGGAGATCCAGGCGCGGCCGACGCCCGCGGTACAGGCGGTGGACCTGGCGCAACGCTACCTGACCGAACACGCGCCGGACGCCAAGCGCTGGTTCATCACGCCGCCGTCGAATCGCGAGCCGCTGATCCAGATGCTGTACCAGGTGCCCAAGCCTAAGCCGGGCGAGCGCGGCTTCGTGCGCGTGAAGCTGGACCCCGTCAGCGGGCAGGCCATCGCCGGCCGCGAAACGCGCGGCGGCGATTTTTTCTACCGGTTCCACTTCGAACTGGAAACCGCGTTCCCTTGGGGGCGCTGGCTGGCGAGCATCGCGGGCATGTTCATGCTGGTGGCCATCATCAGCGGCATCATCACGCACAAGAAGATATTCACCGATTTCTTTACTTTCCGCCCGAAGAAGGGCGGGCAGCGCGCCTGGATGGACGGGCACAACGTCTTGTCGGTGCTGGGGCTGCCGTTCCACCTGATGATCACGTTCAGCGGGCTGGTGTTGTTCATGGTCATGCTGATGCCCGCCGGCATCCAGGCCGTCTATGAAAATCCGCGCCAGTACACCGACGAGGTCTTCAAGTCGTTCAAGATCACGCCGCCGCTGAACCAGCCGGCGCCGCTGGTCCCGATCGCGCCGCTGGTGGCCCAGGCCCAGGATCACTGGCATGGCCGGGTTGGCCGCGTCACGGTCAACAACCCCGGCGACGCGGGCGCCACCGTGACCCTGGTCCGCGATGCCGCCGACGGGGTGTCGTATGGCCGGCTGGCGCCCTACATGCGCTTTGACGGCGTGACGGGCGCCTTGCAGGAAGGCGAGGACGACCTCAGCGCCACGGTGCAAACCGCCGGCGTCATTACCGGGCTGCATCTGGGGCTGTTCGCCGAACCGCTGCTGCGGTGGTTCTACTTCCTGGTAAGCCTGGCGGGCACGGGCATGGTGGGCACGGGGCTGGTCCTGTGGATCGCCAAGCGCCGCCAGAAGGCGCGGCCGGGCGATGTCCGCGAAGCATTCTCGCTGCGCCTGGTGGACGGCCTGAACGCCGGGACGATCGCGGGCGTGGTTTTCGGCGTGGCGGCCTTCTTCCTGGCCAATCGCCTGTTGCCGGCCGAGATGCCCGGCCGCCAGGTCTGGGAAGTACGCGCGTTCTTCTCCGCCTGGGGGCTGTCGCTGGTCTATGCATTCCTCTTCCAGCGCCGCAAATGGCAGGATCTGCTGGCGATCGCCGCCGCCTCGCTCGCGCTGGTGCCGGTGGTCAACGCGTTCACCACGTCGCGCCACCTCGGCGTCTCCCTGCCCGCCGGCGATTGGGTCATGGCCGGCTTCGACCTGACCTGCCTGGCCAGCGCGGCGCTGTTCGGCTGGATGGCGCGCAAGGCCGCAAGGGCCCGCAAGGCGCCGGCCAAGGCGCGCGCCGAACGCCCCGCCGCCAAGACCGTTTCCCCCAAAGTCGCGCAGGCTCCCGCGGCGCAGGCCGCTTCGAGCCACGTCGTTTATGAACCGAGAGGTGATACGCCATGACGCTAGCCGCCTTCTGCCTGGCCTACGCGGGATTCTCCGCCCTGTGCCTGGGCATGGACCGCCACTACGAGGACCTCTTCGACCGCGCGCTGCCCAGGCGCCACCGCGTGCCGCTGCGCCTGTTCGGCTGGATCTCGCTGGCCCTGTCGCTGTGGGCCTCGGCGGCGGTCTGGGGCTGGAGCTACGGCACGGTCGAATGGATCGGCATTCTCAGCATCGCCGGCCTGTTGCTGATCTGGTTCCTGACGTTCCGGCCGCGCGCCGCGCTCACCGCCGGCGGCCTGTGCGCGCTGGCGGCGCCGGTGCTGGCCGTGCTGTAGTCACCCGGGCTCGGCGCCGGCCGGGCACGTTACACTGGGTGTTTTCCGCCACACGCCTTTTCGCCTCATGAACATCCGCGTCCTCACCGGCATCACTACTTCCGGCACTCCCCACCTCGGCAACTATGCGGGCGCGATCCGCCCCGCCGTCCAGGCCAGCACCCAGCCCGGCGTGGACGCATTTTTCTTCATGGCCGACTACCACGCGCTGATCAAGTGCGACGACCCGGCGCGCGTGGCGCGGTCGCGCCTTGAAATCGCCGCGACCTGGCTGGCGGTGGGGCTGGACCACGAACGCGTCACTTTCTATCGCCAGTCGGACATCCCCGAGATCCCCGAGCTGACCTGGATGCTGAACTGCGTCACGGCCAAGGGCCTGATGAACCGGGCGCATGCCTACAAGGCGGCGGTGGACCAGAACGAGGCGAAGGGCGTGGAGCCCGACGACGGCGTCACCATGGGCCTGTTCTCGTATCCGGTCCTGATGGCCGCGGACATCGTCATGTTCAACGCGAACAAGGTGCCGGTGGGCCGCGACCAGATCCAGCACCTGGAGATGGCGCGCGACATCGCCCAGCGCTTCAACCACCTCTACGGCCGCGATTACTTCACGCTGCCGGAAGTGGTGATCGAGGAAGACGTGGCCACGCTGCCCGGCCTGGACGGCCGCAAGATGTCCAAGAGCTACAACAACACGATCCCGCTGTTCGAAGGCGGCGCGAGCGCGCTGCGCGCCTCGGTGATGCGCATCGTCACCGATTCGCGCCAGCCTGGCGAGCCCAAGGACGCCGAGAACTCGCACCTCTACACGATCTACCGCGCCTTCGCCACGCAGGAGCAGGCCGCCTCGTTCCGCAAGCAGCTGGAAGAGGGGCTGGGCTGGGGCGATGCCAAGCAGGCCCTCTACGACCACCTGGAGAACCTGCTGGCGCCCATGCGCGAGAAGTATTTCGACCTGATGGCCAACCCCGGCCGCATCGAAGACATCCTGCAGGCGGGCGCCGCCAAGGCGCGCAAGCTGTCCGTGCCGTTCATGCACGAGCTGCGCCAGGCCGTGGGCCTGCGCAACCTGGAAGCCGCGTCCGCCAACGGCAAGGGCGCGCCGGCCAAGAAGGAAAAGGGCAAGGGCGCGCGCTTCGTCAGCTTCCGCGACGAAGACGGCGGCTTCCGTTTCCGCCTGCTGGCCGCCGACGGCGAGGAACTGCTGCTGTCGCGGCGTTTCGCCGACCCGAAGGAAGCCGGCGCCCTGATGCGGCGCCTGCAGTCGGAACCGGCGGATACGGTGCTGAAGGCCGACGCGGCCGGTTATGCCGCCGTGATCGACGGCGTGGCCGTCGCGACCGCGCCGGCGGGCGCGCAGGGCGAGCCCCAGGCCCTGCTGGCGCGCGCGCGCGAAGCGCTGGCTTCGCTGGCCCAGGAGTAAGCGGGCGGGCGGTTGACGCGCAAGCGCATCGACCGCCGCCTTTAGCTCAGGCGCCGGGCCCGGCCCAGGGCAGGGGGGCTTCGTTCAACCCCCAGTACATCCCCTTTTGCTCCATGTACTGGAGCAGGCCCAGCCGGCCTTTCTCTCGGCCCAGCCCGCTGTCCCGCCAGCCGCCGAACGGCGTGGACACCGAAAACTGCTTGTAGGTATTGATCCAGACGGTGCCGGCCTGCACGGCCCGGCCCACGCGCCACGCGCGCTGGAAATCCGCCGTCCAGATGCCCGCCGCCAGCGCGTAGACGCTGTCGTTGGCCTGGGCGACGAGATCCTCTTCGTCGTCAAAGGGCATGGCGACCAGCACCGGGCCGAAGATTTCTTCCTGGCAGGTGCGCTGATCGTTGCGCAAGCCGGCGATGATGGTGGGCTGATGGAAAAAGCCGTTGCTGAACGGCGCATCCAGGTCCGGTCTTCCGCCGCCCGCCAGGATCTGCCCGCCTTCCTCCCGCCCCAGCGCCACGTAGCGTTCCACGCCATCGCGATGCGCGGCGGTGATGAGGGGCCCCATCTGCGTGGCGGGGTCCGCCGGATCGCCCACGCGCAGCCGCTGCGCGCCGGCCACCAGCCGGTTCATGAAGGCCTCGTAGATATCGCGCGCCACGAACAGGCGCGAGCCGGCGATGCAGGATTCGCCTGAGGAACTGAAGATGCCGTACAGCACGCCGTTGACCGCGTGCGCGATGTCGGCGTCCGAGAACACCATCGTGGGCGATTTGCCGCCCAGTTCGAGCGAGACGGGCATCATTTTCTCGGCCGCGATATGGGCGATCTGCCTGCCCGCGCGCGTGCCGCCGGTAAAGGCCACGCGCCGCACCTTGGGGTGGCGGGCGATGGCGTCGCCTATGACCGAGCCCTTGCCCGGCAGCACGCTGATCATGCCCTTGGGCACGCCGGCCTCTTCGCACAGGGAGGCCAGCTCCAGCGCCAGCAGCGGCGTGATTTCCGCGGGCTTGACGATGACCGCGCAGCCGGCGGCCAGCGCCGGCGCGAGCTTTTGCGCTTCGCTGGCGATGGGGGAATTCCAGGGCGTGATGGCGGCCACCACGCCCATGGGCTCATGCACGCTCAGGGTCAGGTAATCGCCGCGAGACGGGGTGATGGCTTCTTCCAGCGTTTCGCAGGCGGCGGCGAAGTATTGGAAGGTTGCCGCGGCGCTGGCCACCAACGCCCGCGTTTCGCCTATGGGCTTGCCGTTGTCCAGGCGCTGGCGCTGCGCCAGCGATTCGGCGCGTTCGCGGATCAGCGCCGCCACGCGATACAGCACCGCGGCGCGCGCATGCGGCTTGGCCCGCGACCAGTCGCCGCGGTGGAAGGCTTGATGCGCGCGTTCGATGGCCTCATCCACGTCGGCCAGGCTGGCCGCGTGCAGGCAGGCTACGGCTTCGCCCGTGGCCGGGTAAAAGGTCTCGTAGCGTTCGCCGCCGCCCAGCCGCCATTCGCCGCCGATGCAGAGGGGCAAAGGGGTTCCGATATCCATATCCACCTCAGATCACCAGGGCTTCGGCCCGGTTGCACAGGGCTCGCACTACGCTGTAGACGGTGAGCGAGGACGTTTTCGGATTGGCCGCCAGCGGCTTGCCGCGCATGGTCAGTTCGAATTCGCCGAAGGCGCCCGCCGCGTGGACATGGTGGACGTTCTCGTCGATGCCGGGGTCGGCCCAGAGCCGCACGCGGGTGTCGTCCAGGCCTAGGCCGGCCAGGGCCAGCGTTGCCGCGACGTTGGCGTTCTTGGGATAGGCGCTGGCGGCTTCGCGCGCGCTGCCCTCGAAAATGACGGTGGGCTCCCGCAGCGAGGCGAGGTCCCATTGCGCGGCGGCCGGCGTGTCCTGCCAGGCGAGCGGCGGCTTGCGGCCGCTATAGACCACCTTGTCCAGGCCGCCGTGGCGGGCGGCGGCCAGCGCGTCGATGGCGCCGATGGCGCCGGACAGCAGCTGCGCCTGGGTACCGCCCGCCCGGGCCGCCGCTTCGACTTCCGCCGCGAGGCCGGGCGCCGACAGCGCGCCTACCGAGGCCAGCACGCAGGGAATGCCAGCGCGCAAGGCGGGCAGGACGTGTTCGACGATGGCGCCGTGCCCGGCGCATTCGACCAGGAGGTCCGGGCGAGCGCCGGCGTCCGCCAGGCTGGCGCAGACCTCGATCCTTTCTGGCAGCCGCGAGCGAACTTCCTCGATCTGCGCGGCCGGCACCAGTATCGTGGTGACGGCCAGGTCCTGGCGCGGGGCCAGCAGTTCCAGCGCGGCGGTGCCGATCGCGCCGCAGCCGGCCATTGCAATCTTCAGCATATCGTCCTCACGCGGCCAGCGGCTTGCGCACCGGCGGGCCGGCGAAGGTGGTCTTGAAGCCGCCGATGGCCACCATGTCGATTTCGAGCAGGAAGGGGCCGGCGCAGGCCAGGCTCCGCTCCAGTTCCGCGGGCAGCTCGGCCAGGTCGGAGACCCGCGCGTGCGGCAATCCCAGCGCGCCGGCCATCTGGCCGTAGTCCGGCGTGTGCAGGTCGACGTAATGGCGGCGCCCGCCGTAGTGGGCGTCCTGGATGTTCTTGATGACGCCGTAGCCGCGGTCGTTCATCAGGAGGATCAGCATGTTCGCGCGTTCCTGGACGGCGGTGGCCAGTTCGCCCACGTTCAGGATGAATCCGCCATCGCCGGCCAGCACGAGGGTCTTCTTGCCGGGGCTGCATCCGGCCGCGCCGACCGCCGCGCCGATGCCCATGGCCAGGCCCTGGCCGATGCCGCCTCCCAGCGCGTGCACGCCCGCGCGCGGGTCGAACAGCGGCAGCAGGCGATTGCCCCAGATGCTGTTGGACAGGGTGACGTCGCGCACCCAGTTGAAATCCCTGCCGATGGCGTTCTGCAAGGCTTGCACCAGCTGGTCATAGGGGCCCAGGCCGTCCAGCACGTCCTGCCTTGCGGCTTGCGCGGCCCGCGCCAGATCGCCGTGGAAGTCCGGATCGGTTTGCATGCGGCCTTCCAGCGCATCGGCCAGCGCCGTCAGCGTCGCGTCGGCGTCCGCGCAAATGAACTGGCGGTTGGCATAGCCGCGGTTGTCGGCGGCGGCGTCGGCGTCGATGCGGTACAGGGGCTGGGGCAGCGCGAGCTTGTAGGTCAGCGTTTCGTTGCCGCGCAGCCGCGAACCGACCACCACCAGCGCATCGCACTGCTTGTAGAAGCTCTCCACCGGGCCATGCACGTTGAAGGCGCCCAGGCTGCGCGGATCGTCTTCGGCGACGATGCCGCGGCCTTGCGTGCTGGTGACCACGCCGAAACCCATGTCCAGAAGCCGGCGCGCCGGCTCGCCCGCGTGGCGCGCGCCGCCGCCCAGCCAAAGCAGGGGCCTGCGGGCCTGGGCCAGCGCGTCGGCCAATTGTTCGACCGCCTCGCGCCCGGGCTGCGCCACGCCGACCGGCAGCGGCCGGGTGTCGGTGCTGGGCGGAATCAGCGCGGCCTGGATGTCGATCGGAATCTCGACGCTGACGGGCCCGGTCGGCGCCGTCAATGCCGTCTGCACGGCCTGGCGGATCGTGGCCAGCGCGGTGTCGGCGCTGCGCACCCGATAGGCCGCCTTGGAAACGGATTTCAAGGTCGCCAGCTGGTCGGGCGCTTCGTGGATATAGGCCAGGTCGCGGTCCAGGTACTGCGATTCGATCTGGCCCGTCAGGTGCAGCAGGGGCGTGCCGGCGGTCAGGGCTTCCACCAGGGCGCCCGCGGCATTGCCGGCGGCGGTGCCGGTGCTCGTCAGGCAGACGCCCAGCTCACCGCTGGTGCGCGCGCAGGCGTCGGCCATATTGGTGGCCCCGGCCTCGCCGCGCGCAGGCACGAAGCGGATGCGGCCGCGCCGCGCGAACGCGTCCAGGATGGGCATGTTGTGGATCGAGATCACGCCGAAGGCGGTCTTGACGCCGCATTCTTCGAGAAACGCCGCGATGGCGTCTCCGACGGTATGAGTGTGGTTTTCAGGCATGGCGGTTATGACCTCCGGATACGTCGATGTGGGTGCCAGTGGTGTACGAAGACAGGGGAGTGGCCAGGAACAGGATCGCGTGCGCCGCTTCTTCGGGGCGGCCCAGCCGGCCCAGCGGGATGTGCCGGCGGGCGGCCAGCGCGGCGGTCCAGTCTTCCCAGCTTTGCTCCGGGGTCTCGCGTTCCGCGTAGCGCTTGCGCCATTGGCCGGATTCCACCAGGCCCAGGAGAATGCCGTTCACGCGCACGCCGTCGGGCGCGAATTCGGTAGCCATCGATCGCACCAGGTTGTGCACCCCGGCCCGCGCCGCGGAGGTGGCGACCATATAGGGTTCGGGCTGCACCGCCAGCAGCGAATTCACGCAGACCACCGCTGGCGCGCGGCTCGCGCGCAGTTGCGGCAGAAAGGCGCGCGTGGCGTGGATGACCGAGAAGAATTTCAGCCGCAGCTCGTGTTCCCAGGCCGCGTCGTCGGTCGATTCGAACGTGGACATGCGGCCCTGCCCGGCGTTGTTCACCAGGATGTCGGCAGGTCCCAATTCCGCTTCCACGAGCGCGGCGTAGCGGTCGACCGAAGCCTTGTCCAGCACATCGCACCGGTCGGCCAGCAACCGCGCGTCCGGCCAGCGCCGGCGCAGGCCTTGCTCGGCCGCCGCCAGGCGGTCCGGGTCGCGTCCGCAAAGCGCCACGGCGGCGCCCGCTTCCAGTAATGCCTCCACGGTTGCCAATCCGATGCCGGAACTGCCTCCGGTCACCACTGCAACGTATCCCCTCAAGTCATACATGGTCAGAATCGTGCCTTTGGCCTTCGGCCCTTGCCACAGTCGCGCCGGATCCGGAACGGAATCAGCGCGTCGCGCCGGGTGGCGCGTAATCCAGTAAGCGCGACAACTCGTCGGCCGCGCTGCGCACGGTGGCGATCACGCCCGCTTCGTCCATGGCCGGCTGCGTGGTGGTCATCGTCGGTATCGTCACGCCCAGCGCGGCCACGGTGGCGCCGTTGCGATCGCGCACGGGCGCGGCGATGCTGGCGACGGCGGCCTCATAGAAGCCGTGATCGCTCACGTAGCCGCGCGCGCGGTCCTGCTGCAGCACCTCGTGCAGCGCTTCTACCGTGCCCGGCGTGCGCGGCGAATAGCTTTGCAGCGGCGCGTCGCCATAGAGATTCCGCAGCGCGTCCAGGCTCAGGTCGCAGAGCAGGGCGCGGCCCAGCAAGGTGGCATGCGCCGGCAGGCGGGTGCCGACGTAGACCGTGCTGACGAAAGGGGTGGGCGCGGACGATTTGGCCACCACCACGGCCCAGTGCTGGTCCAGCACCACCAGGTTGGAGGGGTAGCCGGTGGCGTCGCGCACGCGTTCCAGCAAGGGGCGGCCGAGCTCCGTCAGTTCCAGCGAGGCCAGGTACTCGAAGCCCAGGCGGAGCACGCCCATGTCCAGCTGGTAGGTGGAGCCGCCGTCGGTCTTGCGCACGAAGCCCATGTGCTCCAGCGTATTGAGCATGCGGAACACGGTCGACCGGGGGAGGTCGAGCCGGCGCGCCAGTTCGGGCGCGCCCAGCGCGCGGTCGTTGCGGTTGAACTGGCACAGCAGGCGCAGGCCGCGCTCCAGCGCGGGGACGGTGTAGCGGTCGCGACCGTCGTCATTCACATCGGTGTCACTCATGAGAATCTCCGTCAGGAACCGGCGCGCGCCTGGCGCACGATTTCGGCGACCTCCTGCGGCCGCTCGATATGGCAGGCATGGCCCGCCCCGGGGATTAGCTCAAATGATGCCCGCCATGCCGCGGCGATTGCCTGGCACTTTGGCGCAGGCGTAATGGTGTCATGAATCCCCACCCGCACATCCACGGACATGGGCGGGGCGGGGAAGGCCAGCAGGTCGCCGTCGCACAGCAGCCCCACGGCCTGGCGATAGCCCTCCGGGGTGATCTGCCGCATGTTCCAGGCGGTCCATTGCACCTGCCCGGCCCGCGCCGCCGGCGACAGCAGGGCGCTGGCGCGGGCCGCCGCCATGCCGTCGATGCCCAGGCGTTCGAGCGCGCCCAGGCGCTTGCCGCGCGTGGCCTCGCGTTCGCCCGCGTCGGCCGACCCATAGCCGCGCGCGGGGCTCAGCAAGACCAGGCGCGAGATCCGCGCCCGTTCCCGCCGCGCGCAATAGGCCGCCGCTACGAGCGCGCCCAGCGAATGGCCGACCAGCACGCATTCGTCGATGCCGGCGTGGCGCAGGACCTGGTGCAGCCGTTCCGCGTAGTCGGCCGCCGAAGGCCGATCCCCGGCCAGCGGCGCCGACGCGCCATAGCCCGGCGCGTCCCAGGCCAAGACCGTGCATTCCCCGGCAAGCGCCGTCGCGGCGTCGAGCCAGCAGCCCGATCCCGAGCCGATGCCATGCAGCAAAACGACGGCCGGCCCCGTGCCCAGCCGGCGGTAGGCCGACGGGCCCTGCGCGGTGGGAGCCAGGCAGGCGGTAAAGCGATGCAGCGCCTGATCGCGCATGGCTTGCTCGGTAGCGGGCATAGGGGTTTCCCCAATCTCGGGTTTTGATTTATCGCAACTATACTCCGTTTTGTTTTACTAATAAATCATTAGTTCATTAGTGAAACAAAACAACCAGCTTGCTGCGGGGTTTACACAACAGCTTTCCGCGGCGCTCCAAGGGGAAAAAACGTATGTCCGCATTTGCTTTGCGCGCCGTTTGCGGCGCGGTTCTGTCGGTGGCGATCGCCACGCCCGTCCTGGCCGCGGTGTCGGCCGGCGATTCCAGCGTCACCCTGTACGGGTTGATCGACATGGGTTTTCGCACCGATAGCAACGATCACCAGTCGCGCAGCAGCATCGAAAGCGGCATCGCCGGCCAATCGCGCTGGGGACTGCGCGGCCAGGAAGACCTCGGCAATGGCCTGAAGGCCACCTTCCAGCTGGAAAGCGGCTTCAACGGCGCCAACGGCTCCAATACGCAGGGACGTCTCTTCGGCCGTCAGGCGACGGTAGGCCTCAAGGGCGGGTTCGGTGAAATCCGCATGGGGCGCCAGGTCGTCCTGGGCTATGCCTGGACGCCGTTCGTGGCCAGCCCGTTCGGCGTGTCGTGGTCGCGCAATTCCATCGGCACCACGTTCGGCTACAAGTCCGGCGACTTCGGCGCCGATGGCCGGATCAGCAATTCGGTGCTGTATTTCACGCCCAAGTGGAACGGCCTGGAGGCCGCCATCGGCTACAGCTTCGATGCCGAGATGCAGCAAGGGTTCGCCACCGGAGACAACGACCGCGTCACGACGGCCGGCCTGCGCTATTCCAACGGCCCGCTGGTGGTCGCGGCCACCTACGAGCAGCTCAATCCGTCCAACCAGACCCCCGACCGGCGCGACGCGAAGAACTTCCAGTTCGGCGTCGCCTACGACTTCGAGATAGTCAAGCTGCACGCCGGCTACAACGAGCAGCGCGACATCAACCTGAATCCCGCGCCGGGCTACGTGGCGGCCGGCAACGACCGCGACCGCGCCTATACCTTCGGCGTCTCGGTGCCGGTGGGCAGCGGCCGCGTCATGGCCTCGTACCAGAACGCCGTGCTGTCCAAGTCGTCGGGCATCGGCCTGGCATATCAGTACTACCTGTCCAAGCGCACCAACCTGTACGTGATGTTCAACGACACCGATACGCGCAACTTCCGTCGCGACGAGGACGTGAGCCGGCGCCAGTTCGGCTTCGGCATCCAGCACTCGTTCTAAGGCCCCGCGCGAGACGCCCTCGCGCGCCGGCAGGCCCCGGCCCGCCATTGTTTTTGTCCCGTCAGGGATGCATTACTGAGAAGGAACCATCATGATGACCAACGCCATTCCCGAGATTCCCGTCCCGGACCAGGAGAATCCGCAATTCGCCACCTGGAAGCGTCCCAAGGACAAGACGCTGGGCGAGTGGATCGAAACCCGCATCGCCCGCCGCGCGACGCGGAGCTACGACTGGAACGCCCTGGGCTGGCAAGCCGACGTCGACCCTATCTACCGGCGGGCGCAGACGCGCTACATCGGCACCGGCGCGGCCGGCGTGAGCGTCGACCAGAACTCCATTCCGGCCGAGCACTTCACCTTCTCGACCATGGTGCTGCCCGCCGGTTGCGAAGGGCCCTTGCACGTCCATCACGACGTCGAGGAAGCCTTCTTCATCCTGCGCGGCCATGCCATCCGCCTGTTCCTGGAGTACCAGGGCGAGACCTTCGAAGCGGTGCTCAACGAGCGCGACGTGATCTCGGTGCCGCCGGGCATCTACCGCGGGCTGCGCAACGAAGGCCAGGAAGAAGCGCTCATGTGCGTGATGCTGGGCGCCAATCGTCCGGACCTGCCAGACTACCCGGCCGATCACCCCATCGCCATTGCCAAGGCACAGCGCAAGCGCGCCGCGCAAGAGAAGGCGTAAGCCTGATATTTCGGGGTTCCTATAGCTCCCAGGGAGAAAAACGCGATGAATCGCAGACATTTTCTGGGCACTTCGGCCGCATTGGCCGGTGCCCTCTTGATGCCCGGACCGGCCGCAGCGCAAGGCAAGGGCAAGTTCACTTTCCTGACGCCGTTCACGCTGTCGCTGGCCTTTGCGCCGGTGCTGTACGCCCAGGCCACGGGGAAGTTCAGCGCCCGGAAGCTGGATCTGCGCGTCGAGGTCGGCCGCGGCGCCGCCCAGGTGGTGCAATTGGCCGCGGCGGGGCAGGTCGACGCGGGCCGCACCGGCGGGGCCAACTACATGAGCACGCGCGCCCAGGACAACTCGGACGTGATCGCGTTCGGCACGATCGCGCAGATCTCGCCCTTCGTCGTCATTTCCGATGAGAAGGCGCCGGTGCGCGAAGCCAAGGACCTGGCGGGCAAGATCGTCGGCCTGGCTTCCTTCGGCGGCTCCATGGAAGCGACGCTCAATCTCATGCTGGCCCACGCCGGCGTCGATCCGAAGTCCGTGCGCCGCGAGCGCGTGGCCGACGGCCCGGCTTCCTTCGCCATGATCCAGGCCGGCAGGCTGCATGCGTTCTTCGGCAACACCAGCACGGTGTCGCGCTTGCGGGCGGAGCACCTGGCCGCGTCGGTCATGCATGCCGACGACGGCGTGCCGGGGCAGGTCTACGTGGCGCGCGAACGCGACCTGGCCGCGCATCGGGATGCCTTCGTCGCGTTCACCCGCGGCGTCGTGGACTCGGTGAAGGAACTTGCCGCCATGGACGATCAAGCCTTGCTGGCGGCGATCGCGCTGATGGGCAAGGCGTTCGACATTCCCGGCATCGAGAAGACCGACATCGCCTTGCAGGACTTGCGCGGAAATCGCGAACTCTGGCTGACGCACGGCGTCGAGAACGTGGTCCGGAACGACCCCAAGCAATGGGCGGAAGGCCGGCGCCTGCTGGTGGAGGCGGGCCTGATGCGCCCGACCGAACGCCCGCTGTACACGAACGATATCTGGGAGAGCGCAGTTGCCTGATTCCCGACAGCAGCAGCCGGCGGCCTCGGCCGCCGAGGCCATCGTCAGCTTCGTCGACGTCACCAAGAAGTTCAAGACGGACTCCGGCGTCACGACCGCGTTGCAAGGCATCAACCAGCACATCGCGCCCGGCGAGTTCGTCGCCATCATCGGTCCGTCCGGTTGCGGCAAGTCCACCTTGCTGCGTCTGCTGTGCGGACTCGAAACGCCCAGCGAAGGCCGCATCGAATGGCCGGGCCGCCCGGCGGCCAATCCGGTGCGATTCGGCGTGGCCTTCCAGGAGCATCGCCTCCTGCCCTGGCTGAACATCGAGCAGAACGTGGCCTTGCCCAAGCTGATGACCACGGGGGCGAGCGGCGACGACCTGAGCCGCGCCCGCGAGCTCTGCGCCATGGTGGGATTGACCGGCTTCGAAAAGCGCCGGCCCGCCGAGCTGTCAGGCGGCATGCGGCAACGCGCTTCCTTCGCGCGCGCTTTGTTCTCCAACCCGGAACTGCTCTTGCTGGACGAACCTTTCGGCGCGCTGGATGCGCTGACGCGGGAGCAGATCATCGCCGACGCCGAAGCCATCTGGATGCGCGAGAAGTTCGCGGCGTTCCTGATCACCCACTCGATCAGCGAGGCCGTGCACCTGGCGGACCGGGTGATCGTCATGTCGGCCCGCCCCGGCCGCGTGGCCGCCGAGATCAGAGTGGACCTGCCGCGTCCGCGCACCGCGCAGCGCGAAAACCCCGAATACGCGCGGCTGTGCGCCGAACTGCGCAAGCACCTGGAGATCTGAATTGAAACGCCTTGCCATTCAAATCTGCTCCGTCGTGGTGTTCTTCGTCTTGTGGAAGGGCTATGTCACGGCGTTCGACGTGTCGCCGTTGGTACTGCCGCCGCCGGAAGACGTGCTGCATGCCCTGGTGCGCCTGATGGGCCGCGCCGACACTTACTACCACATCTACACCACCCTGGCCGAATGCCTGGGCGGCTTCGTGATCGCCGTGGCGCTGGGCACGGTCATCGGTCAGGTCCTCGGCCGAGTGCCGCTGCTCGATACCATCTTCAAGCCCTTCGTCGTGGCCCTGCAGCTGACGCCCAAGGTGGCCTTGATTCCCCTGTTCATCCTATGGTTCGGCTTCGGCATCGAATCCAAGATCGTGATCTCGGCGCTGATGGCCTTCTTCCCCGTGTTCGCCAACAGCTATCTCGGCGCGAAATCGGTGGACACCGGGCTGGTGGAAGTGTTCCAGGTCGGCAATGCAAGCGGCGGCAAGCGCTTCCGCCTGCTGGTGATCCCGGCCTCGCTGCCCTACATCCTGACCGGCATGGAGATGGCCATCGTGCTGTCCATCATCGGCGCCGTGGTGTCGGAGTTCGTCGCCGGTTCGCGCGGGCTGGGCTACCTGGCCACGGTCAAGTTGCAGGACATGGAGGTGGATACGCTGTTCGCCGTCGTGCTGTTGCTGGCGACCATCGGCTTCCTGCTCTATTTCGCGATCGGTTCGCTGCGCAAGGTGCTGATTCCCTGGCATGAATCGGGGAAGATCGGCTAGGGCAGGGCCCTGACCCGACGGCCCGCGCGCGGAGGACGGCGCGGGCGTCTCGGCAAAAAAAACCGGCGCATCGCGTCGGTTTTTTTTGAGGTCGGCCCATGCGGGCCGGGCCTTGCGGGGACTCAGCGCTTGAGCTTGGCGAAGGCGTCGGCCATCGCGCTGTTCATCATGTTGCCGCCGGCGGCGCCGCGGCCGCCATCGCCTTGCGGCCGGCGGTTGCCGCGGTCGCCGCCCTTGGGGGCGTCGCCGCTGCGCCGCGCAGGCGCCGCGGTGTCGTTCAGGCGCATGGTCAGCGCGACGCGCTTGCGAGCGGCGTCCACTTCCAGCACCTTCACGCTGACCGTCTGGCCGACGCGCACCACGTCGCGCGGATCCTTCACGAACTTCTCGGCCAGGGCCGAAATGTGGACCAGGCCGTCCTGGTGCACGCCGATGTCGACGAACGCGCCGAAGTTGGCGACGTTGGTCACGACGCCTTCCAGCACCATGCCCGGGTACAGGTCGTTCAGGGTTTCGACGCCTTCCTTGAATTGCGCCGTCTTGAATTCGGGACGCGGATCGCGGCCGGGCTTCTCCAGTTCGGCGAAGATGTCGCGCACCGTGGGCAGGCCGAAGCGCTCGTCGGTGAAGTCCGACGGCGAAACACCCTTGAGCGCGTCGCGCTGGCCGATGATCTGCTTGACCTCGGCCTTGATCTTGGCGACGATGCGCTCGACCACCGGATAGGCTTCCGGGTGCACGGACGACGCGTCCAGCGGATTGTCGCCGTTGGGAATGCGCAGGAAGCCGGCGGCCTGCTCGAATGCCTTTTCGCCGAAGCGCGGCACCTTGCGCAGGATTTCACGGGTGGGGAAGGCGCCGTTCTCGTCGCGCCAGGCCACGATGTTCTTGGCCAGCAGCGAGTTCAGGCCGGACACGCGGGCCAGCAGCGCGGCCGAGGCCGTGTTCACGTCCACGCCCACGGCGTTCACGCAGTCTTCGACCACGGCGTCGAGCGAGCGCGCGAGTTCGCGCTGGTTGACGTCGTGCTGGTACTGGCCGACGCCGATCGCCTTGGGATCGATCTTGACCAGCTCGGCCAGCGGATCCTGCAGGCGGCGGGCGATGGACACCGCGCCGCGCAGGGTCACGTCCAGATCGGGGAATTCCTGCGCCGCGGTTTCGGACGCGGAGTAGACGGAGGCGCCGGCTTCGGAGACCACCACGCGGGTGACCTTGAGGTCGGGGAAGCGCTCCATCATGTCGCCCACCAGCTTTTCGCTTTCGCGCGAGGCGGTGCCGTTGCCGATGGCGATCAGGTCCACCTTGTGGCGCGCGACCAGCGCGGCCAGCGTGTTGATCGTGCCGTCGCGGTCGCGGCGGGGCTCGAAGGGGTAGACGGTGGTGGTGTCCACGACCTTGCCGGTGACGTCGATGACGGCGACCTTGCAACCCGTGCGGATGCCGGGGTCCAGGCCCAGCACGGCCTTGGGGCCCGCCGGCGCGGCCAGCAGCAAGTCCTTCAGGTTGGCGGCGAACACGCGGATGGCTTCGGCTTCGCCGCTTTCGCGCAGGCGGCCGATCAGTTCGCTTTCGAACGCCGTCAGCAGCTTGACGCGCCAGGTCCAGCGGCAGACCTCGCCCAGCCAGCGCGCGCGCGGCGACGCGTCCAGCGCGAACAGGCCGTTGCCCAGCTTGAGGAAGTTGGCGACCCGGGCCACGCAAGGATGCGGCACTTGCGCTTCCAGCTCGGACTCCAGGCCCAGGCGCAATTCCAGCACGCCTTGCTGGCGGCCGCGCAGCAGCGCCAGGATGCGGTGCGAGGGCAGGGTGCGCAGCGGCTCGTTGAAGTCGAACCAGTCGCGGAAATTGGCGCCCTCGGCTTCCTTGCCGTCGACCATCTTGGAATAGATCAGGCCGGTGGACCAGAGGTGCTCGCGCAGATCGGCCAGCAGGTCGGCGTTTTCCGCGTAGCGCTCGGCCAGGATGTCGCGCGCGCCATCGAGCGCGGCCTTGGCGTCATTGATGGACGCCTCGGGGTTCAGGTACTGGGCGGCCAGCGCGGCGGGATCGCAGGCGGGATCGGCCAGGATGCCGTCGGCCAGCGGTTCCAGGCCGGCTTCGCGGGCGATCTGGGCGCGGGTGCGGCGCTTGGGCTTGTACGGCGCGTACAAGTCTTCCAGGCGCTGCTTGGTATCGGCGGCGCCGATTTCCTGCTGCAACTCGGGCGTGAGCTTGCCCTGCTGCGAAATGGATTCGAGAATGGCTCCCCGGCGCTCTTCGAGTTCACGCAGATAACCGAGGCGCACTTCCAGGTTGCGCAGCACGGTATCGTCCAGGCCGCCGGTGGCTTCCTTGCGGTAGCGGGCGATGAAGGGCACGGTGGCGCCGTCGTCCAGCAGTTCCACCGCCGCGGCGATCTGGGAGGCGCGCGCTTCGAGCTCGGTAGCGAGCTGCGCGACGATGCGGGCGTTGTCGACGCCGGCGGCGACGTTCGTGATAGTGGAAGTTTCAGACATCTCTATACGACGACAAAAAGGGAAAACGAGGGGCGGATTGTGCCATAAGCCGTTGTTACAAAACGTGCCAGGGTGGACAGGCATGTCCCTCTGGCGGCACTTTTTCGGCGGGGGACAGGTCCGGCAGCGGGTATCATTTGGTCCTTTCCCACATGAGTGCCTGGCGCCCGACCCGCAACCGGCACCGGCGAAACCGTTCCGATGCTGGACCTGGATATTTCCGAATTCTTCGACGAGGACGGGCCCTTGGCCACGGCCTTGCCCGGCTACAAGCCCCGACCCGCGCAAGTGGAATTGTCCCAGGCCATCGGCCAGGCCATCCAGGACCGCGCCACGCTGGTGGCCGAGGCCGGCACGGGCATCGGCAAGACCTGGGCCTATCTTGTACCCGCCTTCATCCAGGGCGGCAAGGTGCTGATTTCCACCGGCACCCGCACCCTCCAGGATCAGCTCTACGCCCGCGATCTGCCGCGCGTGCGCGCCGCGTTGGCCGCGCCCGTGACCGCCGCGCTGCTCAAGGGCCGCGGCAATTACGTGTGCCACTACCACCTGGAGCGCCTGCAGGGCGACGAGCGCGCCCTGAAGTCGCGCAGTGAAATCCAGCAGCTGCGCCAGATCCAGGTGTTCGCCGGGATTTCCAAGACGGGCGACCGCAGCGATCTGGCGCAGGTGCCCGAAGACGCCGACATCTGGCAGCGCGTGACGTCCACGCGCGAGAACTGCCTGGGCCAGGAGTGCCCGCGCATCCGCGACTGTTTCGTGGTGAAGGCGCGCAGGCAGGCCCAGGAAGCCGACGTCGTGGTCGTCAACCATGCCTTGTTCATGGCCGACCTAGTGCTGCGGGAAGAGGGCGTCACCGACCTGCTGCCCGAAGCCGACACCGTGATCTTCGACGAGGCGCACCAGCTTCCCGATACCGCCACGCGCTTCCTGGGCAGCAGCGTGTCCACGCACCAGCTGATGGATTTCGGCCGCGCGCTGGAAGCCGCCGGGTTGGCCTATGCGCGCGAAGCGGCCAAATGGAGCGACGTCAGCCGCCATCTGGAAACGGCCGCGCGCGAGCTGCGGCTGGTCTGCGCGCCGCTGGACCGGATGCCGGGCCGCAAGGCCACGTTCGAGGCCATCCCGAATCCCGAGGAGTTCGACGCTGCGCTCAAGACATTGCGCGACGCGGTCGATAGCGCCGCGCAGGCCCTGGCCGCGGTGTCCGAGAAGCATCCCGACCTGATGGCCGCGGCGCGCAGCGGCGCGGAGATCTCCGCGCGGCTCAAGCGCTGGGCCACGCCGGGCCGCGCGGATGCGGGCCTGGCCGATGAAGGCTGGGGCCGCGACGACCAGGCGCCCGAACCCGCGGCGCCGTCCCCGGCCGGAGACGGCCTGCCCACGCCGGCGGCCATTCTCGCGGGCGCCGCCGCCGCGGAACAATGGTCGGGCCCGGCGGTGCGCTGGGTCGAGCACGGCCAGCACCACGTGCGCCTGCATTCCGCGCCGCTGTCGGTGGCGCAGGCGTTCTCCAAGTACCGCAAGCCCGGCCAGGCCTGGATCATGACCTCGGCCACCTTGTCGATCAACGGCGAATTCACGCACTTCACCAGCCAGCTGGGGCTGGACAAGGCGCGCACTGGCAAGTGGGAATCCCCGTTCAACTACCCGGAGCAGGCGCTGCTGTTCGTGCCCCGCGGCATGCCCGAGCCCCAATCGCCGCAGTTCCTCGACCGCTTCGTGCAGACGCTGATGCCGCTGCTGGAGGCCAGCCCCGGCGGGACCCTGGTGCTGTGCACGACGCTGCGCGCCGTGGACAAGGTCGCCAACCTGCTGGCCGACCAGTTCGACGACGCCGGCCATGAATGGCCGCTGCTCAAGCAGGGCGACGGCACGCGCCGCGACCTGCTCGACCGCTTCTGCAAGCTCCAGCACCCCGTGCTGGTGGGCAGCGCCAGCTTCTGGGAAGGCATCGATCTTCCCGGCGACGTGCTGACCCTGGTGGCGATCGACAAGCTGCCGTTCGCGCCGCCCGACGATCCCGTGATCGAGGCGCGCCTGCGGGCCTGTCGGTCGCAGGGCGGCAATCCCTTCTCGGAATACCAGTTGCCGGAGGCCGCGATTTCGCTCAAGCAGGGCGCCGGCCGCCTGATCCGCACCGAATCCGATTGGGGCGTGCTCATGGTGGGCGACGGCCGCCTGGTCGAAAAGCCCTACGGCAAGCGCCTGTGGCGGGGGCTGCCGCCGTTCGCGCGGACCCGGGAACTGGAAGAGGTGCTGGCGTTCTACCGCCGCAAGCAGGAGCCGCGCGGCTAGGAGCGGTCTGCCCGGGCTGTGGAGTCTTGGCCGGATTGCTCAGGCGGCGGCCCGTTCGGTCCGTCGCGACAGCGCCCACCAGCCGGTCATGGCGGCGGCCAGGCTCACGATGGGCAGCATGGCGGCATTCAGGATTTCCCAACCCATCCGCGCCAGGGCGGGGCCGGCGGCCAAGGTGGCCAGGGCGGTGGTGGCATAGCGGAGCATCTCGGCGGCCCCTTGCACGCGTGCCCGTTCAGCGGGGCGGTAGGACTGCGCCAGCAGCGTGGTGCCGCCGACGAACATGAAGTTCCAGCCCACGCCCAGGCAGAACAGCGCCGCATGGAAAGCCGCAAGCGAACTCGATTGCATGGCGATCAGCGAGCAAGCCGCGTTCAACGCCATGCCCATGCCGAGCACTCGGGGCAGGCCGAGCCGGTTGATCAACGCGCCCGCGAAGAAGGCCGGGGCGTACATGCCGATGAGATGCCACTGCATGATGCTGGCGCCGTCGGCGATGGTGTGCTGGCAGGCGACGGCGGCCAGCGGGGCCGCCGTCATGACGAACATCATCGAGACCGAACCCACGACATTGTTGGCCAGGGCCGCCACGAAGATGGGCTGCCGCATGACTTCGCCCAAGGGACGGGCCGGCAGGCCTGCGGCCTGCGCTTCGGCGGGCTGGCCACCATCAACGTTCTGGTCGCGGTAGGCCGCGAGCATCAGCGCGCTGGCCGCGCCCAGCAGGGCCACCATCAGATAGGCGCCGGAGAAGACCGCCGCAGGGAATAAGTCCTTGGCCCAGGCCGCCAGGGCCGGCCCCGCGATGGCGGCGATGACGCCGCCCGTCAGCACCACGGAGATGGCGCGGCTCTTGGCTTCGGCGGGCACCGCGTCGGCGGCCGCCAGCCGGTAATACTGCGCGAAGGCCTGGAACACGCCGACCAGCGCCGTGCCCAGGCAGAAGAGCCAGAAATCGCTGGCAAACACCGCGGCCACGGAGATCAGCCCGCCAGCGGCGCCGGCCAGCGAGCCCAGCATGAAGCCCGCGCGGCGGCCGATGCGCTGCATCAGCAAAGAGGCATACCAGGTGACCGCGGCGCCCGCTACCGTGATCAGCGCGAATGGCAGTGTCGCCAGCGCCGGGTGGGGCGCCAGCATCTGGCCGGTCAGCGCCGTCAAGGTGAGGTCGATGGAGATCGCCGCGATGTACAGACCTTGGCAGATGGCGAGGATGCGGGCATTGCGCAGGCCGCGCGAGGGGGAGGTCATGGTGGAGGGACGTCCGGAGGGTTGACAGGCCTCACTTTAGCGCCGGAGAATCTGACAAGAATGACCATTTCCCCTCATTTCTTGCCATGACCCACCGCGTCTGCATTCTGCCTGTGCCGAACTTCCAGCTGCTCGACATGGCTGGGCCGCTGTCAGTGTTCCAGATTGCCGCCGAGCTGGTGCCGGGCGCCTATGAGATGGCCGTGGTATCGGCCGAGGGCGGGCTGGTCCGTTGTTCGGCCGGCGTGCCGGTGCAGACCCGGTCGTGGCGCGGCCTGCGCGCCGATACGGTGCTGGTGCCGGGCGGCCAGGGCGCGCGCGAGCCGCGGGCGGCGCCGGCCATGCTGGCCTATCTGCGCGCCGCGCATGCGCGCGGCCGGCGCGTCGCCAGCGTTTGCACGGGCGCGTTCGTGCTGGCGCAGGCCGGCCTTCTGGAGGGGCGACGTGCGACCACCCACTGGCGCCACGCCGCCGAGCTGCAGCGGCGTCACCCGGCCTTGACGGTGGCGGCGGATCGCATCTATGTCGAGGACGGCGCGGTGTGGACGTCGGCCGGGATCGCGGCCGGCATAGACCTGGCGCTGGCCATGGTGCAGGCGGACCACGGCGAGGCGGTCGCCCGTGCCACGGCCCGCGAAATGGTGGTCTATCACCGCCGCACGGGCGGACAATCGCAGTTCTCGGCGTTGCAGGACCTGGCGCCGCCCAGCGGGCGCATGCGCGAGGTCCTGGCACATGTGGGGCAGCACCTGGACGAAGTTCTGGACATCGAGCGCCTGGCCGGCGTGGCATGCCTGAGTCCGCGCCAGTTCTGCCGTCAGTTCAAGCAGGAAACAGGCCAGACGCCGGCCAAGGCGGTGGAGCGAATACGCGCCGAGGCGGCTCGCGAACTGGTCGAGGAGGGCGGGACCGGCATGGACGCCATCGCGCGCCGGGTGGGCTTTGGCGATACGGAGCGCATGCGCCGCGCCTTCATCCGCATCTACGGGCAGCCGCCGCAAGCCATGCGGCGCGGCGCGGCTCCATAAAAAAGCCCCTTGATCGCGTGAGGGGCTTCTTTTCCATGCAGGAACCGGATCAGTTGAACGGGTTCCACCAGCTCTTGTCGGCCTTCAGGCCCTTGGTGCGGAATTCGCTGTTGGGGAAGTTCTTGTCGTAGACGCGCTGCGAGTCGTTCTTCAGTTCGGTCATGCCGAGCTTGTCGTAGGACTCGACCATCAGGTAGAGCGCTTCTTCGGTGGCGGGCGCGCCTTCGAAGTCGGTGATGACGGTCTGGGCGCGGTTGGCGGCGGCCACGTAGGCGCCGCGCTCGTAGTAGTAGCGGGCGACGTGCACTTCGTTCATGGCGATGGTGTTGACCAGCCAGGCGACGCGCTTCTCGGCGTCGGCCGAGTACTTGCTGTCGGGGTAACGCTTGATCAGCTCGTTGAAGGCGTCGTAGGAGGCGCGCAGCCCCTTGGGATCGCGTTCGGCGGGATCCTGGCCGGTAATGCTGCTCATGAAGGCGCTGGCCGGCGTGAAGTTGACCAGGCCCTTCAGGTACAGCGCGTAGTCGGTGCCGGGATGGTTGGGGTAGAGCTGCTGGAAGCGGTCGATGGCGGCCAGGGCCTGCTCGTTTTCGCCGTCTTTCCAGTTGACGTAGGCCAGTTCAAGCAGGGCTTGCTGCGCGTACACGCCGAACGGATAGCGGCTTTCGATCGCGGTCAGCCGTTCGCGGGCTTCCTTCCAGCCGCCCGAGGACATTTCCGACTTGGCATCGGCGTAGAGCTGTTCGGCGCTCCAGTTCGTGGTCTTGTCGTACTTGCTGTTGGACGAGCCGCAACCGGCGATCGCGACGACGGCAACTAGCGCGATGACCACGCGCAAGATCGGCCCGCTGCGGGAGGCGGGGTTCGAGGGAGCTGCGGAGTGGTGAATCACGAGAATCGTATCCTTGGTGGTAGCATGGCAGGCTGATTATATGATTTGTCTCCATGTCTGATACAGCCGCCGGCGCAGATCTCGTTTCCGACGACGAATTCCTGGGTCTTCCCGATGAAAATCCCAGGGGGGAGCCGCAACTTGTAACCGTGCCCGAGGGTACCCGGGCCGACCGGCTGGACAAGGTGCTGGCGGGGTTGTTGCCCGATCATTCCCGCAGCCGGCTGCAAGGCTGGATCGAGGCCGGCAACGTCCATGTGAACGGCGCGCCCGGCAAGGTCCGCCAGACCGTGGGCCCGGGCGACGAGATCGCCGTGTGGCCCCAGCCCGCGCCCGAAGCTCTGGCCTTCGCGCCCGAACCCGTGGAATTCGCGGTGGTCGACGAAAGCGCCGACTGGATCGTCGTGAACAAGCCCGCCGGGCTGGTCACCCATCCCGGCGCGGGTAACTGGAGCGGCACGCTGCTCAACGGTTTGCTGTACCGCTATCCGGAACTGGCCCACGTGGCGCGGGCCGGCATCGTGCATCGCCTGGACAAGGACACGTCCGGCCTGATGGTGGTGGCGCGCAACGAAACGGCCCAGACCCACCTGGTGCGCCAACTGCAGGCGCGCAGCATGGGGCGCGAGTACATGGCGCTGGCGCACGGCTGGCTGGCCGCCGCCGGCAAGGTGGATCGCCCGATCGGCCGCGATTCCCGCGTTCCCGTGCGCATGAGCGTGGAGCGCCCGGTGGCGCCCAAGCCGGCCATCACGCACTATGCGCCGGCCCGCCGCGGCCAGGTGGAGCCGGGCGGCCGCGTCACCGAAGTGGTGTGCCGCCTGGAAACCGGCCGCACCCACCAGATCCGCGTGCACCTCGCCAGCCTGGGGCATCCGCTGTTGGCCGACACGCTCTACGGCGGCAAGGCCATCGCGGGCGCGCAGCGGCAGATGCTGCATGCGCGCGCCCTGCATTTCGACGATCCGGGCGGCCGAGGCGAGGTCGAATTCGCCGCGGCTCCGCCCGCCGACATGACCCTGGTACAGGAAAGCATCGCATGGAACGCGTAGTGGCAGGCCTGCCGGTGGTGACCGGCCCCCAATGGGCCGGCGTGAACTATTTCTGCACGACCCGCGCGGGCGGCGTGGGCTTCGCGCCGCACGACACCCTGAACCTGGGCCGCCGCGCCGGAGACGATCCCGACACCGTCACGGAGAACCGACGCCGTGTGCGCGCCGCCGTGCCCGCCGAACCCCTGTGGCTGCGCCAGGTCCATGGCAGCGAGGTCGTGGACGCCGATCTGCCGGACCTGCCGGACGAGCCGGCCGTCGACGCCAGCGTCACCGCGCGCGCCGGCCGCGTGCTGGCCGTCATGGTGGCCGACTGCCTGCCCGTGGTGATCGCCGATGCGCAAGGCACGGTGCTGGGCGCGGCGCACGCCGGCTGGCGCGGCCTGTCGGGCGGCGTGCTGGAACACACGCTCGCGGCCATGCGGGCCAAGGCGCCGCGGGCCGCGGGCTGGCGCGCCTGGGTGGGCCCCGGCATCGGCCCGCAGGCTTTCGAAGTGGGCCAGGACGTGCTGGATGCTTTCGAAGCGGACGATCCCGCCACCCGGCGCTACTTCACGCCGCGGCCGGAGCACCCCGGAAAATGGCTGGCCGACCTCGCCGGATTGGCCGATTTCCGGCTGCGCCGCGCCGGGGTACAAGAAGTGTCCTTGAGCGGGCTGTGCACCGTGGCCGACGCTGGCCGGTTCTTTTCGTACCGGCGCGATGGAGAAACCGGACGCATGGCATTGCTCACCTGGCTCGACCCGGTTTGATCCAGCGCAAGGCCGGCATCCCGGCTTGCGGAATACCCTGGTAGGTCTCCTTGTATACCCGCATTGACAGGCCTGGACCCGGAATGCAACATCAATCGCGTAGTTTCGATAACAAGGTGTCGAAGTGAATGCCAATCTCTCCGCCGCAGGGCCCATTCCGGTGAGCGTGGCACCGGAAGTCCTGGCCGACATCCAGGCCGAATTTTCTCGCGAATGGCAGCGCCTTTGCGATGACGCCCGCCGGGGGGCGCTCGCGCCGCCGCCGGACCGCCGTTTTGCCGGCGAAGCCTGGGCCGCCAATCACTCGCACCTGTTGCTGGCGCATACTTACCTGTTGTCCGCCCGCGCGATGTCGCGCATGGTGGACGCCGCGCAGGTCAGCGAGCCGATGCGCGACCGCCTGCGCTTTTCCATCATGCAATGGGTCGACGCCTTGTCGCCCTCCAATTTCCTGGCGCTGAACCCGGACGCCCAGCAATCCATCGTGGAGAGCGCGGGCCGCGCGCTGAACGAAGGCCTGGCGAACCTGCTGGGCGACGTGAAGAAAGGGCGCATCACCCAGACGGACGAAACGCAGTTCGAGATCGGCCGCAACGTGGCGGTGACGCCCGGCGAGGTCGTGTACGAGAACCCGCTGTTCCAGCTGATCCAGTACGCGCCGACCACCGGCACCGTGCACGAGCGGCCGCTGGTCATCGTGCCGCCGAACATCAACAAGTTCTACATCCTGGACCTGCAGCCCGAGAATTCCTTCGTGCGGCACGCGGTGGACCAGGGCTACACGGTGTTCCTGATTTCGTGGCGCAATCCCGTGGCCAGCGACACCGACGGCGTGGATCGCGCCACCTGGTCCGACTACCTGGACAACGCGGTGCTGCAGGCCCTGCGCGTGGCCAGCGACATCACCCGGCAGCCGCAGGTCAATGCGCTGGGCTTCTGCGTGGGCGGCACGATGCTGGCCTCCGCGCTGGCGCTGGCCGAAGCGCGCGGCGAACGTCCCGTGGCTTCGCTCACGCTGCTGACTTCGCTGCTGGATTTCCACGATACCGGCGTGCTGAACGTCTTCGTCGACGAAGCCCACGCGCTGCTGCGCGACCATCAATTGGGCAAGGGCGGCCTGATGCCCGGCCGCGAGCTCGCCACCACGTTCTCGTTCCTGCGGCCCAACGAGCTGGTATGGAACTACGTGGTCGGCAACTACCTGAAGGGCCAGAAGCCGCCGGCCTTCGACCTGCTGTTCTGGAACGGCGACAGCACCAACCTGCCCGGTCCTTTCTTCTCCTGGTACTTCCGCAATACCTACCTGGAGAACAACCTGAAGGTGCCCGGTCGGGCGCAGGCCGCGGGCATGCCGCTGGACCTGACGCGCCTGGACATGCCGGCGTACATCTTCGGATCGCGCGAGGACCATATCGTGCCCTGGGTGTCGGCCTATGCCTCCACCCAGGTGCTGCGCGGGCCGCAACGCTTCGTGCTGGGCGCTTCCGGGCATATCGCCGGCGTGGTGAATCCGCCGGCCAAGAAGCGCCGCAGCTACTGGGTGGCGGACGCGCTGGAGCAATCGGGGCATCACCTGCCCGGGGATCCGAACGCCTGGTTCGCGCAGGCGACGGAGCAGCCCGGCAGCTGGTGGCCGGACTGGACCGGCTGGCTGTCCGGCCATTCCGGCAAGCAGGTCAAGGCGCGCACCAAGTTAGGCAATGCCAGATACCGGCCCATCGAGCCGGCGCCTGGCAGGTATGTGAAGGTCCGGGCTGCCTGAAGCCGCGATTCGCGGTTGGCCCAGGACAGTAAATCAATCAACGAGGCGTCCGTCGCACACAGGAGGAAATCCAATGAGCGGAAAACTGGCTTACGTTACAGGCGGGATGGGCGGTATCGGCACCTCAATTTGCCAGCGCCTAGCCAAAGATGGCTTTCGCGTGGTGGCAGGCTGCGGCCCCAGCCGCAATTACCAGCAATGGCTGGATGAACAGGCGGCGCAGGGCTATACGTTCTACGCGTCCGTGGGCAACGTGTCCGATTGGGAGTCCACGGTAGAAGCATTCGAGCGCGTCAAGCGGGACATGGGCCCGGTCGATGTGCTGGTCAACAACGCGGGCATCACCCGCGACGGCCTGTTCCGCAAGATGAGCGCCGACGACTGGCGCGCGGTCATCGACACCAACCTGAACAGCCTCTTCAACGTGACCAAGCAGGTGATCGACGACATGGTCGAGCGCCAGTGGGGCCGCATCGTCAACATCAGCTCGGTGAACGGGCAGAAGGGGCAGTTCGGCCAGACGAACTATTCCACGGCGAAGGCGGGCATCCATGGCTTCACCATGGCGCTGGCGCAGGAAGTGGCCAGCAAGGGCATCACGGTCAACACGGTGTCGCCGGGCTACATCGGCACGGACATGGTTCGCGCCATCCGTCCGGACGTGCTGGAAAAGATCGTCGCCACCATTCCGGTGCGCCGCCTGGGCACGCCGGAGGAAATCGCGTCCATCACGTCGTGGCTGGCCTCGGATGAGTCTGGGTTTTCGACGGGCGCGGACTTCTCGCTCAACGGCGGCCTGCATATGGGCTGAAGCATCGCGGGCCGCCACGAGCGGCCCGCCGGCGCCGGGCGGCCTCGGGGAGAGGGCCGTCCGGCATTACACTTACCCTTATCCGAAGTCTTAGAGATCGCCCGATCCGGGGACAACCATGACGCAAGCACAAACCGGCGCCAGTCTGCGCCTGATTAAAAAGTACCCCAACCGTCGTCTGTACGACACCCGGACCAGCACCTACATCACGCTCGCAGATGTCAAGCAACTGGTCCTGGCGAACGAGGAATTCCAGGTCGTGGACGCCAAGAGCGGCGAAGACCTGACCCGCAGCATCCTGCTGCAGATCATCCTGGAAGAGGAAAGCGGCGGCATGCCCATGTTCTCCTCGAACATGCTGTCGCAGATCATCCGCTTCTATGGCCACGCCATGCAGGGCATCATGGGCTCGTACCTGGAAAAGAACATCCAGGCCTTCATGGAAATCCAGCAACGCATGGCCGAGCAGTCCAAGGGCCTGTACGGCAGCCAGTTCGGCCCCGAGGCCTGGGCCCAGTTCATGAACGTGCAGACGCCCATGCTGCAGAACATGATGAACAACTACATCGACCAGAGCAAGAACCTGTTCGTGCAGATGCAGGACCAGATGCAGGACCAGACGCGCGCGATGTTCTCGACCTTTCCGTTCACGCCCGGCGGCCCGCAGGGCCCGGGTCGCAAGTAGCGCGCCCTCCGCGGCCGCGCCCTGATGAGGACGCCCCTTCGGGGGCGTTTTTCATGGATTGACGAAACGCAATGATCCGGCGATTTTCATGCCCCGGGGTTCAGGGATATGTCAGTTGTTTTGGTTACATTAATGAAAACGGTTCTTGTTTATGTTTCTGGAGCCGCCATTTCATTCGTGTCTCAAGGATTATGCACATGATCAAGAAAGCCTTGGCCCTGGCCATTGTCGCTCTGAGCGTTTCCGCCGCGCACGCGGCTGAATACCCCATCGGCAAGCCCGTGGAAAAGGGCGGCATGGAAATCGGCGCGGTCTATCTGCAGCCGATCGAAATGGACCCGCCCGGGATGATGCGTCCCGCCAAGGATTCGGACGTGCACCTGGAGGCCGACATCCATGCCACCGCCGGCAACAAGACGGGCTTCCCCGAAGGCGAGTGGGTGCCGTACCTAGTCGTGAAGTACGAGATCCAGAAGGTCGGCAGCAACAACGTGCAGAAGGGCACGTTCATGCCGATGGTCGCCAACGACGGCCCGCACTACGGCGAGAACGTCAAGCTGGAAGGCCCTGGCAAGTACAAGCTGAAGTACACGGTCCTGCCCCCGACCGCCGACAAGATGAGCCACTTCGGCCGCCACGTCGACAAGGAAACCGGCGTGGGCCCGTGGTTCGAGCCGTTCGACCTGGAATATGAATTCGTCTTTGCCGGCACCGGCAAGAAGGGCGGCTACTGATCGTGAAACGCCTGCTTCGCGTTGCCGCCGCACTGCTGATCGGCCTGGCCGGCCTGGCCGGCACGGCGCCCGCGCAGGCGGACGAATTGCCCACGTTCACGCTGAGGTTCAAGCCCGACGGCACGTTCGAGCCCGCCACCCTGGAGGTGCCCGCGGGCCGTTTCAAGATCGAGCTCATCAACGAGAGCAACGAGCCGGTGGAATTCGAGAGCATTCCGCTGCGCAAGGAAAAAGTCCTGGGCCCGGGGGTGAAGTCCTTCGTGGTGATCACCATCTCGCGTCCGGGCGAGTATCCCTTTTTCGATGACTTTCACCAGAACGTGAAAGGCACCCTGGTCGTCAAGCCCAAGGAATAACGCGGTACCGATACATGGAACAGGTTCTTTTCATAGTCTGGCGTGAAAGCGTCGAAGCCATGTTGGTGGTGGGCATCCTGTACACCTGGCTGCGCGCCACGCCCGAAGGCAAGCGCGGGCTCAACTATCTGTGGGGCGGCGTGGCCGCGGGCCTGGCCCTGGCGGTGGCGCTGGCGCTGGTGCTGCTGGGCGTGTCGTCCTGGCTCAGCGACGAGGGCCAGGAATGGTTCCAGGCCATCATGTCGCTGGCCGCCTGCGTGCTGGTGGTGCAGATGGTCGTGTGGATGAAAAAGCACGGCCGCACGCTCAAGGGCGAACTGGAAAGCGGCGCGAAGGCGTCCGTCGCGGCCGACAACTGGTGGGGCCTGTTCGTGCTGGTGGCCATCGCCGTGGCCCGCGAAGGCAGTGAAACCGTGGTGTTCCTGTACGGCACCGTGTCCGCGGGCGGCGACGGCAGCAGCATGCTGATGCTGGCGCTGGCCGGCGTCGCGGGTTTCGCCGTGGCGCTGCTGACGTTCTGGCTGCTGCAGCTGGGCGGCAAGCTGATCACCTGGCGCCGCTTCTTCCGCGTGACCGAAATCCTGCTCCTGCTGCTGGCCGGTTCGCTGCTGGTGGGCGGGCTGGATCACCTGATTTCTCTCGACGTCCTGCCCACCATCGTCGATCCCGTCTGGGACAGCTCGTGGCTGTTGAGCGACAGCACCGGCTTCGGCAAGATCCTGGCCGATTTCGCCGGCTACCGCGCCTTGCCCGCCCTGATCTCGGTGCTGTTGTGGGTGGCTTATTGGGTAATCGTCTGGGCGCTGCTGCGCTGGGTGGGCGGCAAGCCCGCTCCGGCGGCCGCCGCGGCCCGCAGCACTTCCTGACCCGGATTTACGCCGGACCGAATATTTGAAGGTTTGACCATGGCAGCTGCACTCGGGAGGGCGACCTCCCGTATCGCCGACTTCCTCCGAGACCATGCCCCGCTGTTGCGCAAGCTGCAGTGGGGCATTGTCGCGATATACGCTTTCCTTTTGATCGTGCCCGCGGTCCTGCCGCTGCCGGACAACGCCTCGTCGGTATTCAACAACCTGACGATCGTCGCGCAGTTCGCGTTCTGGGGGGTATGGTGGCCGTTCGTGCTGATTTCCATGCCCATCCTGGGCCGGGCCTGGTGCGGCTGGCTGTGCCCCGAGGGCATGCTGACCGAGTGGGCCAGCGAGCGCGGCAAGGGGCTGGCGATCCCGAAATGGCTGCGCTGGAGCGGCTGGCCCTTCGTGGCGTTCGCGCTCACGACCATCTACGGCCAGCTCGTCAGCGTGTACCAGTACCCGCTGGCCGTGCTGGCCGTGCTGGGCGGGTCCACGGTGGCCGCCATGATTGTCGGCTGGCGCTATGGGCGCAGCAAGCGGGTGTGGTGCAAGTACATGTGCCCGGTCAACGGCGTCTTCAACCTGCTGGCCAAGCTGGCTCCCTGGCACTTCAAGGTCGACGAAGAAAAGTGGCGCCATCCTGTCATCCGAATCGAACCCATCAACTGTGCGCCGCTGGTGCCGCTGCGCCACATGAAGGGCGCCGGCGACTGCCACGTCTGTGGACGCTGCAGCGGCTATCGCGGCGCGATCACGCTGACGCCGCGCTCGCCGGAAGAGGAAATCGTGCACGTCGCCCAGGGCGACCCCTGGCAGACGGCGCTGCTGTGCTTCGGCCTGATGGGCATCGCGATCGGCGCCTTCCTGTGGAGCGCCAGCCCCTGGTACGTGACCGCCAAGCAGTGGGCCGCGACGTGGCTGGTCGAGCACGACATCATGTGGCCGCTGCTGGACAACGCGCCCTGGTTCATCCTGACCCACTACCCGGAAGTGAACGACAGCTTCTCTTGGCTGGACGGCGCGGGCATCCTGCTCTTCGTCGTCGGCGCCACGATCTGCGTCGGGGGCGCGAGCTACCTGTCGCTGTGGATCGCTGACCGCCTGGCGCCCGCCGCGCCCGTGGCGGGCGAGGCCGCGGGCCGCTGGGGCCGCCCCGGCCTGCACAAGCTGGCCCAGGCCCTGATCCCGTCCGCCGGCATCGGCGTGTTCCTGGGCCTGTCGGCCACCACGGTGAACCTGCTCAAGCATGAAGGCGTGCAGGCCGCCTGGGCCGCGCCCGTGCGTTTCACCTTGCTCAGCCTCGCCGTGCTGTGGACGCTGCGCCTGTATGCGCGGCTGCTCAAGCCGCGCCGGGCCGGCGCCCTGCGCAAGGGCCTGGCATGGCTGGTGCTGGCGGCGGGGCTGGCGCCGTTCTGCCTGGCCTGGGTGCTGTTCTTCGCGGTCTGGTAGCTCCGGCGGTAAGGGGCTGGGATAAAGTGTAGGGCCCGCCCCTCACGCAGCTTTCCGCCATGGCCTCCTACGCATTCCGCCTGCTCAACGTTTTCGCCTCCACCACCTTCAGCGGCAACCCGCTCTGCGTCTTCGAGGACGCGCGCGGCATGGACGACGCCACCATGCTGAACCTGGCGGCGCAATTCAATCTGTCCGAAACCACATTCATCCTGCCGTCGGAACGCGCGGATGCGCGGGTGCGCATCTTCACGCCGGGCTTTGAGATGAAGTTCGCCGGCCATCCCACCATCGGCACCTCGCAGGTGGTGCGCGACCTGCTCAAGGCCGGCGATGCGCTGACGCTGGAATTCGCGGCCGGCGTGGTGCCGGTGACGGCCCAAGGCGATGCCTGGACGTTCACCGCGCCTTGCCCGGACGGCGTGCGCACCGCGCCGCCGGCGCTGGCCCGGGCCGAAATCGCCAGCCTCGCGGGCCTGGACGCGGCCGACCTGTCGGGCGATCCCATCTGGGTGGACACGGGCGCCGACCAGCTGCTGATGCCGGTGGCCAGCGTGGAGGCCTTGCGCCGCGTCGCGCCCGACGCGTCCCGGCTGGACCGCTGGCAGGCCAACAGCATCGGCCGCAAGGTCCTGTACGCCTTTGCCTTCGACGAGAGCAGGACGCAGGACGGCCGCCAGGTGGTGGTGGCGCGGTACTTCTACGCCAAGGCGGGCGGCGGCGTGAACGAGGACGCCGGCACGGGGTCGGCCTGCGCCAACCTGGGCGGATGGCTGCGCCACCGCGGATATGCCTTGCCCGCCAGCATCCTGGTGGAGCAGGGCGACCAGATGGGCCGGCCGTGCCGTTTGCTGCTCGATGTCCTGGCCGATGGCCGGATCCAGGTCGGCGGACGCGCGTTGGAGATCGGCCGCGGCGTCGTGGATGTCTGAGGGCGCGCTTTTGTGTCTTGGAGGCACAAGACAAAAAAACGCCCGCATCGGCGCGGGCGTTTTTCCTGCCGCGGGACCGGCCCGCGGCGACGGCGGTCTTACCGCTTGTTCTTGGCGGGATCGACCTTGATGTTGTTCATGACCTGCTTGACGCCTTCGACGCCTCGGGTCACGGTGGCCGCGTGATCGGCCTCGGCGGCGGTGCCCACGGTGCCGGTCAGCGTCGCGACCCCGGCATTGGTCTCCACCGCGATGTCGAGGGCGCTCAGCTGCTTGTCCGCCACGAAGGCGGCCTTGATCTTGGTGGTCACGGTGGCGTCGGACGCGTATTCACCCACGGACTGTTTCGGCTTGCCGTCATCGGCGGCAAAGGCGATGGAAGTAAAGGCAGCGCCCAGGCCCAGTGCGGCGGCGGCGGTCAGCTTGCGAAGTTCCATAGTCATGCTCCTTGTTGGTGTGGTTCAGCGCGTTAAAGACGCAACGGCTCTCGGAAATGCTTGGGTACGGGTTCTATTTCTTGCGGAATGCGCCGCCCAGAATGGACAGCAGCGCCAGTACCAGGAAGACGAAGAACAGGATCTTGGCGATGCCTGCGGCGCCGGCGGCGATGCCGCCGAAACCCAGGACAGCCGCGATGATCGCAATAACGAAGAAAACTACGGCGTAGTGCAGCATGTCAGCTTCTCCTGGTGGTTGGTCGGATCAGGGATTGCGGTCGAAGAAGTCCCGGACTTCCTTCTCCGCTTGCTCCCGGGTTTTGCCATAGCGCTCCTGGATCAGGCCCGCCAGGCGTTCGGCATTGCCTTCGCTGCGGGTCAACTCGTCGTCGGTGAGTTCGCCCCAGGCCGCCTTGGCCTTGCCTGCCAGTTGCTTCCATTTGCCCGCGATAACGTCGTTGTTCATGGTGACCTCTCCGTTTCGTGCGGCGGCGGGTTTGCGGCCTACAAACCTTGCCCCGCGGTTGACTGGGACACTGATCAGCCAGGCCTGCCTGCTTAGCGGTTGCTGTTGAGCAGGCCCAGGTCTTCAACGTACGAGCCGCCGGTGAGCCCTGTCAAACCTTGCTGTGGGCAAATGTAACGGGGGCATCGGGGCCTGGATGGGCGATTTCCGGCGGAAAGGGTTGCAGGCGCACTAAGGAGTGAAGTTACATTTCAGCAACGTCTTGTCCGCTTTTGCGGAGGGCTGGTAACGGGATCTGCGCGGGCCGCAAAGGCCGTGCGGCCCGCGCCGGCCGGTTGGCCCGGAGCCGGCCTCGCGGGTATAGTCGTGGCGGAACCCGCAGGGCGGTTCGATCACCAGGTACGGGAGAGGGGCACGCATGACGCAACGACTTTGCAGCGCGATCTTGTTGGCACTGGCCGCGATGGCGGCGGTGGGATGCACGCACGTGACGGACAGGTACCAGGCCGCGGCGCCGGTGGTGTCGGCCAGCAGCTGAGCCGCGCGGCGCAGCCTGAGCAGAAAGCACACGGGGCGCCCTGAGGCGCCCCGTGTTCATTGAGCCGCCGTCGCGGCTCAGGCCTGCGAGATGCGGCCGGCGATGTGCGCCAGCGCTTCTTCCACCTGGTCCACCAGGATCAGGCACAGGTCGCCGGGCGCGAGGCGGGCGAGCGCGGTGTCGATCGCCAGGAACTCGCCGTGGATCTCGTCGATGCGCGTGCTGCGGCTGGCATTGGCCAGGCCTTGCTGCAGCAGCGCCAGCACTTCGCCGTCGGCGCGTCCGCGCTGGCATTGGTCCTGGTAGAGCACCACGTCGTCGAACGCCTCGCCCAGGATCTCCGTCTGCATGCGGATGTCCTCGTCGCGCCGGTCGCCCGCGCCGCTGATGACGACCGAACGGCGCTTGGCGGGCATGGCATCCACGGCGCGGACCAGGGCGAGGATCGCGTCGGGATTGTGGCCGTAGTCCGCGATCACGGTGGCGCCGCGGTAGTCGAACACGTTGAAGCGGCCGGGCGCGGTCTGCGCGTCGTTGACGAAGGTGGCCAGGCCGCGGCGAATGACGTCCTCGTCCAGGCCCAGGGCCCAGGCCGCGGCGATCGACGCCATGGCGTTCTCGACCTGGAACGAGATCGTGCCGTTGCGCGTGAGCGGAATGGCGGCCAGCGGATAGCGGGTTTCCTCCGCGCCTTGCGCGGCCACGATCGCGTCGCCGTCGCGGTAGACGGCGCGCTGGCCCTGCGCGCGGTGCGTCGCCATCACGGGGTGGTTGCGGTCCTCGGCGAAGTAGGTGATCGAGCCCGGGCAACTGGCGGCCATCTCGGCCACGATGGGATCGGCCGCGTTCAGGACGGCGGTGCCGCCGGGATGCACGTGCTGCACGATCACGCGCTTGACCACGGCCAGGTCCTCGACCGTGCTGATATAGCCCAGGCCCAGATGATCGCCCATGCCGATGTTGGTGACGATGGCCACGTTGCAGCGGTCGAAGGCCAGGCCTTCGCGCAGGATGCCGCCGCGCGCGGTTTCGAACACGGCCGCGTCCACGTCGGGATGCATGAGCACGCTGCGGGCGCTGCGCGGGCCGCTGCAGTCGCCCGTGTCGATGCGCAGGTTGTCGACGTAGACGCCGTCGGAGTTCGTCATGCCGACGCGATTGCCGGCGGCGCCCAGGATATGGGCGGTCAGGCGCACCGTGGTCGTCTTGCCGTTGGTGCCTGCCACCGCCACCACCGGAATGCGGCCGTCGTCGCCGTCCGCGTACATATTGGCGACGATGGCCTCGCCCACCGCGCGGCCCTTGCCGAAAGAGGGGTTCAGGTGCATGCGCAGGCCGGGCGCGGCGTTCACTTCCACCACGCCGCCATGCTGGTCTTCAAGCGGATACAGCACGCTTTCGGCCACCACGTCCACGCCGCAGATGTCCAGCCCGATCATGCGGGCGGCGGACACCGCGCGCGCGGCCATCTCCGGATGCACCTCGTCGGTCACGTCGGTGGCCGATCCGCCGGTGCTCAGGTTGGCGTTGTTGCGCAGGAAGATCAGGGTGCCGGAGGGCGGCACGGAGTCGGCGTCGAAGCCCTGCTTCTGGAGGGTGGCCAGGGCGATGTCGTCGAAGCGGATCTTGGTCAGCGAGGTGGCGTGGCCGTCGCCGCGCAGCGGGTCGGCGTTGACCTGTTCCACCAGCTGGCGGATGGTCTGCTGCCCGTCGCCCGTGACCTGCGGCGGGTCGCGGCGAGACGCCGCCACCAGCGCGCCGCCCACCACCAGCAGGCGGAAGTCGTGGCCGGGGATGTAGCGCTCCACGATGACCTCGGAGCTGATCTCTTCGGCGGCCTCGAAGGCCTGGATCACGCGTTCGCGCGTTTCGATGTTGACCGCGACGCCGCGGCCCTGGCTGCCGTCGCGCGGCTTGACCACGACCGGGCCGCCCAGCTCCTCGGCCGCGGCCCAGGCTTCCTCGGCGGTGGTCACGGAACGTCCCATCGGCACCGGCACGCCGGCGGCGTCCAGCAGCATCTTCGTCAGGTCCTTGTCCTGCGCGATGGATTCGGAGATGGCGCTGGTCCGGTCGGTCTCGGCGGCCTGGATGCGGCGCTGCTTGCTGCCCCAGCCGAACTGCACCATGCTGCCTTGCGTCAGGCGGCGGTAGGGGATGTTGCGGGCGACGGCGGCGTTCACGATGGAGCCGGTGCTGGGCCCCAGGCGCACGTCCTCGTCCAGTTCGCGCAGGCGCTTGAGGGCGTCGGCCAGGTCGAACGGCGTATCGTCCAGCGCGGCGCGCACCAGCACCTGCGCCAGTTCCATCGCCAGCAGGCCGACTTCTTCCTCGCTGTATTCCACCACCACCTGGAACACGCCGGGCTCGATGGTGGAAGCGGTGCGGCCGAACGTGACGGGGCAGCCGGCGTGCGCCTGCATCGTCAGGGAGACGATCTGCAGCACGTGCGCGATGGACACGGCGCCCTGGTGGCCTTCGGGACGCAGCAGCCCGGTCTGCGGCAGGCGCGCGCGCAGGCGCGCTTCGAATTCGGGCAGATTGTCGATGGAGCATTCGGCGTCGGCGCAGGAGACGATGGCCTCGATCGCCGTGTTCTTGCTCCACAGATTGGGGCCGCGCAGGGCTCGGATACGGGAAACTTCCATGGCAGGTATTCCTGTCTAGCTCACGCGCGCCCGCGCTCGGGCAGGGCGCGCGCGGATATTGTCAGTATTGCTGAATCCAGCGGCGGACCAGATCGATGGTCGGGCCGGAGAAGGCCTCGTCCGACTGCAGCAGGACGAAGTCGCCCGCGGCGATGCCGTTGAGCTGGCTTTCGATGGCCTTGCCGTGGTCGGGCTCGTCCTGGATGTCCTTCACGCGCGAACCCTGCGCCAGGCCCTGGCGCAGCAGCGCGCGCGCCTGTCCCGCTGGACGCTTGCTGCGCACGGTGAGGTCGTCGTAGAGCACGACCCGGTCGAAGGCGTCGCCCAGCAGCCTGCCTTGTTCGATCAGGTCTTCGTCGCGCCGGTCGGCGCCGGCCGAATAGACGGCGGCGCGCAGGGTCGACGGGAATTGGTCGATGGCGGCGATCAGCGGGCGCAGCGCCGAGGCGTTGTGCACGTCGTCCACCACCACGGTGCTGCCGTTGCGTTCGAATAGCGTGAACTGCCAGGGCGCGTCGGCCTGGTCGATGTCGAAGGTTTCGATGCCTGCGCGGATCAGTTCGACGGGGATGTCCAGCGCCCAGGCGGCGCCGACGGCGGCCAGCACGTTCTCGACCTGGAAGGCCACGCGCCCGCCGTGGGTCAGCGGAATGGCGGCCACCGCGGCCAGGCTTTCCTCGCGGGCGCCCTGCGCCAGCACGATGGCGCCGTCGCGCACGAACACCGCGCGGCCGTCCTTGCCCAGGTGCTCGGCGATGGCGGGCAGGGCGGGGTCGATGCCGAAGAAGATCACGGCGCCGTCGCACAGCTCGGCCATTTCCACCACGCGCGGGTCGCGCGCGTTCAGCACGGCCGCGCCGGTCGGCAGCACCACGTCGACCTGGGTGCGGAACACATTGAACATGCGCTCCGTTTCGTTGATGTCGAAGTCGCCGAGGTGGTCGGCGTCGTCGATGTTGGTGACCACGCCCACCTGGCAGCGGTCGTAGGCCAGGCCCTGGCCGAGGATCACGCCGCTGTCGTTCTCGATGACGGCGGCGTCCAGGTTTCGGTTCATCAGCAGGCGCGTGCCCGAGTCGAAATCGGCGCGGTCGCCCTTTTGCACCAGGCGGCGGTCCAGGTAGAGGCCTTCGCTGCAGGCCAGGCCGGTGCGCTTGCCCGACAGGTGCAGCAGGCGGGCCACCAGGCGCGCCACCGCGGTCTTGCCGTTGGTGCCGGTCACGCCCACGATGGGAATGCGGCCGGCGTCGCCGTCGGGGAACAGATGGTCGACGATGGCGCGGCCCACGGGACGCGGGGTGCCGTCGGCCGGCTTCAGGTGCATCAGCAGGCCGGGGCCGGCGTTGACTTCGACGATGGCGCCGCGCTGCTCTTCCAGGGGGCGCGAGATGTCCTCGGCCACCAGGTCCACGCCGGCGATGTCCAGGCCCACGATGCGGGCGGCCAGGGTTACGGTGGCGGCAACGCTGGGATGCACGCGGTCGGTCACGTCGAAGGCGACGTTGCCGCTGCGCTGCACCAGCACGCGCTGGCCTTCGGCCGGCACGCCGTCCTCGGTCAGGCCCTGGCGCGCGATTTCCAGCCGGGCGGCCGAATCCAGGCGCACCGGGTTCAGCGGGTGATTCTCGGTGCGGCCGCGGCGCGGGTCGGTGTTGATCTGGCTGTCGATCAGCTCGGTGATGGTGGACTTGCCGTCGCCCGTCACCCAGGCCGGCTCGCCGGCGGCGGCGGCCACCATGCGGTCGCCCACGACCAGCAGGCGGTGCTCGTTGCCCAGCACGAAGCGCTCGACGATCACGCCGCTGCCTTCGTCCACCGCCACGCGGTAGGCCGACACCACTTCCTCGCGGGTCGTCAGGTTGGTGAAGACGCCGCGGCCGTGGTTGCCGTCATAGGGCTTCACGACCACGGGCAGGCCGATGTCCTCGGCCGCGTCCCAGGCATCGTCCTCGCTGTCGACCAGGCGGCCTTCCGGCACCGGCACGCCGCAGGTGGACAGGAGCTCCTTGGTGAGGTCCTTGTCGCGCGAAATGCCCTCGGCGATGGCGCTGGTGCGGTCGGTCTCGGCGGTCCAGATGCGGCGCTGGGCCGAGCCGTAGCCGAACTGCACGAGGTTGCCCTCGAACAGGCGGATGTAGGGGATGTCGCGATCGTCGGCCGCGTCCACGATGCAGGCGGTGCTGGGGCCCAGGCAATGCCTGTCGATCAGGCTGCGCAGCTTGGAGATGGTGGCGGGCACGTCGAAGGGGCGGTCTTCGATGGCGGCCATGACCAGGTCGCGGGCTTCGTTCAGCGCGGCGCGCGTGACCTGCTCCTGCCAGGCGCGCACGACGACCTTGTAGACGCCGCGGGTGGAGGTTTCGCGGGCCTTGCCGAAACCGCCGCGCAGCCCCGCGAGGTTCTGCAGTTCCAGCGTGACGTGTTCAAGGATGTGGCCGGGCCAGGTGCCTTCCTTCACGCGGGCGAGAAAACCGCCGCGCACACCCGGGCTGCAGCGGTGCTCGATCAGCGTGGGCAGCCATTCGGTCAGGCGCTCGTAGAAACCGGGAATGGTGTTGGAGGGGTAGTCCTCCAGCTCGCCGATATCCACCCATGCTTCAAGGACCGGGCGATACGTCCAAATGTTCGGGCCGCGCAAAGCCACGACATCGAGAAATTCAATGTCTTTCTTTTTCATGTTTTAATTTGCTGAAGAAGCAGGTTGGCACGCGCGGACGCCCCTATGCAAGACCGCGAATTTATTGGGGTTGCGACTTTAGAATAATGCCAACGAGTGGGGGATCCCAGATATTCCTAATTAGAAAAATCGGCTGATACTATACGACGCCTTCAGGGCGTGAACTCGTTGTGTTGTAAGGAAGGGACACGTTTCCCGCCCCTCCCGGTGGCGAACCGGTTGCCTCGTAGGGCAGAGTCCTGGCCCGGTATGCGTACCAATGAAAAAACCACACCTGCTTTCCGGCCTAGCCGAAGCCTTTCCTGCCCGCTGGCGGGATGAAATCCGCGCCGAATTGGCGGATGGCGAAAACCTGTTGGCCTGGGTCGAAATAGACCTGGATCAGCGCCTGAAGTTCCATCCCGGCCTGGTGGCCGCCACCGATCGCCGCTTGCTGGCCCGCCGTTCCGACGACGCCGGCTGGGAATCCTGGACATACGGCCCCCAATTAAAGCTCACCCTGACCGACCACGCCGGCGCCGCGCAGCTCGACCTGCACGACGACGCCGCCCGCCTGGGCATCTGGCGTTTCACGCTGGCTCGCAACCCGGCCGCGCTGCGGCTGCTGGCCCAGTTCGAGGCCCAGCAGGCCATCCGGCTTTCCGGCCAGGAGGCCGAAGCGCCGGCCGAACGCCACTGCACGATCTGCAATAACGTCATTCCCGCGGGCGCCGAAGAGTGCCCGGTCTGCAACCAGGAGCAGGCGGCGCCGTCCTCGACCTGGGCGCTGCTGCGGCTCTGGCGCTTCGCCCGGCCCTACCGGGGGCCGCTGCTGGCCGGCTTCCTGCTGACCCTGCTGGGCACGGCGGCCACCCTGGTGCCGCCCTACCTGACCATGCCGCTGATGGACGACGTGCTGATCCCGTTCCAGAACGGCGCGCCCATCGACTACGACAAGGTCCGCCTCTACCTGGGCGGCCTGCTGGCGTCGGCCTTCCTGGCCTGGGGGCTGGGCTGGGCCCGGACCTACATCCTGGCCTGGGTCAGCGAGCGCATCGGCGCGGACCTGCGCACCACCACGTACGAACACCTGCAGCAGTTGTCGCTGGAGTATTTCGGCGGCAAGCGCACCGGCGACCTGATCTCGCGTATCGGCAGCGAAACGGACCGCATCTGCGTGTTCCTGTCGCTGCACCTGCTGGACTTCGCCACCGACATCCTGATGATCGCCATGACGGCGGTCATCCTGGTGTCCATCAACCCCTGGCTGGCGCTGGTCACGCTGGTGCCGCTGCCCTTCATCGTCTGGATGATCCATGCCGTGCGCGACCGCCTGCGCCACGGCTTCGAGAAGGTCGACCGCATCTGGTCCGAAATCACCAACGTGCTGGCCGACACCATTCCGGGCATACGCGTGGTCAAGGCCTTCGCGCAGGAAAAGCGGGAAGTCGCGCGTTTCCGCGAGGCCAACAACCGCAACCTGGAAGTGAACGACCGCGTCAATACCACCTGGTCGCTGTTCTCGCCCACGGTCACGCTGCTGACCGAGGTAGGGCTGCTGGTGGTGTGGATCTTCGGCATTTGGCAGGTGTCGCAGAAGCAGATCACCGTCGGCGTGCTGGCCGCCTTCCTCGCGTATATCGGGCGCTTCTACATGCGCCTGGATTCGATGAGCCGCATCGTGTCGGTCACGCAAAAGGCCGCGGCCGGCGCCAAGCGCATCTTCGACATCCTCGATCACGTGTCCAGCGTGCCGGAGCCGCAGAATCCGGCCAGGCTACCGCACGTCAACGGCCGCATCGAATTGCGCGACGTGGGCTTTCGCTACGGCAACCGCCAGGTCATTCGCGGCCTGAACCTCAACATCGCGCCCGGCGAAATGATCGGGCTGGTGGGCCACAGCGGCTCGGGCAAGAGCACCCTGATCAACCTGATCTGCCGCTTCTACGATGTGTCGGAAGGGGCGGTGCTGGTGGACGGCGCCGACATCCGCTCGGTGCGCGTGGCCGATTACCGGCGCAACATCGGGCTGGTGCTGCAGGAACCCTTCCTGTTCTTCGGCACCATCGCCGAGAACATCGCCTACGGCAAGCCGGATGCCACGCGCGATGAAATCGTGGCGGCCGCGCGCGCTGCGCACGCGCATGAATTCATCCTGCGGTTGCCGCACGGCTACGATTCCCTGGTCGGCGAACGCGGCCAGGCCCTGTCGGGCGGCGAACGGCAGCGCATCTCGATCGCGCGCGCGCTGCTGATCGATCCGCGCATCCTGATCCTGGACGAGGCGACCTCGTCCGTCGACACCACCACCGAAAAGGAAATCCAGAAGGCGCTGGACAACCTGGTGCGCGGCCGCACCACGATCGCCATCGCCCACCGCCTGAGCACGCTGCGCAAGGCGGACCGCCTGGTGGTGCTGGACCGCGGGCAGATCGTCGAGCAGGGGCCGCACGAAGAACTCATGGCCCGCGAGGGCGCCTACTATCGGCTCTACCAGGCGCAGGCGCGCCAGGCCGAGGCCGACGCGCAAGCGTCGGGCAGCGAAGACATGGCCGCCGTGGCCTGACGCGGAACCGGAATTATCGTCATGACCTTGCCGACCTTTCAGCTGCGCCGCAACGCTTTCGGGCGCCTGGAATTCCAGTCCGCCGACGGCGACATCCACGAAGGGGTCATCCCCGTGCGCGCCTTCCCGATCAGCGAGGCGGGCCGCGGCCTGTCGCTGGTGACCGGCGACGGGCGCGAACTGGTCTGGATCGAACACCTGTCCGACGTGCCGGCGCCGCAGCGCGCGCTGATCGAGGAAGAGCTGGAAAGCCGGGAATTCATGCCCGAGATCCGCAAGCTGGCCAGCGTGTCCACCTTCGCCACGCCCAGCGTCTGGAAGGTCGACACCGACCGCGGCCCCACCTCGTTCACGCTGCGCGGCGAGGAAGACATCCGCCGGTTGAGCGCGCAGACGCTGCTGATCGCCGACAGCCACGGCATCTTCTACCTGGTGCGCGACATCCAGTCGCTCGACAAGCACAGCCGCAAGCTGCTCGACCGCTTCCTGTAGGCGGCCGCGGCGCGGCCTAGCCTTGCGCGGGCCGCTTGAACGGCGTGTGCGTTTCCAGTTCGCCCAGGTAGTCCGCCACCGCCGCCGTTTCCTCGTCGAGGAACACGCGGATCGCATCGGCGAATCCGGGATGGGCCACCCAGTGCGCCGACCACGTGGGCGTGGGCAGGAGGCCGCGCGCCATCTTGTGCTCGCCCTGCGCGCCGCCCTCGAAGCGCGCGATCCCGTTCGCGATGCAGTAGGCGATGGCCTGCATGTAGCAGGTCTCGAAATGCAGGCCCGGCACGTATTCCGTCGCGCCCCAGTAACGCCCGTAGAGCGCGTCGCCGCCCGCCAGATTGAGCGCGGCCGCCACCGGCTGGCTGCCGCGTTGCGCCAGGATCAGCACGAATGCCTCGGGCTGGTCGCGATGGGCGCGCTCGAAGAAATCGCGGGTCAGGTAGGGCGGATTGCCGTGGCTGAAATAGGTGCGGCAATAGCATTCATAGAAGAACCCGAGTTCCTCGGCGCCGATCTCCTCGCCGCGCAGCCAGCGGTAGCTCAGCCCGGCGGCGGCCACTTTTTTGCGGTCCTGCCGGATCTTCTTGCGCTTGTCGTGGCTCATCGCGGCGAGAAAGCCGTCGAAGTCCGCGTAGCCCGGGTTGGTCCAGTGGAACTGCACGCTCTCCCGGATCATGAAGCCGGCCTCGCGCAGCGCGCGCATATCGGCATCCGCGGGAAACAGCAGGTGCAGCGACGAGACCTGGATCTCTTCGGCGAAGGCCACCAGGCCGCGCACCAGGATGTCGCGGTCTTCGTCGTTGCGCGCCAGCAGCCGCGGCCCGGTGACGGGGGTGAACGGAACGGCCGACAGCAGCTTGGGGTAGTAGCGCAGCCCGTGGCGCTGGAAGGCGTCGGCCCAGGCGTAATCGAAGACGTATTCGCCGCGCGAGTGCGACTTCAGGTAGAGCGGCGCGGCGGCGGCCAGTTCCTCATCGCGCCAGAGCGCGAGATAGTGCGGCGCCCATCCGGTTTCCGGCGTGGCGCAGCCGGTCTCGTGCAGCGCGCGCAGGAAGGCATGGCGCAGGAAGGGCTGGTCGCCCGCGAGCGCGTCCCATTGCAGGGCGTCGATGCGGGACAGGTCGGTTTCGATGGTCAGGCGCAGGGAGTCCATCCGCGAATGATAAAGTCTTCATGATGAAGCGGCGCTGAAGCCGCGGGGTTTTGTCGGGTCGCTTGCCCGGCACTGGATCGAGCATGGACATCAAGACGGTCCCGCCCGCGGGCGGGGAAGGGCAGGACAGCCTGCGCGGACTGGCATTGCGGGCGCTGGCCGCCACGGCGTGGCAGGACAAGCTGGCGGGCGTGCGGGCCATCACCGACGCGGCCGTGCTGGACTGCGCGCAGGTCTTCGCGCCGCCGCCCGCGCTGCCGGGCCGTCCGCCGCTGCCGGAACTGGTGGCGCCTTCCCTGGTCAGGCAGCGTTCCATGGCCACGCTGGAAGGACGGGCGGCGCTGTTGCACGCGCTGGCCCATATCGAGTTCAACGCGGTCAACCTGGCGCTGGACATCATGTGGCGCTTCGCCGGCATGCCCGAGGCCTTCTACCGCGACTGGCTGCGCGTCGCGCGCGAAGAGGCGCATCACTTCGATCTGCTCAGGCGGCGCCTGGAAGCCCTGGGCTACGCCTACGGCGACTTCCCGGCCCACAACGGCCTGTGGGACATGGCGCAACGCACGGAAGCCAATCTGCTGGCGCGGCTGGCCTTGGTGCCCCGCACGCTGGAGGCGCGCGGGCTGGACGCCTCGCCCCAGATCCGCGACAAGCTCGCGGGGGCGGGCGACCGGGAAAGCGCCGCCATCGTCGACATCATCCTGGCCGACGAGATCGGCCACGTGGCCATCGGCAACTTCTGGTACAAGCGCCTGTGCGAGCAGGAAGGCAGGGATCCGATCGCCTGCTATGCGGAACTGGCGCAGCGCCATGGCGCGCCGCGCCTGCGCGGCCCGTTCAACCTGGAGGCCCGCCGGGCCGCCGGCTTCGACGAGGCCGAACTCGCCGCGCTGCAGGCGGGCTGAGACATGGCCGCCGGCATTCCGATAGACGCGCTGCTGACCGGCGCCGTGCGCCCCTTGGGCGATTCCGGCCGCGACAGCGGCATCGACAAGCACCCGGTCGAGGAGCGCCTGTGGCTGGGACGCGAGGGCCTGCGCGGCGACGAACAGGCCGACCGCCGCCATCACGGCGGCCCCGAAAAAGCCCTGCACCATTATGCGCGCGAGCACTACCCGTCCTGGCTCGCCGAACTGGGACCGCGCGCCGTCCTGCGCGCGCCGGGCGCCTTCGGCGAAAACCTGTCCACGCGGGGCCTGACCGAAAGCGAGGTCTGCGTGGGCGACATCTACCGCGCCGGCACGGCGCTGCTGCAGGTGTCGCAGGCGCGTCAGCCCTGCTGGAAGCTGGACCACCGCTTCGACACGCGCGGCATGGCCGCGCGCGTGCAGGCCAGCGGCAAGACGGGCTGGTACTACCGCGTGCTGGAAGAAGGCTGGCTGCGGGCGGGCGACGCGCTTTGCCTGCAGGAACGGCCGCAGGCGCAATGGCCGCTGGCCCGGGTGCAGGACATCCTGAACCGGCGCGTGCTGGAGCCGGCCGTGCTGCGGGCCTTGTCGGAACTGCCCGAGCTGTCGCCGAACTGGCGCGCGCTCTTCGAAAAACGGGCCCGCTCCGGCGAGGCCGAAGACTGGACGCGGCGCCTGGAAGGCGACGCCGTCCCACCCCCTTCCACGGAGTCCTGAGCATGCATCGAAACACTGGAAGGCCCGGGGCCACCCGGGCCCTGGCCCGCGCATTGTCCGGCGCCGCGCTGGCCATGCTGGCGTTTGCGGCCCAGGCCGCGGACCCGTTCGCGGCCTGCCTCGCGCAGTTGCGCGGCCCCGCGCTGAAGGCGGGCGTGTCGGGCGCCACGTTCGACACCCATACCGCGGGCCTGGCGCCGGACATGGCCGTGATCGGGCTGCTGGACGCGCAGCCGGAATTCAAGACGCCGATCTGGGACTACATGGCCGGGCTGGTCGACGACGAGCGCGTGGCCGACGGCCAGGCGGGCATGGCGCGTTGGCAGGCCGAGCTGGCGCGGGCGGCATCCCGCTACGGGGTGGACCCGGCCACGATCGCCGCGGTGTGGGGCGTGGAAAGCAATTATGGCCGCACCCTGGGCGGGCGGCCTCTGCTGACGTCGCTGTCGACCCTGTCGTGCTTCGGCCGGCGCCAGGCCTATTTCCGCGGCGAGTTCTACGCCACGCTGAAGATCATCCAGGACGAACACCTCGCGCCCGATCGCCTGGTGGGTTCCTGGGCGGGCGCGTTCGGCCAGACCCAGTTCATGCCCTCGACCTACCTTCGGCTGGCCGTGGATTTCGACGGCGACGGCCGCCGCGACCTGGTCGACAGCGTGCCGGACGCGCTGGCGTCCACCGCCCACTTCCTCAAGCGCGCGGGCTGGAACAGCGCGCTCGATTGGGGATACGAAGTGCGCCTGCCCGCCGGACTGGATACCGCCGGGGCCGGCCGCAAGAACAAGCGCCCGATGTCGTATTGGGCGAAACAGGGCGTCGCGCGGGTCGACGGCCGGCCGCTGCCCGCGGGCGATGTTCCGGCCGGGCTGTTGCTGCCGGCGGGCAAGAACGGCCCCGCCTTCCTGGTCACGCGCAATTTCGACGCCTTGTATTCCTACAACGCGGCGGAAAGCTATGCGCTCGCCATCGCCTATCTGTCGGATCGGCTGCGCGGCGGCGGCCCGCTGGCGCAAGCCTGGCCGACCGACGATCCCGGCCTGTCGCGGGCGCAGCGGCGCGAGCTGCAGCGGCTGCTGATTGCCAGGGGCTATGACCTGGGGGAACCCGATGGCATGATCGGCGCCCGCACGCGGACGGCCCTGCAATCGGCGCAGCGCGAACTCGGCCTGCCCCCGGACGGCCGCGCGGGCCTGAAGTCGCTGCGGGCGCTGCAGGCGGGCAAGCCGGCGGACTGATCCGGCCCGCAAATACAAGCTTTGCAAAGATCTGCAACCGGGCCATGGGTTGACGCGCATGGCCTCGGACAGGGGCCTATACTGGTTCTCCGATTTTTTGAGGAGCACGATGATGAGCCTATTGGATTCCTTGGCCTCGATGGCCGGCGGCGGTCAGCAAGGGGGCTCGGCGTCGCTGCTGCCCGCGCTGATCGAGCAATTGAACAAGTACCCGGGCGGCCTGACCGGCCTGATCGCAAGCTTCCAGAAGGGCGGCCTGAGCGAGATCGTGGCGTCGTGGGTGGGCACCGGCCAGAACATGCCCGTCAGCGCCGACCAGCTCGGTTCCGTGCTGGATCCCGGCGTAGTCAATGAACTGGCCGCCAAGACCGGCCAGGACACGGATTCCGTGCTGGGTTCGCTGTCCGCGCTGCTGCCGCAGCTGGTGGACAAGGCCACGCCCAACGGCGAAGTCCAGGGCGAGCAGCAATTCAATCCGGCCGACCTGCTGGCTTCGCTGTCGGGCCTGTTCGGCAATCGCGCAGGGTAGTTTCCCTTGCCCGGGCTGTTCCTCGAACAGCCCGCCCTGCGGCCGGTCTGCGTGCCCCTGGCATGCCGCGTGCCGGCGACGGTAATCCCATTCCGATCGCGGCCGCAGTTCGCCCCGGCGGCCTGAACCGCTAGAAGCTCACGGCCAGGCCGACCGAAAACCCGGATACGTTGGTGCCGAAGACGTAGCGGCCCACCAGCCGGGTGCGCGTGATGATCATGTCGTAGGCGCTGGAGTCCAGCTCCAGGCCGAGGCCCACGGAGGTCAGCCGGTCGAAGCCCAGGATGCCGCGCTGGTCGCCGAGGAACTCGGAGTGCGTGAGTTCCAGCACGTAGCGCAGCGGCCGCTGCAGCAGGATCGCGCCCGTGGGCGCGCGATAGCGCGCCCACAGGTTCGCCGACTGCGCGGTGGCCTGGCCGCGCACGGCGGCGGAGCTGTCGAAGCTCCGCAGGCGCATGTCGGAATAGCGCAGTTCCACGTCCACTTCGTAGCCCGGCCGGTAGTGCTCGTAGTCCAGCATCAGCGAGCCGCCCAGGCCGTAGGCGTTGAGCGAGCCCTTGTCGAGGAAATCGATGTCGGTGTCGGTCTGCCGTCCGACGTACCAGCTGGCTGCGCGCAGGTCGCTGGTGACGTTGCCCAGCGCGAAGTTGAAGATAGGGCGCAGCTTGAGTTCGTCGGTCAGTTTGAAGTCCCAGCCTATCCCGCCCGTGGCCGACAGGCTGTTCCATTTCGTGGGGATGCGGCGGGACTCCGCGCCTTGCGTGGCGACGAAGGTCGGGTCATAGCGGCTCGCGGCCAGCACGCCTTCCAGGTAGATGGGGACGGAGTCGGAGATCGTGTCCCCGCCGCCCAGTTGCGTCATGAAGAATTCGGTCGATCCGCTGGTCGATCCGCCGCCGCTGCCGATGTTGAGCGAGCTGGTCGTGATGTCGGGCACGATGGAGAACGACATCAGGGCGAGCACGCCGTTGGCGCGCTTTTGCAGGTCGTCCTGGGTGAGCCGCAGGCCTTGCTGCGCCTGCGCCGCGCCGCAGCAGCAGGACAGCACGCCAAGCAGGCTGAGCACGCGCCGCTTCGCCCCGCTGACGGAATGCCGCATGCAAATCTCCGAGTGTATGCATTGACAACGCGCTACGCCGGTCTGGCGCCCGGACGGCAAGGGGGAGCCGGCTCGGGCAGATTACACGGATGCCGGAAAGGGCTCAAGAATCCCGCGCGCTGCCTCGGGCGCGGCCGGGGGAAGGGCGCCGGGCCGCAGTTGCATTTGCGGCACTCATGCTTGATTCCATCGAAATTATGTGTACGATTTATGCATCTTGGCGCACACGCGACCGTCAAGCCGTTACCGCGTTTCACTCGTACGTATTGTCAAAATACCGGGAGGGTGGTTGGATGCAACGATGGCCTGGGCTTCCTGCTTGCACCGCGGCTGACGCCGCGCACACCCACGGCCGCACCGGCCGCGCCACCGTCCTTCCCCCCCATCCCCCCCCCTGTTCCTCCAGCCCAGACCGTCAGCCCCGCGCGCGCGTTCCCGGCTCCATGGCCGAACGCCAGCGTTTTCCCGCATACGCGTGACCTCATTGCCTGACCGGGCCGCGTTCCGACGTGACCCATCCATACCCCATGTTTGGAGACACGTCATGATGAAGCCCCCTCGCAGTATGAACGCCCCTTCCGAATTCCCGGGCCGCCGCGCCAGGGCGCCAAAGCACCGGCTGGCGCGGTGGGCATTGAGCGCGCTGGCGCTGTCCCTGGCGGGCGGCGCCTGGTCGGCCGAGCAACCCAAGCCCGCCGAGGCCGCGACCAGGAACGCCAACGCGGCGCTGCTGAAGGAACTGCCGTTTTCCGACAAGACGTCGTTCGAGCTGGCGCACAAGGGCTTCATCGCGCCGCTGCCCGCGGGCATGATCAAGGGCGCCCAGGGCAACCTGGTCTGGGACCCGGGCAAGTACGATTTCATCAAGGAAGGCGCCGCGGCGCCGGACACCGTCAATCCCAGCCTCTGGCGCCAGTCCCAGTTGCTGAACATTTCGGGTCTCTTCCAGGTCACCGACGGCATCTACCAGGTGCGCAACTACGACCTCTCCAACATGACGATCGTCGAGGGCAAGGAAGGCCTGACGATCATGGATCCCCTCATCTCCACCGAAACGGCCAAGGCCGCGCTCGACCTCTACTACCAGCACCGCCCCAAGAAGCCCGTGGTGGCCGTGATCTACACGCACAGCCACGTGGACCACTACGGCGGCGTGCGCGGCGTGGTGGACGAAGCGGACGTCAAGGCGGGCAAGGTCAAGGTCTATGCGCCGCTGGGCTTTCTCGAACACGCCGTGGCCGAGAACGTGATGGCCGGCACCGCCATGAGCCGCCGCGCCAGCTACATGTACGGCAACCTGCTGCCGCCCAGCCCCACCGGCCAGGTGGGCGCCGGGCTGGGCACCACCACGTCCGCCGGAACGGTCACGCTGATCCCGCCCACGGACATCATCGAGAAGACCGGCGAAAAGCGCACCATCGACGGGCTCACGTACGAGTTCCTGTATGCGCCGGGCAGCGAGGCGCCCGCCGAGATGCTCTACTACATCAAGGAAAAGAAGGCGCTCAACACCGCCGAGGATTCCACCCACACGCTGCACAACACCTATTCGCTGCGCGGCGCCAAGATCCGCGATCCGCTGGCCTGGTCGAAATACCTGAACGAGGCCCTGGCCCTGTGGGGCGACGATGTGGAAGTGATGTACGCCATGCACCATTGGCCGGTGTGGGGCCAGAAGGCGGTCCAGGAGCAGCTGGGCATGCAGCGCGACATGTACCGCTACATCAACGACGAGACCTTGCGGCTGGCCAACATGGGCTACAACAAGGAAGAGATCGCCGAGCAGGTCAAGCTGCCCGAGACCATCGCCACCAAGTTCTCGAACCGCGGCTATTACGGTTCGGTGAACCATGACGTGCGCGCCACCTACGTGCTCTATCTGGGCTGGTTCAATGGCAATCCGGCCACGTTGCACACGCTGCCCATCCAGGAAGCTTCCAAGCGCTACGTGGACATGATGGGCGGCGTCGACGCCATCCTGAAGAAGGCGCGCGAGTACTACCAGAAGGGCGACTATCGCTGGGTCGCGGAAGTGGTGAACTACGCGGTCTTCGCCGACCCCGACAACCAGGAAGCCAAGAACCTGCAGGCCGACGCGCTGGAGCAGATGGGGTACCAGGCCGAAAGCGGGCCGTGGCGCAACTTCTACCTGACCGGCGCCAAGGAACTGCGCGAAGGCGTGCAGAAGCTGCCCGTGCCGGACACCGCCAGCCCGGACACGGTGCGCGCGATGACGCTCGACATGCTGTTCGACTATTTCGCCGTGCGCCTGAACCGCGAGAAGGCCGCCGGCAAGCACGTCGTGCTCAACCTGGACTTCACCGACACCAAGCAGCAGTACATGCTGGAAATGGTGAACAGCGTGCTCAACCACACCGAGGGCAAGCAGTCCAAGGAGCCGACGGCCGGCATGACGCTCAGCCGCGAGACGCTCAACCGCATGATGCTCAAGGAAATGACGCTCAAGGACGCCATCGACAAGGGCGAGGTGAAGGTCACCGGCGATCAGCAGAAGATCACGGACATGTTCGCCGCTCTGGACAACTTCGAGTTCTGGTTCAACATCGTCACGCCTTGATGGTGAACGGGCCGGGACGGGAATCCCGGCCTTCCTGACGCCTGGCGCCGGATATTGTCGGAGATCATGTCCCGGCGCGAAACCGCTGGCGGCCGCGTGCCGCAGGCGGCATTTGCTCCGTCTTCGCGTGCTACCATCTGCACCGATCAAGGGATGCGAATGTACACACGAGTCCTCGCCAACAGACGATGCGTCGCGCTAGCCGCGGCGCTTCTGTTCGTCTTCCAGGCGTTGATCGCATCTTCGGCCCTGGCCGCATCCGGCCTCGCGTCCGGCAAGGCGGGCGCCCTCACCATCATCTGCACGGCGAGCGGTCCTCGCGTCGTCGCGCTAGACATCCAGCGTCCCGCGCAAGATGCCGAGCAGCACAGCGGCGCCTTGCCGCATTGCTGCGTCACCGGCTGCGCGATGCTCGGCGGCGCCACGCTTCCCGAGCTGTTCGTCCTGGCCTGGCTCCTGCCCGCCGTCACGCCCGTCGTGCCGCGGCCGAGCGTCGAGGTCCACTTCTCCAGCGCGCTGGCGCGGCTGCCGCAGAAATCGCGCGCGCCGCCGTTCACGGCCTGATTCCGCTCCCACGTTACCGATGCGTTTCGCGCGCGGCCCCCGGCCGCGCGCGCGATGACGCGCGCCTGCGCGCCACCGGCGCCGCCCTGGCGCGGACGTAAACCGGTTTCGCTTCCTGCGCACCCGCGCCGCCCCTGGGCGGCTGGCGCCGCGCGGCCCTGGCCGCCGCGGCGGGTGCGGGCCATGGACTTTGCAGATAGAACCCGACATGTACCAGAAAGACGTATTCCTGCGCATCACCTCCCTCGCGGCCGCCCTGGCCGCCAGCTTTCCCGCCTGGGGCCAGGCCACCGACGCGAACGCCGTCGCCACCATGGATCCGGTGGTGATCACGGGCGTGGCGCCCAGCGCGCCCCTGACCTTCACGACGGATCCGAAGATCCCGCGCCAGCCGCTGCCGGCGAGCGACGGCACGGATTACCTCAAGACCATTCCCGGCTTCTCCTCCATCCGCAACGGCGGGACCAACGGCGATCCGGTCCTGCGCGGGATGTTCGGTTCGCGCCTGAATCTCCTGACCAACGGCACGTCCATGCCCGGCGCCTGCCCCGCCCGCATGGATGCGCCCAGCTCCTATATCTCACCCGAGAACTTCGACCAGCTCACGGTCATCAAGGGGCCGCAGACCGTGCTGTGGGGCCCGGGCGCATCGGCCGGCACGGTCAAGTTCGACCGCGACACGCCGCGCTTCACCGAGCCGGGGGTGCGTTTCGACGGCAGCCTGCTGGGCGGCTCCTTCGGCCGCAACGACCAGGCCGCCGACCTGACGGTGGGCAACGACAAGGTGTACACGCGCGTCACGGCCAATCACTCCCATTCGCAGGACTACGAGGACGGCGACGGCAACAAGGTGCCGTCCCGTTGGGACAAGTGGAACGCGGACGTCACGCTGGGCTTCACCCCGGACGCCGACACCCTGTATGAACTGACCGCGGGCACCGGCGACGGCGAGGCCCGCTACGCGGGCCGCGGCATGGACGGCTCGCAATTCAAGCGCGAGAGCTTCGGCCTGCGGTTCGAGAAGCGCAACATCGGGACGGTCCTCAACAAGGTCGAGGCGCAGCTGTACTACAACTACGCGGATCACGTGATGGACAACTACACGCTGCGCGCGCCCGACCCGATGAGCGCCATGCCCATGCGCATGGCGGCCGACGTCGACCGCGCCACCTGGGGAGGACGTTTCGCCAGCACCTGGAACCTGTCCCGGGACGTCGATGTCGTGACCGGCCTGGACTTCCAGCAAAGCCGCCATCGTTCCCGCAGCGGCATGGGCGCAGTCTCCTATCGCAGCCAGCCCTGGGTCAAGGACGCGGACTTCTCCAATACCGGCCTGTTCGGCGAAGTTACCTGGCGCGCCGCGCCGGGCAGCCGCGTCATCGGCGGCGCGCGCGTGGACTGGGCCTCCGCCAAGGACTTCCGCCAGGACGACGGCGGCATGATGATGCCCATGCCCAATCCCACCGCCGGCGAACGCCGCAACGACACGCTGCCCAGCGGGTTCCTGCGCTACGAGCAGGACCTGGAAACCCTGCCGGCCACCCTCTACGTCGGCCTGGGACACGTGGAGCGTTTCCCCGACTACTGGGAGCTGTTCTCGCCGGATCGCGGGCCGGCCGGCACGGTCAACGCCTTCAGCGGCGTGAAGCCCGAAAAGACCACGCAGCTGGACTTCGGCGCGCAGTACCGGACGGAGACGGTGGACGCCTGGTTCTCGGGCTACGCGGGCTATATCGACGACTACATCCTGTTCAACTACACCTCGGGCGGCATGATGGGATCCTCGTCCCAGGCGACCAACGTGGACGCCAGGATCGCCGGCGGCGAGCTGGGCGCGTCCTACAAGATCGCGCCGAGCTGGAAGCTGGGCGCCACGCTGGCCTATGCCTGGGGGCAGAACCGCAGCGACGGCAGGGCCTTGCCGCAGATGCCGCCGCTGGAAGCCAAGCTCAGCGCCGCCTACGACGACGGCACCTGGTCGGCCGGCGCCCTGTGGCGCATCGTCGCCGCGCAGAAGCGCTACGCCTTGAACGAAGGCAACGTGGTCGGCAAGGACTTCGGCCCCAGCGCCGGCTTCGGCGTCTTCTCCATCAATGGCGGCTACGCGGTCAACAAGCAGGTCCAGCTGTCGATGGGCGTGGACAATCTGTTCGACAAGACCTACAGCGAGCACCTGAACCTCGCAGGGAACGCCGGCTTCGGCTACGCCGCCAACACCGCGGTGAACGAGCCCGGCCGCACGTTCTGGGCGCGCGTGAGCTTCAAGTATTGAAGCATCGGGCCCGGGTTGCCGTGGGCCGGAAGCCGGCCTCCGCCGCCCCGCCGGCTTTCCCGGGGCGCGGCACACGGCCGGGATGAACCGTCCGGCCAAAGAAAAAGCCGCCCGGCATAATGCCGGGCGGCCATTCGTACTTGAGGGCAGATAATCCTGCACAAGGCAGGACTTGCTAATCTGGTGGAGCCGGGGGGAATTGAACCCCCGTCCGCAAGCCCTCCGCAACCAGTTCTACATGCGTAGTCGATTTATTTGGTTTTAACCCTGGACTTAGCCAACCGACAGGCCGGACCAGAGCGATTCACGTAATTTAAATTTGAACCGTGTGACCCCAGTTCAAACCGATTCCTTGTGAATGTCGCTGCTGCGGTTCGAGGGTTGCCCCCTAGGAAGTTGCCTTCCCCCGCCTGACCCAAGGACAGATCAGTGCAGCGGCTCACCGCTTAAGCGGCGAGAGCGAAACGCTCGTCGTTGGCGTTTGTAGTGTTCCAGTGGTTTAACGAGCGTACTGGTGCTCGGCATGCCCTGAGTTGTTTCGCGACCCACGTCGAATCCGGATCGGCCCCAAGAAGTTCTATTGTACTGGTAAATGCCATAGCCTGCTGTATTCCTGCTCCCCGGCGCGTATGGCGTGGCGCCGGGGACACACCGGGGCTCAGGCGGCGTTGGCGCAGGCGGCCTTGGACTGCGGCCGGGCGCGCGAGGCGGCCATCAGCAGGAAGGCCAGGCCGACCGACACGGCGACGATGGCGGCAGCCGCCCAGCCCAGGGACGCCAGGCCGTAGCGGTCGATGACGCCTCCACCTACCACGGCGCCCAGGCCGATGCCGATGTTGGCGCCCGAGATATTCAGGGACGCGGCAAATGCCGGCGCCTCGGGCGCCGATTTCATCAGCCGCACGTGGCACACGATGAAGAGGGCCGCCTGGGCGATGCCCCAGACCCCCAGCGCCACGGCCAGCAGGCCGTGCGACGCCATGACGGGGGCCAGCGCCGCCAGCCCGGCCGCCATCAGCGAGGAGAAGAGGGCGGTCGCGCCCAGCGGGCTGCGGTCCACCAGACGGCCTCCCAGCGTGTTGCCGATCAGGCCCACCGCGCCGAACGCCATCATGGTCCAGCCGACGATCTGGCCGTTGAAGCCGGCCAGCCGTTCCAGCATGTCCGCCAGATAGGTGTAGGCGGTGAACATGCCGGTGAAGACGAGCAGCGAGAGCAGCACGTGGCCGACCACCATGGGGTTGCGCAGGATGCGCAGCTGAGTGACGAGCCGGACGCCGTCGGCGCGGATGCGGGTGCTGGGGAAGGTGAACAGCAGCAGCAGGGCCTTGGCGAACGCCACGACCGACAGCACGGCGAAGGCGGCGCGCCAGCCGAAGGCGTCGGAGATCAGCACGCCGATGGGGATGCCGAACACGGTGGCCGCGACGATGCCGAACGCCACCGTGGAGATGGCGCGCCCGGCCCGGGCGGGGCCGACCAGTTCCACCGCCGTGGCGCTGGCCAGCGACCAGAACACGGGCAGGGCCAGCGCGGGGACGAAGCGGGCGACGGCCATGACCCAGATGTTCGGCGCGGCCGCGGCCACGGCGTTGGACAGGCCGAAGAGGACCAGCACGCTGATGAACAGGCGCTTGCGCTCGATGTTGGCCATGAGGGCGGTCAGCAGCGGGCCGGTCGCCGCCACGGTGAAGGCGAACAGCGAGACCAGCAGGCCGGCCTGGGACACCGTGACGTTCAGGTCGCGGGCCAGGCCCGGCAGCAGGCCGACGATCAGGAATTCGGTCGTCAGGATGGTGAACCCGGCGGCGGAAAGCAGCAAGATGGGCAATAGCATGGGCATTCCTCTGGCGCGGCGCGGGAAGGCGGCGCGCGGACAGGCGTTCAAGGGCGAATGAAAAGGTCTGGCGTGCTCGGCGCCCCGGGGGCGTCCGGCACCGCGCCTGGGCCGACTGGCGTGGGCGCGTTGGATCTGAGGCCGCGGGCGGCATTGCCCGGGGCTCCGGCGTTGGCCGGTGGGGTATCGGGAAGACCCCGATACCGTGCATGAGTCACACTTTAAGTGACTTTGGTTTCGGGATAAAGACGCCGATCCGGGAAAGATTGTTCGTTATTGTCAACTAATTTGGTGGATCGGCGCCGGGTCGGGGCGGCCCGGATAGCGGCTCGCCCCGCCGCGCCTAGCGCAGGTCGCGGGGCAGCAGGGGCTCGATGGCGGGCCACAGTTCGGTGGAGGAGTGGGCGCAGGTTTCCGCTTCCCAGGTAGTGATATTGTCGTCCTCGCCGACGTAGCCGTAGGCCGCCGCGACGGCGGGCATGCCCGCCGCATGCGCCGCCTGGATGTCGCGCAGGTCGTCGCCGACATAGACGCAGCGCTCGACGGAGAAGCCGGCCTCGCGGGCGGCGTGCTGCAGCGGCAGGGGGTGCGGCTTGGAATGGGCGGTCGTGTCGCCGCAGACCAGCACGGAACTCTCGCGCGTCAGGTCCAGGAATTCGACGATGGGCAGGGTCAGGTAGGTGACCTTGTTGGTCACGATGCCCCAGGACAGGCCGCGGCGGCGGATGTCGGCCAGGAGGGCCTCGATCCCCGGGAACAGCTTGCTGTGCACGGTGGACCCGGCCGCGTAGTCCTCCAGGAACTGCAGGCGGGTGGGTTCGTACTCGGCGTCGCCGGGGGCGAGGCCCAGGGCGACGCGCAGCAGGCCGCGGGCGCCCTGCGAGGCCACCGGGCGCAGCGCCTCGTACGCCATCGGTTCCAGGCCCTTGCGGGTGCGCTGGCGGTTGGCCGCGGCAGCCAGGTCGGGGGCGGTGTCGGCCAGCGTGCCGTCGAAGTCGAACAGAATCAGGGCGCTCATTTGCGGGTAGCCATCAGGTAATTGACCGAAGTGTTGGACGACAGGGTATAGATCTGCGTGATGGGGTTGTATTCCATGCCGCGCATGCTGACCGGCTCCAGGCCGGCGCCGCGCGCCGCGGCGGACAGTTCGCTGGGCTTGATGAACTGCTCGTAGCTGTGGGTGCCGCGGGGCAGCAGCCGCAGCACGTATTCCGCGCCGAGGATGGCGAACAGGAAGGACTTGGCGTTGCGGTTCAGGGTGGAGAAGAACACCCAGCCGCCCGGCTTGACCAGGGCGGAGCAGGCGCGCACGATCGAAGCCGGGTCCGGCACGTGTTCCAGCATTTCCATGCAGGTCACCACATCGTAGTGGCCGGGCCGCTCGGCGGCCAGCTCTTCGACGGGCACCTTGCGGTAATCCACCTTCACGCCCGATTCCAGGCCGTGCAGGCGCGCCACCTTCAGGGATTTGTCGGCCAGGTCGATGCCGGTTACCTCGGCGCCGCTCTTGGCCATGGCTTCGGACAGGATGCCGCCGCCGCAGCCCACGTCCAGCACGGCCTTGCCTGCCAGGCTGCCCGCGCATTCCTGGATCCATTCCAGCCGCAACGGATTGATGGCGTGCAGGGGCTTGAACTCGCTTTCGGGATCCCACCAGCGGCTGGCCAGGGCGGCGAACTTATCCAGTTCGGCCTGGTCGGCGTTGACGGCGGGGCGGGCGGTGTCGTGGGTTTGCGTGGTCATGGGCGGGTCCAGCGTAAGGCGACTCTATATATAGAGGGGTCCGCGCGAGGCGAGGAGGGCGCGCCGCCGCACCAAAGCGGTGCGCTGGCGGCGAAAAAAAGGGCCTCGCTATGCGAGGCCCCTTTATTGTAGCTAGTCCGGCAATTACTTGCGGCTACCCACGATTTCGATCTCAACGCGACGGTTCTGGGCGCGGCCTTCCTTCGTCTTGTTGGAAGCGATCGGGTTCAGCTCACCCTTGCCTTCCGTGTAGATACGGTTCGGGTCGATACCCTTGCTGACCAGGTAGCTCTTGACCGAAGCGGCGCGGCGCTCGGACAGCTTCTGGTTGTAGGCTTCCGTACCGATCGAGTCGGTGTGGCCCACAGCAATGATGGTTTCGAGGTCGATACCGCGAGCTTGCTGGGCGACTTGGTCCAGCAGTTGACGGCCTTCGGGCTTCAGGGTCGACTTGTCGAAGTCGAAGAACGTGTCAGCATTGAACACGACCTTTGCCGCCATCGGGGCCGGCTTCGCCTTCTGTTGTGCAACCGGAACGCCGTCGCAACCGGGGATGCCGGTGGCCGGGGTCCAGAAAGCATCGCGCCAGCACAGTTCGTTCGTGCCGTTCTTCCAAACGTCACCGAACGGGTTGCGCCAGTTGTCCACGGTTTGCGCGGAAGCTACACCAGAGGCCGTGACAGCGGCGAAGGCGAGCGCCAGAGCGAATTTGGAGGGTTTGTTCATGTTTCTCCTCGTTGAGCTTGAAGCTGGATAAGTGACTCGCAGCGAACCCCCGCCGCATATCAGGAAAACGGGGCCAGTATAGCAACGCCAAGAGCTGGTTCAAAGGAATAGCTACTGGGTTTCCTGCGTGCTGGAAACAATCTTAAGGCATTTGGGGGGCTTTGGCTTCCCTGGACAGGCGCATTAACGCTGGATATGACGTTTTCGGCACTCCATCCGTTTCCCATGTTGGTTTTTGGCAACAGGCCCGCAGGGCGCGGGCGGACGAGCCGGCAGCCGTGTCCGGATGTTGCGCGGCCTGGCTTGCCGGGGCGCCTGTTCGGGCGGCCCATCTGACCGCTCCGTGAATCGAATGATAGAATTTCCTGTTTACCCGGCCCGGGTTCCTCCTTACACGATTCTGTCGTTATATATATGGATTCCTTTGCCAAGGAGACGCTTCCGGTATCGCTGGAAGAAGAGATGCGCCGCAGTTACCTCGATTACGCGATGAGCGTGATCGTCGGTCGGGCGCTACCGGATGTGCGGGACGGCCTCAAGCCCGTCCACCGGCGCGTGCTCTACGCGATGCACGAACTGAACAACGACTGGAACCGCGCCTATAAGAAGTCGGCGCGTATCGTCGGGGACGTCATCGGTAAGTACCACCCCCACGGCGACCAGTCCGTCTACGACACCATCGTCCGCATGGCGCAGGATTTCTCCATGCGCTACATGCTGGTCGACGGCCAGGGCAACTTCGGCTCCATCGACGGCGACAACGCCGCCGCCATGCGTTACACCGAAATCCGCCTGGCCAAGATCGCGCACGAATTGTTGGCCGACATCGACCAGGAAACGGTGGACTTCGGCCCCAACTACGACGGCAGCGAGCAAGAGCCGCTGCTGTTGCCCTCGCGCCTGCCCAACCTGCTGGTCAACGGCAGCTCCGGCATCGCGGTGGGCATGGCCACCAACATTCCGCCCCACAACCTCCAGGAAGTGGTCGACGGCTGCCTGTACTGCCTGCGCAATCCGGCGTGCACGGTCGATGAGCTCATGGAGCTCATCCCGGCGCCTGACTTCCCCACGGGCGGCGTCATCTACGGCATGTCCGGCGTGCGCGAAGGCTATCGCACGGGCCGCGGCCGCGTCATCATGCGCGCCAAGACCCACTTCGAGGACATGGAAAAGGGCAACCGCCAGGCCATCGTGGTCGACGCGATCCCCTACCAGGTCAACAAGAAGACGCTGCAGGAACGCATCGCCGAGCTGGTCAACGACAAGAAGATCGAAGGCATTTCCGATATCCGGGACGAGTCCGACAAGGACGGCATGCGCCTGGTCATCGAGCTCAAGCGGGGCGAAGTGCCCGAGGTGGTGCTGAACAACCTGTACAAGAATACCCAGCTGCAGGACACCTTCGGGATGAACCTGGTGGCGCTGGTCGACGGCCAGCCCCGCCTGCTCAACCTGAAGCAGATGATCGACTACTTCCTGCAGCACCGCCGGGAAGTGGTCACGCGCCGCACGGTGTTCCAGCTGCGCAAGGCCCGCGAACGCGGCCACGTGCTGGAAGGCCTGGCCGTGGCGCTGGCCAACATCGACGATTTCATCGCCATCATCAAGGCGGCGCCGACGCCGCCGGTGGCTCGCCAGGAACTGATGGCGAAATCGTGGGATTCGTCCCTGGTGCGCGAGATGCTGTCGCGCGCCGACGGCGATACGCCGGGAGGCCGCGCGGCCTTCCGTCCGGACGACCTGGGCGCCGAATTCGGCCTCCAGGGCGACGGCATGTACCGCCTGAGCGACACGCAGGCCCAGGAAATCCTGAACATGCGCCTGCAACGCCTGACCGGGCTGGAGCAGGACAAGATCGTCGGCGAATACAAGGACATCATGTCCACCATCGCCGACCTGCTGGATATCCTGGCGCGTCCGGAGCGCATCACCACGATCATCGGCGAAGAGCTGCAGGCCATCAAGGCCGAGTTCTCGACCGGCGCGAAGGATACGCGCCGCTCCGAGATCGAGCTGAACGCCACCGAACTCGACACCGAAGACCTGATCACCCCGACCGATATGGTCGTGACGCTGTCGCACGGCGGCTACATCAAGAGCCAGCCGCTGTCCGAGTACCGCTCGCAAAAGCGCGGCGGGCGCGGCAAGCAGGCCACGGCGATGAAGGAAAACGACTGGATCGACCAGCTGTTCATCGCGAACACGCACGACTTCCTGCTGTGCTTCTCCAACCGCGGCCGCGTGTACTGGCTGAAGGTCTGGGAAGTGCCGCAAGGCACGCGCAATTCCCGCGGCAAGCCCATCGTGAACATGTTCCCGCTGGCTGAAGGCGAGAAGATCACCGTGGTGCTGCCGGTCAAGGAATTCAGCGAAGACCACTACGTGTTCATGGCGACCTCGCGCGGCACCGTCAAGAAGACCCCGCTGTCCGACTTCTCCAACCCGCGCAAGGCCGGCATCATCGCCGTGGACCTCGACGACGGGGACTACCTGATCGGCGCCGACCTTACCGACGGCAAGCACGACGTGATGCTGTTCTCCGACGCCGGCAAGGCCGTGCGCTTCGACGAGAACGACGTGCGTCCGATGGGCCGCAACGCCCGCGGCGTGCGCGGCATGATGCTGGAAGACACCCAGACCGTGATCGCGCTGCTGGTCGCCGGCGACGAAACGCAAAGCGTGCTGACCGCCACCGAAAACGGCTACGGCAAGCGCACCCCGATCACCGAGTACACGCGCCATGGCCGCGGCACCAAGGGCATGATCGCCATCCAGACCAGCTCGCGCAACGGCAAGGTGGTCGGCGCCGTGCTGGTCATGCCTTCGGACGAGATCATGCTGATCACGACCGGCGGCGTGCTGGTGCGCACCCGCGTGTCGGAAATCCGTGAAATGGGCCGCGCCACGCAGGGCGTCACGCTCATCAACGTCGACGACGGCAGCACGCTGTCGGGCGTGCGCCGTGTCGTGGAAAGCGATGCGGACGATGACGGCGACCTCGACGAGGACGGTCAGGACACGGACGGCGGCGACGGCGACGGCGCCGCGGAAACGACGGATTCGACGGAACCTACGGAGCAATAATGGCCCGCCCCTGGAACTTCTCGGCAGGCCCCTCGGCCTTGCCCGAGGTGGTGCTGCAGCAAGCCGCTGCGGAAATGCTGGACTGGCACGGCAGCGGCATGTCCGTGATGGAAATGAGCCATCGCGGCAAGCATTTCGTGCAGATCTGCGATGAAGCAGAATCCGACCTGCGCGACCTGCTCGGGCTGCCGGCGGATTACGCCGTCATGTTCATGCAGGGCGGGGGTTCCGGGGAGAACGCCATCGTTCCCATGAACCTCATGGGACGCCGCGGCACGCCGGCGGCCGACTTCGTCGTGACGGGCCATTGGTCCAAGCGGTCGTACAAGGAAGCCGGGCGCTACGGCAGCGCGCAAGTGGCGGCGAGCAGCGAGCAGGCCATCGAACTGGATGGCCGCGAGCAGGCGCCGCTGACCTGGGTGCCGCCGGTCGATACCTGGCAGGTGCGCAAGGACTCGGCCTATCTGCACCTGTGCAGCAACGAGACCATCGGCGGCGTCGAGTTCATGGACTGGCCGGATACCGCCGAGTTGGGCGCGCCCGACGTGCCGCTCGTGGTCGACGCGTCCTCGCATTTCCTGTCGCGTCCCATGGACGTGACGCGCTGCGGCCTGCTGTACGCGGGCGCGCAGAAGAACGCCGGCCCGGCGGGCGTGACGGTCGTCATCGCGCGCCGCGACCTGATCGGCCATGCCTTGCCGATCTGCCCGTCCGCGTTCGATTACGCCAACGTGGCCGCCGAGCACTCGCGCTACAACACGCCGCCCACCTTCGCGATCTACGTCGCGGGCCTGGTGTTCAAGTGGGTCAAGGCCAACGGCGGCGTGGCGGGCATGGAAACCGCGAACAAGGCGAAGGCCGACCTGCTGTACGGCTACCTGGACGGCACCTCGTTCTACCGCAACCCCATCCACGCGCCCGTGCGTTCGCGCATGAACGTGCCGTTCGTGCTGCGCGACGAATCGCTCAACGACGCCTTCCTGCAAGGCGCGGACGCCGCCGGCCTGACGCAGTTGAAGGGCCACAAGAGCGTGGGCGGCATGCGCGCCTCCATCTACAACGCCGTGCCCCTGGAAGGGGTGTCGGCGCTGGTCGAGTACCTGAAGGAATTCGAGCGTCGCTATGGCTGATGATCTGCAGCGCAAGCTGCTCCCCTTGCGTCAACGCATCGACGCGCTGGACGCGCAGATCCTCGAACTGCTGACGCAGCGCGCGCGCGCCGCGCTGGAAGTGGGCGAGGCCAAGCATGCCGCGCACGCGGACGGCCCGGTGCTGCGCCCCGAGCGCGAAGCCGAAGTCATCCGCCGCTTGCAGCAGATCAACCCCGGCCCGTTCCCGAACGCGGGCGTGGCGGCGGTCTGGACCGAGATCATCTCGGCCTGTCGAGGCCTGGAGCGCGGCATGACGGTCGCCTTCCTGGGGCCGCAGGGCTCGTTCTCGGAGCAGGCCGCGATGGAGCACTTCGGCCATGCCGTGCAGAAGCTGCCGTGCGCGTCCTTCGACGAAGTCTTCCGCGCCGTCGAGGCGGGCCAGGCCGACGTGGGCATGGTCCCGGTGGAGAACTCCACCGAGGGCGCCGTCAACCGCAGCCTGGACCTGCTGCTGAACACGCCGCTGAAGATCTTGGGCGAGCGCTCGCTCGTCATCCGCCATTGCCTGATGTCGCAGTCGGGCAGCATGGACGGCATCAAGACCATCTCCGCGCACCCGCAGGCGCTGGCCCAGTGCCAGGGCTGGCTGACGCGCAACTATCCCGACGTGGCCCGCGTGGCCGCCTCCAGCAATTCCGAGGCCGCGCGCGCGGCGGCGTCCGATCCCTCCATCGCGGCCATCGCGGGCGAAGTGGCCGCGCCGGCCTGGAACCTCCAGGTCGTCGCCGCGGGTATCCAGGACGATCCCCACAACCGCACCCGCTTCCTGGCGATCGGCAGTATCGAGCCGCTGGTCAGCGGGCAGGACAAGACCAGCCTGATCCTGGCGGTGCCGAACCGCGCGGGCGCCGTCTACGAAATGCTGGCGCCGCTGGCGGCCAACGGCGTGTCCATGACGCGCTTCGAGTCGCGGCCCGCCCGCACCGGCCAGTGGGAATACTATTTCTACGTCGACGTGCTGGGGCACCGCAATGACCCGAACGTCGAACGCGCGCTTGCCGCCCTGCAGGCGCAGGTCGCCTACCTGAAAGTGCTGGGTTCCTACCCGGCGTCGTGAGTCTCCACAACATGACCACCGCATCCAAGCCCCTCGCCGCACCCGCGCACGTCAGCGCCATCGCCCCTTACCAGGCGGGCAAGCCCATCGAAGAACTGGCCCGCGAGTTCGGGCTGGATCCGGCCGGCATCGTCAAGCTGGCCTCCAACGAAAACCCGCTGGGCATGCCCAAGTCGGCGCGCGAGGCCATGCTGGCCGCGGCCGAATCGCTGGCGCGCTACCCGGATCCCAACGGCTTCGACCTGAAGGCGGCGCTGGCCGAACGCTACGGCGTGCCGATGAACTGGATCACGCTGGGCAACGGCTCCAACGACATCCTGGAGATCGCGGCGCTGGCGCTGCTGGAACCAGGCGCCTCGGCCGTGTACGCGCAGCACTCGTTCGCCGTGTACCGCCTGGCCACCCAGGCGCGCGGCGCGCGCCACATCGTGGTGCGGGCCAAGGAATACGGCCATGACCTGGGCGCGATGTTCGACGCGATCGCGGACGACACGCGCCTGGTGTTCATCGCCAACCCCAACAACCCCACGGGCACCTTCGTGCCGGGCGACGAGATCGCGGCCTTCCTGGAGCGCGTGCATGCCGCCCACGGCGACCGCGTCACCGTCGTGCTGGACGAGGCCTACAACGAATACCTCGATCCGGAATTCCGCTTCGACAGCACCGCCCTGGTGCGCCGCTATCCGAACCTGATCGTCTCGCGCACCTTCTCCAAGGCCTACGGCCTGGCCGGCCTGCGCGTGGGTTTCTCGGTGGCGCAGCCCGCCCTGACCGACCTGCTGAACCGCGTGCGCCAGCCGTTCAACGTCAACACGCTGGCACAGGCCGCCGCCGTGGCCGCGCTGGGCGACGCCGCGTATCTGGCGCAGGCCTATGCCTCGAACAAGTGGGGCAAGGCGCAGCTGTGCGCCGCGTTCGACGCGCTGGCGCTGCGCTACGTGCCCAGCTACGGCAACTTCGTGCTGGTCCTCGTGGGCGATGCTCCGCGCATCAACCTGGAGCTGCTCAAGCGCGGCGTGATCGTGCGTCCGGTGGCCGGAGACGGCCTGCCCGAGTGGCTGCGCGTATCCATCGGGCTGCCGGAAGAGAACCAGCGCTTCATCGACGCCCTGACCGCCATCCTGTCCGAATGAACGACGCTTCACTGTCTTCCGATCAGGGGGCCGCTGGCCCCCTGATTCCTGTATTGGCCATCGTCGGCGTGGGCCTGATCGGCGGATCCTTCGCCGCGGCGCTGCGCCGGGCCGGGCAGGCGGGCAGGGTGCTGGGGGCGGGGCGCAACGCGCAGTCGCTGGCGCGCGCGCTCGAACTGGGCCTGATCGACGAGGCCGTCTCCCTGGAAGAGGCGGCCGCGCGCGCCGACCTGGTCCTGCTGGCCACGCCGGTGGGCGGGCTGGCCGATGCCTTGTCGCGCATGCTCCCTCATCTGGGCGCGGGCACCGTGCTCACCGACGCCGGCAGCACCAAGGCGGAAGTGGTCGCCGCGGCGCGCGCCGCGTTGGGCGGGCGGATCGGGCAGTTCGTGCCCGGCCATCCCATCGCGGGCGCCGCGCGCACCGGGCCGGAGGCGGCGGACGCCGATCTCTACGGCGAGCGCACCGTCGTCCTGACGCCGCTGCCTGAAAACGGCCCGGCCGCCCTCGACCTGACGCGCCGCGCCTGGCAGGCCTGCGGGGCGGACGTGATCGACATGGATGCCGATGCCCACGACCGGGTGCTGGCGTCCGTCAGCCATTTGCCGCACCTGCTCTCGGCGGTCTACATGGAGCAGGTGGCCCTGGCCGCCGACGCGCCGACCCGCCTCGGCCTCGCGGGCAGCGGTTTTCGCGATTTCACGCGCATCGCGGCGGGTTCGCCGGAGATGTGGCGCGATATCTTCCTGTCCAATCGCGACGCGATGCTGGCCGAACTGGCCGACGTCCGCGCGGTGCTGGATCGTGCCGAACGCGCCATTGCCGAAGGCGACGGCGCGGCTTTGCTGACGCTGCTGGATACGGCGGCGCAAGCGCGCCGCAACTGGCGCAAGGAGTAGCTGACATGGGCGCTTTGCCTTATCTCGATCTGCCGCGGGTGCGGCAAGCGCAGGGCGTGATCGCCCTGCCGGGCTCCAAGAGCATTTCGAACCGCGTGCTGCTGCTGGCCGCGATCGCCGAAGGCAGCACCGATATCACCGGCCTGCTGGATTCGGACGACACGCGCGTGATGCTGGGCGCCTTGCGCCAGCTGGGCGTGCAGGTGTCCGAGCTGGAAGAGGGCCGGGTCACGGTGCAGGGCGTGCGGCGCTTCCCGGTGGAAAGCGCGGACCTGTTCATGGGCAACGCCGGCACCGCCATCCGTCCCCTGACCGCGGCGTTGGCGCTGATGGGCGGGGACTACCGCCTGTCGGGCGTGCCGCGCATGCACGAGCGCCCCATCGGAGACCTGGTGGACGCGCTCAACGCCCTGGGCGCGCGCATCGATTACCTGGGCCAGCCCGGCTATCCGCCCCTGCATATCGGCCGCGGCGAGATCGCCGAGGAAGCGGTGACGCGGGTGCAGGGGTCGGTGTCCAGCCAGTTCCTGACGGCCTTGCTGCTGGCAGCGCCGCTGCAGGCGAGCGGCACCGGCAAGCCCGTAACGATCGAGGTCGTGGGCGAACTCATTTCCAAGCCCTACATCGAGATCACGCTGAACCTGATGGCGCGCTTCGGCGTGCAGGTGCGGCGAGACGGCTGGAGCCGCTTCGTGATCGACGGCGGGGCCGCGTATCGCAGCCCGGGCCGGATCGCGGTCGAGGGCGATGCCTCCACCGCCTCCTACTTCCTGGCGCTGGGCGCCATCGGCGGCGGTCCGCTGCGCGTGACCGGCGTGGGCGCCGACAGCATCCAGGGCGACGTCGCCTTCGCCGGCACCCTGGCCGACATGGGCGCTTCCGTGAGCTACGGCCCCGACTGGATCGAGGTCTCTGGCGCCCGCGTGGCGCAGGGCGAGCGCCTGAAAGCCTTCGACACGGATTTCAACCTGATTCCGGACGCCGCCATGACCGCGGCCGCCCTGGCGCTGTTCGCCGACGGGCCCTGCCGCCTGCGCAACATCGGCAGTTGGCGCGTCAAGGAGACGGACCGCATCCACGCCATGCAGACCGAGCTGGAGAAGCTGGGCGCGCGCGTGGAATCGGGGCCGGATTGGCTGCGGGTGACGCCGCCGGCCCGGGACGGCTGGCGCGACGCGCATATTGGCACCTGGGACGACCATCGCATGGCAATGTGCTTCTCGCTGGCGGCCTTCGGCCCCTCGGCGGTCCGTATCCTCGACCCGGGTTGCGTCAGCAAGACCTTCCCGGGTTACTTTGACGTTTACGCGGGCCTGGTGACGGCCTAGCGGATGTACCCATGACTTCGATTTCCTCCGAAACCCCTTCCGCCGTGCCGGTCATCACGATCGACGGCCCCACCGCGTCCGGCAAGGGCACCGTGGCCCATCGCGTCGCCAAGGCGCTGGGCTGGGCGGTGCTCGACAGCGGCGCGCTCTACCGCCTGACCGCCCTGGCGGCGATCAATCGCGGCCTGGCGGCCGAAGACGAGCCCGGCGTGGCCCGCGTGGCCGAAACGCTGGACGTGCGTTTCGACGGCCCCCACATCTATCTGGAGGGCAAGGAGGCCGGCCACGACATCCGTCGCGAGGAAGTGGGCAATTTCGCCTCCCGCGTGGCGGCTTTCCCGGGCGTGCGCCAGGCGCTGCTGGAGCGCCAGCGCGCTTTCCGGCTGCCTCCGGGCCTGGTGGCGGACGGGCGCGACATGGGCACGGTGGTGTTCCCCGACGCGCCCCTGAAGGTGTTCCTGGTCGCCGACGTGGTCGCGCGGGCGGAGAGGCGCTGTAAGCAGTTGATCGAAAAGGGAATTTCTGCTAATCTAGATGACCTTCTACGGGATATGCGCGAGCGGGATGCTCGCGATATGGGGCGAACTACGGCTCCGTTGGCTCCCGCAGCGGATGCACACGTGCTGGATTCGTCTGATTTGACGATTGCAGAAACGGTGCAGGCAATACTGGATTTTTGGAAGCGCGCCTCGGCGGACCGCTGATCCATTCCGGGATCGGCCCTGCCGGGTGGCTACGCGAATCCACCCTGGTTTTCTGATTTTTTTATCGGCCCTGTTCAAGCATGGCGCAACCCCCACGGGCCACCCCGCAAGGGCGAACCGGCAAACAGGTATTTTGACTCCACTGTGGCGGGCAATCCGCTGCGGTGTGTATTTAACGGCCATTTCGGCCCAATGGATTTCAACCCCATGTCTTCCGTTTCCACTACCGCCACCGGCGGCGAAAGCTTCGCCGACCTTTTCGCACAAAGCCTCAAGAGCCAGGACATGAAGTCCGGCGAGGTCATCAGCGCCGAAGTCGTGCGCGTCGACCATAACTTCGTCGTCGTCAACGCCGGCCTGAAGTCCGAAGCGCTGATCCCCCTGGAAGAGTTCCTGAACGACCAGGGCGAGCTCGAAGTGCAACCTGGCGATTTCGTCTCGGTGGCCATCGATTCCCTGGAAAACGGCTACGGCGACACCATCCTGTCGCGTGACCGCGCCAAGCGCCTGTCGGCCTGGCTGCAACTGGAAAAGGCCCTGGAAAACGGCGAGCTGGTCACCGGCACCATCACCGGCAAGGTGAAGGGCGGCCTGACCGTCATGACCAACGGCATCCGCGCGTTCCTGCCGGGTTCGCTGGTGGATCTGCGCCCGGTCAAGGACACCACCCCGTACGAAGGCAAGACCCTCGAATTCAAGGTCATCAAGCTCGACCGCAAGCGCAACAACGTCGTGCTGTCGCGTCGCCAGGTGCTGGAAGCCAGCATGGGCGAAGAGCGTCAAAAGCTGCTCGAAACCCTGCACGAAGGTGCCGTGGTCAAGGGCGTGGTCAAGAACATCACCGACTACGGCGCGTTCGTGGACCTGGGCGGTATCGACGGCCTGCTGCACATCACCGACATGGCCTGGCGCCGTGTGCGTCACCCCTCCGAAGTCCTGCAAGTGGGTCAGGAAGTCGAAGCCAAGGTCCTCAAGTTCGACCAGGAAAAGAGCCGCGTCTCGCTGGGCGTCAAGCAACTGGGCGAAGATCCGTGGGTGGGCCTGGCTCGCCGCTACCCGCAAGGCACCCGCCTGTTCGGCAAGGTTACCAACCTGACCGACTACGGCGCGTTCGTTGAAGTGGAAGCCGGCATCGAAGGCCTGGTGCACGTCTCCGAAATGGACTGGACCAACAAGAACGTCGATCCGCGCAAGGTCGTTACCCTGGGCGAAGAAGTCGAAGTCATGGTCCTGGAAATCGACGAAGACCGTCGTCGCATCTCGCTGGGCATGAAGCAGTGCCGCCAGAACCCGTGGGAAGAGTTCGCCACCAACTTCAAGCGTGGTGACAAGGTCCGCGGCGCCATCAAGTCGATCACCGACTTCGGCGTGTTCGTCGGCCTGCCCGGCGGCATCGACGGCCTGGTCCACCTGTCCGACCTGTCGTGGACGGAAGCTGGCGAAGAAGCCGTGCGCAACTTCAAGAAGGGCGACGAGATCGAAGCCGTGGTTCTGGGCATCGATACCGACAAGGAACGCATCTCGCTGGGCATCAAGCAGCTGGAAGGCGACCCCTTCAACAACTTCGTTGCCACCTTCGACAAGGGCGCCGTCGTTCCGGGCACCATCAAGTCGGTCGAAGCCAAGGGCGCCGTCGTGACGCTGTCCGTGGACGTCGAAGGCTACCTGCGCGCTTCCGAGATCTCCTCGGGCCGCGTCGAAGATGCCACCACCGTCCTGACCGCCGGCGAGAACATCGAAGCCATGATCGTCAACATCGACCGCAAGACGCGTTCGATCCAGCTGTCGATCAAGGCCCGCGACAACGCCGAAACCGCCGAAACGATCCAGCGCATGTCCGACGCCAGCGCTTCGTCCGGCACCACCAACCTCGGCGCGCTGCTGAAGGCCAAGCTGGACCAACAGCGCAACGACGGTTAATTCGTGACCAAGTCGGAGCTGATCGCCGCCTTGGCGGCCCGCTATCCTCAGCTGGCCGCCCGCGACACCGATTACGCGGTCAAGACCGTGCTCGATGCAATGACCCAGGCCTTGGCCTCGGGCCAGCGCATCGAGATCCGCGGTTTTGGCAGCTTTTCGCTGTCGCAGCGGTCTCCCCGCATCGGGCGCAATCCGAAATCCGGCGAGCAGGTGCTGGTGCCTGGAAAACAGGTGCCGCACTTCAAGGCGGGCAAGGAATTGCGCGAGCGGGTGGACTTGGCCGGCGGCAATGACGAGGACGCTCAATCCTCTGGATCGAGTGAACCGATGCCGTCGATGGCGAGTCTGCACGCCATGCATTGACGGCACGGCTGAAGGCTGCCTTCGGGCGGATCGGACCGCGGACGAAGCCCCTTGAGAAATCAAGGGGCTTTGTTTTTTCGCGGCATCTCCGAGACGTCGCTTACAATTGAAAGTCTCGAATTCTTAGGAGCATGCGTCATGCGCTACCTCGTCTGGGCCCTGCGATTGCTCGTGTTTGTTGCGGTATTGATGTTCGCCTTGAAGAACACCGATCCGGTTGCCGTGAAGTTCTACGCCGATTACGTGGTGCAGGACGTTCCGCTCATCGTCGTGATGCTGGTTGTTTTCGTGCTGGGCGCCTTGTTCGGCCTCTTGCTGACAGTGCCCGCCGCCATGCGTCGCCGCCGCGAGGCCATGCGCCTGCGCCGTGAGCTGGATCGCGTCCAGGCCGCGGTCAATGGCACCACGCCCGTCGTGCCGCCCGAGGCCGTCGCCCCGATGTCGCCGCTGTAATGCCGTTGCGCACGCTGCATTCCGCCTTTTCCGCACCGACTTCCCGCAAGAGCCCGAACAGTGGATTTTGAACCTTGGTGGTTGATTTTCGTGCCGGTGCTGTTCGCGCTGGGCTGGTTGGCCGCGCGCTTCGACATCCGGCAAATGCTGCGGGAAACCCGCAGCCTGCCCGATTCCTATTTCCGGGGCTTGAATTTCCTGCTCAATGAAGAGCCGGACCGCGCCATCGACGCCTTCGTCGAGGTGGCCAAGCTCGACCCCGAAACCACCGAGCTGCACTTCGCGCTCGGCAGCCTCTTTCGCCGCCGCGGCGAGATGGAGCGCGCCATCCGCGTGCACCAGAGCCTGCTGAGCCGCTCGGACCTGCCCGCCGCCGAACGCGAGCATGCCCAGCATGAGCTGGCGCAGGATTTCCTGAAGGCCGGCATGCTGGACCGCGCCGAAAGCGGCTTCGAGCAGCTGAAGGACACCCGTTACGCCTTGCCGGCGCTGCGCTCGCTGATCCGCATCTTCGAATCGGAGCACGACTGGCCGCGCGCGATCGAGGCCGTGAAGACGCTGCAAGGCCTGGTCGACGAGCCGGTGCCGCAGATCGTGCACTACTACTGCGAGCAGGCGCAGACCGCGCTGTCGGCCAAGCCGGCCGACAGCGAAGCGGCCCACAAGGCGCTGGATGCCGCCGACCACGCCCTGTCGGCCATCGACGCGACATCGAGCCGGGGTGCCATGGTGCGCACCGCCATGCTGCGCGCCCGCCTGGCCCTGATCGAACAGGATCCCAAGCGGGAAAGGCTGTATCTGGAGTCGGTCATGACTGATGCCCCGGAATACGCGGGCCTGGTGGCCGAGCAGGTGCTGGCCAACTACCGCGCCGCCAACCAGGCCGAAGCCGGGCTGGAAGTCCTCCAGAAACAGTACGCGCGCCATGCCTCGCTGGACCTGTTCAACGTGCTGTTCCGCGAGCTGCGCGTGCAGCAGGGGGCCGCGCCGGCGTGGACCTTCGCCCGCGGCGCCTTGCGCAGCCATCCGTCCCTGCTGGGGCTGGACCGCCTGCTGGAGGCCGAACTCGCCAACGGCGAGGGCGGCGCCGACCACGGCCCGGTGCCCGGCGCCGACCTGACGCTATTGCGCAGCCTGATCCACAAGCATACGCAGCGGCTGGACCGCTACGCATGCCGCAGTTGCGGTTTTCAGGCGCGTCGTTTTTACTGGCAATGCCCCGGTTGCAACGCATGGGAAACCTACGCGCCGCGCCGTCTGGAAGAACTTGAATGAAATCTTTTCCCGCCGAAGCCATTTCGCGCAGCCGCGTTCTCGTGGTGGGCGACGTGATGCTGGACCGGTACTGGTTCGGCGAGGTCGAACGCATCTCGCCGGAAGCGCCGGTCCCAGTGGTGCGCGTGGCGCGCCGCGAAGACCGCCTGGGCGGCGCGGCCAACGTGGCCCGCAACGTCGCCGCGCTGGGCGGACACGTAACGCTGGTGGGCGTGCTGGGTGAAGACGAGGCGGGCGACAGCGTCCGTCGGCTGTCCGCCGAGGCCGGCATCCAGGCCGACCTGATCTCCGATCCGTCGCTGCACACCACGCTGAAAATGCGGGTGCTGGGCAGGCAGCAACAGCTGCTGCGCGTGGATTTCGAGCAGCATCCGGCCCAGGCGGCGCTGGACAGCGTGGATGCCTCGCTGGCGCGCCACCTGGCCAACCACGACATCGTGGTGCTGTCCGACTACGCCAAGGGCGTGCTCACGCGGGTCGAAGCCCTCATCGCGCTGGCCCGCGCCGCGGGCGTGCCGGTGCTGGTCGATCCCAAGGGCGACGACTACACGCGCTATCGCGGCGCCACCCTGGTCACGCCCAACCGTGCGGAAATGCAGCAGGCCGTGGGCCGCTGGAATTCCGAGGCCGAACTCACCGGCCGGGCGCAGCGCTTGCGCGCCGACCTGGATCTGGAGGCCTTGCTCGTGACGCGCTCCGAGCAGGGCATGACTTTGTTTACCGATGCGGGACGCGACCACATCGACGCGCAGGCGCACGAAGTGTTCGACGTGTCCGGCGCGGGCGATACCGTGCTCGCCACCCTGGCGGTGTCGCGCGCCATCGATCTGCCCTGGGCCGAGGCCATGGCCTGGGCCAACAAGGCCGGCGGCATCGCCGTCGGCAAGCTGGGCACGTCCGTCGTCACCGCCGCCGAACTGGCAGGAGAATCCTCATGATCGTCGTTACCGGAGCCGCGGGCTTCATAGGCAGCAACCTGGTGCGCGGGCTCAACCGCCGCGGCATCGAGGACATCATCGCGGTCGATGACCTCACCGAAGGCGACAAGTTCGTCAACCTGGTCGACTGCAAGATCGCCGATTACCTGGACAAGGACGAGTTCCGCCGCCGCATCGCCGAGGGCAGCATCGGCGACATTCGCGCCATCCTGCACCAGGGCGCGTGTTCGGACACCACCGAACGCAACGGCCGCTACATGCTGGACAACAACTACCGCGTCACGCTGGAGCTGTTCGAGTTCTGCCAGGCGCGCCGCATTCCCTTCCTGTACGCCTCCTCGGCCGCCGTGTACGGCGGCTCTTCGGTCTACGTGGAAGACCCGGCCAACGAAGGCCCCTTGAACGTCTACGGCTATTCCAAGCTGCTGTTCGACCAGGTCCTGCGCAGGCGCATGGACAGCCTGACGGCCCAGGTCGTGGGGCTGCGCTACTTCAACGTCTACGGTCCGCACGAACAGCACAAGGGCCGCATGGCCTCGGTGGCGTTCCACAACATGAACCAGTTCCTGGAGCATGGGCACGTGCGCCTGTTCGCGGGCTGGGACGGCTACCCGGACGGCGGCCAGAGCCGCGACTTCATCTCCGTCGAGGACGTGGTCGCCGTGAACCTGCATTTCCTCGACCATCCCGAGCAGTCGGGCATCTTCAATTGCGGCACGGGCCGGGCTCAGCCGTTCAACGATGTGGCCGCCGGCGTGGTGAACGCGCTGCGCGCGGAACGCGGCGAAGCCGAGCTGACGCTGGCCCAGTTGGTCGAGCAGGACCTCATCCGCTACATTCCGTTCCCGGACGACCTGAAAGGCCGCTACCAGAGCTACACGCAGGCCGATGTCTCGCGCCTGCGCGCGGCGGGTTTCCAGGCGCCGATGCGCGACGTGAGGACCGGCGTAACCGAGTACGTGCGCTACTGGCGCGCCCGCAAGTAAGCGCGCCCATCCAGGACAAAGCCACCGCTGACTCCGGTGGCTTTTTTCTTGCGCCGGGGGAGGGCGGGCAGGCCGCGCTCGTGGCCAACCGAGGTGGATGTTTCCGTTCACCGCCCGCGCCGGCGGCCCTGCCGGCCGGCATGATCGCCTCGTGGCCCAACATCCGTTGCGCCCCTTACTTCCGGAGGCTTCCATGAATCCATTCCTGCATTCCGCGGTGGCGCGGCCGCGCCTGTCTGTGCCTTGGCGGCGCATCAACGGGCCGGGCCGGCGCCCGCCGCAAGGCGAGCCGGGCATCCAGTCGACGCCGCGCGCTTTGCGGCGGGCGATGGGCGTGTTGCTCATGACGGCGGGCCTGGGCCTGGCCGCGGCGCCGGCGGGCGCGGTGGACGTGAACCAGGCCAGCGCGCAGCAGCTGGAAAGCGTGCGGGGCATCGGGCCGCGCACCGCCGAAACCATCGTGCGGGAGCGCGAGCGGGGAGGCAAGTTCGAATCCCTGGACGACCTGGCCGAGCGCGTGCGCGGCATCAGTCTGAAAAAGGCGCAAGCCCTGCAGGCCGCCGGCTTGCAGGTCGGCGGGGCGCAGCCGCCCGCGGCCGCGTCCGGCGCCCCGTCCGCGGCGAGCGCCGCGCCTGCCGCGGCGGCCAAGCCGGCTTCCAGGCCAGCCGCCGCCCAGCCCGCGCCGGCGCCGGCGCGCGGCAGGCCCTGAGCCGCGGGGCGGGCGCGGGTAGCCCTGGCGGGAGCGCGGCTTTTGGCGGCGCCCGCCGCCGGGCGGGGTTATCATCGTCGGCATGACTACTACCTATCCCACCATCGAGCAAACCGTCGGCAACACGCCGCTGGTGCGCCTGCAGCGCATCCCCGGGGCCGCTGGCGCCGCCCGGGGCAACGTCATCCTCGCCAAGCTGGAAGGCAACAACCCGGCCGGCTCCGTGAAGGACCGCCCGGCGCTGTCCATGATCAAGCACGCGGAAGAACGCGGCGACATCAAGCCGGGCGACACCCTCATCGAAGCCACCAGCGGCAATACCGGCATCGCCTTGGCGATGGCGGCGGCCATGCGCGGCTACCGCATGATCCTCATCATGCCGGATAACCTGTCGGTGGAGCGCCGGGCGGCGATGGCGGCCTACGGCGCCGAGCTGATCCTGACGCCGGCCGACAAGGGCGGCATGGAATACGCCCGCGACCTGGCCACCGAAATGCAGGCCGACGGCAGGGGCCTGGTCCTGGACCAGTTCGCCAATCCCGACAACCCCCGCGCCCACGTCGAAACGACCGGGCCCGAGATCTGGAACCAGACCGAAGGCCGCGTGACCCACTTCGTGAGCGCCATGGGCACCACGGGCACCATCATGGGCGTGTCGACTTATCTGAAATCGCGCAATCCCGCGGTGCAGGTGGTGGGCGCGCAACCCGCCGAGGGCTCGTCCATCCCCGGCATCCGCAAGTGGCCCGAAGCCTACCTGCCCAAGATCTTTGACCGCAGCCGCGTCGATGCCTACGAATCCATCGAACAATCGGAAGCCGAGGTCATGGCACGCCGGCTCGCCGCGGAAGAGGGCATCTTCGGCGGGATATCCTCCGCAGGCGCCCTGGTCGCCGCCCTGCGAGTGGCCGAGCGCGTGAACGACGCCACCATCGTATTCATCGTGTGCGACCGCGGGGACCGCTACCTGTCCACCGGCGTCTTCAACTGAGCGTCGGGGCGTAAAAATACGCTCCACGCCGCGCAAGCTTCGTTTGCTTGCCAGCGACAAAAAACCGCCATGCCGGGCTAGACCGGGCATGGCGGTTTTCATTTGAAGGGCGCGAGCGCAGGGCTTGCGCCTGGGATCTGTCCCGAAATTACTCGGGCTGGATGCCGGCGTCCTGCATCACCTTGATCCAGCGCTTGCTTTCCTCAAGGTTGAAGGCTTCGGCTTCCTGGTAGCTCATGGCGCTGGGCAGCGTGCCTTGCGACTTCAGGGCTTCGACCACCTTGGGCGACTGCGAGGCTTCGATCATGACCTTGTTGAGCTTGGCGATGACCGGTTCCGGGGTGTCTTTCGGCGCCCACATGCCGTACCAGGTGACGATGTCGAACCCGGGCAGCACGGTTTCCGCGATGGTCGGCACGTTGGGCAGTTCGGCCAGGCGCGTCTTGGTCGTGACGGCGATCGGGCGCACCTTGCCGCTCTGGATGAGCGGCAGGGCCGGCGCCAGGGGGGCGTACATCAGATCCACGTGGCCGCCCGCGACGTCGGTCAGCGCCGGGCTGCTGCCGCGATAGCCGACGTGGGTGATCTTGGCCTTGGTGGAGGTGTTGATCAGTTCGCCCGCCAGGTGGGGCAGGGTGGCAACGCCGGGAGAGGCGAAGCTCAGCGAGCCGGGCTGGGCCTGTGCCTGCTTGATCAAATCCCCGAAGCTCTCGAACTTGGAATCGGGCGGGACGACGGCCACCATCGGCACCGTGCCCAGCACGCCCACCATCTTGAAGTCCTTGATCGGGTCAAAGCTGAGATTCTTGAATTGGGCCGGGTAGATGCCCTGAACGGACGGGTTCATCAGCAACGTGTAGCCGTCGGCGGGGGCCTTCGCCACCTGGGCCGTGCCGATGGTGCCGCTGGCTCCGGCGCGGGTTTCGATGACCAGCGGCTGGCCAAGGATTTCCCCCATCTGGACTGCGATCACTCGGCCGACGACGTCGGTCGGACCGCCTGCCGCCCACGGCATGATCACGCGGATCGGCTTGTCCGGATAAGTTGCCTGCGCGTAGGCGTTGGCTGCCGGCAGGGCTGCCACGGCGACCGCCGAGCATGCCGCGGCGAGGAAAGTGCGTTTGTTCATCTACTGTCTTCTCCTACAAAAGTGAGATTGGCCGAGGGCAGGGCTGCGTACAGCAGCGTCTTCACCTCGGTGAGCTGTTTCCCCGTGGTGGCTTCGTTCTTTTGCATCCTGCCCAGCGGGCCGGCCACCACAATTGCAAACGGTTGTTCGTATGCCCGGAACCCGAGCGAAATGGACATGACGTCCTCGACGTTCTCGCCCACCGAGCGCTGCCAGCCGCGGGCAATGCCCGCTTCCAGGTCGCGGTCGAAGTCCTCCCGGCTGGTGAGCGTGCTATCGGTGTAGGCGGCAAAGCCGCTATAGGCCTTGAACCATTTCTGCCGCTCTTCGTTGGACAGCACCGACAGCAGGGCTTTGCCCGAACTGGTGGCGTGCACGGCCTTGAAACCGCCGGGCTGATGGGAGAAGCGGATCGTCTGCTTGGATTCGGCCACGATCAGGTACACGACCTTGTCGTCGGCCAGCTTGGCCAACAGCGCCGTTTCTCCCGTGATGTCGCGCACCCGGGCCAGCACCGGCTCGATCACCGCGTTCAGCGGATCGCTATGGCAGATCAGGGTTGCCACGTGGATCAGCTTCTGCGTCGGGTAGTAGCCGTGCTTTTTGCCGATTTCATACAGGTAGCCGCGCGCCACCATGGTCTTCAGCAGGCCATGGCAGCTGGAGAGCGGAATCCCCATCTGCGCAGCGATTTCGCTGTACAGCAAGGGCTTCTGCTCTTCCGCGAAGAGGTTGAGGACATCCAGCACACGGCCAGCAGTTTTCACATCCATGATGGTAGTATCCTATACGTGATAAATTTATGTCAAATTGCAATCAATCGCCAAGGAGGCGCGACGCATGAGGTGGAAGAACCGTCCCGAGGGGTCGAATTGGGGAGATTTCGGGCCTGACGACCAACGAGGTTGCCTGAATTACATCACTCCCGCGAACGTGCTGAGCGGCATGCGCGAAGTCCGCGAAGGGCTGAGTTTCTGCCTGTCGCTGCCGCTGGATTACCCGGGCGGCAACGGGGTCAACGTCCGTCGCCATCCGCCCAAGCTGCGCCCCACCGAGAGGGACGGCGACCAATATCTGAATTTCCCGCTCGGGCGCCTGCGCCCGGGCTGTGTCGACGTGCTCAGCGACGATATCGTCGAGATGAGCCTGCAGTATTCGACGCAGTGGGATTCGCTGGCGCACGTGGGCGCCCTGTTCGACGCCAATGGCGACGGCCTGCCCGAGCGCGTCTACTACAACGGCTACCGGCCCAATGAGCATGTGGTGGGGCCGGTGGATTACGACGTGGGCAATGGCTTCGCCAAGACCGACCTGGGCCAGGGGCCGGCATCCAACGCCAAGAAGCTGGACATCACCCAGCTCGCCGAGTCGTGCCTCCAGAGCCGCGGCGTGATGGTCGACCTGGCGCGCCACTACGGCCGCGAGCAGAAATCCGTGGGCTATGACGACCTGATGCGGATCCTGGACGCGGACCGGATCGAGATCGAGCGTGGCGATATCGTGCTGTTCCACACGGAATTCGGCGACGCCCTGCTGGAAAAGAACCGCGAACCCGACCCGCATACGCTGCACGAGATCTGCGCGGGCCTGGACGGCAGCGACGAGAAGCTGCTGCAGTGGATCACGGACTCGAAGGTGGCGGCGATGGCCTCGGACAACCATGCCCTGGAAATCTATCCCACGCAGAAGCCCAATGCCTGCTGCGCGGCGCTGCCGCTGCACCACCATTGCATCTTCAAGCTCGGCATGCCGATAGGCGAGATGTGGTACCTGGGCGCCCTGGCGCGCTGGCTGACGGCCAATGGCCGCAGTCGCTTCCTGCTGACCGCGCCGCCGCTGAATCTGCCCGGAGCCGTGGGCTCGCCCGCGACGCCGGTCGCAACGGTGTAATACCGGAGGCCGCGGCGCTCGCCGCCGCGGCCCGGCCGTCTTTCAGCGGCTCACCCGCGCCTCGATCTCGCCGGCCAGGTCGGCGACCGACGTGGCGTAGAAGTAGCTGCGGTTGTACTTGGTCAAGGCGAAGAAGTTGGACGTGCCGACGCGGTATTGCGCGGTGCCGCGGGCTTCTTCCACCAGGTCGACGACGCCCAGCGGCTGGCTGGTCCAGCCTTCGGAGGAAGCGCCCGGCTGCAGGCGGGCGCCGGCGGCCGAAAGCGTGCCCCAGCTCTGCTTGGGTTCCAGGCCGCCGTCGACCAGCGGGGCGGGATCGGCGGGCAGCGCCACCGGCGCGAACACCGGCAGGCCGCGTTGCCAGCCGTGTTGCGACAGGAAACTGCCCACGGACATGATCGCGTCCCGGGTGTTGTTGCTGAGGTCGATATGGCCGTTGTCGTCGCCGTCCACCGCGTAGTGCATGACGCTGGTAGGCATGAACTGGGGCATGCCGATGGCGCCGGCGTAGGAGCCGCGAGTTTCGAGATCCAGCTTGTCCTGCATGACCAGGGTGAGGAAGTCCGCCAACTGGCCGCGGAACATCGTGGCGCGTTCGGGCTTGGCCGGATCCGGATAGTCGAAGGCCAGGGTGGTCAGCGCGTCCAGCACCCGGAAGTTGCCCATATTGCGCCCGTACAGCGTCTCCACGCCGATGATCGAGGCGATGATGGGGGCGGGCACGCCGAAGCGCTGGGCGGCCTGGTTGAGCAGGTCGCGGTTCTCGTTGTAGAAGTCCACGCCCCAGCCGATGCGCTTGGGCTCGACGAAGCGCGACCGGTAGGTCAGCCAGCTGCGCCAGATCTTCTTGCCGGGAGGCGAGGGCGCGATCAGGCGCGCCACGGTGGCGTTGTAGCGCGAGCTCTCCAGCGCCGCGACCATCGGGTCCAGCGGCAGCTTGCGATCGGTGGCCAGGCTCTCCACGAAGGACCGCACCTCCGGCCGCAGCGCGCCGTTGGCGCCCAGCGCGGCGGGGCCGTCGTCGGCGATCTCGGAGCCAGGGGTCGGCGCGCTGGGTCCGATGCGGATGGGGGCGGGGGCGGAGGAGGTTGCGGTGGCAGGCTGGGAGGCCGGGCCGGAAGCGGTGGGGGCGGTGGTGGAGCAGCCCGCCAGCACGGCGGAAAGGGTTCCGAGTTGCAGTAATCGCCGACAGATGAACATAATCTTCCTTATGGAGACCATGTATCTTACCCACCCGGCATGCCGCTTGCATGAAATGGGAAGTTGGCATCCCGAAAGCCCGCAGAGGCTCGACGCCATTTCCGACCAGTTGCTCGCCAGCGGATTGATGCCTTACCTGGACGACCGACAGGCGCCCCAGGCATCTCGTCACGACCTGTTGCGGGTACATACTGTCCAGTATCTGAACAGTTTGCGCGAAAACACGCCGGAGCAAGGGTATTTCCCTATCGATCCCGACACCCTGATGAACCCCCACACCTACGAAGCCGCGCTCTACGCGGCCGGCGCGGGCGTGGCGGCGGTGGACGCGGTGGTGGGGGGCGAGGCCCGCACGGCGTTCTGCGCGGTGCGTCCGCCCGGGCATCACGCCTGCCGCTCCCAGGCGATGGGATTCTGCTTTTTGAACAACGTCGCTATTGCGGCGCAGCATGCGATGGACTTCCACGGCCTGTCGCGCGTGGCCATCGTCGATTTCGACGTGCACCACGGCAACGGCACCGAGGACGTCTTCGCCGGCGACGAGCGCGTGCTGATGTGCAGCTTCTTCCAGCACCCGCTCTTCCCCAACAGCGGCACCGAAGATCCGGCCGCCAACATGCTGAACGTGCCGGTCCCGGCCTATACGGGGGGCGCCGCCGTGCGGGCCATCGTGACCGATACGTGGCTGCCCAGGCTGGAGGCGCACCGGCCCGAGCTGATCCTGGTGTCGGCCGGTTTCGATGCCCACCGCGAAGACGACATGGGCCAGATGGGCCTGGTCGAAGCCGATTACGCCTGGATCACCGAGCGGCTCGTCGAGGTGGCGGACCGCCACTGCCAGGGCCGCATCGTGAGCACGCTGGAGGGCGGTTACAACTTGTCAGCCCTGGGTCGAAGCGTAGTTGCGCATATACGAGCGCTGGCGAAGCTGTAGAATCAGGAAAAAATTGTGCAATGCGATCCCGGCGCATGCCGGGTAATTATTTCCATTTGGAGGCAGCGGGATGAAGGTGTTGGTACCTGTCAAGCGCGTCGTTGACTACAACGTCAAGGTGCGCGTCAAGTCTGATCAGACTGGCGTGGATATCGCCAATGTGAAGATGTCTATGAACCCCTTTGACGAAATCGCCGTCGAAGAAGCGACT
>PJUK01000064.1_pt1 | contig 133130 bp, 122 predicted proteins | sample 1512211 | NCBI WGS metagenome assembly PJUK01 (sample SAMN08177668, study PRJNA422409) | Feces metagenome, whole genome shotgun sequencing project. | reverse complement strand
TACCCATGCCATACGCAGCCAAACTGTAGCGCAACTTACACAAATTCTAGATGCACCATTTGATGAAAATCAACTGCTTCTCATGGCCACCCATACCCACTCTGGGCCTGGCGGTTGTGGCTATGAGGCTTTGTATAATATGCCGACCCCTGGTTTTGTACCTGAACATTTAACTGCCATTGTTGAGGCGATTGTACAGAGTATTCAACATGCGATTGCATCTGAACAAGATACCGAGATTTTTTTAGCGACTCAGCTTTTCCCGGAACAGACACCTGTCGCATGGAATCGTTCAATCAAAGCCTATAATCGTAATCCAGAAGTTCAGTCACGGACCGAAGCTGAAACGCATTTGGCCTTGAATCGTGAAATGCAGTTGATTGGTTTCTATCGGGAACAAAAACTACAGTCCTTTATTTCCTTATTTGGAGTTCATGCAACCTGTTTGGGAAATTCTTTAAAGGCCTATGATGGCGATAATAAAGGTTATGCAGCCGCATTTTCCGAGCAGGCTTTAACTGAGCAAGGGATTCAAAATCCAGTCACGATTTTTGCTCAGGCAACTGCAGGGGATGTATCGCCGCATTTTCATGGCAAAGACCAACTCAAGATTCGCAATAAGATCAAAGGCGAGCAGGAATATCAGTACGCGCAACAAAATGGGCGCTATCAAAGTGAACTGGCTCTGAATGGCTTACAGCAGAATATCCCTAAAAATTTGCAAAAAGTTGAAGGCAAGATCGATGCTGTTTTGTCCTATGTCGATCTGAGTAATATTGAAATTCCAGATGAGTTCGCAGCGGGGCAAAAGCATGCCAAGACCAGTCAGCCTTGTCAAGGTACCGCATTTTTTGCAGGTACGCCTGTCGATGGCTTAGGGGCGCCCAAACCCTTAATTATGGGGATGCAATTTTTAGCCGATCAATTTCGCAAACAGAAAACCAGACACTCCAATGCAGCTGATTTTGTAGCGTATCAGCAACTGTATGCCTCTCAAGGGCCGAAACAGATTGTACTGGAAGCGGGTGCCAAAAAGATTTTAGGTCAACCGATTGGTTTTCCGCCGAGTTTTCTTGATCCGTTGATAGCAGAAATGAACCGACAAGTGAAAGCTGGGGCGATTCAGCACAGTCCTTTAGTTCCAAGTGTGGTTCCCTTACAGATCGTGCGATTAGGTCAATTGGCTTTGATTTGCTGTCTAGGAGAATTTACCACCATCGCAGGACAGCGTGTGGTTGATACAGTTAAACAGACGCTTGCCGTACAGGCATCAATTGAAAACGTCTGGTTAGCATCCTACTGCAATGATTATATGGGTTATGTCACCACCTATGAAGAATACCAGGTGCAAGCCTATGAAGGGGGACACACTTTATTTGGTCAATGGACACTGGCTGCCTGTCAGAGCAAATTTAAAGCATTAGCAGAACAATTAGGATTAGAAAAAAGCAAACGTCATTACGATGAAATGACAAGACCACAACCGATTCCAGTGCAGGAACTCGCAAAACGCAGCAATCATGGCAATGTAAAAACTGCCGTTAGCCAGGGAGAGGCAGTATGAGTAATCTAAAACAAGGCATCTGGTCAAACTGGTCCGGTTTTCAACAATCCAAACCGCAACAGGTTTTACACCCTGCCAATATTCAAGAACTCCAGAGCATCGTTGCTCAGCAACAAAAAATACGGGTAGTCGGTGCAGGACATTCCTTTACACCCTTGGTCTGTACCGATGCCACCTTATTGTCTTTGGATCATATTGCAGGCATTGCATCGACCGATCTTGACCGATGCCAGAGCAGTATTTATGCGGGGACCCGTTTATATGATCTAGATCAGCACCTACAGCAGCAATCGATTAATCAGGCCTTGATGAATCAGGGTGATATTGATCAGCAAAGTCTTGCGGGGGCTGTCTCTACAGGGACACATGGCACAGGTGCAGATTTACATTGTATTTCGGCCTATGTGGATGCTTTTGAGCTATTGACGGCTTCTGGTGAAATCCTGCAATGCAGCCGCACAGAACATCCTGAAATCTTTGCCGCAGGACGGGTGTCTTTGGGGAGTTTGGGCATCCTGACTCAGATCACCATGCAAAATCGGCCGCGCTATAAGCTCAAAGAGCATATTCAATTGTGTCCAGTCGAAGACATGATGCAGCATATTCAGCCATGGAAGCAGCAGCATCGACATATCGAATGTTTTGTGTTTTCCCATGGAAAGCAGTTGATGCTAAAAACTTTGGATGAGACCGATGAAGCGGTTTTGCCGCGTAAGGAAAATTTCCCGTCTGACGATACGCTGCTGACCCTCTGTTCAGAGTTGACCAGAAGTTTTCCTGCACTGAATCCGTATTTACAGAAGCTATTAGGTGTTTTTGTTAAACCGACCACCTATGTGGATTGGTCGAGTAAAATCTTTCCGACACCGCGTAATACCAAGTTCAATGAAATGGAATATCAGATTCCTGTAGATCGTGGAGTTGAATGTCTGGATGAAATACTGCATGCCTTAAGAAAATATAAAGTGGCCACCTTTTTTCCACTCGAATTTCGCTTTGTGAAGGGGGATGATATCTGGCTCAGTCCCTTTTATCAGCAAGATTCCATTTCAATTTCAGTGCATCAATACCACAAACAAGATCCGAAGTTAATTTTTGAGGTAGTTGAGCCGATTTTACAGAAATATCGGGGTCGTCCGCATTGGGGGAAAATGCATACCCTGACAGCGGCTCAATTACGGACTTTATATCCAAAGTGGGATGATTTTATGGCGTTGCGTCAGCAGCTTGACCCGGAAGCCAAGTTTTTAAACCCCTATCTGGAAACACTGTTTTTAGGTTAAATCGAATGTTTATGAGTTGAAAGTGTTTAACGGCGTTATATCGGGCTTGCATCCAATGAAGGGTTAATCTTTTAGCTGCAGTTACCTTGTTTTTACCCTGAGCAGCATTTCAAGCCTCGTAAGATGTATTTTTCTTGCACTCTGCCAAAGCTTTAGCCGCTTTGGCTTGCTCAGGTTATAGACGACTTTTCACGTATCAAATTGTATGTAAATTTTTTTGGATTGAAAAAGGTATAGCCATGTTGGATCATTATTTTAAACAGCTCAATCTGGACCTGAAAAAACAGGGGATTGCGACTCCACAACTGATCATCGATGAAGCCGCGTTAAAACAAAATATCCAGCATGTTCAGATTCGCCTTGCTCACGCCAAACATTTAAAAGCACGTCTTGTGGTAAAGTCATTAGCCAGTCTGGATTTACTCAAGTTGTTATCTGCCCAGATCAACACCCAGCGTTTTATGGTATTTCATCAACCGCATATTATTTCGATATTAGAAAATTTTGCTGAAGCCGATATTTTGCTGGGCAAACCGATGCCAGCTCAAGCCGTACGCCATTTTTTTGAACAACATGCAGCATGGTCGAATGCCAATATTCAGTGGCTGGTGGACACCCAGCAACGTGTGCAGCAATATCTTGAGATTGCCCAGACCTATTCGCGCTGTCTAAAGCTGAATATCGAGATTGATGTCGGTTTACATCGTGGCGGGGTACAGTCAACCCAACAGCTGATCGAAATATTAAAGCTGATTGAGCGAAATCCACAGTATTTAAAACTTTCTGGCTTGATGGGCTATGATGCGCATGTCACCAAAATCCCTGCCATCATTAAAAAACCTGAACTGGCTTATCATAGCTCCCAACAGACTTATGCGCATTATCAGCAGCTGATTCAAAAACAGTTCCCAACCTTGTGGAATGAGGAGTTGTGTTTTAATGGCGGTGGCAGTCCAACCTTTAGCTTGCATACCACTGCAAGTGTCTGCAATGACTTGTCTTTTGGTTCAATGTTGTTAAAACCGAGTGATTTTGAGAGTAATTTTTTACAGGCATTGCAACCTGCATTATGGATCGCTGCACCTGTGCTCAAGGTATTGCCATTTACCCAATTGCCTTCGATGTCGTTACTGGATAAATTACCGCATAAATGCAAGGCGCTGTTTATTTATGGTGGCTACTGGCTGGCTGATTATGTTTATCCTGATCAGTGTCATACCCATGCTTTGTATGGGCGCAGCAGTAATCAGGAGCTGGTCAATGTACCGAAGAATTGTGATATTCAGGTCGATGATTTTGTGTTTTTAAGACCCACACAGAGTGAGGCAATTATTCCTCAATTTTCCGAGTTAAAACTGTATCGCACACATGCTTTTGAGACATGGCACACTTTTAATGAGTGACGATGAGTCATAAAGCTTTGCTCATCAATATTTGAGCTAAAAGCTTGCCGTGTACCCTGAATTTTAAAACAAATCGGCCAAATGACAGCTTTTTGCTTCAGTCAGGTTTTCAATGGAATCGACCAATAGAATATTGATATCTTTTTCACTTTTATAGGCCGCGATCACTTCTGCATAAATCGGCTGTTTTAGTTTGGTGGCGTTGGAGAGAAAACCTGATACCGCCTTTTCCTTAGACCAGTCGGCATCTTTTAACACATATTCATTTTGCGCAATATCGCATCGCGTTAAAATGGCCTTGTTATTCTGAATAGTTAAGGTACCCATAAAAATATCCATGCTCTCTTTGGGATCAGGCGAATTGGCAAAAGTCGTGAAAGGAAAAACTAAGCCAGATATAAATAGTGCAAAGACAACAGCGATTTTTTTCATTGGATTTTCCTGAAGATGACATTCATTATTAAAGTAATACTTTGAGATTTTAATCTCATAGGTGGATTGAATGCCAGAAAATAGCCAAGTAGGCGCAGGAATTAAATCGGATCATGCGCCTACTTGGCTGGATAGGATTGAATGACTAAAAGCGATAACCCATCTTCAAACCATAGCCAATGGCGCTGTTATCTTTAAAATCGGCTTGTTCAGCAACCGGTTTGATCCCCGGTACAGGAATATAATAGGTACCGTCTTCAGCCACCACATCGCCTAACCAGAAATATTTAACGCCTGCGGCAATAAAATAGTTCGGGGCAGGATTAAACTGGGCACCTAGACCAATCCCCCAAGAGCCTTTGGTGGGGTTCAAGGTGGAGGCCGGATCGCCGGTACCCGAGTCCCAACTGACTTCTGTGGAGGCACTCCATTTTTCAGTAAATTGATGTCCAAGTCCGAGATTGACCGTCCATTGATCCTTTTGGTAGCTATCCAGATCAAAACCACCGCTATAGCTGCCTTCGCTGATCAAGTCAGTCAGGTATTCGGTGACTGCGCCAAACTGGGTCGGGCGGATGTGAAAATCTTTCCAGTTGACCCAACGTAGGTTGGTATAGAGCAATGTGTCTTTATACACACCCGTTTGAAAATCAATATTCACGGATTGGGGGGTACTAATTTTAGTCTTGTCTGGTGTGGTGACTTCCAGAGGTTCACCAAACATGGTCTCAGTTACCTGCATATCGTGGTCGATCTTGGAGCGATAGGTCACTGCGGCTTTTAAGGCAATATCCGGGATCTGATAACTCAACCCAGCCAGCCAGCCCACCGCGTGATCCTGTTTAAATTTGGCATCATAGCCATTAAAGGCTTCACTGTATGAATTACCACGCAGCGCGACATCACCTTTGACCGATTGATACACAGCACCGCCATAGAGTTGAAAGTTGCTAAATGGACTGACACCCAAAATCATGCTAATGCTTTCAGTATCAACATTGACCGATGTGCCTTGATGGGTGAATTCATTGTCCGAGAAGGTATTATTGGACTGCATCGGATAAGTAATGTCCGCACCAAAAGGCTGGTCATAGAGCAAGCCAAAGCTGATCCGGTCGGTTAGTTGCAGCTTGAGCGCAGCAGCATAATATTGAAAGCTGTTGCCCATATTGCCTGAGTTCAGGTTCTGCGGATCATTGACCAGTTCAGGACGATTACGGATTTTTCCTGAAATATCAGGATCGACTGCTGTGGCACCAACCTCGACATAATTGCCATTTTCCAGAAAGGGTAAAATGGATTGGCCGGATTGATCCAGTGCCGCAGCATGATTGAGCGTGGTGGCAAATAGGCTACAGATGCCGATTAAAATTGGGTTGCGTTTCATAGTGATCATCCTTGGAAAACCGTGTCTTATTTTTAGCGCTGATATTTTTATTAACGGTCATTTTTTCTATTAGCAGTAAATTGATTTCACTCAATATTTTTAAATAGAAAAGCAATGTCCATGCTTGTAGTGAAGCATCTTTTCAAGAGCGGTAATAGGGTTGTAAATGTTCAGGATGGGGGGCTAAGCGGTCAATTCTTTTTATTCTGATAAGAAAAAAACCTTGTGATCGGGCACAAGGTTTATGAAGCATATTGGGGGATTATTGCTTGACGATGAGTACAGGAATATGTGATTCAGTTAAAACTGCACGGGCCACACTACCGAGCAATAAACGTTTGACGCCTGTACGTCCATGTGAGCCCATCACAATCAGGTCGGCACCGACTTCGTCGGCAACAAAAATAATGCCTTCACTGGCGGAACCATGATGGATTTTGGTCTCGACCTGAATACCGTCGCGGACAAAGGACTGGGCAATATCCTGTAACTGGGTTTTGGCGTGTGCTTCAGCCTGCATAAAATAATCGGTTACTGCAGGAGCCAACTGGTAAAAATCAACGCCAACAAAAGGGTCAACCACAACCACACTCAGAATGGTCACTTTCGCTCCGGATAGTTTGGCTAAAGACAGTGCATGTTGAACCGCTGCATAAGAAATTGGAGAATCGTCGACCGGGACTAATATATTTTGATAGGACATCTTATAGTGCTCCTTTATGGTTATAAAAAAATAAAAAGCATAAGATGTTGATAACATATTGAGCTGGCGCGAGCAAATCAGCGTAGACTGAATCTGTATGATAAAACTGAAAATAATCTAGAAAAACAGCAGAATCCCCCGCAAAATAGAGCGATAAGAAAATCACTGTATTTTTGTAAGTCAGCTTAAGATGAACCTGAGAGCCAGCGACAACCTTTAAACTGTATTTGAATGTATAAGGAACTTTTGTGTTATTGAGTCTAGAGGCATTTAAGCAACAAAAATTTGACCAGATGGCTGCGAAAATCATGGCTGATCCAGACGTGTACCTGGATTTTGATTCGGTTTCAGATTTTTATAAAGCGGCATGGTTAAATGAGTTTCCGCAAGGCACCACATGGTCAGCCACGGGGCTGGATGACGGGGCCGAACAATTTTATGCAGTGATCGAATATGGGGATCATTATCTGTATATCAGCCGAATGGAACGTGTTACGGTCAAATTAGGCATACGTCATCATTACAATAAAAATAACTAATCCGAGCAGTCATCTGTTTTTAACGGCTCAGACTTTGAGATATCGCCTTGAATGTTATACTTTTGCGCAATGATGAAATCCTAATAAAACAAAATGGACATTTAAAAATGGCACATCAATTTACGGTGAATGAAACAATTCATGGTGTTTCAATTGAAGACTTTTCTAGACTGGTAGCAGATACGTCATTGCATGAAGCGGTGTGTAAACGTATTCCTGGGGAAAACCTGGAAATTATTGAATCTGCGGTAAATGGCGATATTTATACCTTGCGCCGTGAATATAATCTGGATGTGAATATTCCAGATGTGGCAAAAAAATTATTAAAAAATGCATTCCGTTTAAAACGTGCTGATGTGACCCATTTAAAGAACTTAACTTCTACGGTTGAACTGGGTGCAAACCTGCCTTTGGAAGCCAAAGGTGAACGTAGTGTGACTGGCGACAGTGAAAAAGTGAATATCTCTTTAACATGGACGGTTAAAGTCAAAGTGCCATTGATTGGTGGCATGTTAGAGAAGCATGCGGAGGGTGAAATCCGTAAATTCAGCAATCTTGAAATCGAAATTGTTGCTGATGAATTAAAGAAACATCTTTAATTTTTCAATGAATAGAAGACTCTCCAATCGGGGAGTTTTTTGTTTTTAGAAGCGCAGAAAATAGGGAATAACCGAAAGGATGATCCCTATGATGCTGATCAGCGCGGTACTTTCAATCAAGTAGGTGAAAAACATCAGGACCAGACCACAGACCAAAGGCACGGTCATCTTCTGCTTTTTGCCATACAAAAAATAGCCTAAGCCAATCGAGCTAAAGATCACACCTAAAAACAGTTGCGTTGCATTCATTGGGATTTGCCCGTGTTATTTTTTTCGCAAATATATTATGACAAGATTCTTAAATGAAAATTATGGTAACTCGATAAAATATCCAATACGATAATATCCACTATTTGGTCAAAACAATTATAAGGGCGTGGGATGAGCGTAATTCTACCTGTAGCACAACGTGGTGAAGAGATTTTAAAAATTAAAGCGGCGGCAGTCGCGAACGGGGAATTCAATAGTGAATGGTTATTGCAACTGGCGTCTGCCATGCATGCGACCATGCTGGAACGCAATGGTGTCGGTATTGCAGCACCTCAAGTCTATATTTCTAAAAGATTAATTATTGTGGCCTCACGCCCGAATCCACGTTATCCCGATGCACCTGAAATGGATGCGGTGGTGATGGTCAATCCCGAAATTTTAGCCTTTTCTGAAACCACCTGTTTCGGGGAAGAAGGCTGTCTAAGTGTGCCGAATGAACGGGGACAGGTCGAACGGGCACAAGCGATCAAAGTCCGTTATTACACCTTACAGGGTGAAGTGATTGAAACTGCGTTTGAAGGTTTTCCTGCCCGCATTGTTCAGCATGAGGTTGATCACCTAAACGGGATTTTATTTGTTGAAAGAATAAATGAGTAGCTATAACCGTTAGCAAGCGGATTGTGGTTGCAGCAATGCCGCCAGAGCTAAAATCATTACAAAAGCTATAATTTCAATATTATCAGTGTTCTGTATTATAAATTTTCACTAGATTAAAATTCGACTGTTGTAAGGCGACTGAACATGAAAACTCCGCTTCCTGATTATTTGGCTCATGTGATTGAGGCCTGCGATACAGATAACAGCGGTCATCTCGCCGATTATATTCCTGAACTGGCCAATGCCAATCCAGATCGATTAGCGCTGGCATTATCGACTGGCGATGGTGAAATCTACTCCGTAGGAGACGATGAGATTGAGTTCACCATTCAATCGATGTCTAAACCATTTACCTATGCCTATGTGTTGCAACAGTTGGGTATTGATGCAGTATTAGAAAAAGTCGGTGTTGAACCTTCAGGTGAAGCTTTTAATGAAATTTCATTGGGAAAAGATCGCCGTCCCAAGAATCCGATGATTAATTCGGGTGCTATCACCACACATTCCTTGATTCCAGGCAAAGACGACTTGTCAGGTGCAGAAATTTTACGTCAGTTTATGAGTGAGCTGGCTGGTCGTGAACTGCAATTCGATGATGCGGTATATGAATCAGAAGTAAAAACCGCTTATCGCAATCTTTCGATCGGTTATATGTTGCGAACCGTGGGGATTTTGGAATCCGATCCTGTTGATATTGTGAATGGCTATATTCGTCAATGCGCGATCTTGGTGACGGTCAAAGATTTGGTACGCATGGGCAGTGTTTTTGCCAATGGCGGAGTTGACCCTAAAACTGGAAAGCGTTTGTTGAATCGAGCTGTGGTACGTCAAGTTCTGAGCGTGATGATGAGCTGCGGGATGTACGATGCTGCGGGGGACTGGCTCACGACGGTTGGTATTCCTGCCAAAAGTGGTGTTGCAGGTGGAATCTTGGGGGTATTGCCGGGTCAGGTCAGCATAGCGGCTTTTTCTCCTCGACTCGATGAACATGGCAATAGTGTACGCGGCATCGATATCATGGAAAGACTCTCTCGTGATATGGGCTTGCATTTGATGGAGGGAACACCTTCTGCACAAACCATTGTGCAGAGTCATTATCGCACCGGAAAAGATGCTTCTTTAAGTGTCTACGTACTGCGTGGTGTATTGAAATTTACTGAAGCGGAAATGTTGTTACGAACGTTGCAATGTGAGCCAGTCGATAACAGTAGCATCGTGATTGATTTATCCCAGATTTCCTTGATTCATGATGTCGGAAAACGCATGTTTTTGGAAGGCATTGACCGCTTAATTGATGATGGTCACACCTTGTTGTTGGTTGATCCTGAGCAGCGTCTGGATAATGCGCGAACGCATAAAGATCGGGTGTTGCATGTTTATCAGAATCTTGAGGATTTGATTGAGAAGCATAAAGAGTTGTGAGATGAGAGAGCCTATATTTAAATAATTACGGTGTCCTGATATAATATAGTTTTAAGCTAAATATAGCTCGAGATATGAATCATTTGCACGAGACACTCCTAGTAAAAAGGTTCGGTTTTATTCTTCATAGTATCCATTTTTAATAGTTGTCTCTATTGCATTAAATAATTCATTTAAGTTCTCATGTTTAGTATATTTTGCTAATTTTACTTTAAAACTAGCTAGGTTAAATCCTATAATATTATTGCACTTGCTATCAATATTTCTAGCAATAAAATGAGAGTAGGATTTTATTAAATATAAAATTTCTTTTTTTACAGAAATAATTTTTCTATAGTCATTTGGATTTAAATGTTTTATGTAGTTTTGTATTTCATTTAATTCCTTTTCGAAAAAATCATTACCTTTTTTTGAAATGATAGCATTTTTAACCTCGTTGTATTCATGCTTTATAATTTCATCATTTAGCATGGTGTAAGTGCCTTTTTTTTGTATATATATTGAGTCATTAAATCTTGAAACTGTCGGTATGTCTAGTTGGTTTTTATATATTATTGCGAAAATTTTATATATTTCAATAAAGCTTGAAAATATTTTATCTAAAAAAATATTTAAATTTAAATTTTTTTTTATAATATTGATGTCATCAATTGTTCCTAATTCATCGGAAATAAAATTAGAAACGGCTTCTTCGTCAATTAGGTAGTTTTCTATACAATATACATTATGTTGAAACAAAGATCTTATTTTGTTTTTTTTACATAATATTAAGTCTAAATCACCATCAACTATAAAAATTTCATTTAAATTTTGATATGGTCTTTCAGTGCAAAATTTAATGACATCAGCTTTCTTACCCAAAGCAACAATATGATCTATTGTTATTTTTGGAAATCTTTGTTCTAATAACTTTTTATAAAAGTTACGCATACCATCTGCAGTATCTTCTATGTAAATTGTAATATCACTTATCTCTGCAAAGAAAGCACCTAAAAGTGATTTTTCACCAGTATTGTAACTATATTCATCTAACTGATTATACATTTTATAAACCATTAGTATCTTGTTCAATAAACTTTAGATTATTTTTATTCAAGGACATAATTTTATTAGTGTATGAACTAATTATTGATGGTGAATGGGTAGCTACAATAAGTTGAATGCTGTTACCAGCATTAAGTATTGATTCTATCAAGAGTCTTTGCCAAGATATATGTAGTGATAACTCTGGTTCATCAATTATAAAAACTTTTCTGCTTGTAATATTTTCATTGAATATTAGATTTCCAATTATAATAAATAGTTGTTTTTCACCTGAAGAGAGTGAATCGGTACTAAATTTTTTATTGCTGTTAGTTATATTAATGGAGACTCTTCCATTAAAAGTTATTTTGATTATTTTCCCTGTAGGTTCAAAAAAATTATTAATTATTTTTGTAAATTTAAATAATTTTTCAAAACTTTCGCTTTGTTTCTTTTCATATTCGGATAACGCATTTACTATCTTTTCTAGTTTTATTAGTTCAATCTTATTTTCAAAAATCTCGGTAGCAAATTGTTTTTTTATATCATCAAACTCTTCACTTTCAAGTAGGTCAATTGTTTTTTTACTATATCCAGAATAGAAATCGAGCTTCTTTTCAATCAGATTTATAATATCCTCACTAAACTCTAAAAGTTTAAGAGAGTATTTAATTTTTTCAATTTTTTCAAATGCATCACACAGATTATCAAGCTTGAAGCTCGTATCAGAAGGGTTGTTGTCAAGAAGAATATGTAAAAGTTTGTCTCGAAGCTTCTTATTAGCTCCTACCATTCTTAATCTATGCTTATTTTGTTCGTGATAAATTAAACTTTCTACATTTTTTAAAGGATCTTCCTGCTCGGAGGAAGATGATGGAGGATTGTTTGCTAAATATTTTTCTAAAATAGAGCTATATTCTTTTTGTGGATCATTAAATGTAAATCTTCTGTCTAAAGATAAAAACATTGGTAATTTTATAAAAGACATACTTTCTTCCCCAAATTTATTATGTTCTATATCAAAATCAAATAAAGTTGAGTTTCTAAAATAAATTTTGTAGTTTACATTTTTGGCTTCACAGATTAGCCGGAAAGATATTAAATTATCTTTTGATTCATTTTTTGTATTACTATATTCACATAAAATTATGTTAATCGGTTCATTTTCTTTAGTATTTAAAAATGAAAGTTCTAAATATTCAAAATTCAAGTCTTTAAGAAAACTGTAATTACACGATAATATTGCTAAGATTATCTTTAAAGCTGTTGTTTTTCCTTTGCCATTAGGAGCTAAGATAATATTTAAATCATTATTAAAACTAATATCAAAGTTTAAATAGCCATATACATCTTTAGCAATAAATTTTTGTAACTGCATAGTTTTTTCTGGTTGTTCTATAATTTTGGAATTTTACAATATTTTTTGAGATTTTCAAATAAAAACTCTCAAGTGAGAGTTTTTATTTGATTTTTAAAACGGTAAATGAAAGTGATTATTTATACAATCGAATCATCCAAATTCGGTGCTAACCAACGCTTCGCTTCATCCAGTGTCCACCCTTTACGTTTTGCATAATCCTCAAGCTGATCCTGAGAAATCTTGCCCACGTTAAAGTATTCACTTTCAGGATGCGAATAATAGAAACCACTGACCGAAGAAGGCGGCATCATCGCAAAGTGTTCAGTCAATTTGGTACCGATCTTCGCTTCCGAACCTAACCAGTCAAATAACACTGCCTTTTCAGAATGCTCTGGGCAAGCAGGGTAGCCTGGTGCAGGACGAATACCAACATATTTCTCTTTGATCAATTCTTCATTGCTCAAAGTCTCATCGGCTTTATAGCCCCAGAACTCTTTACGGATACGCTCATGCAAATGCTCGGCAAAAGCTTCGGCAAAACGGTCAGCCAAAGACTGAACCAGAATGGCTGAGTAATCATCACCTTTGGCTTTATATTCATTGGCCAATTCTTCCGCACCAAAGATCGACACGGTGAATCCGCCTAAGTAATCCTGCTGCTCACGGTCACGACGAATGTAATCTGCCAAAGATAAGTTTGGTTTGCCTGTCACTTTGTCAGATTGCTGACGGATATGCTCAAAGGTATGAGTAACCTTTTGACCGGCTTCATCAAATACGCTGACTGTATCCGCACCGGTACGCTGTGCAGGGTATAAACCAAATACAGCACGGGCATCGAAACGATTATTCTCGATAATGTCTTTCAGCATCGCTTGCGCTTGGTTATACAAATCGGTAGCTGCTTCACCGACCACTTCATCTGTCAGGATTTTCGGGAATTTACCCGCCAAGCTCCAAGAGATAAAGAATGGTGTCCAGTCAAAGTACTCAACCAGTGTCGCCAATGGATAGTTGGTAATGACTTGCGTACCTAAGGTATTTGGAATCGGTGGGACATAGTTGTCATCTACCTTGAAACCATTTTCAATCGATTCGGCATAGCTGAGTTTGGCGGCTTTCGGTTGCTTATTGGCTAGACGCTCACGAATCTTGGCATATTCAGCACGATGCTCGGCAATAAAATTGCCACGCATTTCAGGTGAAAGCAGGGTCGTTGCAACACCCACTGCACGTGAAGCATCGGCTACATAAATGACGGCATCATTTTGATATTGTGGATCGATTTTGACGGCGGTATGGGCTTTCGACGTGGTTGCACCACCAATCAATAACGGAATGTTAAAGCCTTTACGTTGCATTTCTTTGGCAACAAACACCATTTCATCCAGAGATGGAGTGATTAAACCGGAAAGGCCGATGATGTCACATTTCTCGTCAATTGCGGTTTGCAGGATTTTTTCAGCAGGTACCATTACGCCAAGGTCAACGATGTCATAACCGTTACAGCCCAAGACCACACCTACGATATTTTTACCGATATCGTGTACGTCACCTTTTACCGTCGCCATCAACACTTTACCTTTAGACTGGCTACCGGTTTTTTCAGCTTCGATGTACGGGTTCAGCCATGCCACGGCTTGTTTCATCACACGTGCAGATTTCACCACTTGTGGCAGGAACATTTTACCTGAACCGAACAGGTCACCGACCACGTTCATACCATCCATCAAGGCGCCTTCAATCACATCGAGTGGACGTTTGGCTTTTAAACGGGCTTCTTCGGTATCTTCATCAATATACGTGGTGATACCTTTAACCAGTGCGTACTCCAGACGTTTCTCAACCGACTCGTTACGCCATTCCAGGTTTTCAGCTTCGCGTTGCGCGCCACTATGACCACGGTATTTCTCAGCCACTTCAAGCAGTTTCTCTGTGGCGTTTTGACCCGATTCACCTTGGTTCTGGTTTAGAACTACATCTTCAACAGCTTCTTTCAGCTCTTTTGGAATATCGTCATAAATTGCCATTTGACCTGCGTTGACGATGCCCATGGTCATGCCTTGCTTGATGGCATGGTACAAGAATACTGAGTGAATGGCTTCACGCACCGGCTCATTACCACGGAAGGAGAAGGAAACGTTCGATACACCGCCAGAAATCATGGCATGCGGCAAGTTCTGTTTGATCCAGCCCGTAGCTTCAATAAAGTCAACGCCATAGTTGTTGTGTTCTTCAATCCCGGTTGCCACGGCAAATACGTTCGGGTCAAAAATAATATCTTCAGCAGGGAAGCCGACATCATTGACTAACACATCATAAGAACGTTTACAGATTTCACGTTTACGTGCAGCGGTATCAGCCTGACCAGCTTCATCAAAAGCCATCACAATAATCGCAGCACCATATTGACGGCACAGGCGTGCTTTTTCGACAAACTCGTCATAACCCTCTTTTAGGGAAATCGAGTTCACTACAGGTTTACCTTGTACACACTTCAAGCCTGCTTCAATGATTTCCCATTTTGATGAGTCAATCATGATCGGCACGCGAGAGATATCCGGTTCAGATGCCACCAGATTGAGGAAATGTACCATCGCGGTTTGCGAATCCAGCATCCCTTCATCCATGTTGATATCGATGATCTGTGCACCCGCTTCAACCTGTTGCTGAGCCACTTCCAAAGCTTCGGCAAAGTTTTCTTCACGAATCAGGCGCAGGAATTTTTTTGAACCGGTGACGTTGGTACGTTCACCAACGTTGACGAATAATGAGTTTTCATCAATGTTAAAGGGTTCTAAACCACTTAAACGGCAAGCAGGAATGGTTTCAGGCACTTGGCGTGGCTGAATATCTTTGACCGCATGATAAATGGCACGAATGTGGTCGGGTGTAGTGCCACAGCAACCACCGGTAATATTGATCAAACCGCTTTCAGCAAATTCTTTAATGAAGGCTGCGGTTTGTTCCGGGGTTTCATCATATTCACCGAAGGCGTTCGGCAAGCCAGCATTCGGATGAGCAGAAATAAAGGTATCTGCAACATCAGCAATGGTTTTGATGTGTGGACGCATCGCGTCTGCACCCAAGGCACAGTTGAAACCGATCGAAAGTAAATCACCGTGACGTACCGAGTTCCAGAATGCTTCTGCAGTTTGGCCGGTTAAGGTACGCCCTGAGGCATCGGTAATAGTCCCTGAAATCATCAATGGCAGTTCATGACCGATTTGCTTGAAGACTTCTTTCACTGCAAAGATCGCAGCTTTACAGTTCAAGGTATCGAACACGGTTTCAATTAGCAGGATGTCTGCTCCACCTTCGATCAGGGCATGAGCAGCTTCAATATAGTTTTCTTTTAGTTCATCAAAGGTAATGTTACGGAAGGCGGGATCATTAACATTTGGTGAAATCGAACAGGTACGTGATGTCGGGCCAAGCACACCCGCAACAAAACGCGGTTTGTCTGGAGTCGAATATTTGTCACAGGCTGCACGTGCCAAACGTGCTGCTTCACGGTTGATCTCCGGTACCAGATCTTCCATGTGGTAATCCGACATGGAAACGCGGGTGCCGTTAAAGCTATTGGTTTCAATAATGTCCGCGCCAGCATCCAGGTAGGCTTCATGAATGCCCTGAATAATCTGTGGTTGTGTCAGAACTAATAAATCATTATTGCCTTTCAGGTCTGATGCCCAGTCTGCAAAGCGTTCACCACGATAATCTGCTTCTTCTAGTTTATGGCGTTGAATCATGGTTCCCATTGCACCATCAATAATCAGGATGCGTTGGGCAAGAAGTGATTGTAGGGTGGTAAGCGTGGACATTCAGAAACCCCGGTCGATGATGAAGATAAAAAGCAGGGGCATTGTAACAGAAGCTAGGTCAAAGCGCGTATTTTCAACAACCCAGAACAGTGATTCATCGGGTCATTTCGAAAATGTCATAAAATGTTCATTCAATTGTCATAATCGAACGGAATAATGCTTAAAAAGCCAACAAATTAATCAGAATGTGACAAAAATATGTCATCTTTCGTAGCATTTGTTGCAAAATCAGACAAACAGTTTGGTTGGATATGATATGTTTATAAGCTATTGTTTTTATTTTATTAAATTTTAAAACAGGACAAAATTATCGTAAAAAAAACCTAAAAAACGCTATAAAAATATGAAATTTTGGCTTTATATGACAGTCCTTTGTCATATAATTGTCATAATTTAATTAAACAATACAGAGGATTTTATTATCCTCTCACCGTCTACATGAATTCTAATCTTCCTCCTGTTTCGGATTCACCGCTTGCCAGTTCTCAGGCAAAATCGACGAATGTACATGTACCTACACCGAAATTTTTTATGCCGGTGTTTTTGACAATTATTGTTGCAACACTGGTTTATATCGGTTTTCAGTTAAGTGCTGATCTGGCACATGTACCGCCGTTAAGCTTATATTCAGTTATTCTTTTATCGACGGCACTTTTCATCGCTTTAGGCTTTGAATTTGTAAATGGTTTTCACGATACGGCAAATGCTGTAGCGACGGTTATTTATACCAATGCTTTGCCTGCACCGGCAGCAGTCATGTGGGCTGGCTTCTGTAACTTCCTTGGGGTTATGGTGGCCAGTGGTGCGGTTGCATACGGTATTATTGCATTACTTCCTGTAGAAATGATCATGAATGTCGGCAGTGGTGCTGGCTTTGCGATGGTTTTTGCATTGTTAATTGCGGCGATTCTGTGGAATCTGGGAACGTGGTTCTTGGGAATTCCTGCATCAAGTTCACATACTTTAATCGGTTCGATTTTAGGTGTGGGCATCATGAATCATATCTTGAATGCGTCTGCTGGGGCGACCAGTAGCGGCATTGATATTGATCAGGTGATTAAGGTGGGTAAGGCGTTATTATTCTCGCCATTGATCGGTTTTGCCTTTGCAGCCGTTCTATTCTTACTGGTGAAGAAAGTCTTTAAACGTCAAATGGAGCTGTTTCAGCCACCAGAAGGCAATAAGCCACCACCACCACTAATTCGTGCAATCCTGATTTTTACCTGTACAGGCGTAAGTTTTGCGCATGGTTCAAACGACGGTCAAAAGGGCATGGGTTTAATCATGTTGATCCTGATCGGCTTGGTACCATTGGCTTACTCATTGAACAAAAATCTGGATGCACAACATTTACAGTCTTTTGAGCAACTTTCTACTCAGACTGCGGTCGTTTTGAATGTGAATCAAAACGAGCTGACCGATGAAAAAGCACGTGATGTATTAACCAAATATATCCAGACCAAAGAGCAAACTGCTGAAGTTGTTCCTGCACTTGCAAGCATGACTTCTCATATCGGTACACGTGTTGCAGGCTATGGTGATCTTAAATTGATTCCTGAAGCTGCAGTGAGTGAAATCCGTAATGACATGTATTTGAGCACCACGACATTCAAACGTTTAGACAAGGCAGAAGCTTTACCAGCAATGGATGAAAGTCAGGCCAAAGTGGTCAAAGAATATCGTAATAGCCTGGATTCATTCCTACAGTACATTCCAAACTGGGTTAAAGTTGCAGTAGCACTGGCACTGGGTCTGGGTACGATGGTGGGCTGGAAACGTATCGTAGTAACTGTGGGTGAACGTATCGGTAAGAACCATATGACCTATGGTCAGGGTATGTCTGCTGAACTTGTGGCAATGAGTACCATTGCTGCGGCTGATGGTTTAGGTATGCCGGTATCAACCACTCATGTATTAAACAGTGCGGTTGCAGGGACCATGGTCGCCAATAAATCCGGTTTAAACTTCAATACCGTGAAAACCATTCTTTCTGCATGGGTCTTCACTTTACCGGCAACGATTGCACTGTCTGGTGGTCTGTACTGGTTGTTCTTACAGTTTGTCTAATGAGACTGAATCATTAGATTCGAATAAAATTTAAAGGCTTTGCTGCGGCAAGGCCTTTTTTTATGCGTGTTAATTGATGGTATAGACAGACATGTGCTTCTGAAGACTCCACAAAGCCTACAAGGTGATTTAACCTGAGCAGTACAAGGGAGGGTGATCTGGCGAAATGGCGTAGGAGTCGCTTTAGGTGGAGATGTTGCAGGTAAAAATTCACTAACGTCTAGGTTTCGACGGCTATTCATGAAAATGGCGCCAATAAAAGCGTTTTATTCCCCAAAAGAGGAATATTTTTTAAAGCATTTATCCGTTAGTATCAATAGACAGATCGTGCCAGGTTGTGCTGACCTATCTCAATAAGAACAAAATTTTTTTGTTGTTTTACACTCCGCCATTCTCTAGGGAATGGCTTTTTTTGCTCTTGTTAAAATAAGAGCCATAAAAAAAGAGCTATCGAAATAGCTCTTTTTTATTTCATACCACAATTAAGCTTGTTGAATTCCCGCAACCACCCAGTCTTGTTGTGAACCGGCAGGTTTTACAAAATGCCAGATCTCAGTAAAAGGTTGTGGCAAGCTATTCAAATCTTCACTTACTGTGCCAGTAAAGCGTACGCTCACCACATATTGACCATTTTCAGTGGTACTTTCGACCACCATCGCATTCAGATTGCTGAATTCGGCAACATCCTGATCCTGATTGGCCATGATGTCGCTGTGCATTGAACTATAAAGCTCAGGGGTTAAATAACGACGGATTTCCTCAATATTGCTGGCGCTGTTAACCGATTGAATATGGTTAAAACGTTGACGGGCAATACGTAAGAAGGCAGCAGGTTCAGTGCCATCCGGTAATTGATTGCCACTGCTCATAGACGCACCATCAAATGGCGCTTGAGGAGCAGCGCTACCACCAGCGACAGACTGACCAAAGATATTGGTGTTATCCGCTGATTGACGTGGAGCCGCTTGAGGTGGAACCTGACGGCCAAAGTTGTTTTGACCGCCATTGTTAGGTGCGTAAGGGTTATTGCTGGCTAATTTTTTTTTTGCGCCCAATTTGCGAAACACAAAGAAGGCGATGGCAGCAGCAAGAAGGACCCAGATCCAGCCAGGAATTCCACCTTTTTCTTCCTGTTGCTGTTGTGCTTGCTGAGCAGCTTGTTCTTGCTCAGTCGTAGTCGGGTTATGTTGTTTGTCATCCGCCAATGCATTGGCAGCTACAGCACCAACGGCTGCACCTGCGACACCCGCAGCAACCATAGAGCCCACACCTGGACCTGATCGTTGAGGCGCAGTCTGTTGTTGAGGCGCTGGCGCTGCTTGACGTGACGGCTGATAAGATTGGCTAGATGAACTAGATCTGCTCATGCCATGGCTTTTACCGCCACCTGCACGTTTTGCTTCCGCAAGCGGTGCAGCGACCAAAGTTGCCATCAAAAGAGCTGCCATCAAGCCACGCTGGTGTACTTGCATCGAAATTTCCTATTTAAATTCAATTTGTAAATGTATTTATGAAGGTATTTACATCGAATTTCAACTAGAAAAGTATGTTTTTTTATGTCAGACGCCGGTTATAGCTCATCACTGAGCTGCATGGCTTCGGTTAAGGCTTCATGCAAACGTGCCACAGCAATGATTTGGACGCCATCAACCGGTTTTTGTGGGGCATTGCCTCGTGGTAAAATCACATACTTAAAGCCATGTTTGGCCGCTTCTTTTAAACGTTCCTGACCATTCGGTACAGGGCGAATCTCGCCGGATAAACCTACCTCGCCAAAAACAGCCAGTTGTTGTGGCAAGGCTTTGCCTCTTAGGCTGGACGCACAGGCCAGTAATACCGCCAGATCAGAACCGGTCTCGGTAATTTTTAAACCGCCCACCACATTGACATAAACGTCTTGTCCTGAGGTTTGCACACCTCCATGTCGGTGCATCACCGCCAAGAGCATATTTAAACGGTTTTGTTCCAAACCGAGTGCCACCCGACGTGGCTGCCCATGTGCATCATCGACCAAGGCCTGTACCTCGACCAATAGCGGGCGAGTGCCTTCACGGCTAATCATCACGATTGAACCCGGAATGGCTTCATCATAACGGCTCAGGAAAATCGCGGAAGGATTGGCAACTTCACGTAGGCCTTTATCGGTCATGCCGAATACGCCCAGTTCATTGACTGCACCAAAACGGTTCTTGACCGCACGGATCATACGGTAGCGCGAATCGGACTGGCCTTCAAAATACAGCACACAATCGACCATATGTTCTAAAACACGTGGACCTGCCAGCGCGCCTTCTTTGGTCACGTGACCCACAAGGAATAAAGCCGTACCGCTATTTTTGGCAAAACGGGTCAGTAACGCTGCAGATTCACGAATTTGCGACACGCCGCCTGGCGCTGACTGTAAGGTTTCGGTATACAGCGTCTGAATCGAATCCAGAATTGCAACAGCAGGGCGTTCTTGAGCCAGTACTTCACAAATCCGTTCGACACAGGTTTCAGCCATGACTTTCAGCGAATCGGTCGGCAGATCGAGGCGCTGGGCACGCAAGGCAACCTGTGACAGGGATTCCTCACCAGTGACATATAGCGCAGAACTTTTCTTACTGGCCATATGGGTTGCGGTTTGCAGCAGGATGGTTGACTTACCAATCCCGGGGTCACCGCCAATCAAGACCACTGAACCCGTCACCAGTCCGCCACCCAAGACCCGGTCAAACTCGCTAATCCCGGTTTGCAGACGGGTTTCCTGTGAAACGGAGATCTGGTTAAGTGTCGTCAGATTCGCCACTTGCCCGGCATAACCTCCGCCCATCTTAGGCTGGCCACGATGTGTCACCACCGGTTCAACACGGACTTCGAGCAGGCTATTCCATTCACCACATTCTGAACATTGACCTGCCCATTTCGGATGATCTGCACCACATTGTTCACATCTGTAAACGGATTTAATTTTTGCCATAAGATAAAATTGAAAACTTTCTTAAAATTAGATAAAAAAGAATCAGGACGAAAAATTTCTAAACATGTCCATCGTTGTTTAAGGAATAACAAAACGAAGACGGCATGATTTCGTCGCAGATTGGTTAAAGGGAAGTGCTCAGAAAAATAACATGATATACGACTTTTACAAGTTATAGACCGTGTGTTTTTAGCAATCGCTTTTTTTGTTCAATTCACTTTTTCCATGGATGGTGTTGGTGTATTTGCTTATTTGTTGTCAGGAGATTTTGATCGAATGGCATAGATATTGCTCATGCTCAGACGAATGAAAAATTCAACAGTGACTATCTTTTCAAAATATATAATAAAGGTTGATGTCTATGAGTGCAGCAGAGATTGTAAATTGGGTAAATGGAATTATCTGGAGTCCAGCGCTAATCTATTTATGCCTCGGTGCTGGTTTATTTTTTTCTATTTTAACTCGGTTTGTACAGGTTCGTCAGATCAAGGAAATGGCGAAACTGTTAATTAATGGTTCCTCCTCCGCACAGGGAATTTCTTCATTTCAGGCCTTGTCGGTCTCCTTATCGGGACGGGTCGGGGTCGGTAATATCGCCGGTGTGGCAGCAGCGATTGGCTTCGGTGGCCCAGGCGCGGTGTTCTGGATGTGGCTGGTGGCATTTCTCGGCGCCAGTACTGCCTATGTCGAGTCCACCCTCGGTCAAATTTATAAGGTTGAATATCAGGGGCAATATCGTGGTGGTCCTGCTTTTTATTTTGACCGGGGGTTAGGCCAGCGTTGGTTAGGGGTTCTGTTTGCGATTGCTGCCATTGTTTCGTGTGGTTTGTTTTTGCCGGGAATTCAGGCCAATGCCGTCGGGAACGCCTTTACCCAGATTACCGGTCAGGGTGCCATTGTCTTTGGCGATATCGGTGTATTCAAATTGCTGGCGCTGATTGTGGTAGTGTCTCTACTGTCGATTATTATTTTTGGCGGCATTAAGCGGATTGCGCGCTTTGCAGAGCTGGTGGTACCTTTTATGGCGCTGGGTTATATCCTGATGGCGGTGATTATTGTGGTCATGAATATTCAGGAATTGCCTGGGGTAATCAAGCTCATTTTTACAGATGCGTTTTCACCGATGGCCGGGATCGGCGCCGCAATTGGTTGGGGAGTAAAACGTGGTGTTTATTCCAATGAGGCGGGGCAAGGCACAGGGCCACATGCTGCTGCAGCTGCAGAAGTGCAACATCCGGCACAGCAAGGCTTTGTACAGGCTTTCTCGATTTATGTAGATACCCTGTTTGTATGTTCGGCAACGGCCTTTATGATCCTGATTACAGGCATGTATAACGTACAAGGCACTTTAGAAGCCGGGCAGTTTATTGTGCAGCATGTTTCGCCGGCAACCGAAATCGGTTCACCTGCATTTACCCAAATGGCAGTCAGCACAGTTTTTGGAGGTTTTGGTCAAATCTTTGTAGCGCTGGCTGTATTCTTCTTCGCATTTACCACGATTGTGGCTTATTACTATATTGCAGAAACCAATATTACCTATCTGAGCTATATCACCAAAACACCTTCACTGCTCTTTATTACCAAGTGTTTTATTATTCTTTCAGTTGCCTACGGCATTATCAGTGCAACCGGTTATATCTGGGGTATCGGTGATATTGGAGTCGGACTAATGGCCTGGATCAATATTATTGGCATTATCGTGACCTATTTTGTGTGGAAACCGACCATCAAAGCCTTGAAGGATTACGAAGAGCAACAGAAAGCAGGGGTTAAGGAGTTCGTTTTTGATCCGATGAAACTCGGCATCCGTAATGCAACCTTCTGGGAAGAGCGTCTTAAACGTAAACAGCAGTCAAGATCTGATGATTAAGTTATAAATTCATTTTTGTATAGCCAAGAAGTGGCCTTGATCGCCACTTCTTTTTTTATTGCTTCTTCAGGGTGACCAAGTTGCCCGCACAAGTTCATTGTATTGTTTTGGCCTTGTGCGTATGATCGAATTCAATTGTATTTTGACAAATACAGGTACAACATTACTTAGCTAAAACAAGCCCAAGCATGGATAGCGAAAAAAGATACTGAAAAGGGTATGTATCGTTATAAACAGCTGGTTTTAGCTAAGGGATTAAAAACACTGGAGAGTTTTTGTAAAATGTCGAATCAAAATCTGAGTGAGGCTGCTGAGCAAAGCGGACTTCACCGTAGTCTATCTAATCGACATCTACAGTTGATTGCGATTGGCGGTGCAATCGGAACAGGATTGTTCATGGGGTCTGGTAAAACCATCAGTTTGGCTGGGCCATCTATCCTGTTTATTTATATGACCATTGGTTTGATGGTGTTCTTCGTAATGCGTGCATTAGGGGAACTGTTACTGTCTAACCTGAACTACAAATCTTTTATCGATTTATCGACTGATCTGATCGGCCCTTGGGCGGGTTATTTTGTCGGCTGGACCTACTGGCTCTGTTGGGTCACCATCGGTATCGCTGATTTATCGGCCATTATTTACTATCTGGAATTCTTTAATGGTGGAGAGTCGTTTACGCCATTAGGTGGGTTGCTGATTAGTACGGTCGCGATCATGTTTGTACTGGGCCTGAATCTGGTCACCGTTAAATTATTCGGTGAAATGGAGTTCTGGTTTGCAATGGTGAAGATTACTGCAATTATTGTGTTGATTGCGGTGGGCCTATGGATGATCTTTACCGGCTTTACCAATGCTTCAGGAACAGTCGCAAGTGTTTCAAATCTCTGGACCCATGGCGGCATGTTCCCAAAAGGTCTGGAAGGGTTTTTAGCAGGCTTCCAGATTGCAATTTTCGCCTTTGTCGGGGTGGAACTGGTCGGTACCACGGCTGCTGAAACGCAAGATCCAAAACGTAACCTACCAAAAGCGATTAACTCGATTCCGATCCGTATCATTATTTTCTATGTATTGGCCTTGTTTGTGGTGATGTGTGTGACGCCTTGGGATCAGATCAATCCTAAAGTCAGCCCATTCGTTAATATCTTCTCACAAGCAGGTATTGCCTCGGCTGCGATTATCATGAATCTGGTGGTGTTGTCTTCGGTGATGTCATCCATGAACAGTGGTGTTTTCTCGACCAGTCGTATGTTGTTTGGTCTATCGACAGATCAACAAGCGCCTAAACTGTTTGGAAAACTGTCTAAATCGGCTGTTCCATCAAAAGCATTGATCTTCTCGTCAATCTGTATCTTTATCGGTGCATTCGTGCAGTTTGTTTATAAGTTGCAGACCGGTACCAATGATGAAGTCACAGCATTTACGCTTGCAACAACGCTATCAACCATTCTGTTCATCTGCGTATGGATCATTATCATGTGGAGTTATATTAACTACCGCAGAAACCGTCCAGAGTTGCATGCGCAATCAAGCTTTAAACTTCCAGGTGGCGTGTTCACTTGCTGGGTCGTGATTTTATTCTTCCTTGCAACGATTTACTTCCTTGCACTGGATGAAACCACATTAGAATCGCTCAAAGTCAGCCCGATCTGGTTTGTCATTCTGGCGATTGGTTATTTCTTCTATAGAAAAAAATAAGCAGTAACCAGATTGAAGTATCAAAACGTCGACCTTTAAAGTCGGCGTTTTTTTATGGTTATTGCCTGATTCATTCAAGTTTAGACTTTAGCCAATCCAATGATCACGCTATACTGCTCCGAATTGTAAAAGTTAGGTGCTCAGATGCTTAAAGTCATTTGTTCGATCAGTTTATTATTAAGCAGTATTGTTTTAACTGCCTGTGGCCAGACGGGTGAATTGCATTTGCCATCTGATCCAAATCAAGACAAACGCGCAAAATATCTGCTTTATAAAAATGAAGCAACTCAGGCTAAAACCTCATCTGATGTAAACATTGATGAAGTAGAACAGGACAGCCAGGCAACATCATTGCCGCAATCACAGACCATCTCACCTTAAGTTTGTAAATAAGGACATCTTCATGAGTTTCACTCGCATTAATGGAGTATTGCACGCTGAGCAATGTTCACTGGATCAGCTCGCGCAGCAATATGGCACGCCTTTATATGTGTATTCAAAAGCCACTTTTGAAAAGCATTATTTGGATATGCATCGTGCTTTTGATTTTATTGATCATCAAATCTGTTTTGCAGTGAAGTCAAACTCAAATCTGGCTGTTCTTCGTGTATTGGCAAAAGTGGGTGCGGGTTTTGACATCGTGACAGGTGGCGAATTGGCACGGGTACTGGCAGCCGGTGGTGAACCTTCAAAAATTGTTTTCTCCGGTTTGGGTAAATCTGAAGCCGATATCGAAAAAGCCTTAAATGTTGGGATTGCCTGCTTTAATGTGGAGTCGCATGCTGAGCTGGATCGCATTCAGAAAGTCGCAGCAAAACTTGGTAAAAAAGCACCGATTTCGTTACGCGTGAATCCTGATGTAGATGCCAATACGCATCCTTATATCTCAACCGGTTTGAAAGAAAACAAGTTTGGTATTCCAAGCGATACGGTGAATGAAACCTATCAATATGCAGCATCATTGCCGAATCTGGAGATTGTCGGAATCGATTGCCATATCGGTTCGCAGTTGACGGAAACGCAACCCTTTGTCGATGCACTGGATCGTGTCATTTTAATGATCGAGCAGTTGAAAAGTCTGGGGATCAACCTCAAACATATTGATATCGGTGGTGGTTTGGGTGTGCGTTATAAAGATGAAACGCCGCCAAGTGTTGAAGAGTATGCCAATGCCATGCGTCCTGCTTTAGAAAAGTTGGGCCTCAAAGTCTATATGGAGCCGGGGCGTAGTATTTCTGCCAATGCGGGCGCATTATTAACCAAAGTGGATTTACTCAAACCAACCAGTCACCGTAACTTTGCTATTATTGATGCGGCCATGAATGATTTAATTCGTCCTGCCTTATATGAAGCATGGATGGATATTCAATCGGTGAATCTGAGTGCTGATGTTGAAGTGAAAACATGGGATTTGGTCGGTGCCATCTGTGAAACTGGCGATTTCCTCGGTAAAGAGCGCGACTTGGCGCTTCAGGAAAATGATGTACTGGCGGTGCTGGGTGCCGGTGCATACGGTTTTGTGATGAGCTCTAATTATAATACCCGTGGCCGAGCTGCCGAAGTGATGGTCAGTGGTGATCAAGCCTATTTAATTCGTGAGCGTGAAACCATAGAATCACTTTGGGAAAAAGAACGTTTATTGCCTGAGGAATAAGTTGAGATGTATTTAGAATTTACCAAAATGCATGGTTTGGGCAATGATTTTATGGTCGTTGACCTGGTGACCCAGCGCGCTTATTTAGATACAGTCACGATTCAGCGTTTGGCAGATCGTCATTTTGGGGTGGGTTTTGATCAGCTACTGATTGTTGAACCACCCGATTTACCGGACGTTGATTTTAAATATCGAATTTTCAATGCCGATGGTTCTGAAGTGGAACAATGCGGTAATGGGGTGCGTTGTTTTGCCCGTTTTGTCCATGAGCGTCAACTGACCACCAAAACCAAAATCCGTGTGCAAACCAAAGCGGGGATTGTTGAACCTGAATTGGGTGCCAACGGTTGGGTACGCGTTAATATGGGGCAACCGAAGTTTCTTCCCGAAGAAATTCCGTTTGTGACGCAAGCGCATGAAGATACTGAAGGCTTATATGCACTAGCATTGGCAGACAATCAAAGCATTAATATTGATGTGGTGAACATGGGAAATCCACATGCGGTAACCATCGTTCCAGATGTATTAACGGCAGATGTGGAGCGTATCGGTCCACAAGTGGAATCACATGCGCGTTTCCCTGCACGTGTCAATGCTGGGTTTATGCAGATCCTTGATGAAAAGCATATTCGTTTACGTGTGTATGAGCGTGGTGTTGGCGAGACGTTGGCCTGTGGTACAGGGGCTTGCGCTGCCGCAGTCAGTGGTATGCGCCGTGGCTTACTTGCCAATGAAGTTGAAGTTCAACTTGCGGGCGGTAAATTACACATTGCTTGGCGTGAAGGTGATGTGGTGTGGATGACAGGCCCAACCACGCATGTCTATGATGCCCGTCTGGATTTAAGATATTTTCAGGGCTAAAGTTGAAAATAGTAAACACTCCTAACCGTTGGAGTGTTTACTTCTAAAAAAGAAAAATATAATTTTAAAGGATAAGAATGAGTCATTTAGTCTTTCTTCCAGGTGCATCTGGAAATATACAATTTTGGAATCCTCTGATTGCACAGTTTCCTAATCATTATACAACGCAAGTGATTGCGTATCCTGGTTTTCATGGGATGGCAACAGATCCTGATATTCACAGTTTTAATGATCTGAGTAATTATGTGATTGCACAGATTCAGCAACCTTCTATTCTTATTGCTCAATCCATGGGTGGGATTTTTGCGATTGCAGCAGTATTACAAAAAACGGAATTGGTTAAAGGCTTGATATTGATCGCAACTTCGGGTGGAATTAATTTAGACCGATTTGAAGTTCAAGACTGGCGCCAGTTTTATCGACAGGAATATATCGAATATCCTGATTGGTTTGTAACAACGAAAGTCGATTATGAGCAATCTTTATCAGATATTAAAGTGGACACTTTATTGATCTGGGGTGATCAAGATCCGATTAGTCCGATTGAGGTAGGTGAATATTTAAATCAGATCTTGCAAAAATCCAAACTCTATATTGTTGAAGGCGGTGATCATCAACTTGCAGAGAAATATGCTGAACAAGTTGCCATACAGATAAACGATTATTTAAAAAATTTAGAGCGTGATTGAAATTGGTATTGAGCGTGCTGTGATCAGCACACTTTTTTATGCTTTATCGTTTGCTCAATGCCAGCTTGAGTGCAAACAGGATAAATACACTGCCTGTGATCCGATCCATATATTGAATAAATTTGGGTTGTTTTAAATAGGCTGAAATGGACTGCATTGTAACAATCAGGAATATCGACCAGAACAACCCAATTACCACATGAATCATCACCAAGCCCATGGTCCAGATGATTGGAGATGAGGACTGGGGAATAAACTGCGGTAAAAAGGAAATATAAAAAATACCGACTTTAGGATTAAGCAAATTGCCCCAAAAACCTTTGATAAACCAGTTTTGCGCCGTCGTAGAATCATTCAGACCAGTGAGCTGGCTACGAGGTTTCAAGATCAGATTGAGCCCTAACCAGGACAGATAAATGGCGCCCATCCATTTTAAAATATTAAAGGCCAGATCTGAGGTCATCAATAAGGCGCCCAATCCACAGGCCACAATAACTCCCCACACGATACAGCCCAGATTAATCCCCAAGGCCGCTTGAAATGCTTTGGCCTTACCTTCAAGCGTTGCGGTACGGATAATCAGCGTAGTATCAAGCCCGGGGGTAATGGTCAGCAGGGTAATTGCAATCAGATAGGGAATAAGCATGGTTGTCATCGATCAAACACCATTTAAAACTTGAAAAATGATTGTAGTACAGTGCACTACATTGTTCGAGCAGGTTTAGCAGGAATCGAGGGAAAAATTTGCTAGACTGTCGCTAGGTCTCGTTTTCAGCATGGAGCGTCATTTGGAAACCCCTGCAAAACTTCTATCGATGTGGTTAAAAGAACGGATGATTCAAAATCAGTCGGAACATACCATTGCGGCCTATCAACGTGACTTGACTGATTTCTTCCGGTTTTGTGAACAAAAGCAATTACAGCTCCAGGATATTGAAGCCTCAGACCTGAGAGAATATCTGGCTGCCCGGGTTGAGCGGGATCAATTGAGTTCCAGCACGCTACAGCGACATTTGACTTCTATTCGCCAATTTATGAAGTGGGCAGAGCAAGGGCAATATCTGGAGCAGAATCCATCTGAAGATTTTAAATTAAAGCGCCAGCCACGTCCTTTACCGGGCATGATTGATATTGAGACGGTTCATCAAATTCTAGATCAGGCTGCGCCCGACAAACCCGTTGAGCAGCAATTATGGCTACGCGATAAAGCCATGCTGGAACTGCTATATTCCAGTGGTTTGCGTCTGGCAGAATTGCAAGGTTTAAGCATTAAGGATATTGATTTCAATCGGCAGTTATTACGTATCACAGGTAAAGGCAATAAAACCCGCATAGTCCCATTTGGAAGCAAAGCCAAAGACAGTCTGGTGGAATGGCTAAAAATCTATCGGATCTGGCAAGGCGGCTTTCATGCGGATTCTGCGGTTTTTATCTCGCAACGCGGCAATGCCTTAACGCCTCGACAAATTGAAAATCGGGTCAAATTACAAGCGCAACGAGCAGGTGTCAATGTCGACCTGCATCCGCATTTATTACGGCATTGTTTTGCCAGTCATATGCTTTCTGCCAGTGGCGATTTACGTTCTGTGCAGGAAATGTTGGGACATAGCAATCTTTCCACCACTCAGATCTATACCCATGTCGACTTTGATCAGTTGGCAAAAGTGTATGATCAAACCCATCCACGGGCGCAAAAGGCGAGTTCCTGATATATTATGTTGCAAATTTGAACGATTAATCGTCGTCTACTTTTCCCGTTTATTCCGTACATTTGTTGAATTGATGTTATTACTTAATTGCCACGTTTTTATAAAAGCGAAAAGGCAACCAAATTTGCAGGAAACGATCCGTTACAGATCATTGCAATCCTGATGAAAAATGCTGGTTTAGATCGTTGAATTTTATAAAATATTAAAAAAATCAAAGTTTAATATTCATCATCTTGATGAGCTAAATAAATAGAATGAATCATTATTTTCAATTTGTGAACTGAGCGTTTCATGTTTTTTATGGCTGTAGCGGAAATTGTGACTTGACCGAAATGCCAAATACATTGCAAGATAGGGCACCTAAAAAGTTTCAATCGAAGAGTTAGAATACTCTTCATTACATTTACTTGCTTAGAACAGCCGAGGATTACATGAAGGCTCTTGTCGCTGTAAAACGTGTGGTTGATGCCAACGTTAAAGTTCGTGTTAAGCCGGACAATAGTGGGGTTGACCTTACCAACGTTAAGATGTCAATCAACCCATTCTGTGAAATCGCAGTGGAAGAAGCGGTTCGCTTAAAAGAAAAAGGAACAGTTTCTGAAATCGTTGTGGTTTCAGTGGGTGCTAAAGAAGCTCAAGAACAAATTCGTTCTGCAATGGCGCTAGGTGCTGACCGTGGTATTTTAGTTGAAACTGCTGATGAAGTTGGCGCTCTTGAAGTTGCTAAAATCTTGAAAGGCGTAGTTGATGCTGAAAAGCCAGAACTTATTCTTCTTGGTAAACAAGCAATTGATGACGACTCTAACCAAGTAGGTCAGATGCTTGGTGCTTTACTGGGTGCAGGTCAAGGTACTTTCGCATCTGAAGTTAAAGTTGACGGCGGTAAAGTTCAGGTAACTCGTGAAATCGACGGTGGTTTACAAACTGTTGAGCTTGCACTTCCTGCAATCATCACGACTGACTTACGTTTGAATGAGCCACGTTATGCTGCTCTTCCAAACATCATGAAAGCGCGTAAAAAGCCACTTGATACCAAATCACCTGCTGATTATGGCGTTGCGACAGGTACTAAGCTTAAAACAATTAAAGTTGAAGCTCCTGCTGAACGTAAAGCTGGCGTACAAGTGAAGTCTGTAGACGAGCTTGTTGAAAAATTGAAAAACGAAGCGAAAGTGATCTAATACAGAAGGATAAAATCATGAGTATTTTAGTTATCGCTGATCACAACAACCAGACACTTAACGGTGCAACTTTAAACGTTGTTGCGGCAGCTCAAAAAATCGGTGGTGATATTACTGTATTGGTTGCTGGTTCTGGCGCTCAAACAGTTGCAGACGCTGCTGCTAAAGTTGCTGGTGTGAGCAAAGTATTACTTGCTGACAATGCTGCTTATGCAAACCAATTGGCTGAAAACGTTGCTGGCTTAGTTGCTGACATCGCGAAAGGCGGTTACAAATACGTATTAGCTGCATCTACAACAACGGGTAAGAACATTCTTCCACGTGTTGCTGCACTTCTTGACGTTAGCATGATTTCAGACATCATTGCTGTTGAATCTGCAAATACATTCAAGCGTCCGATCTATGCGGGTAACGCGATTGCAACTGTTCAATCTGATGAAGCAATCATCGTGGGTACCGTTCGTGGTACAGCATTTGATGCAGTTGCTGCTGAAGGTGGTTCTGCTGCGGTTGAAGCGGTTGCTGAAGCAAAAGACGCTGGTATTTCTACCTTTGTAAACGAAGAAATCGTGAAACTTGATCGTCCAGAGTTAACTGCTGCACGTATCGTGGTTTCTGGTGGTCGTGGTGTAGGTTCTGGTGAGAACTATCACAAAGTCCTTGATCCATTAGCTGACAAGCTTGGTGCTGCTCAAGGTGCTTCACGTGCTGCGGTAGATGCTGGCTTCGTACCAAACGATTTCCAGGTTGGTCAAACGGGTAAAATCGTTGCTCCAGATCTTTATATGGCGATTGGTATCTCTGGTGCGATTCAGCACTTGGCAGGTATGAAAGACTCTAAAGTGATTGTTGCAATCAACAAAGACGAAGAAGCGCCAATCAACAGCGTTGCTGACTACTGGTTAGTGGGCGATTTAAACACTGTCGTTCCAGAATTGGTAAGCAAACTGTAATTTATAGTCTGCTACTTATTCAAGAAAACGCCCTTGTGCTATACATTGCACAAGGGCGTTTTTTATTGGATAGATGATGAATATTGATTCTGCTGCTACGGTGGATGCACAGCATTTACATGGTTCGCTGGTCAGCTTGGCACGTGCAGATATGGCGCGGGATTACTTATGTATTCGGGCGAAAAACCAGCATGGGCTAGCGAATATTCAAGTGAACCAGTTGCATATGGGCATGATTCTGCATGGGCAGAAACAATTAAAGCTGCATCATCAGCAGGTGAATCTCAGTGCGGGTGACCTGTTTATTATCAAACCCGATACTGTTGCCGATACCGTCAATATTCCAGATCCGGAAACGGGCGAATATCTAACCATTCTTGTGCCGATGTGTGAAGAGGTGATTCAGGCTGCACAGATGATCTGGGCTAAGCCAATTACCGATAAAACAGAAGAGATCTTACGATTTTCAATCCATGATTTTGCCTCTCATCTTCTAAGCTGGCAAACCGCTTTATTTGAACAGGATCTGGTTAAGGCACGTTTGTCGATTGCAGCGATACTGGTGCAGCTATGTCAACAGCAGTGTTCCGATGTACTGATTGTTCCTGCTCCACAACTCTCCAAACGAATTTACCAGTGGGTGCTGGAGCAGCCACAACATGCATGGCAATCCAGTGAAATTGAGGCGCGCCTGGGTTTAAGCAGTGCCACATTGCGGCGTAAACTCAGTCAGGAACAGTCTTCTCTAAGAGAAATCATTACCCGTGCCCGGCTTGCCTATGCACTAGAGTTGTTGTATTCAAACAAACTGCCGATGAAAACGATTGCAGCGAAGTCCGGTTATCAATCGGTTGCGACGTTCCGTGCCCGATTTATGCAGCGTTATCAGGTTGATCCTAACGTTTTAGCTTTGTAATCATCCAGATTGAGCGATTCACGTCGATGATTGAGCGATTTTAATCCCTACAAATGCTTAGAGTTAAATCAATTTAATGTCGAGGTGATGAACGTGAAATTATTAAAACCAGTCCTGATTGCATTATTGTTTAGTGCAGCTACTGTTCATGCTGAATCCAGTCCCCAGCTCAAGCAGGTCGCAGGATATTTTTTACAACCGATTGGAAATCTGAAAGTGACGGCGCTGTTTGACGGCGAACTTGGCTTGCCTCGTAGTGATTTGCTGGGAATTTCATCGGAAAAAGCCAACCGGTTATTTGCACAGAATTTTGTACCTGTCGATGAGCACAATCAGATCGTGACTGACTTTTCGGCTTATCTGGTCCAAACTCCGAGCCAGAATATTTTAATTGATGCTGGCACGTCCAAATGCTTTGGCCCAAGCTTGGGATATGTTCCGGAAAACCTGAAAAAGGCAGGGGTACAACCCGAGCAGATTGATGCGATTTTGATTACCCATGCCCATCCTGATCATTTATGTGGCATTAGCCTAAACGGAAAAATGCTCTACCCAAATGCCAAGGTATATCTGGCCAAAGCGGATGTCGACTATTGGACATCAGCAGAGAACGAAGCAAAAGCCACTAATTTCTTCAAACCTTTATTTAAAATGACCCGCGATGCATTACAGCCTTATCGGCAGGCAGGACAGTTGAATGCCTTTACCAAAAGCTCTTTCCATGTGCCGAATGTTGAACTGATCACCACGCAGGGGCATACCGAAGGCCATTCCTCATATCTGGTGGATGGGCAAAATGGACAAAAATTTTTGGGACTGGGGGATGTGGTGCATTATGCTGCGGTGCAATTTCCTTATCCCGAAGCCAGCTATAAACCGGATACGGATTCCCGAAGTGCTATTGCAGTGCGTAAACATATCTTTGAACAAGCCTATCAGCATCAATGGTGGATTGGCGCTGCACATGTGGCTTTTCCCGGCATTGGTCATATCGGCAAGAATGCGCATGGCTATCAATGGATTCCAGCCCAATATCGCCCAGAACAGTGAAGGGTGGCTTTGATTTTTTCTTTGCTGATAGCAGGTTCAAGCTTATGAGACAGAGCGTTTCCTTTATGCAACGATACTGTAGCTAATTTAACGTACTGATTTAAATCGTATTTAATTAAGTTTTTCTTAATGGTTAATTTCAATCAAGCTAAAAGTGTACTGATTAGTACACTTTTGTTAGACTTTTATTTTCGCTGGTTTTTTGTTGAATAATGAAGTTTGATTTCCGCTTAAATGGCGTTGTATTGTTTTTATTCTCCCTTTTATGTCTTACCGCATTTCTAGCCATTGCCCAAAGTGCTGTACTGTTGACATGGAATGTTCATGTTCTGGAGGCCTTTCAAGCCATTGTGTTATTGGCTTGTGTTCCGTTCACCTGGTTCTATGTCAAACCTAAGACCTTAACTGAGCAGAAGAAATGGTTCTGGATCTGGGCCATGGCGTGGTGGTTGATGTTCTTTGGGCGAAGCATTAGTTGGGGGCGTGATTTTTTTCCTGAAGTTCCGCATGTCTATTATCGGATCATTTCAATTTTTGTGATTGCACCTGTGGTTCTGATGCTGTTTTCTCCGCACTTAAGAGCTGAAATCAAGTATAAGTGGCAACAGCTCAAGTTGCCATTCTGGTATTTACTCATTGCGATTTTGTCATTATTTCTGGCGGATAGTATCGAGCATCATCGCTTTATTGACACCTTGTTGCTCAGTAATCATGCGAATCAGGATATCGTGGAAGAGCTCTACGAAAATCCATTTATCCTGGCGTTGTTCTGTTCTGCGTTTTATTTTATGCAGCAGGATCGGGTGACTGAACAGGACAAACTTATGCCGGCGATGCAGTCAGAACTTTCACCCAAGCCCTATCAATAGAAATAGAGACTTTTTAAACGGTTTAGCTCGGGGCTTAACCGATGCGGAATTGCGTTAAATCAGCGACTTTTGCAGCAGGGTTTGCTGCTTTTTTATCCAAACCGCTGGGCAAAGTATTTTTATCGGCGCTTTTCTGTTTTTAGCAATTTTAAGTCATTCATTTATATATCCTTTTTATTGTAAAAAAATGCTATTTTTGCAGGCTTAAACTTACCGTTATTTTGTGCTTTATGCTATAATTTTTCGCTGTATTTTTTATTTTAGTTCAAGTCTTTGAGCTGAATTTTTGAAAGATTGAAGACATAAAAACAGGTACAACTCTCTACCTGTAAACAAGGAGTATGCATGAGCGTATCGGAAATCAGACCGATTGCCATTGAGGACGAACTCAAGCATTCATATCTAGATTACGCGATGAGCGTAATCGTATCTCGTGCATTGCCAGATGTGAGAGACGGTCTAAAACCTGTTCATCGTCGCGTATTATATGCGATGCACGAATTGGGCAATGATTATAACAAAGCGTACAAAAAGTCTGCTCGTGTTGTCGGTGACGTAATCGGTAAATATCACCCGCATGGTGATAGCGCAGTATATGAAACAATCGTTCGTATGGCGCAGGACTTTAGTTTGCGTTACATGCTGGTGGATGGTCAGGGTAACTTCGGTTCGGTCGATGGGGATAGCGCGGCAGCAATGCGTTATACCGAAGTTCGTATGCAAAAGCTCACCCATGAAATTTTGGCCGATCTGGAAAAGGATACGGTTGACTGGGAAGACAACTACGACGGTTCCGAGCGTATTCCTCAGGTGATGCCAACGCGTATTCCAAATCTACTGATTAACGGTACGACGGGTATTGCAGTGGGTATGGCGACCAACATGGCGCCACACAACATGACCGAAGTGGTCAATGCATGTCTGGCGTATGCCAATAATCCGAATATTTCTGTAGAAGGGTTGATGGAGCACATCACGGGCCCGGATTTCCCTACAGGCGGTATTATTTACGGTAAATCGGGCATTGTAGATGCCTACCGTACCGGTAAGGGCCGTTTGCATATTCGCGGTAAATATCACTTCGAAGAAGACCAGAAAACAGGTCGTACCACGATCGTCTTTACTGAAATTCCTTATCAGGTCAACAAGGCAAAAACCATTGAACGTATTGCCGAGTTAGTCAAAGAAAAGAAAATTGAAGGTATTTCTGAGCTTCGTGACGAGTCTGATAAAGAAGGGATGCGTATCGCCATCGACTTGAAGCGTGGCGAAAATGCAGAAGTTGCAGTGAATAACCTGTTCTTGCATACCCAACTTCAAAACTCGTTCAGTATCAACATGGTCTGTCTGGATAATGGTCAGCCGAAGTTGATGAACCTGAAAGATATTATTGCGGCATTTATCCGTCACCGCCAAGAAGTTGTGACGCGTCGTACCATGTACGAACTGCGCAAGGCGCGTGAGCGTGGTCATATCTTGGAAGGTTTGACCGTGGCCTTGGCTAATATTGATGCCATTATTGAGACTATCAAGACTTCTGCCAATCCGGCTGAGGCGCGTGAGCGTTTACAGGCTGGCGAATGGGCAGGTGGCGGTGTGGTTGCCTTACTGGAAAAAGCAGGCGCGATTTCTGTTCGTCCAGACGAGATTGAAGGCGAAGATCCGGCACGTCCATTTGGCTTGTCAGGTGATATTTATCGCTTGTCACCAACTCAGGTTGGCGCGATTCTAGAATTGCGTTTACACCGTTTAACGGGCTTGGAACAAGACAAGTTACACGCTGAATATACTGAAATCTTAGGCCAAATTGCTGAATTAACAGCGATTCTGAATGACTTCAATTTGTTGATGAACGTAATTCGTGAAGAGCTGGCGTTGATCTTGCAACAATATGGTGATGGTCGTCGTACTGAGATTGTCGAGTCTGGTGTTGATTTCTGTCGTGAAGACTTAATTCCTGAAGAGCAAGTTGTATTGACTGTGTCTCAAACCGGTTATGCGAAAACCCAGCCGCTTTCTGATTATCAGGCGCAACGTCGTGGTGGTCGTGGTAAGTCTGCCACTGCAATGAAAGATGATGACATCATCCAGCATTTAATTGTGGCGTCGAACCATGCAACCGTGCTGTGCTTTACCGATGTCGGCAAGGTATATCGCTTACGCGTATTTGAAGTACCGCAAGCATCTCGTGGTGCCAAAGGTCGTCCAATTATCAATTTACTTCCTCTGGAAGCGAATGAAACCGTTACTGCTATTTTACCGTTGACTGAATTCCCTGAGAACCATTACGTATTCATGGCGACTGCATCAGGTACAGTAAAACGTGTTGAACTGGCACAATTTAGCAATGTCCGTTCAAACGGTTTACGTGCGATCGAGTTGAATGAAGAAGATACCTTGATCGGTGTTGCGATTACCGACGGTAACCAGCAGATCATGCTGTTCTCGAATGAAGGTAAGGCGATCCGTTTTGCTGAAACTGATGTTCGTGCGATGGGTCGTACCGCCAAAGGTGTACGTGGTATGCGCGTCAGCTTTGCAAGCAACAGTATAGAAGCTGAAGATGCTGACGTTGAAAATGATGACAGCGATGACAATGATGATTCATCAGATTCAAATGTCATCAGCCGTATCGTTTCGCTTGTAGTTGTACCTGAAACGGGTGAAGTGCTGTGTGCATGTGCCAACGGTTATGGTAAACGTACTCCAGTAGATGACTTTCCGACCAAGAAACGTGGTGGTAAGGGTGTAATTGCGATCAAGACCAGTGAACGTAATGGTGAGCTAGTGGGTGCGGTATCGATTGATGAAAGCAAAGAACTGATGTTGATTTCTGACGGCGGTACATTAGTACGTACCCGTGCTGCTGAAGTGGCAACCACAGGCCGTAATGCGCAAGGTGTACGCTTGATCCGCTTAAGCGATGCTGAAACTCTAGTGGGTGTGGTTTCGATTGAAGCTGTAGAGGATGACGAAGAGTTAGATGCTATAGGTGAAGTTGAAAATACCGAAGCTGAAACAGTGACTTCTGAAGAAGTGGTTGCTGAGCCAAAAGATGATGCGCCTGAAGCGTAATCATTGAGGTAATAAAAAAGGAAGCTTATGAGCTTCCTTTTTTTATGGGTTGCATCATTACTAAACGGTAATAAGAAATTGCCAGTAAAATGGCAGCGACAGTAGCTAGATAAATCAGTTTGGGTACCACAATAGAGGTCGGTACACCCATTTGATTGAGCTGGACAAACATCTGGACACCATGCGTTGAAGGAAAAATCCAAGCCAACCATTGCATCCAGTGTGGCATGGCTTCATGAGGCCACGCTGTGCCCGTCAGTAAGAACAATGGAACAGAAGTCACCACAATCAGATGCCCAACCCGTTCCGGCATATCCACCAGTGAACCGAGCAGCATGCCCAAGCCAATCACACAGCTGACATAGATTGGAACGGCAAGCAACATGCCCCAGAAGTTGCCACCGTGTGGAAATTCATATAGCCAGAAGGTAAAGCCGAATAAATATAGACAGCTCAGGCAGCCAGTGGTAAAAATGGCGGCGAATGTGGCCCAGAATTCAACAGGTTTAGCCACCCAGCCCTGTTCACGGTAACTGGCAATCAGCATGGCAAGACCCAACACAATGGTTTGGTGAATGATCAGGCTGGCCACAGCAGGGAAGATATAACTACCATAACCCGACATGGTATTGAACAACGGAATCTGATGAATCGAAAGCTCTGGCTCAAAAGCAGAGGCATTACCGAATTTCTCTAAATGTTCTTTCAGGGTGTATTCGATTGAGCTTGCCAAACCCACGCCAACTTCTTTGGTCCGAATAAAATAGGCTGTACTCAAGTATAGGCCAATGCCGCCCATTTCCCCGCGTTTCAAGCTATTGGTAAGATTCTCGGGGAGTAACAAGATACCTTCAGCTTGCTGGTTCTGCACCATGCGCTGTGCTTCCAGAAAATTATCCGTCACCGTGGTGATCTTGATATGCGGACTATTCGACGCCTGACTAATGATCTTTGAAGTCAAAATGCTTTGTTCTTCATCCACAATCACAATCGGAATATCTTCTGCGGTTTGTGCTTTATAAGCGGTTGGGTAGAAGAAGCTATACAGCAGGGTTGCTGCAATCAGGGTGGTAAACACCGAATTATTGGCAAAAATATTCTTAAAGGTCTGTAGGTAATAGCTGAAAAAAGCCTTCATGCGCTCAGCTCCTGAGTATTTTTCTTCAACAGACGCACGCTTAACGCAAAGAATAAGCTCGCGAAGACCAGCAAAATAGCAAAGGGAACCATCGAGACATGCAGATCGCTGCCGATAATCCACTGTTCGGTTTGCAGCTTGGCATAAGGGGTATATGGAATAATCATTGACCAGAACTGGGTAAATGCAGGTGCATTGTTCAAGGGCAGGGTAATCCCTGAGAAGCTGGGGGAAGAACCACCATACAGTGCAATAAAGCCAAAGGTTTTAGGCAGATTTTGGGTTGCAAGAACCACAGTACTACTGATCACGGCGTAGGAAAAATACAGTAAAAATTGTGCTACCAGAATCAGCGTGAGTGAACCTGCAATGAAGTAACCGCGGATCTGGGCTAACCAGAACATCCAGCACCAGGTCCAGGCACAGAAAATAAAGACATAGAGCAATATTTTACCGAGTAGGCTGGAAACGACTTGTTTGGAACTGACCCATTCACCCACTGTTTTGCGCTTAAACTCTTGCCCTATGGCAAAAGCTACGCAGCAACAGAGCAATAAGTGTAAAACGGCTGGCACCATAAACGGCTCAAGAAATAACTCATAACTCATGCTGGGGTTATATAGGGTTGAGATCTTGATATGGGGAGTGGGCATGTCCAGATAGGGGATTGTATTGGACAGATAGCTTTGTCCCATGTATTCCGCCATGCCATTCAGGGTGCTGATGAGCATGGCTGAGGAAATGGTATTCCCGATACTAAAAAAAGACTGGTTATAGGCAATACTGATTTGCGCATCTTGGGCTTTGACCAGCCGTTGTTCAGCACCTTCAGGGATCATCACGAATCCCCAAGCTTCGGTTTTGTTGATCAGGTGTTCGGCTTCATCCTGACTGGCGGTAATGGTCTTGACCTGTAACGTATGGTTCAGACTTAAGCTACGAATCACCTTACGGCTCATTTCACTCTGGTCCTGGTCAATCACTACAATGGGCAGATGCTCAGCCTTACCGGCTGAAAACATACTGCCAAACAGCAGAATCACCAGCAATGGGGCGATAACTGCCATAAACAGATCGACTTTATGGCGTTTGAGATAGCGTAATTCCCGAAGCATGACAGCAAACATCGGTTATTTGGCCTCTTCGATTTTGAAGAGTACGCTCATGCCGACTTTTAAATCTGGAATGCGTTGCTCGGGCACCAAGTGGAATTTAAAACTACGGATGTCATAACCACCAGTTTGACGCGTGGTTTTAATGGTTGCAAAATCACCTTCGGCATCAATGTTTTTGACTTTAAAAGTGACTTTCTGGTTTAAAGCCGGAATAAAACCTTCAATGGTTTTCATTTGATACACAGCGCTGTACATGTCTTCGCGGACATTTAAGCTGACCCATAAATCATGGTCTTCAATAATACTGACCACAGGCACGCCTGTTGCGACTAACTCAGTCGGTTTACCATAAGTTTTTGATACGGTTCCGTCTGTTGGTGAATACAGTTTAGTTTCTGCTGTCAATGCGTTGGCTTCTTTGACTGCCGCTTGTGCCATCGCAACTTGTGCATCCGCAGTTGATTTTTGTTGTTCGGTACTACCACGTTTGGCACGGGCATACTGTTGATAAGAAGCTTCGGCAGTTTCACGTGCAGAGGTCTGTGCAGCCCGCATTTCATCGCGACGTTGACGAGAAATCACCCCTTGCTGATAAAGGGTTTCACCACGTTTATAGGTGGTGGCTGCCAATTCTGCCTGGGTTTTCATGGCTTGCCAGTTGGCATACAGGGTCTCAATATTTTCTTGTTGAGCACCCCGATAAACAGTGGAATGGAATGCAGTTGCACTTTGTAAAGCCGCTTGTGCCTGTTCTTTTTTCGCTTCCAGTTCCGGGCTGACAAAACGAACCAGTGCTTGACCTTTCTTAACTGGCTGCCCCTCGGAAACATAGAACTCTTCAATACGACTAGGCACTTTGGTGCTGATATGCACGGTTTCTGACTCAACCCGACCTTGCAATTCAATAGCTTGCGGTTGATAGGCTTTCCACAACCCAAAAGCGATTAAACCCAAAAGTAGAATCAAAATAATCAGGCCGATGATTTTTGCCTTGCCTTTTTTAGCGGGCTCGTTCGGTGGCTGCTGATTGGAATTTGATGCCTCAGGTTGTGGCTGTGCGACTTGCTTAGACGCAGTTATTTGCGCTTGAGCAGATTCAGATGCTTGCGTTTCAGTCTTGTTGTCCACTTGATTTTTATCGCGTTCTGAATTGGATGATGATTGATCTTGGCTCATAAAATTCTCCAATTAACGGATATAGTCAGTACGTGGTTGATGAACATACAGCTTGAACTCATCAATCGAGCCATAGCTTTGTAAAAGTGTTGCTAAAGATAAAATGTATTTATATGAATTAAGCGCCATTTCACTTTTTAATGCGCTGAGGGCGTTTTGTGCATCAATCACCTGTGTCGCCGTGCCCATACCTTCCTTAAAGGAAAGCTGCTGGATACGTAAGTTTTCTTGTGCCGCTTTGGTGTTTTGAACCAGCAATTGATGGCTATTCTGTGAGGAACTTAATTCGCTATAAGACTTATACAACACATTTTCGACTTCCTGCTTGGTGCGTTCGGTCATCAGTTCGGCTGCATACTTTTTAAGTTCGGCGGCACGGATGTTTTTATTGTTATCGATCCCCGAAAATAAATTGTATTTTGCCATGACGCCGACAATCCAGTTCTCTTTGCTGTCCAGTCCATATTCACCAAAGGCAAAAACACTCGGTTTTTTGGCTGACTGTTGAACCTTGACATTTTCATTGGCCAGTTGGGTGTCCATTTGCAGCTTTTTGATCAGACTGGAATTCTGATCATAATTTGCCAGCATTTTATCCAGAGAATGGTTTTGTGCATTATTCACAAATAGAGGCGTAGTGAGATTTAAACTTTCTCTGGTTTTAAGTAAATTTTGCAGGCTAAACTGACTGGCTTGTAAATTCGATTGAGCGTTTTGATAGCTACGTTGCGCATTATTACGTGCTACCTCAAATTGCATGCGCTGGCCTTTATTAATAAAGCCTTGCTTCTCCAGTTTAAGGGCATTGTCATAATGTTCCTGCATGGCATTTAAATTAAACAGGCTGGCATTGAGTAATTGCTGCTGTAATTGCACATTAAAATAAGACTGGATCATCTCAAAACGTTGCGAGTCTTGTTGTTGTTTTTCGCTAATGTTTGAGCGTTGTGCCTGAATGGTGGCAATCTGTTTGGCGCTGCTAATTTTACCGCCGGTATAGAGCGGCATCACCATGGAAACTGAGGTACGCACATCATGGTCTTTAACCGTAACATCGACATTGTTCGGCACCTGATTCAAGCCTTCACTTACGGTTTGATCAAATCCCTGACTAACCTGATCAATCACTTCAGGCGGTAATACATTTCCCCATTGCGATAACTTGTCATCAAAACCACGGGTCAGCGAATTTTCCAGTCGTCGTTTACTTGAGCCTAAAGGCACGCTGGTTTCACTATGAAATGAATAAGCGCGTGCATTTAAATCAATACGGGGAAGGCCCAAGTTTTTAACCGCTTCCATCTCAAGTTGTGAAGCTTGTTGCAGAGCTTGTTGGGCTTGGGAGGCATAGGCATTTTCGACCACATACTGTTCAGCTTCGCTATAGCTGAATGTCTGGGCCCATACAGAAGATGAAAATAAGGCACAGCTGATCAGGCTTATACTCAAGCTTAACATTTTGGGAAAGCGTTTGACCTTGAAATCCGGTCGGTCATGTTGTTTCAACATCAGGTTATGTCGCAATTTAATAATATCCTGCGTTAGTCTAAATTCTTTTTATAAAATTAAAATATTATGTTTTTAATTAAATAGTTATATGGCTCAGATTGGTGTAGTGAATTTGTAAAAAGTAGAGTTTTTAATCTAAATAAAATGGTGAAAAACTGGGACGTTTTAGGTTCGGGAAAAGGGCTAGCAAATTTGGCCTAAAATAATTGTAATGACAAAACATGATTGAAAAATTAATACTTTTTTTGCAGTCAAATTGAAATATTTACTGCATAAGCTGCTGCAAGCTTCGCCAATCTATGATTAAATTCCCATTCCAATTTGTTCCACTTTAACAAGGGAAAACTCATGCGTGCTTATAATTTCTGCGCTGGTCCTGCTGCATTACCTACTGCCGTTTTAGAAAAAGCTCAACAAGAATTGTTGAATTGGCAGGGCAAAGGTCTGTCGATCATGGAAATGAGTCATCGTAGCAATGACTATGTTGCCGTGGCAGAGAAGGCTGAAGCTGACTTACGTAAGCTCATGAACATTCCAGAAAACTATAAAGTACTGTTTTTACAAGGTGGGGCATCCTTGCAGTTCTCGGCGATTCCGTTGAACCTGTTAGGTAAAAATAACAAGGCAGACTATATCCATACTGGCATCTGGTCTGAAAAAGCGCTAAAAGAAGCGAAACGCTATGGCGATATTAATATCGTTGAAGCGGGTACGTTTATTGATGGTAAACATGCGATCACTGAACAGAGTACTTGGAATCTGTCGAATGATGCAGCCTATGTGCATTATGCAGATAATGAAACCATTGGTGGTTTGCAATTCGCGGCTATTCCAGATGTGAATGCACCGTTGGTCTGTGATTATTCATCGAGCATTTTGTCTGCACCATTGGATGTCAGCAAGTTTGGTCTGATTTATGCCGGTGCGCAAAAAAATATCGGCCCGGCAGGTTTGACCATCGTTATTATTCGCGATGATTTACTCGATCAGGCCAAGCCGGAAATTCCAAGCATCTTGAAATATGCAGACCAAGCCAAGAATGGTTCAATGGTGAATACCCCGGCGACCTATGCATGGTATTTATCAGGTCTGGTATTTGAATGGTTGCTTGAGCAGGGTGGAGTAGATGCCATCTATAAAGTGAATCAGGAAAAAGCCAAGTTATTATATGGTTATATTGATTCGAGTGACTTCTATAACAATCCGATCGCAGTGCCAAACCGTTCAATGATGAATGTACCATTTACCTTGGCGGATGAAGCACTTGAAAAGACTTTCTTGCAAGAAGCTGAACAGCATCACTTATTGAACTTGGCAGGCCACCGTTCAGTGGGAGGCATGCGTGCAAGTATTTATAATGCCGTCCCGTTAGAAGGTGTACAGGCTCTTGTTAACTTTATGGATGATTTTGCGAAACGTCATGGTTAAGCCATAAATAGCAGTTAAAATAAAAGCCCTCATCATTGAGGGCTTTTGTATATGAATATAGGGTATGGGCAAAAATCAGAAAAAGCCAATTTGATGAAAAATAAGTGCTGCTAAGAACATACCGAGTAAGAAAAAGCAAAAAGCACCAACATCAAGTTTAAGACCTTGATCACTCGAATGAATCAGACTGGTGGTTGTTTGTTCTGGTATAATTTTCATTAGAACGCCTAAAATGCCATTTATGTGATTTTTTGTCACTCAAGAGCAGTTTTAGCATAAATATTGGCCTGAATCCATAGGTTGCCACGAATATATTGGCCAATGTTAAAGTTTCTATACAATTCGTTTTTAGTGGCAATACGAATCAGGATTGCTGGTAAATCATCTTCTAAAACCAGGGTTACGTCATACAAGGTATATTCATCCTGCATAAACTGCATTTGAGTTTTACCAACAATATTACCCTGGAACCAGGCTTCATCTTCCTGACCTAAAGTTTCACCGAATAAATAGGCCACCATTTTAGAAAAGTCGACCGTGACAGGTTCTTGATCTTCTGGTGTTTTTGGCTGCCACTCATTAATCAGTTCCTGTAAATTTTCAGGCGCTACACCATTATGTTCTGCCAAAATTGCATTTAAAGCGCGATGATGTTTAATCGAAGCAGGATCATCTACAATGATTTTCTCATCTGCAGCCACTGCTTCCAATTCATAGGCCCAAGCATTAAATTGAACTTTATAGCTTTGATTTTTGTCATATTGACAGCTATTTACACTGAATAGATTATCAAAGGCATAAATGGTGGTATCTTTATTTAAATTTAACCGTAATACGGCCTGAGTAGCAGAATCACAGGTAATAATGCGCTCAATTTTAGCATCATATTTATACGGGCTTTCGAAACTTGGAAAAGCAGTTTTTAATGCACGTGGTTTCTGGTCTTCCACCGCGATGATCTGGTTAATCGAAACAGATTCACCGCTTGGGCCCTGAATCAACCAGAATGCCTGATCCATCTCATGTTCATCTTCACATAGCCCCATTGGCATAACCGGTGCATCAAGGGCCAGTCCTAACCATTTGGGAACATCAGTTTCGGGTGTATCTGTCAATAAGTTCCAATGCTCGACATGATTACCGAAATTTTGATCTTGAATTTTAATGATTTCTGGACTGTTTTGATTTTTCATAAAGCGAGAGGCTAAAAAGATTGAACTTATTCTATTAAATCGAGGGTAACCGGGATATTTCAAGTCTGAATCTGTAATTCTCTAAAATTTATTTTAATTTTTAAGCTGATAACAACCTCTACTCCAGTCGAAGCAAATGGAAAAATGCATGGGATGACCGCCGCTTTGTTAACTCTACTTTTCCCGTAATCTGCTACACTAGTCTTTTCTTCTCAAGAGTTTTCGTCAACGTGCTGCCATTTAAATTGTGGGTAGATGCTGATGCTTTACCTAAAATTTTACGTGAAGTGATTTTACGCGCATCCGATCGTTATCAACTTGAAGTGACCTTTGTTGCCAACCAGAATGTCGGTATCACCCCGTCCATGCGGATTAAATCCATTCAGGTGATGAGCGGTGCAGATCAGGCGGATCAGGAAATTGTGGAACGTATGCAAGAAAATGACATTGTCATTACACAAGATATTCCGCTGGCGGCGCAAGTAATTGAAAAAGGGGGAATTGCCATTCACCCCCGTGGTGAGATCTATACCACGGCTAACGTAAAAGCACGTCTCCATCTACGTGATTTTATGGATACCTTACGTGGGGCTGGGGTACAGACCGGTGGGCCACCACCGATTTCAGAACGAGATAAACGTGAATTTTCCAGTTCCCTGGATCAGACCATTTTAAGACAAAAACGAAAAACAGCGTCCTGAGTTGAGTATGCCATCACGTATTAATCTCATGCTCACTTATGGACTACTGGTCTTTATTTGGGCAACCACGCCGCTTGCAATTGTGTGGAGTGTTTCGGATTTACACCCGATGTGGGCATTGCTGATCCGCTTTTTTATTGCCTTACCGCTGGCTGTGACGGTGTTATTACTGTTAAAGGTGAAATTCCCCGTTCATAAAATTGCCTTATTGAGTTATGCCGCGGGTTCGCTCAGTCTGATTGGCTCGCAAATCTTTACCTATGCAGCCACGGCTTATCTGAGTTCTGGGCTGATCGCCTTAATGTTTGGTCTGGCTCCGATTATGGCGGGATTGATTGGCCGTTTTGGTTTTCAGCAAAAACTGGCGGGCTTGCAATGGCTGGGAATGGCAACCTCAATTATCGGCTTGGCCATGATTTGCTTGAGTGGTAGCCAGCAGCATGTACAGCCGATTGGCATTATTTTAATGCTGATCAGTGTTTTTTCTTATTCATTGTCGATTTTTCTGGTCAAGAAGATTAATGCAGACTTGCCAGTGATGGCGCAGGCCACCGGCTCAATTCTGGTCTCAACCTTATTGGCTACATTATTGATACCGTGGATCTGGCAATATGCCCCAACGCATTTTCCTTCTGCGAAGTCTTTGTTTGCACTGACCTATACCATCGTGATGGCTTCGTTAATTGCCATGTTCTGTTATTTTAAGCTGGTGCAGAACTTACAGGCGACCACATTATCACTCACGACTGTCATGACACCGATGCTGGCGATTCTGATCGGCGCTTATCTGAACCATGAACAGATATCAGCTCAGGTCTTTGTGGGCGCGAGTATTATCCTGTTCGGTTTAGTGCTGTACTTCTTCAGAGATTTAAGGGCATATCGCCGTTTAAAATCTTAAAGATGAGATCAGATTAGCTGGCTTCACTTTGTTGAGCCTGTCGAATACTGGCAGCCAATTTAGCGCGATCTTGCGGATTGAGCGTAATAAAATAGGCACCGATACGGAATTTTCCCTGTTCTTCCGCGGTGCTATGGGCGACTTGCGCAATGGCTGCGATATGGAAGAAATTTTCAGGGTGGCTCAGGGTAATGTGGATATAGGTGCCTTGATTAATATCTTGAGAACTAAAGAAACTTAATCCATTCTCGGAAACATTGACCTGCTCAGGAACCGGCAATAAAGATTGCACGATATTGTCATAATAAGACCCCGTAATCAGGTTTAATTTCTGGTTAAAAAGGGATAAGATGCGAGCAATTTGTTGATCTTTTTCATTTAATTGTTCTAATTCGTAGCGAAACGCATGATCAAATTGATCTAATTCTGCAAGTAGTAGAAAATAGCGGGGCAAAACGAAATGGGAATCATACGGGTCATTCAGCGCTACATCATCGGGAATGATTTGATAGTTGATTCTCAACACGGCATCAATACGAGACATCACACGACGTTCAGTGTTGTCGTCAACAAGATGATGTTGTGAATTTTCCATAATAAATCACCTCGGACTAGATGGTATGTTTAAGCCAATTTCGCTGTATATAGGGTTGAGATACACTCGTGCTCAGCGGAGTAATCATTTTATTTCTTTTGTCGCCTTAGTTTCCATGATCGGCTTGACCCTTGGTGTTGCTGTGCTGATTACAGTGCTATCGGTCATGAATGGTTTCGATCGCGAATTAAAAAATCGTGTCCTTGGAATGGTTCCACAAGCCACTGTTTCTTCTAATCAAATTCTAACAGATTGGCCTGAGCTTGTAAAAAAAGTTGAGCATCACCCACATGTCACAGGTGCTGCGCCTTTTACCCAATTGCAAGGGATGTTGACTGGGCAAGGGCAAGTCGCCGGTATTATGGTGACAGGGATCGAGCCAAAATATGAAAGCAAGGTGTCGATTATCCAGAACCATATGGTTGCAGGTGATTTAAATGCATTAAAAAAAGGCGAGTTCGGGATTGTCCTCGGTAAAGATATGACCGATGCCTTGGGTCTGAGCCTGAATGACAGCGTGACCTTGGTACTGCCTGAAGCGACGCCGTCCCCAGCAGGTGTGGTGCCACGGTTTAAGCGCTTTAAAATTGTCGGCATTTTTAGTGTCGGTGCAGAAGTTGATTCTACAGTTGGCTACATTGCCTTGAATGATGCCTCAACCTTATTACGTTTGCCGGATGGTGCCCAAGGTGTACGTCTTAAAGTGGATGATATTTTTGCGGCACCGAATGTAGTGAACCAGATTGTTAAACAATTACCAGATAATTTTTATGCAACCAGCTGGAAAGAAACGCATGGAAGTCTGTTTGGTGCGGTGCGAATGGAAAAGAATCTGGTGGGTTTACTGCTGTTTCTGATTATTGTGGTGGCTGCATTTAATATCGTTTCTTCACTGGTTATGGTGGTCACCGATAAAAAGGCAGATATTGCAATTCTGCGTACCTTAGGTGCCTCACCACGATTTATTACGTCTGTCTTTATTGTACAAGGGACCATTATTGGGGTGGTGGGTACGGTGACAGGAGTAATTTTAGGTAGTGCTTTTGCGTTAACCATCAGTGATTTGGTGGGCTGGTTAAATCACACCTTTGGACTTAATTTATTTAGTGGTTATGTTATTGGCTATTTACCTTCTTATTTACGCTGGCAAGATGTCCTGATTGTTGTGACCGCATCTTTATCTATCAGTTTTTTAGCAACAATTTACCCTGCTATCCGTGCAGCGAAAACGCAACCAGCCGAGGCATTACGTTATGAGTAAGATCGTTCTAGAATCAAAAAATATCTTTAAGCATTTCGATGATGGCAAAAGCAAAGTTGAAGTGATCAAAGGCTTATCCCTGCAAGTCAATGCCGGCGAGTTTGTTTCGATTGTGGGTTCAAGCGGTTCAGGTAAAAGTACCTTGTTGCATGTGTTAGGCGGTTTGGAGCAACCCTCGGAAGGACAAGTCTTCTTACAAGGCCAACGCTTTGATAATTTAGGCGAAGCGGAGCGTGGCTACAAGCGTAACCAATATCTGGGTTTCGTTTATCAGTTCCATCATTTGTTGCCAGAATTTACTGCATTGGAAAATGTAGCAATGCCATTAATGTTGCGCAGTGAGAGTAATTTTAAGGACGTAAAAAAGCAGGCAGAATATCTGCTGGATCGTGTTGGCCTGTCTCATCGTATGGATCATAAACCGGGTGAATTGTCCGGTGGTGAACGGCAACGTGTGGCTTTGGCGCGTGCTCTGGTGACCAAACCTGCGGTGGTGCTGGCAGACGAACCGACCGGAAATCTGGATCGTAAAACCGCGCTCAGTATTTTCGAGTTGCTCACCGATTTGAAAAAAGAACTTAATATGGCGATGTTGATCGTGACCCATGATGAGCAACTGGCCCAGTCCGCGGATTCAATTTTGCATATGCAAGATGGTATATGGGTGGGTGAGCATGTTTAAACCCATTTCATTTTATATTGGGCTGAAATATACACAGGCGAGAAAAAAAAGCCGTCTGGTGTCGTTTATTTCATTGATGACCATGATTGGTCTCACGGTGGGTGTTGCGGTACTGATTACGGTTTTGTCGGTGATCAATGGTTTTGACCGGGAATTGAAAAACCGTATTTTAGGAATCGTGCCGCAAGCGACGATTGCCTCCACTCAGATTATGACCAACTGGCAAGACCTGGCTCAAGATATTGCTAAACAGCCCCATGTGGCTGCTGTTGCACCGTATACACAGTTACAGGGGATGTTAACTGCACATGGCGAAGTGACTGGGATCATGATCTCAGGCATTGAACCGGAATATGAAAAACAGGTCTCTATTGTTCATAACTATATGCAAGCCGGTAGTCTGGAGGCCTTGAAGAAAGGCAAATATGGTATTGTGATCGGTCAGGATCTGGCAGACAGTCTAGGGTTAAAGCTGAATGATCCGGTGACGCTTGTGTTACCTGAAGCCACCAATTCATCCGCAGGGGTAGTACCTCGCTTCAAACGTTTCGAAGTGGTGGGTATATTTAAAATTGGTACTCAGGTCGATTCGATGGTGGGATATGTGGCATTAAATGATGCTTCGACGCTATTACGCTTGCCGGAAGGTGCTCAAGGCATTCGCTTAAAGCTGGATGATATTTTTGCTGCACCAGAGATTTCTGAGAGTATTATCAAAAAATTACCAAGTAATTTTTACGCTTCGAACTGGACCTATACGCAAGGTAACCTATTTAGTGCCATTCAAATGGCAAAAAATATGGTCGGGTTATTACTGCTCCTCATTATTATTGTTGCAACCTTTAATATTATTTCATCCCTAATGATGTTAGTGACAGATAAAAAATCCGATATCGCCATCTTACGTACTTTAGGTGCATCGCCTTTATTGATTACTCAAATCTTTATGGTGCAGGGGACAATTATTGGTGTGATTGGCACCGGATTGGGTACCGTTTTAGGGATTATTTTATCGTTAAGCATTGGTAATATTGTGTCTTGGGTGAATACCACTTTTGGCTTAAATTTATTAGATGCCTATTTTGTGCATTATCTGCCTTCATATTTACGTTGGCAAGATGTATTGCTTGTGGTAAGTGTTTCATTGTTATTGAGTTTACTGGCAACAATTTATCCTGCCTTACGTGCAGCAAAAGTTCAACCTGCTGAAGCATTGCGCTATGAATAATGCATAAATATTGAATAAGACCTCTTGTTAAAGCTCCGAAAAGGGGCTTTAATTTTGTCTTTAGAAAAACTAAATCCAATGTTAAGAAATGTTGAAGATTATTTTGTTCGGCTGGATTGCCGGTATTGCTTTGATGGGGCAGGATTTCCATTTTATAGAACAAACATGGTGGCTATGGCTGATTTTAGCAAGTCTGATAGTCATTTTAGGACGATATAAAAGCCAGCGCTATTTTCAGCGAGCTTGGTATAAGACACTTCTTCTAAGCAGTTGCAGCTGCGCATTGTGCTGTACCGGTTATCATTATGCTGATGTGGCTTTAGAACAACGTTTAAGTTTAAGAGAACTTCAGGTTCAACCATTTGAAGCCATTGTTTATATTAAAAAGATAGATGAACTAACAGATGAAGGGCAAAAACAGATTGCTGGAGTCCTCAATCGGCATAGCCAGCCAGTAGACTGGTTACTGTATCTGAATAAAGCACCTGAGCAATCCATGCAGCAGCCGAGCTTACAATTGGGTCACTATTATCGGATCAACGGGATGATCAGGCCTGTGCATAGTTATGCCGTAGCAGGAGCATTTGATCAGGAAAAATGGTATTTACAGCAGAATATTCTCTCTGCATTTTCGGTCAGACAAATTCAGCCGTTAAGCCCTGATGAGATTTATCGTTTGGGCTATCAGCAACACGATAAGCAACAACGTACGTTCAAAGCCAGGTTGCTGTTAAAAATTGAAGGCATGCGGCTGGACTTCCGGCAAATGCTGCAAACAAGCTCTCTGCAACATCCAGGTTTGCTGCTAGCTTTGCTGACTGGCGATGAAAGCCTGTTGTCGAGCGAGCTAAAACAGCAATTCCAGTTACTGGGAATATCCCATTTACTGGCTATTTCAGGGCCTCATGTACTAATCTTTGCCTTGATGCTGACCTGGTTATGCCAAAGGTTGATACAGCATTATTACCCAGAATTATATTTATGGAAACCCAGACAGATTCTGGTTATTTTTCCTTTTGTTGCCAGTGTTGTACTTTATGTAGCTTTTGTCGGCTTTGAGATTCCGGCCATCAGAACGCTGTTCACAGTGCTGATTGCCAGTCTTTTCCTGATCTTGCGACAGTCTATCCAACCCCTGGTTTTGCTGATCTATAGCGCTAGCTTACTGCTGATTTATGATCCATTTAGCATTTTGTCGGCAGCATTCTGGTTATCTTACGGGGCCTGTTTTATTCTGCTACGAATCTATCAAACGACAGCACACTTACCTCAAGATCAGGTGCAGACCTCAATACAAAAGATGATACTGGCAATTAAAGTGTTGATTGATGCTCAATGGAAAGTTTTTATTGCCTTATTGCCACTGGTGATTATTTTCTTTCAGCAGATTTCTTGGGCAGCTCCATTGAGTAATCTGATTGCAATTCCGCTATTAAGTGGCGTGGTGGTGCCGCTAGGCATTCTTGCTGCTTGTCTGTGGCTAATCATTCCCACATTGGGACTATTGTTGTTTCAGCTGAATGATCAGTTGCTTACATTCTTGTTGTGGGGTTTAAACGGTTTACAGCACCTGTTCCCAGCATTATACGGGGTTAGTTATACACCTAGCATGATGCTGAGCTTGATCTTGGGGTTGGTCATTTTATTTATGCCTAGAGGTAGCGTACCCAAGCTTTGGGCCGGCATCTGCTTTTTGCCCATGCTTTTAGGCGTCAACACTCAATCTACAACTTTAACTATTCTCGATGTGGGACAAGGGCAGGCGATCTTTTTACAGCATCCGCAACAGACATTAATGATTGATACAGGCGGTAGTTATGACGAGCGAAAATTTGGTATCGGTGAGCGAGTCGACATCCCGTTCCTAAGACAGCAGGGTGTTCGTAGCCTGGATCACGTCATTCTATCGCATCTGGATCAGGATCATAGCGGTGCATTTCCGGCTATACAAAATGCCTTTGCGATTACTCAGGTGCAGTCAAGTGAACGAAATGAAAAGCTCCCGTTTAAGGACAATTTCTCCTATTGCCAACAGGGTCAGCATTGGTCATATAGCAATCTTAAAATTGAGATTTTGTCGCCCACGCAAGATGGCCTGAATTTTGCCGAACATCAACAGAATGAGCAATCTTGTGTGGTCTACCTGCAGTTTCTCAATGCTCAACCTTATCAAAACTTTCTGATTATGGGTGATGCAGGCTGGGAAACCGAGTTTAAGTTGCTACAGCAATATCCAGATTTAAAAGTAGATGTTCTGGTTTTAGGCCATCATGGCAGTAAAAATAGTTCTGCTTATGATTTTCTAAAAGTTTTAAAACCCAAGCTGGCGATTGCTTCAGCTGGCTTTAATAATCGTTATGGGCATCCGAGCCGGGAAGTCCAAAAGCGCCTTCAAGCTCTGAATATTCCGTTACTTAATACTACACGAACAGGGTCGGTGAATTTCCTGTTTGAGCATGGCAAAGTTGAGATAAAGCTGCAACGGCAGCAAAGGAAATGGTTACAACGAGAATAGCCTAAGCAAACTCTTCTTGGGCTTGCTGACGAACTGCAGCCACTTGAGCCAGTGCCTCCTGTTCATCAATATCATAAATTTTCTTCAGCGCGGGATTGGCACGAAAACGTTTATAGCTCCAGTGATAGTGTTCCGGATAGCGTTGAATCAGTTGTTCTAAAGTTTGATGAATGATCAGGGTACCTTGTTCGGCACTGCCTTCATAAATTTGAGGATTGACTGGCTCAATGAACATATCAAAGCCATCTTGCTCATTTCTTTTGGTGTAAAGCAACAGGGCTTTGGCCTTGGTTTTCTGGATCAGCTTGGCACTTAAACTGCTGGAAGCTAAAGGAATACCGAAATAATTCACTATGTCACCGCCATGATCAGGAGTATGATCAGGCAAAATGGCGGTAGTACCACCTTGTTTTAAGGCTTTAAAAACTTGTCGTACACCACTTTCATCGGTGGGAACCAGATGTGCCTGCTCACGGCTACGTGCATCACGGACAAACTGGTCAGCATCAGGATTCTTAACGGGCTTATATAAGATGGTCATTTGGGTATATTGTGCTAACCATGCATTCATCACTTCCCAAGTGCCAAAATGAGGAACAACCAAGACCACGCCTTTTTTTTCTGCCAGCGCTTCATGCAGGTAGTGTTCGCCCTGAACGGTATCAATACGCTGAATATTCTTCTGATTAGATGCCCCCCAGATACTTAAAAACTCGAAATAAGAGGTGAGTTCATTCTGAATGGCGTGTTTGGTTAATAATTGTCTTTGTTGCGGTTCCATATCTGGAAACGCGATCTTTATATTCAGGCGAATAATTTTTGAAAGTTTAGATAGTTGAAAAGTATTGACCAGTCCAGCAACCAGACGTGCCAAAAAACGTCCTAATTGAATCGGCTGACGACTTAGGAGCTTGATGAGACGGTAATTTGAGCTGATCGTTCTGGAATGGGTCATGGAGGCGGTATGAGAAAAATTACAAAGGAAAAGTATAATGTAAAAAATAATTATAAGTTAAAACAAGTTATTTAAACAGTTTTGTTGAAATCAGCGTATATAATAAAGCCACTTTAAAACATATTGGATTGGAATCTTATGTCCGATTGGCCACCAAAACCAAAAAATGAATCAACAAATAGTGACAATGTTACGGGCAAAGAATGGCAGATTTTAGAAAAAGCCGTTCTTGCATCTGTAGAGGAACAGCGACGTAGCCGTCGTTGGAGTATCTTTTTTAAATGTTTAGGCTTCGCTTATTTACTCATTGTCCTGATTGCAATGACCAAGAGTTGCTCGACATCGACAGAGAAATCAACCACCAATATCAGTAGCGACCATCTGGCCGTGATTGATATTGTAGGGACAATCGACTCATCTGCAGGTCAGTCGACTGTTAATAGTGAAGATACCAATAAAGCACTTAAACGAGCGTTTGAGGCGAGTGGCAGTAAAGCAATTGTTTTAAATATTAACTCTCCTGGTGGTTCGCCGGTACAGTCAGATGAAATCTGGCAAGAAATTCGCTACCAGAAAAAACAGCATCCAGACAAGAAAGTCTATGCAGTGATTGGTGATATGGGGGCGTCAGGTGCATATTATATTGCGTCTGCTGCTGACGAAATCATTGTCAATCCATCGAGTTTGGTGGGTTCCATTGGCGTGATCATGCCAAACTATGGATTAAGCGGGCTGGCACAAAAGTTAGGAATTGAAGACCGGACTTTAACTGCGGGAAGTAATAAAGATATCTTAAGCATGACCAAGCCATTAGATCCGGCACAAAAACAACATGTGCAATCTGTACTGGATAATGTTCATACTCACTTTATCAATGCGGTAAAAGAAGGTCGTGGCAAACGTTTGAAGACTAACGATCCAGCGGTATTCTCTGGTTTATTCTGGACAGGTGAACAGGCGATTGCTTTAGGTATTGCAGATCGTAGCGGTAGCATTACCACACTGATGCGTGATCTTAAAGTTGAACAAAAAGTGGATTATACCGTTCAACGTAATCCTTTTGAGTCGATTTTAGGCCGTATGGGCGCCAAGATTGGTGAAGGAATTAGCAGTTCGCTTGCGTCACAGCTGGAAACTCAGCAGAACGCGAAAATTCAATAACAGGTCAAATTGTTCCAGCTTTATTAAAGCGATGCTTTTGCTGGAATAGATTCTTCATACTCAGGCTGTGTTTTTCACAGCCTTTTTTATTGTAAAAATAACTGGGCAGTTCTTGTTTTGATTTGCAATACATGTGTAGAGCAGGATAATTGAACGATCAGTGAAAACAAATAAAGAACCCTTTATGAAACCCTTGATTCATTTTGCCCATGCCAACGGTGTCCCTTCTAAAGTTTATCAAAAGCTGTTTGATCAGCTTAAAGATCAATATGACATTATTTATCTGGCTGAAATTGGCAATGACAAACGTTATCCGATTACGCATGGCTGGACACATCTGGTCGATCAGGTCATTGATAATATTGTTCAGCAAGCCCAAGGACGCCAAGTGATTGGTGTAGGACACTCTTTGGGTTCGGTCCTGACTTTAATGGCTGCCTATCGTCGCCCCGAGTTATTTTCCCAAGTGATTATGCTGGATCCACCTCTAATTATCGGTAAAGCCTCTTTTGTGTTTCATTTGGCTAAACTTTTTAAACCTAAGCTGGTGGATAAAATTACCCCTGCGGGTTTATCTGCACGCCGTCGTGATCATTGGGAGTCGCGTGAACAAGCGGCTGAGCTGCTGGGTTCACGTGGTTTTTACCAACATTTCGATGCCGACTGTTTTCAGGCCTACATTGATCATGCCTTAACCGATGATCCGCAGCGGGGCGGTGTTACTTTAACCATTCCTAAGCAAGATGAGGTGAAGCTGTTTAGAACAACACCATCAATGTGGTGGTTACCAATGCCAAAACCACCCGTTCCTGTACAGTTAGTAGTAGGCCAAGATAGTGTGTTTTTAAAAGAGAAATTTCCGCAGGTTGCACAAAAGAAACTGGGTATTCCATTTTCTATTGTTGAAGGAGGACATATGTTCCCATTGGAGCATCCACTGGATACCGTTGAGAAAATTAAAAGCTTGGTGCTTTGATTGTTTCGATGAGAAATACTGAGATTATTCTAAATGCACTGGGCTTGCTGGGTTATGGGCAAGAAAGTTGCCAAGCAAGCATACTGATTTTTTTTGATGCTTATCAACAACGGGTTGAATATATTAGCAATTTTTTAGATATATTTGGCCTTGCGTTAAGCAATGTGCAAGCCCAAGACCAACTTGTAAGCGTATTTGATCGATTCAATCATAAAAACTGGCAAGAAATTGATCAGTATTCATTTCAAGAAGGTGAGTATTACTGCTTTCTTCGCATCAAAGTTTTTCTATTGCATTTAGCTGATGAACATGACGCAGATGAAAGCATGGAGTGGTTAAATATTTTTCAAGAAAAATATTTAACCTATCTTTTAAAGTTATAAAAAAACGCATCCTCAGATGCATTTTATTTTTTAGAATTGAGCAAACTGAATCGGTCGTTCTAAAGGCTTCTGGTTAAAATAGGCTTGGCCATTTTGCCAGCGCAGTTGACCTGTACAAAACCATTGCGCGACTTGAGGATAGATAAAATGTTCAAGTTCATGCACGCGTTGCGCCAAAGTCTCTACCGTATCATGTAAACCTACCTGAATGGCAGATTGCGCAATACTTTGTCCGGCATCCAGTTCAGCTGTCACAAAGTGAACGGTACAACCATGCAAACGGTCTCCGGTATTTAATACCCGTTGATGGGTATTAACGCCTTTATATACAGGCAACAGAGAAGGGTGGATATTTAACATTTTACCTTGCCATTGCAGCACAAAGCCTGGTGTTAAAATCCGCATAAAACCTGCAAGGATCACCAGATCCACCTGCCATGCTAGCAGTTGCTGGTGCATGGCTGCATCAAAGCTTTCGCGATTCGGGTAATCTTTATGTGAAATAACAGCGGTTGCAATATTGGCATCTTTCGCACGTTGTAATGCATAAGCATCAGCTTTGTTTGATAACACACCAATGATTTGCCCTGACAGATTTGCATCTATCAGGGCCTGTAAGTTACTACCGCTGCCTGAAACAAGGACAGCAATTCTCATTATGCAAAGATCACGCGAATTTTTTCGTCAGCGCCTTCAACTGATTCAGCATTTTCCTGAATGTGACCAATTTTCCAGGCTTTTTCGCCTTGAGCATTTAATACTTCAATGGCTTTGTCCGCTTCGCTTGGATCAACTGCAATCACCATACCAACGCCACAGTTAAAGGTACGATACATTTCAAAGCGTTCTACATTACCTTCGCGTTGTAACAACTGGAACAACTCAGACCATTCCCAGCTTGATTCATCAATCACTGCCTGCGCGCCGTTTGGAAGAACACGCGGTAAGTTACCTGGTAATCCACCACCGGTGATGTGAGCCATGGCATGTACATCAACTTGTTTGCAAAGTTCGAGGACCGGTTTTACATAAATGCGCGTCGGTTCCATTGCAACATCGGCAAGTGGGCGACCATCAACGATTTGGGTTAGGTCTACATTTTTAACATCTAAGATTTTGCGTAGTAATGAGTAACCATTTGAATGCGCACCGCTTGATGCCACACCGATGAGTACATCACCAGACTTCACTTTTGTTCCATCAATAATTTTACTGTGTTCAACTACACCGACAGCAAAACCGGCAAGATCGTAATCTTCGCCTTCATACATGCCTGGCATTTCGGCAGTTTCCCCACCAACCAATGCACAACCAGCAAGTTCACAACCTGTACCAATACCTGTCACTACATTGGCTGCCACATCAACATTTAGATGACCTGTTGCATAGTAGTCGAGGAAGAAAAGTGGTTCAGCACCACAAACAAGCAAATCGTTAACACACATTGCCACAAGATCTTGACCAATCGTGTCATGACGATTGAGATTGAGTGCCAGGCGTAATTTGGTGCCTACGCCATCTGTGCCTGAAACCAATACAGGTTCTTCATAACCTTTTGGAATTTTGCATAGCGCGCCAAAACCACCAAGACCGCCCATTACTTCAGGACGAGTGGTGCGTTTCGCGACAGATTTGATACGATCGACCAGTGCGTCGCCCGCTTCAATGTCGACGCCCGCATCTTTATAGCTTAAACCAGTGTTTGGGGTAGAAGTTGAGTTGCTCATAGTGAAGTCTCCGCATTGGCGGCAGATTATAACCTGAATATACGAAACTCTTATGTTATTTATGCTCGAAAATGCTATCTTTAATTAAAATTTTTTTTATTTATAACGAATATACAATAAAAGGCTAGATTTTATGCAAGATCAGGTACTACGTCGTATCTTTATCCTCGCTGGGCTCGCATTACTGCTTTGGGTGCTCTATCTGCTAAAGCCCATCGTCATTCCTTTCGTAGGTGCTTTTTTTATTGCCTACCTGTTTAGTCCACTGGTGGATGTTCTTGTCAAAATCAAATTACCGCGTTGGTTAGCCATCAGTATCGTCTTTATTGGAATTGGTGTGACGCTGACCATGGTGTTGTGGTTCTTGGTACCGTTGATCTGGAAACAGCTGATGTATGCCCGGGATAGTATTCCTGCGGGTATCCACTGGATCAATGCCACTTTCCTACCGTGGGTATCACATACCTTTAATGTTGTACCTATGGAAATTGACACTGAACAAATTTCAAAAGCCGTAATGGATTATATCCAGACCAATTACAGCGCTGATAGCATCCAGACCATGGCATTACGAGTCGCCCAATCAGGATTGAACTTTATTCAGATTGGCGGGGTAGTTATCCTTATTCCAATTATCTCGTTCTACTTCCTGCTGGACTGGGAGAGAATGCTGCAAAGTTTAAGACGTTTAATTCCACGTCCATATGAAGCTTCAACCTTAACCATCGTGCGTGAATGTCATAACGTCTTAGGTGCCTTTGTCAAAGGTCAGTTCCTTGTAATGTTGCTATTAGGCATTGTTTATGCGATAGGCTTACAACTGATTGGGCTGGAAGTTGGTTTAATTATTGGCATGATTGCTGGCCTGGCAAGTATCATTCCTTATCTTGGATTTGGTGTCGGGATTATTGCTGCTGTGGTTGCGACACTTTTCCAGTTTGGGCTGGACTGGACCCAATTGCTACTTGTCGGTGTGGTATTCATGATCGGGCAAATGGTCGAGGGATATATTCTGCAACCGTTCTTGCTGGGTGATAAGATTGGCCTGTCACCTGTGGCTGTTGTTTTCGCGGTATTGGCAGGGGCACAACTGGGCGGATTCCTAGGTATGCTGATTGCTTTACCAGTGGCTGCGGTGATTGTGGTGCTGCTTAAACATGCACGTGATAATTATGAAAGAAGCCGCTTCTATGGTTCTACCACAGAAGTTGTACTGGTACAGGGTGAAACTCAGCACATAAATGTGGATTCAGAGCAAGTAGAGCTTGATATTCAAATTAAAAACTCTCAAGATACAGAGACTTCAAACCCGAAAGATTTAAAGTAATTGAGGAACATATTAAATATATGCGTCAACTACAACTGGATATAGAACCACAACTCGATGCTCGAATCAGTGATTTTTCGGGGCCGGGTTGGGGGCCTGTGGTTGATGCAGTCAGACAATTACATGCGGGTTTGGTCAGCCGATTCTATGTCTATGGTGGCGCTGGAACGGGTAAAAGTCATTTGCTTTCTGCAATCTGTGATTCTTATCTGGAGCTAGGCCGGCCTGCAATTAAAGTCTCGCTACTCGAATTATTAGATGCACCGATCGAAGCAATTACTTCTCTAGAGTTTTATGATCTGGTTGCACTGGATGATATTGATGCGATTAGCGGTGTACCGCATTGGCAAAAAGCGGTTTTCCATTTGATGAATAATCATGAAGGTCAGTTGGTGTTTTCTTCTCGGGTTGCGCCGATTGAATTAAAACTGGAACTGCCTGACCTTCAGTCAAGATTAACCCAAGCAGTCAGTGTTAAAGTCCCGAATGGCAGTTCGTATATTGACCGTCAAGCCTTGCTTCAATCGGTAATGACCCGCCGCGGTATTCATTTTGACCAGCAGATTGTCGATTATTTATTAAGTAATGGTCCACATCAGGCCTCAATATTATTACAAACATTAGCCCAACTTGAAAAAATGCTGAAAGGCGAAAAAACCAAGCTATCCAATACCACTCTTAAGCAAATTTATGCCTTGATAGATGAATATCGCCAATAGTATAAAATTTCTTGAGTAATTTTGAGAGCTATGACAAAGTACGCACAAAGGAATGTGGTTGCAAACACCTAGTTTGTAAAATTAAAAAAATGAAAAAACATGAAAGGAGATCGGTATGCTCAAACGGACGCTTGCCTGTACTTTATTGGTAATGACTGGGCACGCTTATTCTGCGGATATCCAAGTCAACACTTTAGCTGATGACGAGAATTATACCGGTTGTTCTTTGCGCAACGCCGTAGAGTTTTTAAATAAAAGAAGCCAAAAAGAATATGAAAATGGCTATCAGGGCTGTGGAGATAAAGATTCAAGCAGTGTAATTATTTTACAACGAGACCAAACCTACCAGCTAAAGTCAGCATTAAATATCAAGGCTGAGATGATCATCCGTACAGCGAATAGCGATGCTTTTAATGATAATAAACGTGGGCTAAACAATGCGACGATCAAAATGGTAGGCAATGATCGTCTGTTTGTAATTGATGACAACAATGTCGAAAAAGCGTTATTAAGAGTGGCATTGCTTGAGCTGAATTTGCAAGGAACGTCAAAAAAGCTCAATGATGGGGGGCTGATTCTCAATCGTGAAAACTTGGCAATCCAATATTCGCGTTTAACGGGAGGCGCTGCAAATAGAGGCGGAGCAATTTATAATGTCGGTGTCTCATCGGATAAGAATACTGCTGGTTACGTAACTGTTACTAATAGCCTTTTGCAAAATAATAAAGCTGATCAAGGGGCAATTATCTATAGTGAAATTCCCATGTATCTGATCACAAACTCTGTGATGCGTGATAACGAAGGCGTATCAGGGACAGAGGGTGCTTTATTGTATGTCTTGAATGGTTTTAATAATGACACCATTGCTGGAGCATTAACGGATCGATCTGCGGGCATTCGAAGCAGTACTATTTTTCACAATAAAGGTGGCTATGTCGCAAATATTCGTGAAGGGATGATTCTCAATAATAATACAATCATAAAAAATGCCGCTGGCCTATATTTGCAGTCTTTAAATCGCAAGGTAACCACAGAAGAAACTGTGAATGGAGAGAAGGTAGAAAAAGTAACAGAATATCCAAGTGCCTATGTTTCCAATAGTATTCTAGTAGCGAATGGTAATAGTAATTGTGGCAGTATGACTACTGACACAACTATCGTACAAAGCAATTTAACCACTTCTGACTGTGACCGTAATGCTGAAAAGCGTTTACCCAACTTTATATGGAATGCAAATGATCCCGAGCAGGCATTAATCGCAGGAGGCAGCAATGATGAAGGGATTTGTGCGGCCCCTCCTGCAAAAGGATTATTGTGCCCATATAGCATTCCAAAAGATCAAATGCTAGGTTTCTTCAAACCACGTTTATTAACCTCTTACAAGCAATTATCTGACTCAATTATTGTCAATAAGGGAAGAATTTATAGTGATGGGACGACTTTTAGCTTAGCCAGTTGTGAGGGGGCTGATCAGCGAGGAAAACTTCGTACTGGTTTAAATGAGCTTTGCGATTTAGGATCAATTGAATTGACTGTTGATCGAAGTAATGTTGCTGTTGCTGGGATGGATATCCGTTTTAAAGAAATTGCAAAATTTAGTATTGCAGATAATCTATTAGATGGTGAACTCTTAGATCCCGCTTCTTGTGAACAATTACTGGGCAAACGTTCAGATGGACAAGCTTGGCAATCAGGTTGTCTGGATATTGTGCAAAATCAGACACCATCTAAAGGAAAGCTCACTCTTGATCAGGATGGGAATGTAACTTATGTGCCTTATAGCGATTGGCACGGCGCTGATATGTTTAAAATGCGCATCATGACGACGATCACGCGTTTTAATAATGTGACCAATTACTATATCGAAATTCCTACCAATATTGTTCAAGATCCACCAGATACTTTCAAAAGTAAAACTGTGAATGTCAGTGGGGGAAGCTTAGGGGTTGGAGCGATTTTTATACTGTTAGGCTTAGTACGGTTGCGTCGGTTTAAATCATAATCAGGGATGATCAGATGAAAAATTATAAAAAAGCGGTATTGGCCACTATGGTTATGGCTGCCATGCCATTATTAGCGGCAACAAATGGAACAGCAATCAAAGTTACAACTTTTGTAGATGAGGACGGGGAAAACCTGAATGCCTGTTCATTACGTGAGGCATTAAAAACTGCAGAGACGCGTGTTTCTTATGGTGGTTGTCCCGTTACTGATAAATTATCTAGTACCACAAAAGTAATTCAACTTGAAAAAGGTGTATATACCTTAAAAAAAGAGCTTAGCCCAAATGTATCCGTTTCAATTCTGGGAGCTAGCCCGGAAGACTGGGAGGAAAAAAGTGTTTTACTTAATGATGTTGTGAATCAATATCCTGCTCAAATCCCTTTACAGACTACAATCAAGGCCGAGAACTCGCGTATTTTTAATACTGCCCTAGGTGCAAAAAATCTAAGCTTAACCAACCTAATTTTAACTGGTGGGCGTTCTTCAGATTTTGGGGGAGCCATATATGCAGGGGCGGATGTTGCATTACAAAGTAGCCAGGTTCTTGACTCTCAAGCAAAGGAGGGAGGTGCTATCTTTATGGCAGGACCTTCATCCACATTAACAATTTCTAAAAGTGTCATACAAGGAAATCAGGCGGAAAAGGGCAGTGTGCTGTCAATGGGATGCATGTCAGATGCAAAATATATTAAAAATACTATTAAATTAACTGCAAATAGCTTTATCAATAACGGCTCTGAAAACTCAAATAGTATGTTTGAATTTTGTGGAGAAGTAGATGCTGAGTTAAAAACCAATACTATTGCAAAAAATAGTACCAATACCACAACTGGCAATCTGATTAAATTTACCGGTGATACCAAAGTTGGGTCGGATGTTAATAATCGGCCAAGTGTATTAAGTGATACAAGTAAATTAACGTTGGTCAGTAATACCATAGTCGAAAATAAAGCTTTTACAACACTATTGTATGACAAGTTGGGTTTAAAAACATTGGGCTATAATGTGCTCGCCTATAATGGTGATAGTAATAGTTTTGCCTGCCGTTATTTATTTGGGAATGCAGTCAATGAAGAGAAGGTCAAATTTGCGATTGGCTATAATGCACTTGCATTAAAGGAAGACACTTCAACTTCTCCTGTGAATAATGTATGCGATGTTCCCAAAGAATCGCTCAAAGATAATAAAACTAATCTCAATGTCAGTAATATCAGTTTTGCAACGTTGCTAGATTATCAAGCTGCTTCTGCTCATACTGCTTTTATGCCAATGTATTATCCAAAACCAAATGAAACTGAGATTGAAGTGGAGGTTGATGGAAAAACAACCACGAAAAAAATTGGTTTATTAGATATTGAAGGTACCGGTTGTAGTTCAACAGATCAGCGGGGACTAGCGCGTATTACAGATGGAACCTTATATTATGATCCCGATGCACGTAACCGCTGTGATATTGGTTCGGTTGAATTGATGCGCTTCACGGCAGGAGATTTAGAAGATTTAACGAATAGTTCGATTAGTAATACTATGACGAATTATCAGGCACAACTAGACTTTTTTAATGATCTGGTGAAAAATCCCAATAATCCTGACTTTTTAACTTATTATAAATTCCGGGTAGACAAGTATCAAAGATTATTGAAATATACCAAAGAAAACTTTCACTATCGTGCAATTTATATTGATCTCAGAAATTATCAGTTACCTTTACCCCAAGATGTAAAACAGGCTGATGGTAGTTATAAATTACAGTTTTTTGATCCTGAACTATATACGGTAACAACAGAGCCTTTAGGAAAAGGACAAATTAATGAGACGGTTACCGATATTGATACAAGTGATAAAGAAAATTTGGTATGTCGTTGGGATAACAACTTACAACAAATTATTTTTTATCGTAAGGATGAAAGTATTACTCAGGCAGGTGATAAAATTTTCTGTAAATATACGATTACCTCTAAAGCGAATCCGAGTATACATTCTTCAGGCCTGATCCGAGCTGCATTTGCTAATATTGCGCCTGTAGCTACAGATACTTCTATTACCTTTAAATATAAGCAGAAGCAAAAGTTAAGCCTTAATTTATTGAATTTTGCCAATGATTATGGTGATACGGGTGAAGGTGGGCCTGGGCCAGAAAAGAATCCAAATAAATCCCAGTTTTGGAAAAATCAGGAAGGGGTAGAGTTACCGATCCGTTTGAGTAATGTGCCTTCTAAGGATTTGAGCATAACTGCTGATCGCCAAGGGCCTTGTCCTGAACCTGATCAAAAGGAAACATGTTATGGTGGGAATATTTATGTTCAAGAAGTAAATGCATTTAATCCATTTAACTTCTCGTTTAATTATCAGGTATATGATGCTGATGGTATGTCATCAAATGCTGCAACAATCCGTACCATTAATACTGCAACGACAACGGATGATACACGTACATCAAGTGGTAGCGGCGGAGGTAGCTTTGGTTTCTACTCACTGCTGGGTCTGTTTGGTCTATTAACCTATCGTCGATTGAAAAAGTAAGTCAAAAAAAGAGCGCCAAATTAGGCGCTCTTTTTTTAGAAAAGAAATTAAAAATCAATGTTCAGCATACTTACTTAAATATTCTTCGCGGATATTGACGCGTTCTTCGGTACTCGCATTTTGCATGCGTTTACGCAAGGTAGTGCGTTCCTGAGTACTCATTTTCTGCCAGACATCTCGCATTTTCTGTTTTTCATCTTCCGGCAGTTGAGTAAACCATTCCATTCTTTGCTGGAGCTGTGAACTTTGTGTGGTTGGAATTTCCTTTAACGACTGATAACGTTTAATTAAAACGCGTTGTTCTTCAGGGGTTAAATCATCCCATGCTTCTTCAGTCGTTGGTTTATTCTGTTTGGAAAAAATCCAGAAACGTTCTGAACCCGCAAAACTTGTTTGCAATAATCCAAGCGTACACACAACAAGTGCTAATTTTTTAGCTGCCATGTGGAACTTTATCCTCACCTAAAACCAGTAACATTTCCATATCTTCAACCATCTGAGGTGAAAGTTTTGGATTCACCACCACTTGATTCTGTGGTTTATCGATTAACTGTAAAGAACTTGGCAATACAGCAATGCCCATAATCGCGGCTGCAAAGGCGAAACCTGTCATTTTCCAGATACTGTAATAAGAGGTTGGTTTCTTTTGTACGGTATCTAAAACATGATTCATCACCCGCATTTTATTGTGGTGCTGCTCTCTTGCAAGTTGATCAAGTTTGGAAGTCACTTGTTTAGCGAACTCATCTTTTTTCATCTGATGATCCTCCCGTATGTGGATTTAAGTGCTCTAAAGCAATTCTGAGTCCCTGAATTGCACGGTAATAATGTGTTTTTACACTACCTTCACTACAATCCATAATTTGCGCTGTCGTCATCGTATCAAAGCCTTCCCATGCTCTTAACATGAACGCTTGTTGCTGACGGACCGGTAGTTGATTGATTGCGGCCTGAATTTCCTCCATAGTCACTTCCTGATCAAGGAACTCAAATGGATTTGGAGTTGATTCATCGACTACATCAATGATTTCTTCGTCATCGTCTAAACTGATCTTTTTAAATAATGAGAATGGACTTGCCCGGCGGGCCTCCTTTCTTCTCCAGTCCTGGAGCTTATTATTCAATATGGTATAGAACAGGGGATACCATTCGTCGGTACTCTTATCGGCATAGGATTTATGCAATGAAATAAAGGCTTCCTGAACCAGATCCATTGCAATACCTTGTTGTCCCTGTGTCGCACTTTCCATCATCACAAGCGCACGACCAGTCACGTCTTGCATAAAGAAACGCAGACGCTGTTCAACCGTACTACGATCAGTACCGTTTTCTGTTCGAGCCTGTTTAGGTGCTAAATCCATAGAGATGGAAAATCCTGTCATGGATACCCACCATTATTATTTCAATTCATTAATCATATAACGTTGAAAATGGTGGGCGCGTTGACAACTTAAGCAATTATTTTTAGTAGTGTAATAGATTTTCCCAGTAAAAAACGCGTATTTAAAATAAAATAACGTTTTACTGACGTTGGCGCACCATTTCAAAGAAGCAGACTGAACCCGCAATTGCAACATTTAAAGACTCTTGACCACCCGGCTGAGGAATTGTAACCGCCTGGGCATGTTCTAGAGCGTAGTCACTTGCACCTTGGCCTTCATTACCCAGGATCCATACACAAGGTTGGGTTAAATCTTGGGTGTATAAACTGGTTGAACGATGTGAGCTGGTTACAAATACAGGAATTTGAAACTTTGGCAGTAGGTCGTTGAGTTGGAAATTTTCAAAACAAGTCAGACTGAAGTGTGCTCCCATACCCGCACGTAACACACGCGGTGACCATAATGAAGCCGAGCCTTGCGTACAAATTACCTGTTTAATATTGGCAGCTGCCGCAGAACGCAACAGTGTCCCGACATTTCCTGGATCCTGAACATTCTCAAGAATGAGAGTATCTGCTTTAAAATCAATGGTCACTGAACTTTTTGGAAGATCAATAATGGCCAAGCAGGGCAAGGTTGTACCTAGAGTACTCAAATCTTTATACAGTACTTCGCTAATGACAAAAATATGCCCTTGGTGTAATTCAATCACCTGTTGTAACTCTGGGTGATTGAGAGCCTGTTCAGTAGTAAAGAGAGAAAAGATTTTTTTCTGCTGTTGTAACCAAGCCAGGCAAAGATGAGTACCTTCCAGAACCGTTTGCTGATGTTTTTTTCGGGCGCTGTTCAGCTCGATCAGCCCACGCAAATGTTTGATCTTTGCATTGTCTTTTGATTCTAAAAAAATAACCGCCATAAGATAAACATCCAAAAGGGCATTATAAATGGATGATAATGCCCTGATTTTAAAATTAATTAGTGATAGCTGGTGACGCGTTCAACTTCATTCTTCGAACCAATAATCACTGGAACACGTTGGTGGAGTTCGGTTGGTTGAATATCCAGAATACGAACACGGCCTGTTGTAGAGGCACCACCCGCCTGTTCAATCAACATGCTCATCGGGTTTGCTTCATACATCAAACGTAAACGACCTGCTTTTTTAGGGTCTTTCAAGTCATATGGATAAAGGAAGATACCGCCACGGCATAAGATACGGTGAATATCACCCACCATGCATGCAACCCAACGCATATTAAAGTCTTTTTCACGCACCGAAGTTTTACCCGCAAGTAACTCATCAATATAACGTTTTACCGGGTTTTCCCAATGACGTTGATTAGACGAGTTAATGGCAAATTCTTGTGTATCTGCTGAAACCTGAACTTTTTCAGAAGTTAACAAGAAGCTTTGTGTCGTCGGGTCAAAAGTAAAGAATACAACACCAGCACCAACAGTCAGTGCGAGCATGGTTGATGGCCCATAAAGTACGTAGCCGGCAGCAACTTGCTCAGTACCTGCCTGCATGAAATCAGCAGCTTGGGTGACTGCATTTTTGGCTGGAAGGATTGAGAAAATGGTACCCACACACATATTGATGTCGATATTGCTTGAACCATCTAATGGGTCAAATAACACCAGATATTTACCGTTTTCTTGAGCAGGGGTGAAGTCATCCAGCTCTTCTGAAGCCAAGCCACCTACCTGTGGATGTGCTTTCAATGCATCAATCAGGTAATCATTTGAAATGACATCTAATTTTTTCTGAGTTTCACCTTGAACATTTTCATTACCCGCGCTACCTAAAATACCCGCTAAAGCACCTTTTTGTAAGGCTTGGTCAATGGTCTGGCAGGTTGCTGCAATTGTTTCAATGACTTGTGCCAACTCTGGAGTCAAATTCCCATTTTGTTGTTCTAGGTATTGGGTCAAAGTAAGGTTTGACATATTGAATAGCTCCGATTTAGCCGTGTCAAAAATTGATAAAAATGAATGTGGCTATTCTAGATGAGATCGTCCAAAAATAAAAATTATCTTACTTTATTTATGTTGCTTTTATGATTACAACTAAGCCATTACATGCTATGTTGCATAGATACTAAACAGGATGTTTGGAGGCTAAAGATGACAACCAAGAATTTTGAGGCAACGCCCACGCCAAGTGAACCTATTAACTTGGATACGATTTCCAAAGAAAATGTGAAGGATGCATGGAAAGAGTATGAGGCCAAGCCAGAATATAAAGAGTTTAATAAGCATGATTTGATTGAGTCGATGCAAAATAAGCCTGACGCTCAATCTTCATCTTAAGCAATGAAATAAAAATGCTCACATGAAGTGAGCATTTTTATTTATAGCGAAACCACAATTATTTTAATAGTGGTGGAACTGCTTCGTAGTTAATTTCTACACGGCGGTTTTCTTTCCATGCAGCTTCGTCATGACCTGCATTCACTGGAGATTCTTTACCGTAACTAACTGCTTCAAGCTGTTGCGGATTCACACCATTGGTGATCAAGAAGCTTTCAACGGCTTTGGCACGACGCTCACCAAGTGCCATGTTGTATTCACGTGTACCGCGTTCATCTGTATGACCTGTAAGGGCAACACGAGAGTTCGCATTTGCAACCAGGAACTGGGCATGGGCTTGTAGTGTTTGATAATCTTCGTTTGATAAATCACTGCTGTCATAGTTGAAGTGAACAACACGTTTTGCCAAGAATGCTTTATTGGCAGCAGTTACGCCTTTTGAAGATGCGCCAGCAAGGTTTTGTGCATTTAAAGCAGCATCTTCACTTAAACCGTCAGTGCTGACTGATGATGCGCCATTCGGATTCGTACCTGTGGTAATTTCAGCAGCAGGTTTACGGCTTGCACAACCCGTGAAAACCAGTGTCGCAGCGATCAATGGCAGCGTTAGATATTTAATGTTCATATGATTCTCCAATCAATTAAATTTATTTTGGTGCCCAAGCAGGTTCACGAACTTCACCTTGTTCGCTTGGTAAATTCATGCGGAAACGACCATCAGTAGACATGACTGATAAAAGACCACGGTTTCCTTCACGCGTTGCGTAAACCACCATTTGACCATTTGGCGAGAAGCTCGGTGATTCATCTAAACTGGTTGGCGTGAGAATATTGGTGATGCCTGTATTAATATCCTGAATCGCAACTTTGTAGTTACTGCCACTTGGACGATGCACCAGGGCAATCTTTTTACCGTCTGCGCTTAAGGTACCGCGCGCATTGAATGCACCTTTAAAGGTAAGACGTTTGACTGAACTGTCATCAAAGCTATAGCGGTAAATCTGTGGTGAACCGCCGCGATCCGAGGTAAATATGAAGGATTTGCCATCTGGTGAGTAGCGCGCTTCGGTATCAATCGCAGAGTCATTGGTCATGCGTTGTACTTGGCGAGTACTTAAATCCATTTGATAGACTTCAGGGTTGCCATGCATCGATGCAGTAAATAGCATTGATTTACCATCTGGCGAGAAACTCGGTGCACCGTTTAAACCACGGAAGCTGGCTAGCACTTCGCGCTGGCCAGTCGCTAAATCCTGTAGATAAATTGCAGGTCGTTTGGTTTCAAAAGACACATAGGCAATTTTCTTGGCATCAGGTGTCCAGGCCGGAGAAAGGATTGGATCACGTGATGACAGAACTGTTTTAGGCTGTTCGCCATCCGTATCTGCAATTTGCAAGGTATAACGTTGTGCAGGAGTCGCCTGATTACGTAATACATAGGCAATACGACCGCTAAAGTCACCTGCGATACCGGTTAAGGCCTGATAAATCGTATCACTGATCAGGTGGCCTGCCTGACGCACACGTGAACGAGGCACAGTCAGGACTTCATTTAATAGATATTGTTGTTTTTGTACGTCGTACAACTGGTAGTGAATTTCAAATGTATTGGCATCCACAGCCTTCATTTGGCCCACGACGACATAAGGCACACCCGCAGTTTGCCAATCGCCTGCCTGTACCTGATTAAGGCTGGCAGTTGCAGGTAGGTTTTGAGATGCACTGGTAAAACGGCCTGAACGATTCAAGTCGCTTTCCACAATTGGATAGATCGCATTGTCATTGGCAAATGGAATGATCGCGATTTTTGGTGCTTGTTCAGGTGCTTTGGCAATTTCTAGATGTAATTGAGCAAAAGTTGCAGTAGGAACAACTGTGCTAATTGCAGCGAAAACTGCTAAAGAGAGGAGGTGTTTACGAGTCTTGTCCATAGTTACAATTACTTGCGTCGTATTTTTGTGGCTGTTGATTATTTAACACAGTTATAGGCTTTGTGCTATTAAAAGCCTATAACGTTAACTATTCATTACTATTTTGCAGTAAAACTTGAAGTAAAGCTTCTTGCCTCACGGCGTGCAACAGGATCATCTGGCATTGGATAAGGTGCAGCAGCACGAACCGCAGCTTCTACACTTGCTTTCACGTCTGGATCGCTTGCAGAAACAACAACAGATAATACAGCACCGCTATCGCTCAAGGTAACACGTGCGCTGGCACGCTGACCTGATGAACCCGATGGCATATTCCAGGCACGATAGATTTTTTGTTCAAAATCACGTTTGGCTGTTGACGCAATACGTTTTGCATCGGCTTTTTTCTGAGCTGCATCCTGTTCCGCTTTTTTAGCAGCAGCGGCTTTTGCATCGGCTTCTGCCTCAGCTTTACGTTTCGCGTCTGCCTCAGCTTTGGCTTTTGCATCGGCGTCGGCCTTGCGTTTGGCATCGGCATCAGCATCAGCTTTACGTTTGGCGTCTGCATCCGCTTTGCGTTTGGCATCGGCATCCGCTTTGCGTTTGGCATCTGCATCAGCTTTGCGTTTGGCATCTGCGTCAGCTTTTGCTTTTGCATCGGCATCAGCTTTGCGTTTGGCATCTGCATCAGCTTTTGCTTTGGCATCTGCATCAGCTTTACGTTTGGCGTCTGCATCCGCTTTGCGTTTGGCATCGGCATCCGCTTTGCGTTTGGCATCGGCATCAGCTTTGCGTTTCGCATCTGCATCCGCTTTACGTTTCGCTTCTGTATCAGCTTTGCGTTTAGCATCTGCATCCGCTTTGGCTTTTGCATCTGCGTCGGCCTTGCGTTTGGCATCTGCCTCAGCTTTACGTTTCGCGTCCTGCTGAGCTTGAAGCTTGGCATTTTCAGCCGCTTTCTGCTGTTTTAACTTGGCATCTTGCTCTGCTTTCTGACGAGCTTTAGCGTCTGCTTCAGCTTTCGCATTTTGTTCAGCTCTGCGTTTTGCTTCAGCTTCATTTTTAGCTTTTGCATCGGCTTGGCGTTTTGCTTCAGCTTCATTTTTTGCTTTCGTATCGGCCTGACGTTTTGCTTCAGCATCTGCACGTTGTTTTTGTGCTTGTGCTTCTGCAAGTTTACGTTGTTGTTCAGCTAATTTTGCCTGCTGTGCTTGTGCTGCCTTTTGCTTCTCGGCTGCAAGTTGTTGAGCCGTTGGTGGTGGAGGGGCTACAGGAATATTTTCAGGTAGGGTCGGATCTACATTCGGACTGACCACTTCTGGTGCCTGTTTGTCAGCCGTGACCTGTTGTTCAGGCTGTTGTAGCGATGAAGGTAAATCTTCTGGCTTCACCAAAATAGTGGTGAGTTTTTTAGGCTCTTCCGGTGGTTTACTCAAGCCTAAAAACAGTAAGCCAACAATCGCGATTGCATGCACACCGAGTGTGAAACCCAGTGCAATCGCATTTTGTTTAAAAGGCGGCTCTTGAAATTTTTTCATAGCTTATTTTAACGGCTCAGTCAGTAAGCCAACTTGAGTTAGGCCAGCTTCTTGTAGACTCGCCATCAGTGAAACCACTTCACCATAAGGACGAGATTTATCACCATTCACCAGAACAGTCAGTTGCTTATTTTCTTGCTCGGCTTGAGTTTGTGCCTCACTTAAAAGGGTTTCAAGCTGGGTAAGTGATAGCGGTTCGCTGCCTTTGTGCTCTTGATATTGCAAAAAGATATCACCATCTTTGCCAATCGTGACCATTGCTGGCATGTCTTTGGATTCAATAGGGTGATTATTGGCTTGAGGTAAATCCACTTTGATACCACTGGTGATCATGGGTGCGGTCACCATAAAAATGACCAGTAGCACCAACATGACGTCGATATAAGGAACCACGTTCATATCGCTTTTTAGTGGTTTCTTAATCCGCTCAAAACGTCCAGATCGTTGAATCGCCATTATGCATCTTCCTGTGTCGTTCCAATTGCTTGACGCTGTAAAAGAGCAACCATTTCTTCTGCAAATAAGGCACGGTCTGAATAGATTGATTCACCTTTGGCGGTATAGTGGTTAAACGCAAGTACCGCTGGAATAGCTGCAAATAAGCCGATTGCAGTGGCAATAAGAGCCTCGGCAATACCTGGTGCAACGGTGGCTAAAGTGACTTGATCAACTGCAGCCAGACCGATGAAGGCATTCATGATACCCCAGACAGTACCGAATAAACCGATATAAGGTGCAACCGAACCAATGCTGGCCAACGCACCTAAACCTTGTTCCAAACCACCTTGATCACGGCTTAGACCGACACGAAGAATACGTTCAGTTCCTTCAATGGTCTGGTTGGTATCTGCTTTACGTTTTTGTAATTTAAAAAACTCACCCAACCCTTGATAGAAGATGTCTTCCAAACCGCGACGTTTAGAGTTGAGTTGAGCATTGTTATAAAGGGTATTTAATTCGGCACCTGACCAGAACATCTTTTGAAAATGCTCATCATCTTGTCCTGCTTTTTTGAAGCCCATATGTAATTTTGCAATCAGATACCAGCTGTAAATTGAAGCAAGTAATAAGATCAGCATGACCAGCTGTACAACAGGACTTGCTTGTAAAATAAGGTCGGAGATGTGTAGAGAAGATTCTAAATTAGTTGCCATAAGTTACTGTGCCGAAAGTTTATTTTAGTCCTGTGCCAATTCTTTTTGAATCAGGTCACGAATTTCATCAGGAAGTCGACGTGGCATTAACTCTTTGTTTAAACATGCCAACACAACCTCACCTGAAGCCAGCAAGATTTCACCACGATAAATATTTTGTTGCAACACAAATGATGCGGCTTTACACGAAATAACACGTGCTGTAACGGTAATTAAATCATCCATTAATATAGGTCGTACATATTTGACCTGAATCTGGTGCACTACAAAGTTGTAATCTTGTTGATGCCAGTAGTGATTTACACCCGCAGCACGTAACCATTCAGTGCGCGTACGTTCCATAAAACGGATATGGTTGGCGTGATAGACGATACCACCTGCATCTGTATCTTCAATGTAAACGCGAATTTTAAATTCAAAATGATTAGCCATGTTTTTACCTATTTCCATGCTCAGTCGGCAGCAATCAGGGAATGATAGGGGGTCAATTCGAAGATGGAAATAGTAATAAATAACATATTGTTGAACTTGATAAAAAAGAAACCCTCCAAGAGGAGGGCTTTTTTTAATAATTTAAATCTTGCCAGTCTACAACTTTAGGGAAGCCAGTTACGCTTGAACCGTTAGAATAGGCACGCATTAAAGCTTTATAATCAGTGGTTCTGGTAATGGTAATAGAATTTTTACGGTTGCTACTATCCTCAATTACAATTTCAGCAAAACTTGGATAAAAAGCCAGTGCATCCTCAACACTTCCAAATTTGATTTGATTGTTAAAATTCACCGAGAATTCTTTGTTATTCGATATTCCGGTTAAGCTTCCTTTGGTGATAGATCCGGCAGGCCAAGGTTCAAAACTATAGTTAGTGAGTTTATAGATTTCTGTATAGTTTTTATCAGTCCAGGTAAAATCGATTTTACTGATGTCATATTTAAATGGACGTGAATCAGGGAAATAAGACAGGCTACTTTTGCTACCGCTATAGGTGGTTGTTTCGTTGTCCATTTCTACTTTAAACTGAGTGAGTGTCGTATCAATTTTAAAGTTATTCTCTACCCAATAACCCTGAGTATTAATCTTTCCAGATAAAAACATGGGTTCCTCAAAGATAGGCTGTGTAATTCCATCTTTTGTAAATTGGAGTTCACATTTATTGAGGGTAACACTTTGGCGATCTTTGCTGAAACTACCGCCTTTGTTACGGCAAGATGCCTTATAGCCGGATTGTTCTCCGCCTTGTATTAAATAAAAAACAGATTCAGCAAGCGTGATAGTATCAATCAGCTGATTTCCATTAATGCTTGATAAATTGATAATGGGTGCATAAATGATTTCAAGATTCTCTGGTTTGCTATAATCTAGTTTTTCTTTTCCTTGAAATGAATTGCTATTATCTGCATTATCATTTCCGCCCCCACAGGCTGCTAGAAATAAACTACTCACAAATACGGCAGTTAAAGTTTTAATTTTCATTTTTACCCTAAAAATAATGAGATGATTAAAATCATGGATATGCTATTCCAATCATCTCATTATATGAAGGGTTTAATTGAAAATATTTATATTACTCAGGTGGCGTCATACCAAATTGCAAATACGCCATATTGGTTGCAATACGACCGCGTGCAGTCCGCATCACATATCCTTGCTGAATTAAATACGGTTCAATCACATCTTCCAGCGTTCCACTGTCTTCTGCCATCGCTGCGGCTAAAGCTTCAACACCGGTTGGTCGTCCTTCAAAACGTTCCAGCAACATACTGAGATAACGTCGATCGAGCGTATCTAAACCTGCTTTATCGACATTGAGCATGTCTAAAGCACGTTGTGCCATGTCTTGAGTTACTTCACCTGTGCCTTTGACTTGGGCATAATCACGAACACGACGTAATAAACGGTTGGCAATACGGGGAGTGCCGCGTGCACGGCGGGCGATTTCGGTTGAACCCTCATGGGTAATCGGCACGTCCATCAGATTGGCAGAACGTGTCACGATATGGGTCAAATCCTCAACCGAATAGAACTCTAGCCGTTGCACAATCCCGAAACGGTCACGTAACGGCGAAGTGAGTAACCCCGCACGTGTGGTAGCTGCAACTAAAGTAAACGCAGGTAGATCGAGCTTGATTGAGCGGGCAGCAGGGCCTTCACCGATCATGATATCCAGCTGATAATCTTCCATCGCCGGATACAGAATTTCTTCAATTACGGGTGAAAGACGATGGATTTCGTCAATAAACAGAACATCACCTTCTTCCAGATTGGTCAGCATGGCAGCCAAATCGCCAGCACGTTCTAACACTGGACCAGAAGTCGATTTTAAATTACCGCCCATTTCACGTGCGATAATATTCGCCAAGGTGGTTTTACCCAAGCCTGGTGGGCCAAAGATCAGGGTATGATCGAGCGCCTCACCACGACCACGGGCCGCGCCAATGAAGATTTCCATTTGCTCACGCACCACAGGCTGACCGATATAATCAGCCAAAGACGTAGGGCGAATGGCACGATCAAAATGATCTTCAGGTTTTTCTGTTCCGCTAATAAGACGATCTTGCATATATCTATTACTTCATCATGGATTTAAGCGCAGCACGGATAATATCGGCTGACTCAGTATAATCTGCTTTGACGGCTGCAACGGCTTTTTGTGCTTCAGCCGGCTTATAACCGAGTGATTGTAATGCGGCCTCAGCTTCAGCAACAGGTGAGTTTGACATGAACTGGATTTGCGTTGCCGCAGCATTGCTTGAGCCACCTGTAGGATGGGCCAATGCTTTAAATCGGTCACGTAATTCAATCATTAAGCGTTCAGCAGTTTTTTTACCTACACCCGGAACTTTAATCAGGGTATTCACATCATCATGTTCAATGGTATGTATCAGTAATTCAACACTCAAGGTTGAAAGAATACCGAGTGCCATTTTAGGCCCTACACCGTTCACTTTAAGCAGTGTACGGAAAATGGTTTTTTCCTGAGCATCGCTAAAACCATATAGTTGCTGAGCATCTTCACGGACCACTAAATGGGTCCATAACGTAACTTTTTGTCCTTTTTGTAATTGGCAAAATGTCGAAAGTGGGGTGTCAATTTCATAACCTACACCATTTACATTGAGTAATACGGTTGGGGCTTCCAGGGCAAACACTTCGCCAATCAAACATCCGATCATTGAATCTTTCACTTATTTGTTAATAGTTGAATAGTAGTAGCCATTTGTTCTAAACGCAAAATAGCTTTCAGGATTTCTTTGCGATTTCGTGCGGATTTTATCCAGGCAGGCAATCGGCTTAAGTAAGCTTTATTCTTATTGGTATAGGTTCTCTGTCTTAGCTCAGCAGAGATATAAGCCTTCAAATCATTTAACTGCACCATGTTATATACGAAAATAAGACCATGCCTAGTTTCTGTGGTGAGATACAGTCGATAACCAAAGAAAGGATCTTTATTGATTTTAAATCCTGATTTTCTCGGGATTTTATACGTCAATAACGTATAAGGGGAATTATACACTTGCTCTTTTTGGCAGAAAGTACAATTCAGTTTGATAAAAGGCGGAAGAATACTGGGCCGAGCATAAGATTGGGAAAAATAATATTTCCCACGTTTACAAGTGCAGGTTTGATTAATTTCTACGTTGATCTCGTCAAAATAGCCTAAGTTGTTTTGTTGCTGCTGGTCTTGATCAAAAGTTTTACAACAGGACAAGCAGCTAAAAACATGGCTTTTTTTAGGCTGATCAAGTAATTCTTGTTGAAAGACCTGAGCTTTATTCTGACAAAATGGACATACCACTAAAACAGGAGCATGGGTAAAACTATCCCAGGTCTTACCTTCATCAATAAATCGCTTCATTAAAAAAAGCCTATTTTATTGCCTTGCAACTCTTGCGCCAGACTATAAGCCTGATGGTCTGAGAACTTACTAATAATATCCAGGACTTGCATAATATTATTATAATGGTTGTTTTGCAGATTTACGCCTGAATGTTGCAAAATTGACATCAATCGCTGTTCTTTGAAGCTGAGTGCTTTATGTGGCATGGTCAGGGGAATAAAGGCATCCAGAATGGTTTGCAAACTTTGATGTGCAATAATTTCTAAACCGGATTTTTGAGGATGTTCAAAGATACGGTCTCTGGCAAGATTCTTGGCGGTTTGAATACCGGCTTCAATATCCGGTGAACAATATTGTAACAGGCTACCTTTGAGCTGGCCTGTCAGAATTTCAAAGTGATGCTTGGCAAAAGCAGTGGTGACTTCATCGACCAAACGCTTCATAACACGACCACGTAAGGCTGCAATTTTTTGTTGCCAGGTGGTATGCGGTAAATGAAGTTCCTCGGGATAACCATAATCTGCGATCAGGTTCAGAAAAATCGGCTCAACTTCGGCATAGTTCAACATATTCAGAATAATGCCATCTTCCAGATCAATCAGCGCATAACACATGTCATCAGCAGCTTCTAATAAATAGGTCAGGGGATGACGGCAATAATGATATTCACCGAGTTGAATCAGGCCAAGCTGTTCAGCCAGTTGTTTTAAAATTTCTTTTTCAGATTGATAGCAACCAAATTTTGCCCGTTGATGGGAAGGTGTATCACCTTGTTCTTCAATGGTTTTGGATAGCCAAGGATATTTTAAATAAGCGCCTAGTGTGGCACAGGTCAGGCGCATTCCGCCATCATCTGGATGATAATCAATTCGGCTAAGCAGGCGAAGTCCTTGGGCATTGCCCTCGAATTGGCGTACATCGGCTTGTTCTTCGGGTGTCAGTTTAGTGAGGAAGTCCCGATGAGAGGCATCATCAAACCATTCACGGATGGCGTATTCACCGGCATGACCAAAGGGTGGATTGCCAATATCATGCGCCAGACACGCTGCCTGAATGATCGCCCCGACATCGGCAGGTGAGATCCACATCGGTAATTCATCTTTAATTTTTTCAGCGGCAAGCATGCCGAGTGAGCGGCCGATACAAGACACTTCCAGTGAGTGAGTAAGGCGGGTATGAATACCATCGTGTTGTGTAAGCGGGTGAACCTGGGTTTTTCTATTCAGTTGGCGAAAGCTTTGGGAAAATATAATTCTGTCGTAATCTTTATGGAATGGGCTACGGGCCAATTCGGTACTGCTTTTTTTACTGCCTAAACGAATTGCAGAAAGCAATTCTAACCAACGCATTTGTTCCATTTATCATTATTCACTATGAATTCAGTTTCATCATGCCAAAAAAAAGATTAAAGCACTAGAGTAGGGCGACATAAATTGTCTTGCTGCTTGTTTTAGGGGCTTAAGGCTATCGAAGCGACTGCTATGCTGCACAATAAAAAGCCCACGAGCAGCAGACATTATCAATGTCCTAGCAAGTCAAATAAAAGAACTGACTTATTCATACATTAAATAAAAAACTATAAATAAGTCAGAGCAAAAATATTGAATTGAGCTTAAAAAAATCTGGAGAAGAAGCCCGGTTTTTTCCATGACTTCTTGTAGTGCGCAGCAATAGGGATATGGTCGCTATATGACAGGATATGATCCAGATGTTGGTGCGCCTGTTTGATCTGACCGCTGTTATAATATGCTTCAGCTTCAAGCAGATAGATGTATTCCATAAGGTCATTATAGGCCCAGGCTTGCTGTTCATAAATCATTCGAGACTGTTCTGCCAGCTGATGTACCATTGCAAAATCACCCAATTTGAGAAAGCTTTTCATGAGGTATTGATTGAGCGATGGAAAATCTTCCGGATCAAATTCCTGCTCTATTCTGGCTGCATGGTGCTGATAAAACTGGATCGCTTGCTCATGTTGTTCAAGTAAGCAGTAACTTTTAATGATCAGGTAAATCGTCTTGTCCCAGTCCTGTTGTGCCATCATAAAACTGCGTTTCAACTTTAAATAGCGATAAGCGGATGCATTTATATTTTCATACTCCTCTAACTCATTATAGACCTGCATTAACACATAATGGGGTTGAGACGCGAGAGGGAAGCGCGTAGTAACACCTTCATAATAGTCTTTGCGAATCAATGCATCCTGATCTTCATACAGTTCATAAATCAGATTCTCTACTGCACATTCTGCCACCTGTAGGTTGCGATAATCTTCATCATGCAGATGAGGTTTCTTAGCAGCATATTGATATAGCTGAAACAGGACTTTTTCAGCTTCTTCCTGAATATTGTCGATTTTGCCTAATTTTGCTTGGCAGGCCACATACTCTGCCACCCGAATTTGATGTTCAGTAAACGGCACACAGCTTGCATCATATTTTTCAAAATATTCTGCTAAAGCATGCTCCATGTCTTGGTAATTTTGCGCCTCTTTATAAGCCCAGATTCGGGTAAAGTGTAACTCCATAAACTCGGAGTAATTTAATCCTTCTGTAGCAATAGCAGCTGCCTGATCATAGTGTCCGGTTCTGATCAGCTTGATGGCATAGTTATTACAACACATCGCAAAATAATGGTAATTACCGTGATAGTCGCTTGGGTATTGATTCTGCTCATAGTACTGTTTAAAGGCGTGATAAGACTGACGATAAATTTCACAATTTAAATGAGTCAGCTCGGATGTGATCTGATCATCGAAATCGTAATTTTCCTCATAAAACTCGTTTAGACTCACCCCTGCAGCATAGAGATCTCTGGGCAGGGTCTGGTTGAATAGTGGAACTTCCAGAGTGATGGATTGTTGCAGCAGATATTTTGATTCCAGCCATCTACGCCAGGTCACAACATCCGGTTTTAAGGCTTGGGCTTTTTCCAGATAAGTGAATGCTTGCTGATATTGTTCGTTTTCATACAGATAAGTTCCAGCAAAATGCAAAGCAGAAGCTTCATCTGGATATTTTTCAATAGTGGCTAAGCTGCGTTGATAATAGGCAGATTCTGTCTTATTGAGTTGTTCATAATAGTTCCGCTCAATAATGATTTGGTAATAGCGAACTTCCGGATGCTCATAACCGTTGTTAATCAGCTCTTCAAAGCGGTGATACCAGCGGACTAATCCAGCCGGAACCTCGGGTTGGTAATTTAATCCTTTGATCAGTTTTAATAATATTTTTTGTGCCAACGTAATGTCTTGATGCTCATACGCAATTTCTGCCAAATGCAAATACTCGGTTTCATCTTCAACAGAGAGCAGATCAATACCATTTTCGATTTGCATGATTAAGTCAGGATGTTGTTGTGACGCTAAAAAATACACTTTGTCGAGCCAGAGCTGTGAAATCATGATATCGCGGCATTCACGGTTATGAGCATAGTGCTGTTGATAAAGCTCAGTATATTCAGCATCATATTTTAAGAAATCGTTTACATCTTTCTGTCGTTTGGCGAGCAATAAATAATAACGCAGTGCTGCTTCTTTCTCATTTTCCTGCTGATAAAGGCGTTGTATCAGCGCTTTATATTGATCTGCATGTTCACTATTCAGCAAGGAGAGAGGTTGAGTTGTACTTTCTAAAGAGGCTTCATGCTCAAACAGATAGTCCAGCATGGTCTTGAGGGTATCCAGGTCGTTGGGATGTTCTGTTAAATATTCTTCAGCAGCTTCAATACATTGGGAAATTTTCTTTTGTTTAAATAGTTGCTCGATTATTTGCTTATTCATTGAAGCTCTCTAGGCCGTTCTAAGTTGTTAGGAAGACAGGTCTGTATTATATATTTTTTCAGGCAAGTTACTATCAAGCTATTGATCTGATCCAGGTCATGACCAATAGAGCTGAGAAAATTAAAGCTTAACTATTGAGATAAACAGGAGATGGGCGCTGGTGTAGGGGTAAAGCGATGCATCCATTCCACCGTATTTATCGAGTAGCTGAGCTTGTTATGATCTCTGCTGAGGTAGAGCGGCGCATCAGCATATAGAAAAGTCGTTTTATGATCGGCTTGACAGGGTGAGTGGTATTTGCTGCCGGATCAGGAAACCAGATTTGGAATGCACCGATATTTTGTCCCTCGCAGTAAATGAATTGTTACGAATAAAGTAAAATGGATAAAGCTACAATAAATTAAGTCATTTGAAGCAGAAAACTCTGATTTTTAAGATGGATATGGCTAGCTGAAAAGCGCCTTTCACAGTAGAATATGCGCTCTCTTATAAGTCACATTGTGGTAGGTTCGTTAGACCCGCCCGTGGAGCCAAAGTCAACATGTTTATCGTGGCCGGTGCATCAGCACATTCTTCTTTCAAGAAAGCTCAACTCTTAAACCGATTAACGTCAATGAGTTCTGTTCAATCTTTTGACAGCCAGTGGGTTTATTTGTTTGATCAAGCGCTCAACGAGCAGCAACATCAATCGGCATTACAACTTTTAAACGATGGTCAATCTTTCGAACTTCGCCAAGCTGCAAGTGATGAAATCCAGATTTTAGTGACACCGCGTGTCGGGACAATCTCGCCGTGGTCATCTAAAGCAACAGATATTTTCAAAAACTGTAATACCCCAGTTCACCGTTTGGAACGTGGTCTGTTATTTACCTTGAAAGGGGTGAAAGAGATTTCAAACGAAGTGAAACTGGCTTTGCATGACCGTATGACAGAAAGCGTTTTTGCTCATATTGATGATGCAAAAGCGTTATTCTCGGAAACCGCACCGAAGCCGTTAAACTCAATTGACATCTTGGGTCAAGGAAAAGAAGCGTTAGTCAAAGCCAACAATGAGTTTGGCTTTGCTTTATCTGAGCAGGAAATTGATTACCTTACCGAAGCTTTTACCAAGTTAGGTCGTAATCCGAATGACATCGAGTTGATGATGTTTGCTCAAGCGAACTCTGAACACTGTCGTCATAAAATCTTTGGTTCAGAATGGACAATTGATGGTGAGAAACAACCATTGTCCTTGTTCCAGATGATCAAGAATACCTATAAAGAATCGCCAACCGATGTGTTATCGGCATATAAAGATAACGCGTCTGTGATCGTGGGTTATGACACCATGCGTTTTTATCCGAAAGCGGATGAAAATGGCCACTTCGTTTATAAATATAAGAGCCAGGCTGCTCATATCCTGATGAAGGTGGAAACCCATAACCATCCAACTGCAATTGCGCCATTTGCGGGTGCTGCAACAGGTTCAGGCGGTGAAATCCGTGACGAAGGTGCAACCGGTCGTGGTGGTAAACCAAAAGCAGGCTTAACGGGCTTTACGGTTTCAAACTTGAATATTCCTGGTTTCGAACAACCATGGGAAGAAAACTACGGCAAACCTTCACGTATGGCCTCGCCATTACAAATCATGATTGAAGGTCCATTGGGTGGTGCGGCGTTTAACAACGAATTCGGTCGTCCTGCTTTAAATGGTTATTTCCGTACTTTCGAACAGAATGTGAATGGTGAAGTGAAAGGCTTCCATAAGCCAATCATGATCGCTGGTGGTTACGGCAATATCCGTCCTGACCATGTTGAAAAAGATGCGATTCAACCGGGTGACTTGCTTATTGTATTGGGCGGTCCTGCCATGTTGATTGGTCTTGGTGGTGGCGCGGCATCTTCTGTAGACAGCGGTACCATGGGCGAGAGCTTGGACTTTGCTTCTGTTCAACGTGAAAACCCGGAAATGGAACGCCGTTGCCAGGAAGTCATCGATACTTGCTGGCGCTTGGAAGACTTTAACCCGATCGTGTCTGTACATGATGTGGGTGCAGGTGGTCTATCCAATGCCATGCCTGAACTGGTGAATGATCATGAGTTAGGTGCGGTATTGAATCTTCGTAAGATTCCATCTTTAGAGTCAGGTATGAGCCCGATGGAAATCTGGTCAAACGAAGCACAAGAGCGTTATGTACTTGCGATTCGTCCAGAGTCTTTAGAACAGTTTGAAGAAATCTGTGCACGTGAGCGTTGCCCGTTTGCAGTATTGGGTGAAGCGACTGAAGCACGTCACTTAACCGTTGAAGATCCATTGTTTGATAACAATGCGGTCGACATCCCGATGCAAGTGATGTTGGGCGGTACGCCACGTATGCAACGTGCCTATGAAACGATTGAACGTACTGGCAATGACTTTGATGCTGCAAAAGTTGATTTAAAAGATGCGATTTTCCGCGTCTTGAAAAATCCAACAGTTGCATCTAAATCATTCCTGATCACCATCGGTGACCGTTCGATTACCGGTATGGTTGCACGTGACCAGATGGTGGGTCGCTGGCAGGTGCCTGTTGCTGATGCAGCAGTGACCACCACAAGTTTGCAAGGTTTCACTGGTGAAGCCATGGCCATGGGCGAACGTCCACCTGTTGCATTGTTGAATCCTGCTGCATCTGCACGTTTAGCGGTTGCGGAAGCGATTACCAATATTGCGTGTGCCAACATCGAACAAATCAGCGATATCAAGCTTTCTGCAAACTGGATGGCAGCGGCAGGTCAAAAAGGTGAAGATCAAGCCTTGTTTGAAGGTGTGAAAGCGATTGGTATGGAAATGTGTCCTGCTTTAGGCATCGCAATTCCAGTCGGTAAAGATTCACTTTCAATGCGTACCACGTGGAACGATGGTGAAGAGAAAGCCGTGACTTCGCCAATGTCGGGTGTCATTACTGCATTTGCACCTGTATTGGATGTACGTAAAACTTTAACACCTGAACTTAAAAATTTAGAAGATTCAGTACTTGTGCGTATTGACCTATCTAAAGGTCAGTTCCGTTTAGGCGGTTCGATCTTGGCACAGGTGTATAAAGCCATCGGTTCAGTGACACCTGACGTCGATAGTTTTGATGATTTCAAAGCATTCTTTGCCTTGATTCAGGACTGGAATAATCGTGGTGTGATCAAGGCTTACCATGACATCGGTGATGGTGGTTTATTGGCGACTGTTGCTGAAATGATGTTTGCTTCACGCTTGGGTGTCGCTTTAGAAAATCAAACCACTGAAAGTTTATTTGCTGAAGAAATTGGTGCGGTACTGCAAATCACAGCGGCGGATTGGGCACAGTTAGAAGTTGAAGTTGCAGCATCAAGCCTGAAAGATGCTATTGCAGTTGTGGGCCGTGTTAATACTACGGATCAATTGGCGGTCAATGGTTTAACGCTAGAGCGTGCTGAATTGCAACAAGCATGGGCAGAAGTATCGCATCAGATCCAACGCTTACGTGACAACGTAGAAACTGCGGATCAAGAGTTTGCATTAATTGCAGATAAAAATCATAAAGGTTTGATTGCACAAGCGACTTATGATTTGAATGAACCTGTTGAAGCGCCGTTTATCAATACACGTCGTCCAAACATGGCAATCTTGCGTGAGCAGGGTGTCAACGGTCATGTCGAAATGGCTGCTGCATTTGACAAGGTCGGCTTCAATACCATCGACGTACACATGAGTGACTTGCTTGCCGGTCGTGTCAGCTTGAGCGACTTCGAAGGTTTAGTGGCATGTGGTGGCTTCTCATACGGTGATGTCATGGGCGCAGGTGGCGGCTGGGCGAAATCAGTCTTGTTCAATGCCAAGTTACGTGACCAGTTTGAGCAGTTCTTCCATCGTGAGAGCACATTCAGCTTAGGCGTATGTAATGGTTGTCAAATGATGTCGCAACTTGCACCACTGATTCCGGGTGCAGAGCATTGGGGCCGTTTCCACCGTAATACCTCAGAAGTATTTGAAGCACGTGCTGTGAATGTTCGCATAGAAAAATCAGTGTCGGTATTGCTTGAAGATATGCAAGGTTCGATTTTACCAATCGCGGTTGCGCATGGTGAAGGCCGTCTAGTTGCAACTGAACAGCAAATTGCAGCTTTAAATGCCGAGAACCAAGTGATCTTGCGTTATGTAGATAGCTTGGGTAACCCAACTCAACACTATCCATTGAACCCGAACGGTTCACCTGAAGCGATTACAGGCTTAACCTCTAAAGATGGCCGTGCAACAGTGATGATGCCGCATCCTGAGCGTAATTTCCGTGCTTTACAGCATTCTTGGAAGCCAGAAGACTGGGCTGAAGATGGTGCCTGGTTACGTATGTTCCGTAACGCACGTAAATTTATTGGTTAATCAATCCATGCCATAAGCCACCGTCAGGTGGCTTATTTAATTCCAAATACAATAATCATCAATGGACAACAAAAATGAAAGCAAAAATCCATTTCCATGAATTTGCACTATTGATGGCATTACTGATGTCCATCGTCTCATTTTCAATTGATGCGGTTTTACCTGCACTGGGTGAAATTGGTTGTGTTTTTATCCTGCAAAATAGTAATCAGGCGCAATGGGTAATCATCAGTATTTTCTCAGGCATGACCATTGGTCAATTGATAGCAGGACCATTATCCGATGCGATTGGGCGAAAACGGATTTTATTCACAGGTATTGTGATCTACTTTTTAGGAAGCTTATTGTGTTATTCCACCCAAAGCTTTGAATGGTTCTTGATCGGACGTTTTATTCAGGGTGTTGGCGTTTCTGGACCTTATGTCGCTTCGATTTCGATTGTGCGGGATAAATATAGCGGTGCCCAAATGGCCCGCATCATGTCTCTGATCATGATGGTATTTATGGTCGCACCTGCGATTGCACCGAGTTTGGGTCAACTGATTATTCATTTCTTTGGCTGGCGCGATATTTTTGTGTTGTATATGGTCTATGCCACGGTTGTGGGAGCATGGGTCGCGTTACGACTGGAAGAAACGCTGATTCTTGAAAATCGGTTGCCGATGCGAGTACAAGCTTTTAAGGATGGTTTTAAAGAAGTTGTGAGTAATAAAACTACCATGAGTTATCTGCTCTGTGCAGGTTTCTGTTTTGGCGGTTTTATTGGCTACTTGGGCACTTCACAACAAATCTTTATGCAGCAATTTGGCAAAACAGGGCAGGAGTTTAGTGCTTACTTCGCGCTATTAGCAGGTGTGATGGGGATTGCGTCTTTTACCAACTCTAGAATTGTGATGAAGTTTGGGATGCGTCCGATTTGTATTTATGGCTTTCTTGGCCTGTGTTTAATTTCATTGGTATTTTTGATCATCCAACTTGCGGGTGTAACCGTTTCATTCTGGATGTTTATGTTGTATGCCTGCATTCTGTTTTTATTGTTTGGTACGTTGTTTGGAAATCTGAATGCGATAGCAATGGAACCGATGGGGCATGTCGCAGGTATGGCTTCGGCGATTATTGGTGCATCTTCATCTGTACTGTCTTTAATACTCGCTTCGATCATTGGGCAGCTGTATAACGGCACCTTGATTCCAATGACTAGTGGCTTTGTGATTTTGTGTGGTTTGGCGTTTGCCATGACGTTGTATGAGCACAGATTACAGAAGAAACCAGAAACCTAAAGAATATTATTAGTTCCTAATTTTTTTAAAGGATAGTAGAAATATAAAGCTCATTCTCAGATGGCTTTTATACCTAGCTCATATTATTTATAAATCTATCCTAATAAATCGTTCATAAAATTTTAACTTATTAGCCCAATTTCTTTTTTGAATACTTGGTTTTGCTCGCAATGATTCAAAATGCAGTAATCTTTAATTTATATCAACCTTGAATAAAGAGAGATAAGGATGAAAGCAAATTATAGTTTCTTTATTGGATTGGTCTTTGCTTTATTTACACCATATTCAGTCGCACAGGTACCGATTGCCCCTGGCGTTTATGCTTGCGATGGTGCTGCTCAGGCAGGGCCATGTAATGGTGGAGGTTCGGGTGGAACAAATTCTTCATCGAGTTCACCTTATGGTGTCGTCGGATATGCTCATGCTGCACCAAAATGGGCAGATCGGTGGGGGGCGATTGCGAGTGGATCTAATGAAGGTACGGGTGTTTCTGTTCGAGCGGCGAGTAAGAGAAAAGCTGAGCAGATTGCTCTTTTTGATTGTCGCAATAGAGGAGGGATTGATTGTAGGATATTAAGTGCATATAAAAATCAATGTGCAGCGATGGCTGCAAGTACGCAACTTAGTACAACATATAGAGCTGGAACTGAGGAGAAGGCAAAAGTATCTGCTCTAAAAGAATGTGAGCAAAAGGCAGGAAGCGGGAAATGTTGGGTTTATTATTCAGGCTGTAGCTATCCAGAGCAGATTCAGTAAGGTTTTTTTATAAAGAGAGTGCTGTAAATCAGTAATATAAAAGTGTATATGAGTGCATTAATTTAAAAACACATACTAGATGTTTCTTTTATATAATGTTCAGCATAATTAAAGAATTAGAGATTCTTATACATGGTTGATTTTGTTTCTGAGCTGATAAGCTGTCGACATGAAGATACGCATTTACCTTTGTACCCAAACCATATTCAAGGCTATACAGAGCAAGAAATTAACCAGATTGCTGAAATTTATAATCTAAAGATACATGGACAGTTCCGAGAGTTTTTATTGCAAATGGGAAGATGCTCAGGTGGTTTGTTATGGGGTGATTCTGTTCTTATGTATGGACCTGCATGGGAAAAACAGAAATATAAGGATTTGCAGCAAACTTTTGTTAAAGATGAAATTGCTAATCCTACCAAAGGGATGATTGATGCTATTAAAAATAAATTATTTTTTCTAACAATGGAAAATGAATGCTGCTTTTTTACTTATTTAGCCACAGCAAGTGAAGATGGGAGGAATAGTGTCTGGGCATTGGATGACGGACAACCTGAGTCAGAATTTAGTTCTACTGGATCCACGCTGTTAGAATATTTAAGATGGTTAGTAAAATATGAGACGAAACAAGCACGTTTTGAGAAAAAAGTGGTCAACTTTAAACAGGATAAAAAATATATTACTGGACGGTTATTAGACTAAATCATTAGTCTGGAACTAAAAGTTTTATTTATATAACTTCAAGTAACTAAAAGTGTAGTGTTATGAAAAAAGTTGTCCCAGTAATTTTAAGACATAAAAATCATGGCTTGGAAATATTGGCTTTTCGGCATCCACTTGCAGGGATGCAATTGGTTAAAGGGACAATAGAGCAAGAGGAAAAATATGATCAAGCTGCAATCCGTGAATTATTTGAAGAAGCAGGGTTGAATGCTGAACCAAATCCCAAGTTTATTGGAAATTTTAAACTCAAATCTAATCAGCAAAACTGGTATTTCTATGTATGCGAGGTGAAGGGTGAGCTGGCTGAAACGTGGCAACATCATTGTCAGGATGGCGGTGGTTTAGACTTTAGGTTCTTTTGGTATTGTTTAGATCAACAACCAGAGGATTATTGGCATGAAACATTTAAAGAAGCTCTAAGCTTTTTAAGGAATAGCTTAACGTCGTCATAACCCATCTTCTCTTGATGAAAGCCAGTCTTGATATTTGCTTCTTAAAGCATTTCTTTTCGCTTCATCAAAGATAATAAAATCAATACCACCATCATAAGGTGCAACAATTATATTTTGCTCAAAAGAAACCATAAAAGCCTTTAATTCATCATCAGCGATCTTTTTCAACAAGTCATTGTGTTGATTGGTTTGCCAAGTGACTTCGACACTACATGGTCTAAAGAAATGATCTTCATCTTCTCCATCATAATATTCAGGATTGGCTTGTGTTAAGTTGATTTCCTGCTCTAAATGAAATTGGTATTTGAGCATAAAGTCAGGATCATAAACTTTCTTGTTTCTGCTCAATGTGAAGTAATGGCCTGAAACAATAAAAATAGAAGTGTCAGTACCGAAGCAGTCTGTAATGATTCTATTATGTCGATCTAGCAATAATGCATATTCTGCAGCCGTATCTGCATATCTTTTTGACTTGGGTAGGCTATGGATCCTAAACCAAAATTGTGGAAAATCTTGGATTAAATAATGAGAAATTGGAAGTTTGTTGGGATAGTAAAAATCCCATTGTGATTGGAAAGAATGAGCCATATTAATTTATAAAAATTCTATAGAAATTTATTTTATTTTAATTAGATAGAAAGATAAATCTAGAGATTAGGATTGTTTTATTGAATCACTTATAAAAATTTTTGCAGAGTTGGTTTAATTCTTGCTTCTCTTATTTTCACAATGAATAACATAGACGAGAACCGCATGATGAAAAATGAAAACTATTTAGGAACAAGCTATTCAAAAGACAAAGGCTGGTTTTGGTTTGGCTTCACGGTATTTATCCAATTGCTATTTATTGCTGTAAGTTATCTCATGATTAATCTTCAACTTTGATTGTTCAGCACTTATACCGTTATGATTGAAGCCAGATTGATTTCAATTTGAGCCATTTTACGATGTTAAAACTGATTTATTACGTACCTGAATCTCATCTGGAAGTGACCAAACAAGCGATTTTTGATGCTGGGGCGGGCGGTATTGGAAACTATGAACACTGTGCTTGGCAAGTCAAAGGCATCGGGCAATTTAAGCCCGTTAAAGGTGCCAATCCGTTCTTAGGACAACTGGATGAGTTAGAGCAACTCGACGAATGGCGAGTTGAAACCATTGTTGCAGAAGAGAAGGCCAGTGCGGTGGCAAAAGCTTTAAAGGCAAGCCATCCCTATGAAGAACCGGCCTTTGAGTTTATCCAGATTTTAGATATTCAATAAGCTTTATTATTTACCAGGCATCGTGCTTTGAATTAATCGGGCGATATCGGTTGTGCGTGCGCGGATCAACTCTGCTGCATTTTGACAGGCTTGTTCTAGCGTGCTTGGGCCGGAAGTTAAAGAAAAGGCAGCGGTAATGCCATGTTCGTATAAAGTCTGATAGTTTTGCCCAAGTGTTCCAGCAATCACAATCACAGGAATATTGATAGCTTGTGCTATTTTGGCGACACCGAATGGGGTTTTGCCATTTAAGGTTTGTTGGTCAAGTTTACCTTCGCCAGTAATCACCCAATCTGCCCCCTGAATCTTATCGGCAAGTTGATTTAGTTCTGCAATGACTTCGATACCTGGTCTAAACTCGGCCTTTAAGAATGTTTTAGCCGCAAAACCCAAGCCACCCGCAGCGCCCGAACCAGCCTCATGACGTTGATCAAAGCCAAAGTATTGAGTCGTAACATCGGCAAAACGGGAGAGGGCTTGATCTAAGGCCAACACTTGTTGAGGTGAAGCGCCTTTTTGTGGCCCGAAAATATGTGAAGCGCCGTTTACTCCGCAAAGTGGATTGGTGACATCAGCGGCCAATAAAAATTGAGTCTGTTGAATTCGTGAATCAAAATTTTCCAGATCGATCTGTACCAGGTTTTGCAGAGCAAGACCACCAACAGGCAAGACTTGATGATCTGCATCCAGAAATCTGGCACCTAATGCATGGAGTAAGCCTGTACCTGCATCATTGGTTGCGCTACCGCCAATTGTCAGAATAATTTCCTTAGCACCGGCATCCAAAGCAGCCAGGATCAGCTCACCTGTACCAAAAGTACTGCTGATACAGGCATTACGTTGTGAAGGCTTTAGCAACTGGATACCACTGGCTTGTGCCATTTCAATGATGGCGATCTTTTCAGCCTCTAACCAGCCCCATTTTGCCAGTACAGATTGCCCAAGTGGGCCTTGTACGGTTTGTTCGCGCCATTGACCTGAACAAGCTGTTAAAACTGCGTCAATTGTTCCTTCGCCGCCATCCGCCATGGGGCAAGTCACAATTTCTGCATCAGGAAAAACCTGTTGCCAACCTAAAGCAATCGCTTCTGCTACATATTGGGCAGATAAGCTGTCTTTAAATGAATCAGGCGCAATGACGACTTTCATAGTTTTAAAATTTAGTTTTGATCTGAGTCGAGCTTAGACGGTCTGCCCGCAAATATCCAGATTGGAAAAAATAAAAAACCACTTAACTTTTGGGGTTAAGTGGTTTGTTTAAATGATTTAGACCGTGATTAATTAAACTGAGAAAAATCAGGCTTACGTTTTTGCATAAAGGCTTGTACCGCTTCCATCATTTCAGGAGAACGTACACGTTGCATAAAAATTTCAGCTTCATCATCAACACACTGAATGATTTCAGCCAAGTCCTGTTTCATCAGTGCTTTAGTTTGTTTGATCGACGCCAATGGCAGCGCAGCTAAATGTTGCGCAGTTTGCTGTGCAGTGGCATAGACATCTTCAACTACATCATTGACCAGATTGGCTTTTACCGCCGTTGCTGCATCGAATTTTTTCGCCGTGAATAATAACTCGGCTGCTTTTTGATAGCCTGCCTGTTTGACCAGTAAGCGGCTAGCTGCACCTTCCGGAGACAGGCCAAGGCTGACAAATGGAATCTGGAACAGGGCCGTATTGTCTGCAAACACCAGATCGGCATGTAATAAAATCGTAACCCCAATACCAATCGCAACCCCTTTGACTGCAATGATTAGCGGTTTTGAAAAACGGGCAGCTGCTTTTAATAACACAAATGGCGGTTGGTCGCCCGCTTTACCTTCATGCGGCTTTTGAATAAAGCCCATAAAGTCTTTCATGTCATTACCCGCAGTAAAGTCTTGTTCTGCACCACGGAAGATCACGACACGAACGTCTTTATCCGCATCGGCTTCATCCAAAGCTTTTGCGATCCAAAGATAAAGTTCACCATAGAGTGCATTTTTGGCTTCTGAACGGTTAATGGCTAAGGTGAGTACGCCATCTTCTAAATTTGCTTGCAAATGTTGATGAGGTTGTTGAATACAGCTAAGTGTCATCGTACTATCCTTGCTTTAATCCAGATTGTTGTTAAGTGCACTCATTATGTCGCATATTTACCAGAATGGCACAACTGATGAGTTCACAAAAAAGTGAAATTAAGCCTATGTACACATTTGACTATCTCGTTTTTATTGGACGCTTCCAGCCATTTCATCTGGCACATATGCAAACCATTGAAATTGCGTTACAACAAAGTCAAAACGTGATCTTGGCTTTAGGTTCGGCTCAATCGGAACGGAATATCAAGAATCCTTTTCTGGCGGTTGAGCGTGAGAAAATGATCTTGTCGAACTTTTCTGAACAAGATCAAAAGCGCATTCATTTTGTGCATGTGGTTGATGTGTATAACGATGAAAAATGGGTCAAGCAGGTCAAAGATTTGGTCAACGGGATCATTCAACCAGATGCAAAAGTCGGTCTGATTGGTCATTTTAAGGATGAATCTTCCTATTATTTACGTTTATTTCCTGAGTGGCAGATGGTGGAACTGGAGAGTTTGAAAAACTCGATTTCTGCAACGCCGATGCGTGAAGCCTATTATCGTGGTGAGATTCAAACCGAATTTTTCCCTGACGGCACCATTCGGTTTTTAAATAACTTTCAGCAATCGGCAGTTTATCCGAAATTACAGCAAAAATTTAAGGATAATGATCGTTCCAATATTGATGAAGCTTGATCGCTTGGGGAGACTAGGCATCTTCCCAAAAGATAATTCGATTTGAAAATGGATCGGTGATACTCAGTTCCAAGGTTTCCCAATCGGTCTTCTGCACTTGAGGTTTGGCAAATTTATAGTCTTTTGCATCCAGTTCCGCATGAAGCAAACTGAGGTTTTCCCAATAAATACGAATGGCACTGTGCGGGCTAGCATCACCGAAATGCTCAGATAAATGAATGATGCAATCCTCTCTGGAAATCTGTAGATAAAGTGGGAAGTTATCCCCAAAAGTATGCTGCCAGTCGAGTTGGAAGCCCAAATAGTCCAGATAAAATGATTGGGCAAGTTCGACGTCGAAAATACGGAGAATGGGTGTAATTGAGCCAGATTGCATGCTTATTCCTTTTTATCGAACACCAAATTGTTGAGTCCAATACGTTTTTTGCTTCGCGGATTGATCAACTGTACAGGCGATCGCATAGTCTGTAAATTTTGGATGCATCAAATTGCGACAATGTACCGGACTGGCCAGCCATGTTGCCATCACTTCATTCAAGCTATTTTGTCCACGTGCCACATTTTCTCCACCGCCGTGGCCTTTAAATTGTGTCTTTAAGCGGCTTCTAAAATCGTGACCTGTGCTACTGGTGTGTCCGAGCATACTGTGTTGAGCCATATCCTGCGCATGCGCAAACGCACTTTGGGATAAAGCATTACTCCATTTTAACGGAGCTACGGCAGGGAAATGCTGACCACCACATTGCTGAGGATGCTGTCGAATTTCATTGATTGCATTCAGAATAGCCTGCTGATAAGCAGGGTTTTGTATATCCTGACAGCGTATTGAGGCGGTCGGCTGATTGATTTGTGCGACACTAAAGGACTGTTGTTGAGATGTCGCAGGTGTGCTGGTACTACAAGCGGATAAGAACATGAGACAGATAAGGCTAGAAAGTGGTTTTAGAGGATTCATTTTCAGTATCTTTTAATTATTTTTAATGTCCTTATCATACGCTAAGCAGCAAGTGAACAGCAATTTGCCTGAATAAAAAAAGCGGATATGGAATCCGCTTTTTTATAGAATCATCTTAAGCTGTTTGCAGGGCTTTTAAGTCTTCTAATACTTGTTCAGCATGTCCAGCCGCTTTAACTTTGCGATAGCTTTTTACTAACTGCTTGTTATGGAAAATAAAGGTTGAGCGTTCAATGCCCATGACCTGTTTGCCATACATATTTTTTTCTTTAATCACGTCGAAATGTTTACACAGCACTTCTTCTTTATCACTGATTAAATCAATACTGAGCGATTGCTTTTCGGTAAAGTTCTGATGTGCTTTAACTGAATCACGAGATACCCCGATAATCTGGCAGTTTAAGGCATCAAACTGATCTTTCAAGCAAGAAAAGCCTACTGCTTGAGTGGTACAACCTGGTGTTGAATCTTTAGGATAGAAATAGAGCACCAACCATTCACTGCCAGTCTCGGCCAGATTGATTTCACCTTGTGTGGTTGGGAATACATGATTTGGTAATTGAATATTCTCAGACATTGTTCATCCTTCGATAAATTTAGTTTTGCTCAAGCTCAAGCGGTAAAAAAGCATATTCTTCATGATAAACAATATCGCCGTGACGTACAGGAATAGCTTTGTTAAAAATTGGTCCGTCAATCACGGTGGTGTGAAATTCTCCACCTTCACCGCATGGATCAATACCGCGATCTTCCAACTCTTGGATGTATTCCAGGGTGAGAATTTTACCCAGATCTTCGACTTGCATACCCAGTTTCAGATTGATGGTGACGATGACACTTTTAAACCCCAGCTGAATAAATTCTTCGACCACCTCACGGTGAGGGCGTAACCAAAGTGGCATGCCCAGTTTCAGTCCCACTTGCTGGGTGACCCGATCATGCCAGCAACCATGCTCCGGCATATCCAGATCACCCGTTACCAATACTTCTGCACCATGTTGTTTGGCTTGATCGAGCAGGGCAATGAACCTTGTTTCATAATCAGCCCAACTGGAAGAGGTCATAAACACGGGTAAAGCAACCGCATCTGCTTGTGCGCGGATAATATCCAGTGGCATGGCATGGGAACGAGAACGCTGACCTTGTTCTTCCAGCATGACAATGAGCCCAATCACAGTGCCTGTTTGCATGGCATGGTATAGGGCGAGGGAACTGTCTTTACCACCACTGAACGAGACAATAGATTGTCGTTGCTCGGCATTGGTTTTCCATTGATCTTGCATGGTGTTATTCAACTGATTCTAGATAAAGGGGATTTTAACAAAGCCCAATAAAAAAGCCTGCATAAATGCAGGCTTTGTTTTCAACAATACAGGCTTATTTTTTCGGAGCCTGTTGCTGTTGTTGAGCAGCTTTCATTGCTTCTTCAGTCAGTTTCTCTAACTTGCTGACAAGTGGAGCACCTAAACATGCTTGTAGGTCTTTATTTTGCTGTTGCACAAAACCTAAAGAGCTTGGGCTTTTCTTCGCATTGATTGCGCTCTGGATTTCCCATTTTTGCGCTTCAGTTACTTTACCTTGAGCATCAATCTGGCAACCACAGAACTTGCTTACTTCAGCAGCAGTTAATTTGCCGCCTTTTGCAGTCTGGTCTTTACATACGTTGACCAATGCTGCTTTTACATTGGTACTTTTATACGCAGTTTGTAATGGATTATCAGCTGCGTGAGTTGCTGTCGCAAAAAGTGCAGCAGCTGACATCATTGTAGAAAGAATAAGATTTGATTTAGAAAACTTCATATAATGTACCTAATTTTTTACCCTAATATCGATTATTCAGCGTAACGCGTAGGATCCGCAATACCTGCTTCGATAAAACCTTGTTGACGTAAACGACAACTGTCGCATTTGCCACATGCACGTCCTTGAGCATCTGCCTGATAGCAGGATACCGTTTGACTGTAGTCTACGCCATGTTCGATGCCTAAGCGTATAATATTCGCTTTGGATAAATGTAACAAAGGTGTTTCTATTTTAAGAGGTTTTCCTTCAACGCCCGCTTTGGTTGCTAAATGCGCAAGATTGGCAAAAGCGTCAATAAATTCAGGTCGACAATCTGGATATCCTGAATAATCAACGGCATTGATACCAATTACAATGGCAGCAGCGTCAAAAACCTCTGCCGCAGCAAGGGCATAAGACAAGAAAATTGTGTTACGTGCTGGAACATAAGTTACAGGAATCCCTTCTTGTAATTGTTCTGGGACTTCAATGTTATGATCTGTAAGCGCGGAACCGCCTAAATTGCCTAAATCAATATTAATGATACGGTGTTCAACGCCTGCACGTTGAGCGAGTGCTTTTGCTGCATCAAGTTCAGTGGTTGAACGTTGACCATACATAAAGCTGAGGGCGATACATTCATAATTTGCCTGTGCCCAGGCCAGACACGTTGTTGAGTCTAAGCCGCCAGACAATAATACGATGGCACGAGAACGCATATTATTTTCCATTATTCAACCTAAAATAAATTTGAGGAAACCATTTCTGTGGGAGATATGGTTTTCATAAGCTTTTAACGACCGGATTCATCATTCCATAACAGTTTGTGTAACTGTAGCTGAAAGCGAACAGGGAGATGGTCTTCTAAAATCCACTGGGCCAAGTCGCGTGCCAATGCTGGCAGGGCAACTGCACCTTTTTCCACTGCAAAAGCAGGTGAGAACCAAACCGTACTCACTTTGTCTTGCAATTGGAACTGTTCCAGCTGTTGTTTTGACCATTCATAATCTTCACGATTACAGATCACAAATTTAATCTGGTCATGTGGGGTGAGATGATCAAGATTGCTGAACAAATTACGGTGATCTTCTTTCGAGGTGGGTGTTTTTAAATCCAGCACTTTGGAAACACGTGGGTCAACCTTGGAAACATCCAAAGCGCCACTGGTTTCAAGAGAAACCTGAAAACCAAGATCACAAAGACGCTGTAACAGGATCAGACAGTTGGGTTGTGCAAGCGGTTCGCCACCTGTGACACAAATATAAGGTGTTTTATGCTGGCTTGCGGTTTCAATAATTTGTTCCAGCGATAAACGCTCACCACCTTCAAAAGAATAGGTGGTATCACAATAACTGCAACGTAACGGACAACCTGTTAAGCGAATAAACACCGTCGGTAGACCAAAGGTATTCGCTTCGCCTTGCAAAGAGTAAAAGATCTCCGTAATGCGTAAACCAGCCGCAGGATCAGAGACAGGAATTGCAGAAGAACGTAAGGAAGCCATAAATAGTTACCACAGACAGGTGCCACACAAGCAGCATGCTACATAAAAAACAAAATCTCTACGACCATGACTGATCGTAGAGACGAGGAGCCACGAAAGCTCCGAGGAACCATTAAGTTCCGTATATATTACAAATTAGTCAGCGCGTAATAAATCGTTCAAGCTGGTTTTTGCACGTGTTTTTGCATCCACTTTTTTCACGATGATGGCTGCATATAAGCTGTAAGTACCGCATTTTGATGGAAGGCTGCCCGCAACAACCACAGAACCTGCTGGTACACGGCCGTAGTGAATTTCACCCGTTTCACGATCAAAGATTTTGGTAGATTGACCGATGAAAACGCCCATTGAAATAACCGAACCTTCTTCAACAATCACGCCTTCAACGATTTCAGAACGTGCACCGATGAAGCAGTTATCTTCAATAATGGTCGGGTTTGCCTGTAAAGGTTCTAAAACACCACCGATACCAACGCCACCAGACAAGTGAACATTTTTACCGATTTGTGCACATGAACCTACAGTTGCCCAGGTATCAACCATTGTGCCTTCATCTACATAAGCACCAATGTTGACATAAGAAGGCATTAACACCACATTTTTAGCCTGGAAGCTACCACGACGGGCAACTGCAGGAGGCACGACACGTACACCCGCAGCTTTGAACTGTTCTTCAGTCCAGCCTGAATGTTTGGTATCTACTTTGTCATAGAAACGAAGATCACACGATTCGATCGGTTTGTTATCATTGAGTTTGAATGAAAGCAAAACGGCTTTTTTCAGCCACTGGTGAACAACCCATTCACCATCGATTTTTTCGGCAACACGTAGTGTACCGTTATCTAAACCGGCCAATGCTTGTTCTACAGCTTGACGGATTTCAGTTGGGCAGTCCGCTGCACTATAGTTGGCACGGTCTTCAAATGCTTGCTCAATGATTGTAGAAAGCTGAGACATGATCTTCCTTCTTCCAAAAAAATTTTGAAGATTTTACACTAATTTTGTAGGGTCTGTTGCCATTTTATAAATAGGTTGCGTTATAAGCTAAAATTTTATCAGACGAGGCATGAAACGCAGGGAATGGCTATTCCCTTGCCAAGTTTCATAACGAAGTATGAGGGAGTTTTAGCTATAACCCTTTGGGACAAGGAGTTTTTTTGTCGCTACATCGTTATGTCTTGTTCATTTAGAAAGCCTAAACTTCACAAGCCATGCCTTGTATCGCCTAAAAAATCTCCATTGTCGCAACCATAGATAAAGTGGCAGCAGACCCTCAGAATCTTTGAAAAAAGTGGTTACAATATTTTGTTTTAAAATTGAGCAATAAAACTGTCATAAAAATGGAGCTTATTGTTTTTTATCTATAATTTATAAATACATAATTCCTTCGAATTTGTATCAAAAAATAACAAAAAATAATCAGTTTCTGTATAAAAAAATAGCGCTATTTATTCTATGCTGTGTCCACAGTAACAATTATACTTTAAATAAGAGCATTTTTGAGGAGACTTCAATGAAAGCTTTGCGTGTTATGTTAGCAGCAGGTGCATTAACAGCGATTGCAGGTACTGCATTTGCGGCAGATGAACAAGTTGTGCAGGAATCTGTGTACGCTTTTCCTTCATACTTAGATCCAGTTTCAGTTCGTGCTGAAGTGGGTACTACTGGTTACGGTGGGGCAATTTCATATAAAGTCAACCCATACGTTAGCTTAAGCCTTGGTTACAATGGTGGCGATATTTCTTGGTCAGACAGTTTAAAAATTGACGGCACGAAATATGATATGGATATGGATAACAAAAATGCATATTTAAATGCTGAAATTTATCCATGGGGAACGAATCAAAATGCATTTGCGCGTGCGTTATACGTAGCGGCAGGTGTTGGTTACCTTGATAATAGCTATGATTTGAAAAAATCAGTATCTAACTCAAATGACACCATTAAAATTGATGGTTCTAACTATAACGCCCCAAGCGGAAATGGTTCGGTTAAAGGCCATTTAAATTATGATAACCAACTTGCTCCATACCTAGGTTTTGGTTTAAATACTCCAGTTTATAAAAACGTTGGTGTGTTTGGTGAAGTCGGTGCTTACTATACTGGTAACCCTGAAGTTGATTTAAAATCTGAAGGACTGGTAAAAGTAGGTGGTACTGAGTCTGGTCAAGCGGCAGCTGATCGTGAAGCAGACAAAATTGCCAACAAAAACAAATATGAGTGGATGCCAGTTGCGAAAGTTGGTGTGAGCTTCAAGTTCTAATCCATGCATCCAGCATAAAAAAACGAGCGTTATGCTCGTTTTTTTATGTCTGTGAAATAGACAATATAAAAGGCGCATCATGCGCCTTTTATATTCAGGATCAATTATTCTTCTGGATAAGCCACTTTTTTCAAAGCCTTAATATCTGTTTCTGGGGAGCATAAGGAAATGAATTCATAACCGTAGCCACGTAGTAGATGGCCTTTACGCACTGCGATCCAGGTAGTATTCACACCAAACACATCAGTCTTGATCTGCTGTAGGCGATAATCACGTTCAGCATCATAAGCGACATCATTGACAATCCCGACGCCCATATTCAGTTCAACATAGGTTTTTATGACATCGGCATCGAGTGCTGACATTACGATGTCCGCATGAAGTTGTGCATCTTCAAAAGCTTTATCAATTTTTGAACGACCCGTGAAACCGCCGTGGTAAGTAATCAGCGGGTAGTCAGCCAATACATCCAGACTGATTTTATCTAGTTTTGCCAATGGATGGTCTTTCGGGGTAATAATGCTATGGTGCCATTCATAATACGGCACACTGGCCAGATTTTCTTCTGTGGTTAATGATTCGGTTGCGATCCCGATATCGGCTTCACCTTGGAGTAACATTTCGGCAATTTCAACAGGACTGGCTTGTTGTAAAACCAAATGAACTTTCGGAAATAATTTTTTGAACTGATTCACAATGGGTGGCAACACATAACGCGCTTGGGTATGTGTGGTGGCGATGGTCAGTGTGCCTTCATCAACTTTATTAAAATCATCGGCGAGGCGTTTAATATTATCGGCATCGACCAACATGCGTTCCACGATGCTGAGTAAAGACTGACCTGGCTCGGTCAGACCCAGTAAGCGTTTGCCTTTGCGTACAAATAACTGTACGCCGAGTTCATCTTCTAAATCTTTGATGTGTTTGCTGACGCCAGATTGAGAGGTATAAAGAGCCGCAGATGCTTCGGTTAAATTAAAGTTTTGGCGAACAGTTTCTCGAATAATTCTGAGTTGTTGAAAGTTCATAGTCTTTTTTCCACATAAGGTGAGAAACGGCTAAAGTCCTGCAAGGATAGTTTAACCGCCCTCAAAGTATTCTTCTAAGCAACTTGCGTTGATTGATCTGCAAATAAATGAAGTTGAGCAGCACTAATCCAAACGGTTTGATTTGGTTTGAATTGATGTAAGTTCGCCTCTTCTACACTTAATAAAATTTCAATGGTTCGTCCACTACGATCTTGTAATTCAGCGACAACCCGGCCAGCAATCCATACTTCACGTAAGAAGGTTGCCTCAATGGTGTTGGCTTGAGGCTGGGTATGAATATGTAATTCATTTGGTCGTGCAAATGCAATGACTTTGCCTTGCGGGGCCTCAAGGCTGGTTGGTAACTGAATACGATCATCGCCGATACGGATAATACCGCCTGTATGCTCACCTTCAAAACGATTTGCTTGACCAAGGAAATCAAAAACAAAAGGCGTTGCCGGTTTTTCGTACACTTCGCGTGGTGAACCGATTTGTTCAACATCGCCTTTGTTCATGACAATAATTTGATCTGCAACTTCCAAAGCTTCTTCCTGATCATGGGTGACAAAGATCGAGGTAATATGCAATTCATCATGTAAGGTACGTAGCCAGCGGCGTAATTCCTTACGGACTTTGGCATCCAGTGCACCAAATGGTTCATCTAGCAACAAAACACGTGGTTCAACTGCAAGCGCGCGGGCTAAGGCAATACGTTGACGTTGACCACCAGAAAGCTGGGCCGGGTAACGATCTGCCAAGAAACCAAGTTGCACCAGATCCAGCAAGCGCGTCACGCGTTTCTTAATTTCAGCTTCTGATGGACGTGTGGCACGCGGACGCACACGTAAGCCAAAGGCAATATTGTCAAAAACGCTCATGTGACGGAACAGGGCATAATGCTGGAATACAAAACCGACCTGACGTTCACGCACATGGATATCGGTTGCGTCTTCACCTTCAAGTAAAACCTGTCCGCCATCGGCAGATTCCAGACCTGCAATAATCCGTAATAAGGTAGTTTTACCACAGCCTGAAGGACCAAGTAGGGCAACCAATTCACCTTCAGGAAAATCTAAAGAGATATTTTTTAGCGCATGGAATGCACCAAAGTGTTTTTCAATATTTTTAACTTGAATACTCATGTGTTTATTCCTTAGTGGCTAGGTTGATCTTGAGTGGGCTGATGTTGATTTGCTTGTTCTTGGCGGACTTCAAGCCACGTTTTCAAGATCAAAGTGAGAATCGCTAAAAATGCCAGTAACGATGACACAGCAAATGCAGCACTAAAGGTATATTCGTTATAAAGAATCTCGACGTGTAGTGGTAACGTATTGGTTTGACCACGGATATGGCCAGAAACCACAGATACCGCACCGAACTCACCCATTGCCCGGGCATTACACAAAATCACGCCGTAAATCAGACCCCATTTGATATTAGGTAAAGTAACTCTCCAGAAGGTTTGCCAGCCTGAAGCACCGAGTACAATCGCGGCTTCTTCTTCCTCGGTACCTTGTGCTTCCATCAACGGAATCAATTCACGTGCAACAAAAGGTACGGTAATAAAAATAGTGGCTAATACAATCGCAGGTACGGCATACAGGATTTTGATATCGTTATCCATTAACCAGCCACCCATCCAGCCTTGAGCACCAAAAATCAGTACCAGCATTAGACCTGCAATTACAGGAGAGACCGAGAACGGTATGTCTATAATCGTGGTGAGAATCGCTTTACCTCGGAACTGGAATTTGGCAACAGCCCATGCCGCTGCTACACCAAACACCACATTAATTGGAACTGCAATCGCTGCAGTGATTAAGGTGAGTTTGACTGCGGATAAGGTGTCCGAATCGGTCAGAGCATTGATATAGACTTCAATGCCTTGCTTGAATGCTTCAACAAAAACTAGAATCAGGGGTAACAGTAAGCAGCTTAAAAAGAAGATTAATGCCACAGCAATTAAGCTATAACGTACCCAGATCGGTTCACGGGTGGCGTCTCTGCTTTGCAGTTTGAGTGCCAAAGCATTGCTATTGGTATTTAAGCTCATTGCGCAACTCTCCCTGTACGGCGGCTTGCCCATGCTTGTACTAAATTAATTAAAAATAAGATGGCAAATGACAGAACAAGCATAACGACCGCAATCGTGGTTGCACCTGCATAATCATATTCTTCTAAACGAGAGATAATCATCAGTGGCGCAATTTCGGTTTTATAAGGCTGGTTACCGGCAATAAAAATCACCGAGCCATATTCTCCGACACCACGGGCAAAGGCCAAGGCAAAACCGGTAAGTACCGCTGGAAACAAGATCGGCAAAATGATTTTAGTAATCGTCTGCCAACGATTTGCACCCAGGGCAGAAGCCGCTTCTTCCAGCTCGGTTTCAATATCACTGAGTACAGGCTGTACGGTACGAACCACAAAAGGTAACCCGATAAAGATCAGTGCCAGTGTAATCCCGATTGGTGTATACGCTACTTCAATTCCAAGAGGAGAAAGATACTGTCCGATCCAGCCTGTTGGTGCATATAAAGAGGTAAGTGCGATACCTGCAACCGCCGTCGGTAATGCAAAAGGTAAATCGACTAAAGCATCGATAATACGTTTACCTGGAAAGCTATAGCGAACCAGACACCAAGCCAGTAACAAACCAAAAATAACATTCACTAATGCAGCAATCAGGGCTGCACTAAAACTAAGTTGCAAGGATTTTAAAATCCGTTCTGAGGTTAAGATTTCCCATAAGCCATCCCATCCAATCCCTAAAGATTTGATAAATACAGCAGATAAAGGAATAAGCACAATCAAAGACACGTAAGCGAGGGTAAAGCCTAATGAGAGACCAAACCCAGGCAGCACTCGGGAACGCTGCGACATGATATTTCCTCAAAGAGAAAGGTTTGCTAAAACCAGCAAATAAATAATGCGATGACTAAAAATATGGGGCGGAACTTAGGCAAACTTCAGATTAAAGTTTGCCTGACTCATTCGGGCAACGAACTGCGTCTTTTTTTCAGGTAACAGATAATTCAGGATTTCCGGAAAAGGGCCGAATCCTGAAGCAACATTGACATGACCCACAGCGCCTAAATTAATCGGTGTCAGTTTCCATGCCTGGGCCAGTTGTAATGCATCGACATATCCCAGCCAAGGATCATTTTCACTAATCAATAAGGTAGTAGGTACCTCAATATTGAGCTGCTGAAAATACTGTTGATAGTCTGTCAAGCTATGACGTGCAAAGCCGGCTTCACCAAAACGTGCTGGATTGGCAGGCGCAACCAGAAGCAGGTTTTTAACTTTGGTCCGGAGTTCTGGATGCTCAGCAAGTGCAGCTACGCTGGTCAAGCAGCCAAAGCTATGTGCCACGATTTGCACTGGCGCAGGCGCGGCTGCAACTGTTTTTACAAACTGGGCGATCCATTCACTTAATACGGGACGATCCCAATGTTTCTGTTCAACGCGAGAGCTAGACACGAGTTGCTGTTGTAACCAAGACTGCCAATGCTGCGCTTCGCTACCACCTACACCTGGAACAATTACCGTATGAATCATGTCCGCTCTCCCTATTTACCCGTCAAGTAAATTATTTGCCTGTGCTGTTCTGTTTGACGATTTGGTCAAACACACCGCCATTATCAAAGTGAGTTTTTTGCACTTTGGTCCAGCCACCAAATTCCTGATCAATTGTCACTAGTTTCAACGGCTTAAACACATTGCTATATTTCTTTAATACCGCTGCATTACGTGGGCGGTAGAAGTTACGTGCAGCAATCTCTTGTCCTGCCGGTGAATACAGGTAGTTCAAGTAACCACGAGCGATTTGTAGATTGCCTTTTTTCTCGGCATTCTTTTCAACCACAGCAACTGGCGGTTCTGCAAGAATAGAAAGAGAAGGTGTGACAATTTCGAATTTGCCTGGTTGCTCACGTACGGCTAGGTAGGCCTCATTTTCCCAAGCCAGCAATACGTCACCGATACCGCGTTCAGCAAAGGTTGTAGTTGCGCCACGTGCACCTGAATCAAGTACTTTGGTTTGTTTATAAATTTGACGAACAAATTCTTGAGCTTTGGCGTCGTTACCGCCTTTCTGGTGTTTTGCCCATGCCCAGGCACCTAAGTAGTTCCAGCGCGCACCACCAGAGGTTTTCGGGTTTGGTGTAATGATTTCTACACCTGGTTTAACCAAGTCACCCCAATCTTTGATTTGTTTTGGATTTCCTTTACGAACCAGGAAAACAATGGTTGATGTGTATGGCGTAGAGTTATTCGGTAATTTCTTTTGCCAGTCTGCTGGGAGTAACTTTGCATTTTGAGCAATCTCATCGATATCTGCTGCTAGTGCAAGTGTAACTACATCTGCATTTAAGCCATCAATCACGGAACGGGCCTGTTTACCTGAGCCGCCATGTGACTGTTTAAAATCGATATCCTGACCGGTACGCTGTTTCCAGAAGGTACCGAACTGTTTGTTAAAATCTGTATAGAGTTCACGAGTTGGGTCATAAGAGACATTTAAGAACTCTTGTGCCGCAAATGAAGAAACTGAGAGTAATGCAGCAATGACGCCGACTTTAACTTGAGAAAAACGCATGACAAACCCCTTAAAACTAAATCACTGTTTGGAATATGTACGCAGCATAACGCCAGTTTTTTTGCAAAAAAAATAATTAAAATCGAATTTGTTATGAAAAATATAGAAATATATAAAACAGATAAGCTTTGCTGAATTATTGATATATAACACATTTTTAATTCACTCTTTTACTTGTTATAATTGTTTAAAATCAAATGTTTATTTGTCTTTGGTCGTGCGGTCTTGTTGAGTGAGTAGGTGCTTAGATCATGCAGTGTTATAAAAATGGACAGTTAATTGATGCCATTCCTTTATTAGACCGTGCTTTTCATTATGGTGATGGTTGCTTTACCACAGCACGTATTTTTCACGGAAATTTTGAGCTAAAAGAGTTGCACTTTGCACGTTTAAAACTGGCCTGTAATAGCCTAAGCCTCGATGCCGATTTATCCTTGATTGAAAAGTCACTTGTACATTTACAGCAGCAATATGCCATGCTCAATGGTACTTTAAAAGTGGTGATTAGCCGCGGTGAGGGAGATCGTGGCTATAGTCTACCGCTACATGCAGCCGATATTTATGTCTGGTATTACCCGAGAGTGACGCAGGTTTTTCAACCTGAATGGATTGAAAGTGGCCTGTTAAATCATGCCTTGGGGCTGAATATGCCACATCTGGTTGGACTGAAAACATTGAACAGATTAGAGCAGGTCTTACTCAAGCAAGAGGCAGATCAGCATGGCTGGCTGGAAGCATTGGTCAGTGATGTGCAGGGGGCTATTGTTGAAGGGGTGAGCAGTAATTGTTTTATTCGTATAAATGATCGGTGGATTACGCCTGAACTTCGCTATAATGGCGTCCACGGTGTGATGCGGGCCAAAATTCTATCGAGAATGCAGCAATATCAGGTTAAATGTGAGCAGCGTTGTATTGAGATGAACGAAATTGGCCGTATTCAGAGTTTATTCTTCTGCAATGCATTGCACCCAATGAAAGCGGTGATTCGATTTCATGACCGTTGTTTAGAGCAACAACCTTATCTTGATTTATTTGAAACGTTAAAACTTAGCCAGATTGATTAATATGCCAAAGCCGCCTAGTTCCAGCAAAAGTAAGAAAAAGCCAAAAGCGAAACCGAAATCCAGTTTTTCTTTTTTTAAAGCCTTTTTGATCGCCATTGTGGTTTTTGTTTTGGTGATCTTTGGTATTGTATGGTCAAGCCTATTCAAAGCTTATCCGGTAGAAGGCAAGAAACAACTTCTGGTCATTTCTTCTGGCGATACTTATTCACGTTTTATTGATCGTTTAGCCAAAGAAAATAATGTGAACTTTCCGATAGTTTTAAAGCTCTATCAGAAGTTTATGATTCATGACACCATGAAAGCAGGTGTTTATGAAATTACGCAAGGCATGACGGTCCGTCAGGTCATGGATATGCTTTCAGATGCAGATAATGCGCAGATGAACCGTATTCTGGTGATTGAGGGAACGACCTTTTCTCAGTTGATTCAGAATTTAAGAAAAGATTCGAATGTCACCAATACCTTGCTTGACCTTCCTCAATCTGAACTGTTAAAGCAATTAGACATTCCATATACGCATCCAGAAGGTCTATTTGCACCAGATACTTATTTCTTTGCCAAAGGTGAAACGGACAAGAAAATCTTAACTGATTTATATCGCCGTCAAATGAAATCATTAGATGAAGTCTGGGCCAAGAAAGCACCGAACTTACCGTACAAAGATAAGTATGAAGCTTTAATCATGGCTTCAATTATTGAGAAAGAAACCAGTCTGGATAGTGAGCTACAGCAGGTTTCAGGTGTGTTCGTCCGTCGTCTGAAAATAGGCATGCGCTTACAAACCGATCCAACCGTGATTTATGGCATGGGCGACAACTATAAAGGCAATATCACGCGTAATGACTTACGTACGCCAACGGCCTATAACACTTACACCATTAATGGATTACCGCCAACACCTATTGCTTTGCCAAGTAAGAAAGCGATTGAAGCAGCGATGCATCCAGACGATGCCAAAAATATCTATTTTGTTGCTACAGGCAATGGTGGACATAAATTTACCGCGTCTTTAGAAGACCATAATCGTGCAGTGCAAGAATATTTAACTGTACTACGTTCAAAGAAAAAGCAGGGCGAATAATGTTTATTAGTTTTGAAGGGACGGAAGGCGTAGGGAAGACTACGCTGATTCGTAAAATTCATCAGTACTTTGAACAGCAAGGTAAAGAAGTGGTGTTGACCCGTGAACCGGGCGGTACCCCATTGGCTGAGCAGATTCGTTCATTATTATTAGCAGTAAATCATGAAGAGCAAATGAGTCATGATACTGAGCTGTTATTGATTTATGCAGCACGTGCACAGCATTTACAGCAAGTGGTTTTACCTGCATTAGAGGCAGGTAAAATTGTGCTGAGTGATCGTTTTACCGATGCCAGCTTTGCTTATCAATGTTCTGGACGTGGTTTAAGTCAGGAAAAGCTGCAACTGTTAAATCAAACTTTTGTGGCGAAAATGCCGAATATTACTTTTTGGTTAGATGCGCCGATTGAGTTGGGCATGACCCGTGCGCGAGAGCGCGGGGCATTGGATCGTTTTGAGCAAGAGAAATTAAGTTTCTTTGCTAAAGTTCGTGCGGGTTATGAGACCTTGTGGCAAGCAGAGCCTGAGCGGATCAAACGTTTGGATGCAACACAAAATGCGGGTGTTGTGTTTGAAGAAGCGCTGCAATATTTGAAATAGGCTTTAAACAATAGCTAATCTGAAAATAGTCTGATTTTTAGTATTTGAATCCAAGTTGTTATTTACTATCGAGATCGGCGGCATGGATGCCGCCAGTTGGACAGGGGTACCAAGGATGTACCCTCTGTCCAACAAGGGATTTTGATTACTTTGATCCTTCAAAGTAATGTATTGCCTATACAAACGAGATCTAATGATTCTGTTTATATGAGGCCATGCCAATCAAAAAATAATAGCTAAAATAAATTGAGTGTTATTCATTCACCAACGGCTGTTCCACTTTGAAATTTGGCGGTGTGAGCACCGTCTTACGAATCTCATTGGAGAGTTCAGGATAATCTAGTGTATAGTGCAAACCACGTGATTCCTTACGTTCCATTGCACAACGTACAATCATCTCAGAAACCAGAACCAAATTACGTAACTCAATCAAGTTCTTACTGACACGATAATCCTGATAATACTCGGTGATTTCATGCTTGAGCATTTCAATACGGTGTAAGGCACGTTGTAAGCGTTTAGTGGTACGGACAATACCCACATAGTTCCACATGGTGGAACGTAGCTCATCCCAGTTTTGCAGGATCACCACATCTTCATCGGCATCGGTAACTTGCGTTTCATCCCAAGTTGGGACATCTGGAAATTGAAACTCAGCATCAAACTTCTGTTCAATATCTTCTGCTGCACTCATGCCATAAACGAAACATTCAAGGAGTGAGTTACTGGCCATACGGTTGGCGCCGTGTAGACCTGTATAAGAGGTTTCACCAATCGCATATAAACCATCGAGATCAGTCTGACTATGTTCATCGACCACTACACCACCACAGGTATAGTGTGCTGCTGGAACTACAGGAATCATATCTTTGGTGATATCAATGCCGAGTTCAAGCAGACGGGCATACAGTGTCGGAAAATGTTCAATAATAAACTCTGGCGATTTATGGGTGATGTCTAACCAGACATGACGAATCCCGAGACGCTTGATTTCATGGTCGATGGTACGTGCCACAATATCACGCGGTGCAAGTTCTGCGCGTTCATCAAAACGCAGCATAAAACGTTCCCCATCGGGGAGGCGCAAATAAGCACCTTCACCGCGCATCGCTTCAGTAATTAAGAACGAGCGTGCTTTCGGGTGATATAAACAGGTCGGATGGAACTGGTTAAATTCCATATTGGCGACACGACAACCGGCACGATAGGCCATGGCAATACCATCACCAGTCGCAATATCAGGATTTGAGGTGTAGAGATAGGCTTTCATTGCACCGCCACAGGCAAGTGCAGTAAATGGAGCCAGGAAGGTATGCACCTGTTCGTGAGTCTCATCTAAAGCATAGAGGCCGATCGCACGATTAGCTTGGTTTTGATGCCCAAGCTTGTGTAGGGTAATCAGATCAATCGCAATATAATTTTCAAAAATTGTAATATTTTTTCGTTCTTTAGCGCGTTCAACCAGCGTGGTTGAAATGGCTTTGCCGGTTGCATCGGCAGAGTGAATGATACGACGTTGTGAGTGACCACCTTCACGGGTGAGATGCAGTTGCTCGTCTTCATCTAGCGTAAATTGCACGCCTTGCTTGAGCAGGAAATCAACGGATGGTTTGCCACCTTCGACAGTATGTTTGACGGCATCTAATTCACAAAGATGGCCGCCTGCAATCATGGTGTCATTAATATGTTGTTGAATCGAATCTGTTTCGTCTAAGACTGCCGCAACACCGCCTTGTGCATAGAAGGTACTGGCTTCTGTCAGCGCCGCCTTTGCCAGAATTGCAATGTTATAATGACTTGGTAAAGAGAGTGCGAGGCTCAAACCTGCACCGCCACTGCCCACAATAATCACATCAAAATGGTGAATTGTTTTTAAATCAGGCATGTCAATCTGCTTCAGTTTTAAACGTTCGCTAATGACACCGCTTTTTTGTCAAAAAGGCAAGGGCCAATCTGCCTGAAATTGAGTGAATTTTTAGCGAATGCGATTTATTTATTGATTAATTTGGCCTCATCTGTATGAATGAGAAAACGATTAACTTTCAGTACATGGTTTTAATTTAGCCTTAAGCTGTCCAAGCTAAAACCTTAATTGAAAGGTGAACATCTGGAAAAGGCTCCATAATTTATTCACATTTCATTGTTCTATTTGGTTGTATGCATTGAAAATATAAACATTTTTTTACGAAAAGAATGCTAGGGTTATGCTACAAACATAGATCATAACTTTTATTTTAATCAACAGTATGTAGGTTCTTGCTTCATGAAAAGTCGCTATTTACAACAAGGAATGTATGCTGCGGTATTTACGGTAGCAGCTGCTCAAGTCAATGCTGCATCGCCAGTAGATTTTTCAAATCTCGTTGAGCAGGTCAGTCCTGCTGTGGTGAGTGTCAATGTGGTCAAGAAAATGACTCAGGAAGAGTTATTACAACAACAGGTTCCGGAAATTTTGCGTCGTTTTTTTGGTAATCAGGTGATTATCCCGCAACAACAGGGACCACAGGAAAAGACCGGCTACGGCAGTGCTTTTTTTATTGGCAAGGACGGGTACTTGTTAACCAATCGTCATGTGGTTGAAAATGCTTCCCGCATCAGTATCATCCTGAATGACCGCCGTGAAATTGACGCAACACTTGTTGGTAGCGATGAACGTACGGATATTGCATTACTTAAAGTCAATGGAAGCAATTTCCCGGAATTAAAAATTGGTAATGTTAACCAGCTTCGTGTTGGTGAACCTGTACTTGCGATTGGTTCGCCATTTGGCTTTGATTATTCTGCATCAGCGGGGATTGTCAGTGCCAAATCACGTAATATGAGTGGTGAAACTTCAGTACCGTTTATCCAAACAGACGCCGCATTGAATCCAGGTAACTCAGGTGGTCCATTGTTTAACCAGCGTGGTGAAGTGGTGGGGGTTAACTCGCGGATCTTCAGCGGTACCGGCGGTTATATGGGATTGTCTTTTTCGATTCCAATCGATGTTGCAATGGATGTAGTACAACAGTTAAAGACTACAGGTAAAGTAACACGTTCATATCTTGGTATCATGCTACAAGACATTGATCGGAACTTGGCCGAAGCTTATAAATTACCGAAACCAGAAGGTTCTTTGATCACGCAGGTTGCACCGAAATCACCTGCTGAAAAAGCAGGATTAAAATCAGGCGATGTGATTTTAAAAGCCAATGGTGTGCCAATTTCACGTACAGGCGATTTACTTTATTCATTGAATCGCATTGCGCCAAATCAAACCGTTCAGTTAGAAATTTTACGTGATGATAAAACACGCACCATTTCTGCAACACTGGGGACGGCACCAGACGATACGGCTGCGGATGCTGAGAAAAATAATCCAACCAGCGGTTTAGGTATGAGTATTCGAGACCTGACTGCGGCTGAGCAAGCGCGTTTGGATATCCGTAGTGGTATTCTGATTCAGGATGTGAAACGTGGCGGCCTTGCATCATTATCAAATCTGGTCGCAGGGGATGTGATTGTTCAGGTTAATGGTATAGCGATTACCAACAGTCAGATGTTCGCTAAAACGGTGGGTGCCTTGCCGAAGAATAGTGTTGCCCGTGTGACCATTATCCGTCAGGGACAACGTGCAATTCTAGGTTTACGTCTACCTTAAACCTGTTATGGTTGCTCAAAACCACTCTGAAAAGGGTGGTTTTTATTTTGTAATACACTGCAGTTTAGACTAGTGTATCTAGCTGAGTTTTGATTGATGAAAGAAGCCAGATAAATGAGTACGATTTTTGATTTGGAATTACAAGTTCAACCTGAGCATATCGATGTATTGGGCCATGTCAATAACGTGATGTATATCCAATGGATGCAGGATGTCGCTGCAGCACATATCGAAACATTAGGATTGGGACTTGCTCAATATCTGGAACTTAAACATGCAATGGTCGCGGTTGAACATCATGTGCAGTATCGCAAAGCCGCTCTGGAAGGTGAACACATCATCTTGCGTACATGGCTGGATGATATAAATGCCTTATATTCTTTCCGTCAGTATGCATTTTATCGTCCGAAAGACCAAAGTGTTCTGTTTATGGGAAATACCAAATGGGCCTGTATTGAAATTGAAACAGGACGCCCAAAACGGATGTCACCGAGTTTTACTCAGGCTTACCAACCGATTTCACCAGATTTAAATCCAATGGACTTTTCAATTTCATATACGCAGTCTGAATAAATTCAGAAATCAGCAGCAAATGAATGATCCGAGGGCGGCATTTTACGATCAATTCATCAAACTAAGTTTAAAAATAGTGAATCAATTAACCTAAACTCGGATTAAACACTTAAAAAAACGTTTAATAACGTTGGCTTATGCGAAAAATTCAATAGATTAAGCTAATTGTGTAATTTTTGTATATTGGTTATTTTGTAGCCTCTTAAATTGTGTTTTGGGGAACATGATGAATGACAACGTGGGGGTTGTTGTTTTTTATTTGCTGTGCTTGTTTGCAGGCATTGTCTTTGTGATCGGAAGTGTTGTTTTTGATATGACACTCCTGTTTGTGGGGTTAGGTCTGATTGCTTGCGCTTTTTTAATTAAATCCGAGTTTAATTTAACCGTAATGTTCTGGCATAAAATTGAATAATTAAAAAAAGATGATGAAAAAGCCGTACTAATCAAGTACGGCTTTTTTATTGGAGAAAATTTATCGCGATAGCTCAGCCATTCATTTTTGCCTTGAAGGCTGACATTGAAACCGAAATTTACGCGATTGAGCATTTTTGATAGCTCTCACCGTGAATGTTTAATATCAAAAGGTGTGTAAAACCGAGCTAAAAAGCTGGTCGGATTAATTGATGCTTTTATCGGCGGTTATTTCACTGTTTTGAGTAAAATCTGTGATAATGGTCACAATGTTTTTAAAAATCATGAAGTATGGATATTTTAAAATTCGTAAAAAGCTTTAATACCGTGGGATGCTATTTAACCCTTGCCAGCATTTTGCTCGCGATTCTGATTTTTTATTTCTATTATGTAAACCCAAATTAATTTTAAAAATTAAATGGTTAAATAGGCTTTAAGTATTCTAGAAGGGGGCTCATCCTGCTACTTTTAAGTGGTTTAGTTTGTTCATTATCAGCATTTGGAAGCATAAACCAAACATCAGGCGGAGAAGAAAATTCTTCCCAGGCTCGATATGCGCTTGTTGAATATATATTGTGAAGTATCCTGTTGCTGTTTCGGATCATGCTCAACTCGTCATACAAGCTCTGCATTATCAAAATAAGGATGGAATGGCACGGCACCAAGACAGGTCATCCATTCTTAGCCTTATACAACTCACAAACTCTGCAGCATTTTTTAAAGCGATTGTCAGGTTCTGGTGGGGGAAATTAATTTCTCGCTTAAATATTGCTTTCAGCATCACGATGTAGTCTCGGTCACATATACTTTTAACACTATATTTTTAACATTGTTGTGCTTATACTGTGCCGAACTTTTTAAACATTATTTTTCGCAGCAATAGGCAATTATTTAATTGATTAGATTGCTGTGTACATATTCTTAAGGTAACCCATGGCGCAAGCTAAAAAATCCGTAGATATCAAAAATATACGCAATTTCTCGATCATTGCACACATTGACCATGGCAAGTCGACGCTGGCTGACCGTTTCATTCAAATGTGCGGGGGTTTACAAGATCGTGAGATGCAAGCTCAAGTATTAGACTCTATGGAGCTTGAGCGTGAGCGTGGGATTACAATTAAAGCCGCTTCGGTGACGTTGTATTACACCCATCCGAATGGTCAGGAATATCAATTAAACTTCATTGATACCCCAGGGCACGTTGACTTCTCTTATGAAGTGTCACGTTCTTTGGCTGCGTGTGAAGGCGCCTTGCTGGTTGTCGATGCTGCACAAGGGGTTGAGGCACAGTCGGTTGCTAACTGCTATACCGCAATTGAGCAGGGTCTGGAAGTTCTGCCAATTTTGAACAAGATTGACTTGCCTCAGGCCGAGCCTGAACGTGTCATTCACGAAATTGAAGAAATTATCGGGATTGAAGCGACTGATGCACCCACCTGTTCTGCAAAAACCGGTCTAGGTGTGGAAGGTGTGCTAGAGCGTCTGGTTGATGTTATTCCAGCACCTGAAGGCGACCGTGATGCTCCCTTACAGGCCTTAATTATTGACTCATGGTTTGACAACTATTTAGGGGTTGTTTCCCTGGTCCGTATCAAGCAAGGTCGTATCCGTAAGGGCGACAAGATGCTGGTTAAATCGACAGGTCAAACTCATCCGGTCACTTCAGTGGGCGTGTTCAATCCGAAACATACTGAAACCGACATCCTCGAAGCAGGTGAAGTTGGCTTCGTGATTGCGGGTATTAAAGATATTTTTGGTGCGCCAGTCGGTGATACCATCACACTTTCATCTACGCCTGAAGTGGAAACTTTGCCTGGTTTTAAAAAGGTAAAACCACAGGTATATGCCGGACTTTTCCCGATTGATTCAAGTGACTTTGAACCGTTCCGTGAAGCGCTACAAAAACTACAGATCAACGATTCAGCTTTATTCTTTGAACCGGAAAGTTCAGATGCATTAGGCTTTGGTTTCCGTTGTGGCTTCTTGGGCATGCTCCACATGGAGATCGTACAAGAGCGTTTAGAGCGTGAATACGATCTGGATCTGATCAGTTCTGCGCCAACGGTCATTTACGAAGCTTTGACCAAGAAAGGCGATATCATTTATATCGACAGTCCATCAAAAATGCCGGATGGTTCTACAGTTGAAGATTTGCGTGAACCGATTGCCGAATGTCATATCCTTGTGCCACAAGAATATTTAGGTAACGTCATGACGCTGTGTATCGAACGTCGTGGTGTTCAAAAAGACATGAAATTCCTGGGGAATCAGGTTTCCATTACTTTTGAAATTCCAATGGCTGAAGTGGTCATGGATTTCTTTGACAAATTAAAATCATGTTCACGTGGTTTTGCATCACTCGACTATAACTTTGTTCGTTTCGAAAGTTCAGCTTTGGTTAAGGTAGATGTATTAATTAATAGCGAGAAGGTCGATGCCTTGGCGATGATTTGCCACCGTCAGGATGCACGTCATCGTGGTATTGCATTGGTAGAGAAGATGAAAGATCTGATTCCTCGCCAAATGTATGATGTTGCGATTCAGGCTGCGATTGGAGCTCAGATCATTGCCCGTTCTACTGTGAAAGCGATGCGTAAAAACGTACTGGCCAAATGTTATGGTGGTGACGTTTCACGTAAGAAGAAACTTCTTGCGAAGCAGAAAGAAGGTAAGAAACGTATGAAGCAAGTGGGAAGTGTTGAAATTCCACAAGAAGCGTTCTTGGCTGTATTGAAAGTCGATAGATAAAGAAATGAGGCTGGGGAAACCTCTGGTTTTACCCAGCTGCAAAACGAGCAGTGAGACTGCAAGAGAGGGTTTGTGGATTTTGATTTTAATTTGATTCTGGTACCAGCGACACTGATTTTCTTTCTGGTGTGGTTGCTTGATAAATTTGTATTTAAACAACGTGCAAATAAAGGGCGGAATCAGGAAAACTTTCTTATCACTTGGGCATATGACTTCTGGCCAGTATTGGCAGTGGTGCTGATCCTACGCTCTTTCTTATATGAACCGTTTAATATTCCTTCTGACTCGATGGTACCGACCTTGGAGACAGGTGATTTTATTCTGGTCAATAAATTTGATTATGGTTTACGTCTACCTGTGGTCAATACCAAAGTGGTTAATGTTGGCGAACCGAAACGTGGCGAAGTAATTGTGTTCCGTTATCCGCCACAACCTACGATTAGCTACATTAAGCGTGTAGTGGGTTTGCCAGGTGACCATATCCAGTTTAAAGCGGGTGAGTTGACGATTAATGGTCAGCAAATTGCAAAAGTTGCCACACAATTTTCACGTGTGAAAGACCAGCAAGATACACCAACTGCTTTGTATTTTAAAGAAACCTTAGGTGAGCATCAGCATCTGATCCGCTATCTGGAAGGGCGTAATCCATTGATTGAACAGTTCCAGTTTGCGCAGTTAAAAGGTGCTGAAGCCTTGGTGCCATTTGTTGCTAAAGCCAATGATGTCTTTATCAAAAGCAATGGACAAGATTGGGAAGTCACCGTACCTGAAGGTCAATATTTCGCAATGGGCGATAACCGGGACCAAAGTGCGGACAGTCGTTTTTGGGGCTTTGTACCTGAAACGAATTTAACGGGTCGAGCTTTTTATATATGGATGCATAAAGAGCCAGGCTTTAATCTTCCAAGTTTCAACCGAAATGGTAAGATTGATTGATAAAAACATAAAGGAAATATAAAGATGCGTAAATCTCAACTTGGGACTTCGTATATTGCAATTTTATTTGGGGTGGTTTTATTTGCAGTTGCTGTAAAAGCAGCAATTGCAATTTGGCCAGCATACTGGGATGACAAGCTGATTAATAATCAGATTGAAAGCTTATTAAAAGATAGCCCAGCAAACATTACACCAAGTAAGTTTGCCTCCCAGATGGATCAACGTTTTGATATGAACGGGATCCGTGATCTACATTTTAAAGATATTGCACAAGTGACTTATAAAGATGATCTTGTCGTAGTAAAGAAGTATGAAATCCGTAAGCCTTTCATGCTAAATATTAGTCTAGTTATGACCTTTGAGAAGACTTTTGACCAAAAATCTGCAAAACAAGCTCAATGATACTCGGTTGCAAGGACGAATTGGTCACCAGTTTAAACAGATTGATTTGTTAAAACTGGCCTTAACCCATCGTTCTGTCAGCCATAAACACAATTATGAACGCCTAGAATTTCTAGGCGATTCGTTATTGGGAATGATCGTTGCAAATTATTTGTACAATGCCTATCCGCTGGAAAATGAAGGCCGCTTAACGCGAATGCGTGCGACGCTGGTTCGACAGGAAGCCTTAGGAAAAATTGCAAATGATTTACAACTGAGTCGGTCATTAATTTTAAGCACTGGCGAGCTAAAATCAGGTGGTCATCACCGTGAATCGATTTTGGCGGATACAGTAGAGGCAATTATCGGTGCTATTTATTTAGACTGTAATGATCTCAACCTGCTGGAACGCATTGTGTTAAAATGGTATGAACCATATCTTGATCATATCGAACCGACAGATCAACTGAAAGACCCGAAATCACGTTTGCAAGAGTATTTACAAGCACGTAAAAAACCTCTCCCAGTTTACGAGGTTGTAGATATTCAGGGCGATGCACCGAATCAGCATTTCAAAGTGGAATGTTTAGTCGATGGATTGCCAAAAATTCAAGGCGAGGGCTCAAGTCGTCGTTTTGCCGAACAAACGGCAGCGGCAGAGATTTTAAAATTATTGGAGCAATAACCTGATGTCCCATTCAGAAGAAAATAAGCCAGAAGCAGCAGCTGAGCAGCAAGACGGCAATAACTTGATTGATCAATTTTTTAGTTCTCAAGGAACCACGATTCCTTCAGATTTTAAAAGCGGTTTTGTTGCGATCGTTGGTCGTCCAAACGTCGGTAAGTCGACCTTAATGAACCATTTATTGGGTCAAAAACTGTCAATTACTTCACGTAAGCCACAAACCACACGTCATAAGATTGTTGGTATTGATTCTCGTGAAAAATCACAGGCGGTATTTGTGGATACGCCAGGGATGCACAAGAAAGAAGTCCGTGCCATTAATAAGATGATGAACCGTGCTGCACACTCGGCTTTGCGTGATGTAAACCTGGTTTTATTTGTGGTGGATGCACAAAAGTGGACTCAAAACGATGAACTGGTTTTGGAAAAGCTGAAAAATGCAGATATGCCTGTGATCCTCGTGATCAATAAGCTTGATACCTTCGAGAATAAAAACGAAGCATTGCCATTGATTCGTGAACGTGCCAAGTTAATGAACTTTGCCGAAATTGTTCCGGTATCTGCATTACGTGGTGCGAATCTTGAGCATCTGCGTGATACCATTGAAAAGTATTTACCTTATCAGCCACCGTTGTATTCACTGGACCAGATTACCGATCGTTCGGAACGCTTCCTTGCGAGTGAAATTATTCGCGAGAAAATCATGCGCCAGTTGGGTGAAGAGCTGCCATACGATTTGACTGTACAGATTGAATCTTTTAAAACAGAAGAAGCGACTGTCAATGAAAAAACCGGTCGTTTAAAACCACCTTGTACTTATATTGATGCAACCATCTTTGTTGAACGCCAAGGACAAAAAGCCATTGTAATTGGTGATAAAGGCGCGAAGCTGAAAAGTATCGGTATGGATGCACGTGCAGACATGGAAAAAATGTTTGAACAAAAAATCATGCTCACGCTTTGGGTGAAAGTCAAAGGCGGCTGGTCTGATGATGAGCGTGCTTTAAAGAGCTTGGGCTATAGCGATATTTAAGCAATGGAAACAGGTATGAAAATAACAATTCGTGTATTCGCAATCGTGACATGTATTTTCATGTTGCAGGGCTGTATTCATAAACTTGTGACTGTACCTGTTAAAGTGGCTTATAAGACAACCAAAGGGGTGGTCAAAGGCACGGCTGCTGTGGTCGGTGCGGTTATTCCTGATGGCGATGATGAAGAAAAGGATGACAAGAACAAGGACTAATCTCGTTCCATGATGCGTAATGAAGTCCTGCATGGCTATTTGATTCATCATCGTAAATATCGTGAAAAAAGCCATATTGTGCATTTATTTACACAAGAATATGGTCGGGTGGATGGAATCTTAAGACAGATTCCTCCACCGCAGTATCAACCTATTTGCTTGCAAGCGACAGGCAAATCCGAGCTTAAAAACTTCACTAAACTGGAAATTCTGAACCAGCCTGTTTTCTTTCATGGCGATGCTTTTTTTGCTGGGTTCTATCTCAATGAAATTGTGTTGCGCCTTTGTCCTCTGGAAGAAGCAATGCCTCAGACATTTGAGCAATATCAGTTGACCTTGTTGCAATTGCAGCAACTCGCCTCACATGAGCAAGCGTCCTTATTCTTGCGCCAAATCCTGCGTCAATTCGAGCATGTCTTATTGCAAGAGCTGGGCTATGCCATCGATTTTTCAGTGGATGCCAATCAGCAGCAAATTCTGCCACTTCGGCATTACCAGTTTCAGTTGAATGATGGCTTTTTGCCGGTTGCACAAGCGTCACGTTCAACACTTTCAGGTACGTTGATTGCGTCTATGCAAAACTATGAAGATGGTCAGGATTTTTCTCACGAACAATTGCAATTATTGGGTAAACTATACCGTCAAATGATTAGCTCATTGCTGGGTGACCGGCCACTTAAAAGCCGTCAACTCTGGATTCAAAGTACACAAACTTGATATTCCTGATGTATTGAAAATCATTATTCAGGGCTCAACCGATAGGATATTTTTTATGGCTGCAATCTTGGGTGTAAACATTGATCATGTTGCAACATTAAGACAGGCACGTGGTACAACTTACCCTGATCCAGTTCAGGCTGCTTTGGTTTGTGAGCAAGCGGGTGCAGAGGGGATTACCTTACATTTACGTGAAGATCGTCGCCATATTCAGGATGATGATGTGCGTCGTATGCGTCCCTTGTTGAAAACGCGAATGAATCTTGAGTTGGCAGTGACAGACGAAATGGTTGCATTTGCCAAGGAGATTCAGCCTCAACATGTTTGCTTTGTCCCTGAACGTCGTCAAGAAGTCACCACCGAAGGTGGTCTGGATGTTGTAGGGCACTTTGAAAAAGTGAAGGCAGCAACAGAAGCACTGACCGCAATTGGTAGTGATGTGTCGTTATTTATCGATGCAGATCTGGCACAGATAGATGCGGCTGTCGCATGTGGTGCGCCGACGATTGAAATTCATACCGGCGCTTATGCAGATGCAGAAACCGATGAACAGCAACAAGCCGAATTGGCGCGTATTATCAAAGGTGCAGAGTACGCAGTTGCCAAAGGTTTGGTGGTCAATGCAGGTCATGGTTTAAATCTGGACAATGTTGCGGCGATTGCCGCGATCCCGCAAATTCATGAGCTGAATATTGGGCATTCGATTATTGCAGATAGCGTATTCGTTGGACTGGCTCAAGCGGTAAAAGATATGAAAGCAGCAATTCAGGCTGCTGCGAGATAAATTGATGAGTAGTGTAAATTATGATGAGCTGATGCAACCCGTCATTGCATTCTTGGGTTGTACAACGCCTCAGGCATGGCTAGATGAAGCGGTGAATAACCTTGATATCTTGATGCAAGACCATGCCAACTGTGAGAAGAAAGCAGCAAGTACAGCCATGAACCTGATGTTCCGCTATAGCTTCTTTACCGATTTGCAAGTGAAATTGGCACAATTGGTGCGTGAAGAGATGCTACATTATGAGCAGGTGCTGGAATTCATGAACAAGCGCGGCCAAGAATGGAAGGGCTTGAGTGCAGGGCGTTATGCAGGCGGGTTGCGTAAAGAAATCCGTACTTATGAGCCTGAAGCATTGATTGATGTCATGATTATTGGTGCTTTTGTAGAAGCCCGTTCATGTGAGCGTTTCTATGCGCTGGCACCGATTGTTGATGATGAGCTGGGGCGTTACTACCGTTATTTGCTTAAATCGGAATCTCGCCATTTTGAGGACTATTTAGCGTTGGCTTTAGATGTTGCAAAATCAGCGAAACTCAAAGACCCGGAAGAAGATATTCAGCAACGCATTGAATATATCCGTGAAGTGGAAAAAAATCTGATTTTAACTCCGGATGATACCTTCCGTTTTCATAGTGGTGTACCCGCAAAGGTTGCAGCTTAGTCTGAATCTGAAAGAAAAAACCTCTGCTGATCAGAGGTTTTTTTATGGGAATTTTATTTTATCGTGTCATAAAAAAGCCCTAATCAATGATCAGGGCTTTTTAGAATCTTGGCTCTCCCACCTGGGCTCGAACCAGGGACCTGCGGATTAACAGTCCGTCGCTCTACCGACTGAGCTATGGGAGAATAGTAGATTGGCTCTCCAACCTGGGCTCGAACCAGGGACCTGCGGATTAACAGTCCGTCGCTCTACCGACTGAGCTATTGGAGAATCTGATGCGCATTTTAGGCATGAAAAGCAGATGCGTCAACAACAATAGTAAATAAAATTAATCGTTTGCTTGATTAATAATCTTTTCAGCGTAAACCGAGCAAAAAATGTGGGAAAAAGATGTTATTTACTTAAAAATTAATCAGTTAATGTGCTGTTCCTTGAACTTTGCCAACGCATCAATTCGATATTGAATCAGCATTTCTCCAATTTCAGGGCCGCTGACATGTTCGGGCAAATCCTGCGCACGTATATTTCTGACGATTTGCATTGCATCTAGCATATATTGGGCTTGCGGATAAGGACGTTGCTCTAAACCTAAACGACCTTTGGCATCACATTCACAGGCCTGTACAAAAGCTTCCACTTTCTCTGGCCGGCGTAGCACATCCAAACGTTGTAACAAGCGCCATAAGGTACCTGGTTTCAGATTCTTTACCTGATGACATTTTAAATGCTCTTTACATACGATCAGTGCCAGATTCTTAAGCGCAGTCGGTACTTTCAAGCGGTCACAGATCTGGGTAACGGGCGGAATGCCACGCTCTTCATGCATAATATGCCGTGGTAACTCGTCTACAGGGGTGAGTGCTTTCCCCAAGTCATGGACCAGCACCGCAAAACGCACTTCAAGCGCATAATTCGCTAGACAGGCCTGTTTTAGTGCCATCAGGGTGTGAATGCCGCAATCAATTTCAGGATGATATTCTGGACGTTGAGGAACGCCGAATAATGCATTGATTTCCGGGAATAAGACTTCCAAGGCGTCACAGTCTTTTAAGATCTGGAAATACACATCTGCATGATCTTCCATTAAGGCACGAGAGGTTTCTTTCCAGACGCGTTCGGGCGTTAATGCACTTAATTCACCTGACTGGGCAATCTTTCGCATCAATTGCAGGGTTTCTTCAGCAACCTTAAAGCCATAAGTGGCATAACGTGCGGCAAAACGGGCTACGCGGAGTACACGCAACGGATCTTCGGTAAATGCATCTGAAACATGACGTAGAATTTTGTGTTGCAAGTCCTGCTGACCACCATAGGGATCATAGACTGTGCCAGTTTCATCCATTGCCATTGCATTAATGGTCAGATCACGACGAATCAGATCGTCTTCTAATTTTACACTGGTATCAGTGAAAAACTGGAAGCCATGATAACCCACACCAGATTTGCGTTCAGTACGTGCCAGTGCATATTCTTCTTTTGTTTTTGGATGTAGGAATACAGGAAAATCTTTACCGACAGGTTGATAACCTTCGGCCAATAATTGTTCGGGTGTTGCTCCAACCACCACATAATCTTTTTCGTGATAGGGATGGCCGAGTAAATGATCCCGGACTGCACCGCCTACTAAATAAACTTGCATGAAAAAACCTCGATTCTTCACACAATCATGCTACAGAATAGAGGTTTTCTCAAGCGCTAAGCGAAGCTTTTCCAGAAAAGCTTCGCTTAGGTGAACTTAGTTCTGGCTTTGTTGAATTTCAGCAACTGTTAATGCTGTCATATTGACCAGACGGCGAGTCGTTGCCGTAGGTGTCAGAATATGAACAGGTTTTGCAGCACCAAGTAAAATAGGACCAATGGTCACATTATTCCCCGAGGTTGCTTTTAACAGGTTGAATGAAATGTTTGCCGAATCAAGGTTAGGCATAATCAACAGATTTGCCGAGCCTTTGAAGCGTGAATTCGGGAATGCAAAATGACGAATATTTTCATCTAATGCTGCATCACCGTGCATCTCGCCTTCCACTTCAAGTTCAGGAGCCTGTTCAGATAACAAACGGTAAACTTCACGCATTTTTTGTGCGCTTGGATCGGTTTGATCGCTACCAAAGCTCGAGTGAGAAAGCAGGGCAACACGCGGTGTAATACCAAAACGGCGAACTTCTTCTGCTGCCAAAATGGTCATTTCAGCAAGCTGAGCCGCAGTTGGGTTGGTGTTTACATAGGTATCGGCAATAAATAAATTGCGATCTTCAAGCATCAAGGCATTCAAGGTAAAGAATGTGCTGCGACCTTCTTTCAAGCCAATGATATTTTTCACGAAATCCAAGTGAATGTCATAGCTTGAATAAGTACCACATAACATGCCATCTGCTTGACCAAACTTCACCAGCATGGCTGCGATGAGTGTAGAACGACGGCGTGCTTCACGTTGAGCGTATTCAACCGTAACACCTTTGCGTTGCATGATCTGGTGATATTCTTTAGAGAACTCTTCGTACTGAGGATTTTTTTCCTGATCGACAATTTCAATGTTTACACCATGTTGTAAACGTAAACCAAGCTTTTTGATATTCTCTTCGATTACCGCGGTACGACCAACAAGAATCGGTTTTGCCAAGCCTTCATCAACAGCAATCTGAACCGCACGTAATACGCGTAGATCTTCACCTTCAGCATAAGCAATGCGTTTCGGGTCGGTTTTTGCCTGTGCAAAGATCGGTTTCATCAAGAATGCCGAGTTATAAACAAACTCAGAAAGACGTTGACGATATGCAGAAAAATCTTCGATTGGACGGGTTGCGACGCCAGAATCCATTGCTGCTTTGGCAACGGCTGGTGCAATTTCCAGAATCAAACGTTGATCAAGCGGGCGAGGGATCAGGTAGTCACGACCAAATGAAGCTGATTTTTCACCATAAGTTGCAGCATCTGCTTCTACATGTGCCATACGCGCAATCGCGTGGACACAGGCAATTTTCATTTCTTCATTAATGGTTGTCGCACCAACATCCAGTGCACCACGGAAGATATAAGGGAAACAAAGTGCATTGTTCACTTGGTTCGGATAGTCAGAACGACCTGTTGCCATAATCACATCTGGGCGAACTTCGTGTGCATGTTCAGGTAAAATTTCCGGATCAGGGTTTGCCAAGGCAAAAATGATCGGGTTCTCAGCCATTTCCTTAACCATTTCTTTGGTCAAGATGCCTGCAGCTGAAAGACCAAGGAACATGTCTGCGCCTGCCATGACTTCATGCAACTGGCTGGCTTGAATGTCTTGAACATAACGTTTTTTCGACTCGTCCAGACCTTCACGGGCAGTGGTCAAAAGACCACGAGAGTCGGCTACAACGATGTTGTTTTTATTTACGCCTAAAGCGCAAAGTAAATCTAGGCAAGAAAGTGCAGCAGCACCTGCGCCTGAGGCAACAATTTTAATTTCATCAATTTTCTTATTTACGATCTGTAAAGCATTGAGCAATGCTGAACCGACAATAATACTGGTTCCATGTTGGTCATCATGGAATACCGGAATTTTCATGCGTTCGCGAAGTTTCTTTTCGATATAGAAACATTCTGGCGCTTTGATATCTTCAAGATTGATACCACCAAAAGTTGGCTCTAGGGCCGCAACGATATCAACGATCTTGTCTGGATCATTTTCATCAATTTCGATATCGAAGACATCAACACCAGCGAACTTTTTAAATAGAACGCCTTTACCTTCCATAACCGGCTTAGAAGCAAGAGGACCAATATTTCCCAAACCAAGCACGGCAGTACCATTACTCACGACGGCGACCAGATTACCACGTGCTGTATATTTTGCAGCGGTAGAAGGGTCACGTTCGATTTCTAAACATGGAGCTGCAACACCAGGGGAATAAGCAAGCGCTAGATCTCGTTGGTTAACGAGCTGCTTGTTTGGTGTCACACTGATTTTTCCAGGTGTAGGAAATTCATGGTAATACAAAGCGGCTTGTTTTAAAGATTGATCGTCCATCTGAGTCTCATTTGTTCCGATAATAATCAGACATATACAAGTCCAATTACTATATTAAGATAAGTGCACAAGAATATAGCACTAGTTCATGCTTTCGCACAGTCAAAAAAGCTTATTTTCACTCAACGTTACAGCGATTCACAGGCTAGATTTGCTTCAAAGAAAAGGACCAAAAAGCTTAAAATTTACGTTTAAATGGAATATCTTGCCGTTGACAGTTGTAGGTGCTGTTGCAGGTACTCCGTTGCAGCGGTCGCAGTTAATGGTTTCGAGAACAGGTAACCCTGTAATATGTCGCAGTTTTGTTTTTTGAGATAGTCGCGTTGCTGTTCGGTTTCCACACCTTCGGCCACAACTTTTAAGCCAATGGTTTTACCCATGGCGATCATGGCATTAACGATCGCATCCTGTTTCGGATTGCCAATTTTCAAAATAAAAGCACGATCAATTTTTAAAATGTCAATTGGATATTCGGTTAAGTAGGCCAGAGAAGAATAGCCGGTACCAAAGTCATCCAGTGCGATGCAAATCTGACGTTGTTTCAGGGCATTGAGAATGGTTTTAACATTTTCGGTATTTTCCAGAAAGGCGGATTCGGTAATTTCCAGTTCCAGATTTTTGCCAGAAATGCCATACGTCATCAGGACATCATCAATATCATGCAGTAATTGACCGCGCAAAATCTGTTGGGCCACAATATTGACGGCAATATTGATATTATTAAAGCCAAGTTGCTGCCAGGCCTGTAACTGCTTGGCTGCTTCATGTAATACAAACTGTCCAATATCAGAGATTAAACTGGTACTTTCTGCCAAAGGAATAAAAATGCTTGGCATAATTAATCCTTTGCTTGGATGTTTCCAGCGAATCAAGGCTTCAAAACCATTGATCTGGTCATTGATTGCGCTGATCTTCGGTTGATAGTAAACCACCAGTTCCTTGTTCTGAATGGCCTTCCGCAGATCAAGTTCCAGATCACTGTATTTGGCAACAAAATTGGCTCTTTCATTGGAATAATAATGGATGGTATTACCACCTAAACGTTTGGCTTCATTCAGTGCCTGTTCAGCATGGGTATTTAAATTATCCACCTGACGGCCATGCTCTGGATAAATGGCCACGCCAATAGAAATGCTGACAAAATACTCCTGATCGGCAATATAAAATGCTTTGCTAAAAGCTTCTACAATATTATTGCAGAGTTGGTGAATAGGCGGATGCAGGTGGGATATCTCATAAATAATGGCAAAATCATCTGCACTTAAATGCGCCACCAGCAGGGCATCAATATTACTGATGCGTAGACGTTGTGCCACCTGTTTGAGCAACTCGTTTCCTGCCTTATTGCTGATGATTTCATTGAGTGCGCGGAAACGGTCAATGTTTAGACGGATAACAGCCAAATGTTGAATGGCAGGTTCATTAACCAGATATTGATGCAGTTGCTGCTGATAATAAAAACGGTTGGGCAGGTCGGTTAGCGTATCGTAATTGGTCAAATACGATAAGCGCTGTTCCTGATGCTTACGTTCAGTCTGATCCGAAACAATACCGATATAATTAATAACGCGATCCTGTTCATCCTTGACCGCATTGATATGAATCCAGAGGAAACATGACTTATCTGAGATATAGGTTTCCTGAAATTCACCTTCATATTCCTGCGCTTCACGCAAGGTATCCAAGATGGAGAGATGGAAATTATGATGATGCTGTTTATTTTGTCTGGTAATTTCAAACAGCTGTTTGCCTACAACAGCTTGCTTATCCAGACCGGTCAGCTGCTCGTATTTAGGATTGATCTCAACATAATTAAAGTGTTCATCCAGAATGAAAATACCTTCGGAAGCTTGTTCAAACACATTGGCAGCCAATTTCAGCCGTTCCTGATCTTTCTTTTCCTGATTGATATCACGATGCACGCCCACCATACGTAAGGCGTTGCCATTTTTCGGATCTCTTAAAATCACCTGACCGACAGCGTGAATCCAGGTCCAGTCGCCATTTCCATATTTAACACGAAAGGTTTCTTCATAACGTGGGGTTTGGCCGGATAAGTGTTGATGGAGCGTGTTTTTTACCCGTTCAACATCATTGGGGTGGGCAACCTCATTGAGCAGGCTATAAAGGTTCTGGGCATTATGCTCAACTTCATGCGGTGGAGTTATATTATGAATGGTATTTTCAAGATTCCAGTCCCAATGCTGAATACCTGCAGTTTCGTGTGCCAAGGCCAGACTCTGACGATTTTCCTCTAGACTTTCGTTCATCTGGGTCAGGTCAAAAGTACGCTCACGAACTTTTTGTTCGAGCAAATGATTATTGAACTGCAACTGGGCTTCGATATCTTTCGACTTGTTCACCTCATGCTGCAGTTGCTGGCATAGTTCTTCTGTCCAGTGGTTGTGCTGTTCTGCGACATCAATCAGCTGTTTATTTTTTTCAAGCACCAGTGCCAGATGCTTGTGAATCTTGTAGGTGGCCTGGGCACAAAGTACGGTTGCGAAAAAAGATGAATAATAGGCCAGATAGAATAAATTATGTTCATGATCCCGCTGTATAAGCTGGGAAATAAATAATGGCGTGATACTCGGGATAAAAAATAAGAAGAAATAACGAATATGTTGGGTTAAAAAAGTCAGCGCAATAATATGAGAGGCTGTCAGTAATAATGCGGTAAGTGTTAAAACATGCGTGCCGATTAAATTCGGAACATCATTGCCTAAATAATCATTAATAATGACCGTATTGGCACCAATCAATAAACCGGTAAAAAAACAGATCAGCTGAAAGATAAGATGGGTGGTGTGGCTATAGCGAACCGCGGAGTATCGTTTTAATAAAAAATGACAAATACAGGAAAAACCAAACAGGATGGCAAGGGTTATACTCATCCAGGTGGTAAAAATATTGGATTCAAATGTATAAAAAGCGCCAAACAGCGCAAAATCTAACAGACAAATACCAAATACACTTATGACAAATAAGCGGACATGATTCGGATAACTAATTTGATCCGTATAGATAAACTGTGGCAAGCTTTTGTCCTGTACCCCTAACATATAAAGCATAATCCTTTTCATTTTTTATCTATGTGCACAGTCTTTGTTTTTTTGTAAACATAGTCGATTCGCGCTTTAAATTAGCGCTAAATAAAATGGAAAGCAATGCTCAGACATGATTAGGGAGCAAAGTGATAATTCAAAATGGATAAAGCTACAACCGGCGCGGTTTCTGTTCTTAAAACCCGATCTCCGATACACCAGTTTTTAAAATTATTTTGATTGGCCGTGTTAATTTCTGCTTCACTTAGGCCACCTTCGGGACCAATCAGTAAGGCCAGATCCGGTGAACTATTTAACAGTACATTTTCCTGATCTTTATTCGGGGCAAGCACGAAACGGGATGCAGGTAAATCGGACTCAACCCAGTCGCTGAGTGAAATTGGCGCAAGAATTTCCGGTACACGGTTCATGCCGCATTGTTCACATGCCGCAATGGCAACAGACTGCCAGTGATCCAGTTTCTTTTGATCACGATCATACTTTAAACGCATTTCGCAACGTTCACTGGTTAAGAGCTGAATGGTGCTCACGCCGAGTTCGGTGGCCTTCTGGATCGCATAATCCATACGATCCCCTTTACTCATGACTTGTCCTAAGATCACTTTAAAAGGTGCAGTACGATCTGCTGTATCAAATTGATCGACTGAAACAAAGGCATTTTTTTTGTTGATCTGAGTCAGTGTGACCACATATTCGCCACCTTTTCCATTGAAAAAGATGGCCTGTTCTTGTTCTTTGGCACGAAGCACGCGTACCCAGTGATGAAATACCGATTCTGTTAATTCAATGGTATGGCCAGTATTTAATTCGGTTTCGATATAAAAACGATTCATGCTTGGGTAGGGCTCGTACAAATTAGTTTAAACCAAGATCAACAACCAGTTGTCGAGTCGGTTCGGTTTGGTTCATTGAGTAGAAGTGCAGGGTTGGTGCGCCACCTGCGATCAGTCGCTCGCACAGATTCACAATCACTTCGTGACCGAAAGCTTTGATGCTTGCGCTATCATCACCATAGGCAGCCAGTTGCTTACGGATCCAGCGTGGAATTTCGGCACCTGTACCATCAGCAAAACGGATCAGGTTGCTTGCATTGGTGATCGGCATGATACCTGGTGCAACTGGAATATTCACGCCTGCCTTGGCAATTCGTTCAATAAAGTAAAAATACGCATCTGGATTGAAGAAAAATTGGGTAATGCCCGCATTGGCACCCGCATTGACTTTCTCTACAAAACGCTGGATATCCCCATCGAAACTGTCTGCTTGTGGATGCATTTCAGGATAAGCAGCCACTTCAATGTGAAAATGGTCACCAGAATGTTCGCGAATAAAACGAACCAGATCCTGAGCATAAGGGAGTTCACCCAGGCCGACCTGACCTGACGGTAAATCACCACGCAATGCCACAATGCGATCAATGCCTTGAGATTTATATAAGTCTAATAGCTCAGCGATACGTGCCTTATCATCCCCGATACAAGACAAGTGCGGTGCAACAGGGGTGCCTTGACCATTAAAGTCATTGATCGCCGCTAAGGTACGTTCACGGGTAGAACCGCCAGCACCATAGGTAATGGAGAAAAACTCTGGATTTAACAGTTGTAGTTCTTGGTGAACAACACGTAACTTTTCCGCACCCGCATCAGTTTTTGGTGGGAAAAATTCAAAAGAAATAGGAACACGCTTGGTCATTTCAAATCCTTTTTAACTCGCCTGGAAAATTTTAGAAAAAAGGGCAGTCCGTAAAACGTCTGCCCTGATGTTCTTAGTATTTATAAGCGTCAGATTTGAACGGGCCTTCTACAGGAACGCCTAAGTAATCTGCCTGTACTTGCGTCAACTGTGTAAGCACACCACCGAAGCCAACAACCATTGCCGCAGCAACTTCTTCGTCTAATTTCTTAGGCAGTACTTCTACGCGAATCGCCGCTTGTTTTTGATCGGCAGGCAAATCAGCAAATTTCTCAGCGAATAAATGCATTTGACCTAAAACCTGGTTGGCGAAAGAACCATCCATGACACGTGACGGGTGACCTGTGGCATTGCCAAGGTTGACTAGGCGACCTTCTGAAAGAAGGATCAAATAGTTGTTTTCATCTTCTGAACGATATACTTGGTGGACTTGTGGCTTTACTTCAACCCACTTGTAACCACGGAGGTAAGCTGTATCGATTTCAGTGTCAAAGTGACCGATGTTACATACAACCGCACCCGCTTTTAAGCTATCTAACATGGCTGAATCACATACGTGGTAGTTACCCGTCGTTGTTACAACAAGGTCAGTATTGCCGAGTAGGTCATGATTGATGTCTTCTTTCTTGCCAGTTTGTACGCCATTTTTGTATGGAGAAACAACTTCGTAGCCATCCATACATGCTTGCATTGCGCAAATCGGGTCCACTTCAGTGACACGTACGATCATGCCTTCCTGACGTAAAGATTGCGCCGAACCTTTACCCACATCACCATAACCGATCACAAGTGCACGACGACCAGAAAGCAACATGTCAGTCGCACGTTTGATCGCATCGTTTAATGAATGACGGCAACCGTATTTGTTGTCGTTTTTCGATTTAGTGATCGAATCATTCACATTGATGGCAGGAACTTTAAGTGAACCGTCTTTCCACATTTCCAATAGGCGTTGCACGCCTGTTGTGGTTTCTTCGGTAATACCGTGGATGCGTTCTAACAGCGCAGGGTATTTTTCGTGAACAAGTGCAGTCAAGTCACCGCCATCGTCCAGAATCATGTTGGCATCCCAAGGCTGACCATTCACATTGATCTGTTGCTCTAGGCACCATACATATTCTTCTTCTGTTTCACCTTTCCAGGCAAATACAGGCACGCCGCTTGCAGCAATGGCAGCAGCAGCATGGTCTTGAGTCGAGAAGATATTGCATGAAGTCCAGCGTACTTCTGCGCCAAGTTCAACCAATGTTTCAATTAAAACGGCAGTCTGGATGGTCATATGGATACAACCCAGAATTTTTGCGCCAGCAAGTGGTTTAGCAGCAGAATAACGCTTACGTAGGCCGATCAAAGCTGGCATTTCTGCTTCAGCAAGTTTGATCTCTTTACGACCGTAGTCAGCTAGGGAAATATCGGCAACTTTATAATCTGTAAATGAAGCATTCACCGCGTTCATCAGGATCTCCTAGAAAAAATAGTATGGATCATTCTGTTCGCGGATGCCGTTGTTGGCTAAAGCGAATGTTTAACCGATCGTCGAGCCTGGCAAATTGATCTTTAGTGCCGATCAATTGTCGCAGCATCCCTCGACTGGGCAATATGATACTTGGAAATCGGTTGCGTTCCAATGAAATTTTTATTGGAAATGGCTAGAAAATGAAGAATTAAAAAGGGAGATAAAGTTGGAACTATGCTTATTTTTATAAATCAAGGATTCCAAATCCCTTTGGAACCCTCATGTTTTGGAAATTTTATCATTAGGCTTTTAAATGATCTTCGAATTCTTCACCCAACTGCATTGCTAAAGCATTACCAGAGAGATCGCCTGTCACCAAACCATATTCTTTTTTAAAGCTAAAGGTAAAACCACGGTTATCTGTAAGATTTTTAACTGAATATCCCAATTTTTCTAACCAAATACGGAAAGCCAATACGTTTTTTGCTTTAACAACTCTGTTTTTCATGCCAGAGATCTCCTTGTGAACATGTATTTATTAATAAGGGTCAGATAATTTTTTTAAAGGGGCATTGCATAGAATTATTTTGCCACGTGTAAGTAATGTAAAATTAGCGTAATTTTTCTAGGTATAATCTTATCTGATGGTTTTTCATCTATTTGAATTTATTAATTAAAATGTTTTTGTCTTTCTGTGTTTAAAAATTATTTTTTAAATAAATATTTCATGACAAATGTAAAAAATGATTTCATTTTCTACCTTAAATGAAACGTAGAAAATGAATCGCTTAAATTAACATCAATAATTAAAACTGATCTTTCAGACTACGGATACGCGCGAACTCCTCAGCACTATCGGTACGTAAAAAAGGATTGGTTGCAAGTTCCAGTTCAATGGTACTCGGCAAGGTGATTTGCTCTGCATCGCGTAATGCTTTGACCTGTCGCATCCGTTCTTGCAAGGCAACATTATGTGGCTCGACAGTCAAGGCAAACTCGCCATTGGCAAGGGTATATTCATGGGTGCAATACACTTTGGTCTGGATAGGTAATGCGGCCAGTCGATTCAAGGAATGGTACATTTGTTCGGCTGTGCCTTCGAATAAGCGCCCGCAGCCCATTGCAAACAGGGTATCACCACTGAACAGGCTATCTATTTCTTCAATGAAATAAGTGATATGACCTAAGGTATGACCTGGTGTTGCGATCACCTCAATTTTCAGATCATTAAATTGAAAATGATCATTATTCTGTAGCGGATTTGAGATGAGAGAGATTTTGCTCAATTCATCTCGCGGGCCAAAGACTTCAATATTCTGATTGGCCAATAAGCCAGGGACACCACCGGTATGGTCTGGATGCCAATGGGTCAGCCAGACCTGTTTCAGCGTGAGTTGATGCTGCTGGCAAAAGGCGGTGACCAGATCGGCTTCTGTGGGATCGACCGCAACAACTTCTTTGCTGCGTGTATCTTCCAATAACCAGATATAATTTTTTAAGGCATTTTTGACGTCAATGACATGAATCTTATAGTGCATGACCGAATCCTGAATCTTTATTGCATGTGGTTATTGTGGGTGGGGTACTAAACGTTTAGTGCCTGTCTCTAGTTTAAGTGCAAATGTCATTCAGTGCAAAAAAGCGCTGCATTTGTACAGTAATACTGACTTTTTAAGGCAGATTCTGACGTCGATATCCACGCAATTTATTAATAGTTGACAAGTGTTGTATTTTCAATAAAGATGAAAGAAAAGTTTTATAAGTGAATGATTTATATTCATCTTTGATCCTATAAGAAATACTTTATTAAAGCTAAACTATTTAAAAATTAGATTTAACAAAATAAGGATGAGGTCGTTGTAAATCATCATAACAAAGCAGGGGGAGCTTATGTCTGATGTGGTTGATCACGAAGTGGTCATGATTTTTAAAAAATATTTATATCCGCTCTCTGCCAAACTGACAGAAATGTTGAATGAACACTTTAGCCATCAAACAGAACGCAGAGGTTGTGGCTATACACAAGCGACGCGAGTGATTGCAGAGTTTGTTTCGCAGGTGCGTGATCCGGTTGGGTTTCAGGATTTACGCATTTTTGAAGATTATGAAAGCAAAGCGCTGAAAAATATTCTCAATCAATCTGCTTCCTATGGCTTGTCATTGCATACATGGCGTAATCTGGATATGAATGCGAATGTCCAGCAATGTTTACAGCGTTTAGATGCACAAGAACCATTTACTCAATATTTGCAACAGGAAGTCGACTTTCAAGCCAAACTCAGACATATTCATCAATATGCCCAGCTCGAAGAAAGCAAACTGATCTGTCAGTTGCTTGCCGATATTATCCTTCCTCATACAGCGCAGGATTTCGACATGATTGAATGTCAGGCTTTGCCTGAAAAGCCTAAGGTGGGTTCGTGTCCGATGGCAGAAAAATTCTTTTTGCGCATTGCACATCACCGTTTATTACGGCAGGGTGAAATCAATATTTTTGTGGATCAACAGGATCAACCGGTGATGATGGAAAAGCTGAATATGGGGGATAACCATTCCTGT